>Ga0308169_10001335_pt1 | contig 29293 bp, 42 predicted proteins | sample PhyBR1_2_FD_202139 | JGI IMG/M metagenome (GOLD analysis project Ga0308169, IMG submission 202139) | Phyllosphere microbial communities from UC Gill Tract Community Farm, Albany, California, United States - DLSLSB.R1 | ecosystem: Host-associated > Plants > Phyllosphere > Unclassified | place...
GCGGTGGGGAGGATATCCGGTACAAGGCCGTTCGTCCTTTATCGACTTGCGCGGTGCACACGGGCCATACTGCGAGGTATATGACGGCGAAGATCTCCATGCGGGATAATAAGGCGGGGGTAGTCGAGAGACAGGGTTTCGTGCGTTCGTGCGTGTTGGTTTCATTGGAGAGACGCGAGTAGGTTTCGAGTCTGGTGGATTGGGCAGGCACGGCATGGCGCCGCGGACAGACGAGATCGAGGGCGGGATCGTGGGAGGAGGGGTGATGATCGATCCAGGTGGGCGGACCGGAGGCAGAACGGAGGGGGGGACTCGAGCGGCCCCCACGCAAATAACGGCGAACAATCGCCAACATCCCTGACGGCATTCTATGACGTCTCTGTCGATTCCTGCTCTTGCAGCCCGCTCCCGAAATCGGTCATATCGTTGCCCTCGTCAAAGTTCCACTGCTGTCAGCACCATGCCTCGGCTCGGCAACGCAACACCCACGTTGTAGTCGTCAAAGTTGAGCATGTTGGCAGATAACGGCATGTCGTCATGCCCGCCCTCCGTGTAAGACGCAAAGAGGTTATTGAACATCTCGTCATCCACGCCCGCAAGATCCTGCATGGACGGGCCGTTCGAGCCGTCCGCCATCGGCGCCGAGACATGTGTTTGCGAGTGCGAAAGAGTATCCATTTCCGAATGCTGCGCCTGCGCCGGCGGAGGGTGTTGGGGCGTCATGGCGCTGTGCGAGCCGACAGGCGTCCCCAGCTCGACGGGCGCGACGCCGATCGACTCGTGCGTACCCGAGCGGGACATGGCCATGCTCGTCCCGCCCGCGCCGGCCTGCGGGTTGTACAGCATCTCCTGGCCCTGCGATCCAGGCTGAACATGCGTGGGCGTCGACGGGATCGCAAAGTCCTCCTCGCGCTTGACCGTGCTCGCTGTGGACGCCGCGGCGCCCTTCTTCGACTTGGCTGCAGCCTTCTTCCCGCTCGATTTCTTCTTGCCGGTGCCGGTAGCAGTCGTGGTCGACACGGCGCTCACGGGCGTCATCTCGACGCCGTCCAGAGGCTGCGCGGCGGCAGCACCCTCGACATCGACGGACAGGCCAGGCGGGGCGGGCTTCTTCTTGCCCGAAATGCCGTTCGCGCCCACATCGAATGCGCCCTGAGCCGAAGCGGGCGACTGATTGGCCGTCGGGGACGCCGCAAAGGTTGCGGGGGAGTTCATGACTTGCTGACGGGCGTATGCCGCCGATCGCGCAGCGTACTGCCGCTCGGCATCCGACATCTGCCGCTGAGGCACTGGTTGCTACGTCTCAGCAACGTCCACCGATTCGGTGTGGCCGAGCTCACCTGGGAGGGCTGACGCTGCCCGGGCGGCGCCTGCATATTCTGCAACGCGGCCTTCTGAGCAACTTCCATCGCCTGTCGTTGATGTTCCTCCGGCGCTGGCATTAGCAACCCATCCTCGCCGGTCCACCTTTGATCCACTCACTCGGCCGTTTTCCAGCCATCTTGGCCCTCTTGGCAGGTATATCCACCGGCGAACCGACACTGCCGCCGGGCGCCCCGCGCTTCAGACTGCCTTCTGTTGAAGGTGATTCCGCGTTATCACCGCTCGCCTGAACCTGCTGCATGTAATGCTGCTGGGCCGACATCGCCCGTCCATTCGGCGTCTCAGTCCTGAACGCCCCATTCGCCATGCTCTGTGGCTGTTGTTGCTGCGCCATGGCTTGGGCCTGTTGCGCCTGGGCTTGCTGTGCGACCATTTGGGCGTGGAGCTGTGATTGGGCATGGGCCTGTGCTTGTAAGACCTGGGCGTATTGCTGCTGTTGCACGTGAGCGGGGTATCCCTGAGCAGCCAGCTGCTGCTGGTGCTGTTGGAGTTGCTGGTACTGCTCCGCCGAGATCTGCTGTCCGTTAGGAAGGTAGATAGACGGTCGCTGGAAATCAGCACTACTCATAGCCAACCACGGCGCAAGACCTACGCCGACCATCTGCCCTTGCGCCATCTGAAGGTTCTGTGCACCCAGACTTCTCCGCCGCTCATCATTCTGCGCCGCCTCAATCGTCGCCTGTTGCGCTCTACGCAGCTCGTCCGCCGCTCGCAACGTCGCAGTGATGGGCGGATGACCGTCCTCATGGGCCTGTGCAAGTCCAGCGCGAGAAGTATCGACCGAGACGGAGCCCGCGCGGACGGCATCTGTCGAGTTTGATACCGCTATCCGTGCAGCTAGAGCTGAAGTCGCAGGCAGAGCCGTGGAGGGCGCAGTAACGGTCGGACGATGCGGCCTCGGCTTGAGCATGTTCGCTTTGGCCAGGCGCTGAGTATCCTCGTATATCGTCCACCACTGTGGGTCAGCGCATGTCAGTACGGATTGCGTACTTCAGCACCCCACTTACCGTGTATAGGTAACCCAGGTCCTCTTCCTCCTTCACAACGACCGGCAACTCATCTCTGGCCTCCTCTTTCGTTTCCTCTTCCGGCTTCTCGGCCACATCCTCGACCTCTTCCACCCTCTCCTCGCTCTCCGCAGTATCACCAAAGATCGAGTCCTCATCCATCCCGTCCCCCTTCTCACCGTCGGCTTCGACCGGAGCACTGTCGATCGCAGCGCTATCCGTCGTCAGCTTTTCAGGCGAAGCAGACGCAGCCGCGAAGTCCTCCTTGATCGGGCTCAAGGCCTTTTTTGGCGAGAGCGATAGCGATTTCACGGTCGAATCCGAATCTGCGTTCCTCGGTAGGTCCTCCGCCTTCTGCGTGAGCGTCGAGAGCGCCTTGACCGGCGACTTTCCAGCGTGCAAGCCAGAAGCCGGCGTGGGCCCATCGAGCAAGACGTCTCCGGACGTGCTGCTCACGAGGGTCGCATCGCCCGTCATAGCGTCCGCATCGTCGTGTTGATCTTCTTGCGCAAGGGTTGCCGCCTGCGAGCGTTCTTTCATACGCTTATACGCCTCGACATATCCAGCTCGCTCAAGGCTGGGTGTCAGCGCCATCATGCTATCCGACCACTGCGATTGCGACGGGATTCGTCAAGCCGCCAACTCACTAGTCCATGACGAGCTCATCGAATTGCTTCCGCTGCTCCTTATCCCGCGCAGCAGTGGCATCCTCATCCTTCCCCTCGGCCTGATTGCCTTTCTCCTCCTTGACCTTCTGCAGCTCAGCCTGCATCGCCTCGATGCTCCTCTGCAGCCGTGTCTCCGCCTCTTCCTTCCTTCTCCGTCCCGCCGCCGCTGACGTCCTCGCGACCCGCTTGGGATTGATCAGATGCGTCTTCAGCAAATGCGACGCGTCGGCGTGTTTCGCAGTGATGGGCGCGGATTTGATTATCGCTGTCGAAGGGCCAGGTGCGAAGGGGTCGTCATTGGCGGCACCAGCAGCCGGTAATGCAGGCACAACAGGCGGAATCGAGGCCGGTAGAGTCGCCGCGCGCGCAGGCAAGGTTGTCGGGTTGGTCGGCTGACCGGAGATGGTTGCGCTGGTCTGCATAGGCTGCGATGACGGTTGCGAGAGCTGGCTCTGGTTCTGAGCCGGTGATTGTTGCACCTGCTGGGGTTGGTGGCTGGGTGGGCGCATATGTGGCGGTATGGGCGAAGCGCTGGTCGAGGCCGCTCGACTCACTGTTCGCTTTAACGGTGGAGGCGGGACCTGCAGCATCGCAGGCGACGGGGCGGTCATCGATGCCGGAGTGGGGGCGTTTGGCGGTCGAGCTGAAGGCGGTTGGGACATGCGTTGTTGGGCTTGGGCGGCCGCCAGTTGTTGTTGCTGATGCTGCGCCTGTTGTTGCTGTTGTTGTTGTTGTTGCTGATGTTGTTGTTGTTGCTGTTGGGCCTGAGCCGCCGCCACTGCCTGTTGTGCCGCTGCCTGTTGTGCCGCTGCAGCCTGCTGAGCCGCCGCCGCCACCTGTTGCACCTGGTACTGCTGTTGCGCTTGTTGCTGGTACTGCAGCATCTGCTGGTGTTGTTGGGCGGTCAGGCTCGCCGGGGCGTACTGCTGCGGCGCGACCTGAGCCACCCGCTGCACGCCGACCATCCCCGGTTGTTGGCCAGGCCAGTGCTGAATCATCCTCCCCTGGGCGTCGACAAAGTACTGCTGCTGTGCCTGTTGTCCGTTGGGGAGCATGACGGACCGGACTCCCTGCTGCATCAGGTGCGGCTGCTGGACCTGCTGTGCCGCCGCGACGCCGAGCTGTCGTTGAGGTGCCATCTTGATATGACGCTCGGACGGCGTGCCCACTTGGACCTGCTGCCCCGCCTGTTGGGCTTGTTGCGCCTGAGCCTGGAACCGCTGTTGCTGTTCAATGAGCAGGCGGGAATGCTCGTCCATCTCCGCTTGGCCGTATCCGTTCCGCGCGAGCGCGAGCTGGTGCATCGTTTGCGCATCGTATGGCTGAGCTGGGTGTTGCTGCAGATGCGAGGGGTGGGTCTGCTGTCGTTAGTCAAGGTGATGGAGCGCATGAGCCCGTGTTGTTGACCGGTCATTGGTCATGGCTGACGCCTAGGTGGAGATGAGGTGACAGAGCGGCCGCAGAATACTCACCATGATCGGACGCACGGCTTGCATCTCCCTCTGTACGCTCCTCCAGCGGCTTGAATGCGATTGATCTGATCAAGTATCAAGCGGAAAAGACCGGGCTTGAAAGGATCCGATTGTGGGATGTCGGTCAAGCCGTTCAACGTGAGATGCCGTTGCGAAAGAGCCAGGGGAGGTGCTGATATTGCCCGTCGTCAAGTGGATGATGTGGAAGCGGGCTTCGATGGTCTGTGATCAGCACGAGCTCCCGCCAAAACCGCCCATTGTACATCACAGCATGTCAACGCCCGACTACAATGGCCTTCCAATCGCGTTCACACCGCAGTAGCAGCAACAGACATGACTCACCTGGACGTCGTGTGTTGTTGAAGGAACGACCAGCTCAGCCGTCCGAATCAACACGGTCGGGTCGTCGGATTAAGCCGCGCGCAGCACCCAACACTCCACCGGCTGTTTATGATGGAAGAACAGTGTTCAAATGGACTATGGTGAGTTGAGTAGAGGCGCAGGGCGGAAGATAAAGGTGAGAGGGGAGCTGCATTGCCAGCCGGAACGAGTAAGGAGGGAACATGAAAGGAGTGAGGGGCTCACCTCTTTCGTGCAAAAAAACAACGATCAGCCGGGCTCGGTGTCCAAGCGCGCAACCGCTGGATCTGTTTTGCTCCTCGCCTGCGGGTCAAACACCACTGACGACGGCGATGTGTCGAGCTGGGCGATGTTAGCGGGCCGCTCCGTTGCGAGGTGAAGCACAAGGGTGAAGGCTAACAGTGCCCGAGCAAAGAAAGAGTTGGACGGGGATGAGCGGGGGTCCTTTGTCCAATGGTTGTCCACGGACGAGCTCCTTTTGCGGCAGTTTTGCGGATACGCCGAGGCTTGACGTCGAGTGAACGTGGCTCAAGGTGGAAGGCCTACTGCGTCGAGCCGGTGTAGTCGAGCATGGCGAAGATGGACGAGGAAGAAAGGCGCGGGAAGCGGCACTGTAGATGTCGCAAAGGTGAGATGAAGCCGTTGACGCCGCTTAGATCGTCTGTCTGTAGCGCCAAACCACGCGCGCAGGGTCCATCCCCTCCAATGCAATCAATGGCGAAAACTCGGCCCCACACCACTGCCGACTTTTGCTTCTTCGGGCAACGCACAACATGGCTACAACAACTGGTGCGGTCGGTCCCATGCTGTGTGTGACAAGCAGTGCGCACATGGATAGCGATGCATGGAGCAGAATGTTTGAAAGCTTGAAAGATGCATACACAGGTGACGAGACACCTTAGCAGAGACCCATGAGATCTTATGGAATAGGTTTCCTATATGCGGGGCACAGACATGCCGCGCGCGAGTGCCACTGTGAGCCGATTACAGGCGAGCTTTTTGTAAAGGAAGGATGAGGGGTATATGTCGAAGTAGGAGGGGAGCGGAGCCGAGAGCCGTCTAGTCAAAGGTGACCTTGCTGCCCTGGCCCGGGACGATACCGCCAGTTCGGGCTCCACCACTGGATCTTCAGTGTCTGAACGATACATGCAGGATTTGGTGGATGAAGAACTTACCCTCGGGGAGCACCTCGTCCTCGTCCACCACCTCGGCCGCCTCGTCCACGGTCACCGCCGAAGCCGCCTCGGCCTCCACGGTCACCGCCGAAACCACCTCGTCCACCACCTCGTCCACCGCCGAATCCACCTCGTCCACCGCCTCGTCCACCGCCGAAGCCGCCTCGTCCTCCTCCATCTTCCCGGGGCGGTCGGGGACTGGAGAAGTCGATTCGGATGGGTCGGCCAGCAAGCTCCTGGCCCTGGAGCGCCTCGAGGGCGGCCTTGGCCTGGTCGGCGTCCGCGAACTGGACGTAACCGAAGCCCTTGGGCGCACCCGTCTCCCGGTCAGTCGGCAGTCGCACGCTCTGCACGTCTCCGTGGTCGCCGAACGCCTCGTAGATCTGGTCCTCGGTGAGCGAGTACGACAGACCACCGACGTAAAGGGTCTCGCTAGGGGCGGACAGCGAGTCGCCGTAAGCCTTGGCTCGCTTCTCGGCGGCGGGGGCGGCAGCTCGGGGTTGCGAGTAGTTGACTCGGATGTTTCGTCCGTCAATCTCAGAGTCGTGCTTCTCGACGGCCTTGGCGGAGCCTTCAAGGTCCGTGAAGGTGACGAAACCGAAACCTCGCGATCGTTGCGTGTTGGCGTCGGTCATGACCTTGGCCGAGGTGATCTCACCGCACGACTCAAACTCGGATCGCAACCAGTCGTCGTCGACGTTCCAGGACAGCTGGCCGACGAAGACGGTCGTAGTCGGCTCGTCCTCGCCGTTGTTCTCGACCTTGGCCTTCTTGGCCGGGGCCTCGGCGTCATCGTCAGCCTTTCGCTTGCCTGTGGGTTAGCGATCGGGCAAGCTGCGGTCATCGCGCGAACTAACCGTTGGTGACCGGGGCAGCCTTCTCCTCCTCTGCCTCCTCCTCGTCGGAGCTGTCATCGCTGTCAGAGTCGGACGACTCGTCGGCCTTGGCAGCAGCCGCAGCGGGCTTCGCCTCCTCCTCCTCGTCAGAGCTGTCATCGCTGTCGGAGTCTGAGTCTGAGGACTCGTCGGCCTTCGCGGCAGCAGCGGCAGGCTTGGCCTCCTCCTCGTCAGAGTCCGAGTCAGAGTCAGAGTCGGAAGACTCGGCCTTCTGGGAATCAGGTCTGGTCCTCAAGTCGATCACAGCACAAGTATACGTACAGCAGCAGCAGCGGCGGGCTTAGCCTCCTCCTCGTCGTCGGAAGACTCGTCGGACGACTCCTCGCTGTCGGACTCGCTCTCGCTCGAGCTCGAGGGAGGCGGGGTCGGCTCCTTCTTGCTCTTCTTAGACTTCTTCTCCTGTATGTCAGCGCTTCTTCTACACGACTCCAACTCAGTTGCGCCCAAACACACCTTGACCGGGGCAGCCTCGACGGGGGCAGAGGCAACCTTCTTGCCCTCCTTCTTCGACTTGCTCACCGCTTTGGCGTCGGCGTTGACCTTGGCAGCCGCGGCGGGGGTAGTGACCTTGGAAGACTTGCCCATTTTGCTGTTTTTTTTTTGTGGAAGTGGATGGATAAAGTCAAAGGTGCAGCTTTGTGGGTGAAAGCCTGCAGTGCACCGGTGGTGTGGTCCGGCTGCTGCAGCACACGATCGCCAGCCAAAATCTCTTAACCGAGGCCGCAAAACTTCCTTTGCCCACGTCACGTATCACTCGAGTCCGCCACCTTGTTGTCACGTGCGCTTTCATGACCTTGAGCGGCATGCTCCGCTTTGATGGAAGAGCTCCCTGCCTCGGCATTGTTCGGGCGAATTGATGACCTCGAAGCCTGCAGCCCTAAACAGCAGGAACCAAGGAAACCCTCGCAGGCAAGCTCCAGCGCTGCCAACAACTTCGGACCACTTTTGATTTACATCCTCACCTTCGCCCTCTCTACGACTCCTCCTTGATTCTTTTGACCTGTCCATAGCCTCGTCAAAATGTTCGCCCGATCAGCCACCCGCTCGTTCGCCCCGGTGCTGCGAAACCAGACCGTGAGTTTGAGTTTCGCAAAACGTCACTCCCCGTCAAAGTGGAGGGATCAGTTGCGGGAAGATGTTCAAACGAGTATTGACATTGCAGGCGGTGAGGACGTACGCGTCCGCCTTCCAGTCGTCGACGACCCCGACGTCCGACTTTGCCGGAAAGAAGACCGCCCAGGTATGCTGTCATGCGCAAACAGTCGGGCGGAGAACTGACCTTGTAGGGCAACTACCTGGCGACACTTATCCCTGGTGACGGTGGGTGTACAGGACGGGCGAGCGCGGAGGTTTGTGCTTACGCCCAGGTATCGGTCCCGAGATCGCCGAGTCCGTCAAGACTATCTTCACTGCCGCCAAGGTTGGTTTCCAGACCTTGACGCCCCACTTCACATGACGCATTCGAGCGTTCTGCAGGCCAGATTTCCTCTTATCGATCACTGCCTCCTTTGAGTGGTGGTCCGTGGACGTCAACGCTGACCCGCAGGCTCCGATTGAGTGGGAGGAGGTCGACGTCACCCCCATCCTCGTCAACGGCAAGACGGCCATCCCGCAGAAGGCCATCGACTCTATCAAGAAGAACACCGTCGCGCTCAAGGGTCCCCTCGCCACGCCCATCGGAAAGGGACACGTCTCGCTCAACTTGACCTTGAGGCGGACGTTTGGCCTGTACGCCAACGTCCGACCGTGTGTCTCCATCAAGGGATACAAGACCGCCTACGACAACGTCAACACCGTGCGTTGCGACTCTGCGATCCACGCCAGGCCCGATCTGACGAGCAGGTCCTTATCCGTGAGAACACCGAGGGAGAGTACTCTGGTATCGAGCACGAGGTGGGTGTCGCTGGGATGGCCGTGGTCTATGCAACGCTGACGGCAGATCGTCGACGGTGTCGTCCAGTCGATCAAGCTTATCACGTACGAGGCTTCCGAGCGGGTTGCGCGATACGCCTTCCACTACGCCCAGGAGCACGGCCGAGGAGAGGTCACTGCTGTCCACAAGGCGCCCATCATGTGCGTGCATACATCCTCACGTGTGACTGGGTCGCACCATACCCGGACAACCATTGACAGGCAGGAAGATGTCCGACGGCATGTTCTTGCAGGCCACCCGGGCCGTCGCCAAGGAGTACCCCAACATCAAGTACACCGAGGACCTGCTCGACCGAGTCTGCCTCCGAATCGCTACCGACCCGGGACCATTCTCCGAGCGAGTCATGGTCATGCCCAACTTGTGCGTGACGATCGTGCTATGATCACAGATAGTATCTGACGGCAGGTACGGTGACATTCTCTCGGACCTGTCTGCCGGCCTGATCGGCGGTCTGGGTCTTACCCCCTCCGGCAACATCGGTAAAGACGCCTCCATCTTCGAGGCCGTGCACGGTTCCGCCCCCGACATCGAGGGCAAGGGCCTCGCCAACCCCACCGCCCTCCTCCTCTCGTCCCTCATGATGTTGCGGTGAGTGTAGTGCTTTTGGCGGGGTACACCATCTGACGCCAGACACATGAACCTGTTCGAGGTCGCGGACAAGATCGAGAAGGCTACGCTGGCGACTATTGCCGAGGGCAAGCACATCACGGGCGACTTGGGAGGAAAGGCCGGCACCAAGGAGTACACCGAGGCGATCTTGAGCAGGCTCTAGGAGGTGTGACTGTGTGTTGGGTCTGAGTGGACGAGGACTGCGGGATAAAACGCATAACGATGTGGATCATGCACAATGTCGCATTCAGTCGGTTGTCCGCACAGTGCCCGCGATTAGCGCGGAGACAAGCTGCTTCGAGCTGTGCCGCGCATTTTGGTCATCAACCTGCGAGCGATCACAAACGAGCGCAGACGCTGCGAAGCGGGGATCGGTTCTCTCTGACGGCCTGCGGACGTTCTATCGGGGCGATGTCTGGCGCAAAGGGGCTCAATGGGCATCAACGTGGTGTTTGCGTGCGATCCGTTTCTTCCTGCCAATCTTGCCGTTGGAGCCGACCATCACTATTGACGGATAGATTTCAGCTGGGTCTCCGTCAAGCATCTCGCTGATCAAAGTCAGGGGTTCATATGCTCCCGCGCCGGTGCAAGGGTGCGGTTGTCGCTGATTGCCGTTGTTGCCGGGCAAGGCCCAAGCGTTGATTGAGTTGGTCGAGCGTTAGAGCAGGAACATTCGTTTCATCGTGTGATGACGGTCAGCTGAAACGACGGTCGGAATCTTGTACCGTCATTGCGTAACTCACCCACAGCGGCGGGGTGGCGCGGATGAAGCGATCCGCCAGGCAGGGCGATGATGCGGGACGGACCCCAAGAGCGGCCTCGACTGGACTTCGCCAAATACTCCCTCGGCGTGCTCCTTGACGAGGATGCTGCTCGACGACGCGTCAAGCGAGCCGCATCCCGATACGAGGTCTGAGCTCCATCTGCGCTCCCTCGTCCGCAGCTGCTCGGAGAAAGGTAATTGCACGTCTCGTAAGCCCCTCACGCTGATTCTTCGTCGGAGACCGGCGACATCGGGGCCCAGCGATCAGGACAAAGACACAGCATCGCAACGTCACCGATGCGCCGCCTCGTTGCGGCGCCAAGGAGACATTGATCCGCAACGTCAGGGCCTGTTCCGAAGCCGATCGGGGATAGACTGGGAGGCCATGTTGGAAGCTAATTCTATTCAGAGTACGATTATTGTACAGCGCACGCGACGAGGCGTTGTTTGTGGCGTCGGCGGTGTCTGGGAGGACGTTGAGTCAATGGCGCCAGCGATCAGTTTACGATGTCACGGGGCTTGACGAAGCACGGTGTGCGACCGAGTCTGGCGTGCGTGTCTGATGCGAGGGGTAAGGCGCGGTTGGGCCCGGCGCATAGTGCGCATGACGAAAGCTGCGATGCGATGAAACCGGGCTCCATTGATGGCGGCCGCGTCTCAGAGTATGATCATACGTAGGCGCTAAGGAGTCATGGACGCCACCGCCAGAGAAAACATGTCAGAGCCTAAAAGAAAATACCTCGCGCCGTGTAAACACCCGCTGTTAAAAGCATTCGAGTACTATCAGCCGATGTGCCGAGGAGATGTGCACCGAAGTGAAGCAAAATGAATCACCGTCTGTGCAAGCTGGTAGGGTGAAACAAGCGGCCTCCTGGGCGTGGCTGCGACGTTGTGGAGCAAAGGGTGTCAGGTCCGAAGCGACTGGGAATGCCCAAACACGACGACACGGTCGCGAGGGCGCTGGAATGACTCTTTGGACTAATTGAGCGGCTTCCAGCAAAACGTCATTCCAGTTCGTCCTGATTGATCTTCGCCTGGGGGTCGTCACCCACTGATTATACCATGCGGTGACGAAGTGCTCTTGATGCGTCATCCGTCTAGGAGACGTTGTCATCGTGGCGTGAGCCTCGTGAGGCATAAGAACACGCCCTCCCCGTACGATTTGGTCATCTTCGCGCTTTCCCTGTCGACATCTGAACCATTGACCGCGACACCTTCGCTCGCCCACGCCACGAGTACCAATCTGCCCGCGGCTGACACGTGCCTCGCTGGCCCTCCAGCCATTCACGCGGCAGTACCTTTATCGCGTCTGTCCCCAGGTCAGCAATCCGCGTGAGCAGCGACTCCTCCCAGCCCCTGACGCCTGGCCTCGTTCCTTCTCTCGATCGCGATCCGGCCCGTCAACAACACGATCAACCCAACAACAACAACGCGCCTCCATCCACCAATTTTTTATCCCCGGCATCGACTTAGCCGAGACACGAAACGTCAAAGCTGAGATCTTCCCTGGAGCCAGAGGGGGGATATAGCCCACCAGCAGCGGTGAGTCCATGATCGGGACAGAATACGGTTTGATCGCTGGAATGAGAGGACGTCAGCACGGGGGGCGGTGCCTTGGCGTCAACGCGACGCGCACCCAACTTTGACAAACCCCTTGATCCGTTGAACCCCTCGGCGCGAGTCGCGCGTGGTCGCGCTCAGGAAAGGCCGCGCGACGAAAACGCCCAGCCGTCATTGCTTCCATCCGCCTTCGCGCCCCTTCGTCTACTTTGCATAAGCATAGCGAAGCCAAACGTCCCCATTCCCGGCGACGACGTACTATGTGATCATGGCCCATGCACTCGCAGTCGGTCTGTCACCGACGATTCTTCATTTCACCTCTCCTCTCCCTTGAACATATAGCTCAGTGTACAATTTGTCGCTCAACCCACCCTCTTTCACTCGTTCATTGCGCGTGCGTGATCGTCGCCTTGGCGCCTGTTCGTTTGCCCCGCGCGGAACGAAACACGAAAAGGAAGCACGAGGTCGCTGATTGTGCAGATTTCGCGCTGAGACACTCCACGCCCTCCCGTCCCTCCCTTGTCTTCCTTTCGTTAGGTCGACCGGTGACGTCCCCGACCCCGCCCCTTGCATCCGCAGCATCACAGCATTTTCTCTTTCACGACGCGCACACCCAGGCAGTTCAAGCTCGACTTTAACGATACGTCGAACAACCACTGCGGTCATAATTCAGGACAAGCGAGGACCATTTCGCGCATAGCTGAAACGTCCGAAGATCACGCTACTGCGATCGCCGTATTCTGGGGTCTCACGCCGCATCGCCCCGCACTCCACCTCGCCCACTCCACCTAGGCACAACCAGCATCATCACCATCATCCCCGCTGCGACCATCAAACATCAACACATTGTCCAATCATCCGCCCAGCCCAGCGCCAAAACGAGACGTCATCGTCATCAATTTGTCGACTACCCGACCCGCACCACGGGCTTACGCATCCCGCGCCTGTCTTTGCCGACATCAGGCCAAATACCCCGCCTCCTCACTTGCATCCTCCGCAACCGCCGGCCTGCCGCACCATGACCGACCCTAGACATTCGTTCGAGGCGACGCCCCGCCGTTCTCAACGCCCACACTCGCCCACGCCCACCCCGTCCCCGACCACCTCAAGCATAACCACTCCGCCCTCCTCGCTCCGGCAATATGCTTCCGAGATGCGCGCATCCCTTGCTAGAGGGATGAGCACCGCCATGGCCGACATGAAGGACGACTCGCGGCAGGCGGAGCGCGAATGGGACAAGGAGTTCGGGTACACCGACGAGGACCCAATCGAGCGATACGTCAAGCTTCACATGCCCCGCCGCCGCAAATCCATCCTGGTCCCTGCAGACGCGGCCGGTGCCGCTGCTGCACGTGCGTCCGGTATCGCCGGTCTGCCGCCCGTTTCCCAGCTCGGCGCGATGGGCCTGGGCATACACGTCGAGGATGTCGATGCCGGCCGGTCCGGATCGGGGAGCCAGGAGCCAGCTGAACCCGTGGACCAATTCCGACCGGGTCTGATCCAGTTCCACCGGACACATTCGGGCCAGTCCTCCCGGCGAGGCATTCCGTCGTTCGGGCACTGCACCGACGAGGGTACAGCGACCAGCGCGGATTCGAGTCCGTTCGGGAACGGGATGGACACGCCGGGGAGTCAGTGGTCCGAGGCATCGTTCGAGGCCATCAAGCCCGAGGACGTCATGTCATTATACGGTGCCGCGGTCGGATCGTCCTTCGACTTGGCCCAGTCGCCCATGCCGACGGGCTTGCCATCGTCAGCCCGCTACGCCGACCCCCGTGCTTCTATCTTGTCCTCTGTCTCGACCGTCACTGCGCTGTCGACCATCTCCGGCACGTCCGACGCGACATTCTCGACCGCGAGCGCAGCTACGGCGAAAGCCGTTCGACCCGGCTTGGGCAGGCCCAGGCCGCGAGCGACCGCCAACCCTTATCCCGGAGATGGCGAGTCACGCGCGAAGGAGCGGGACCAGGCGGGCGAGGCGGGCAAGCTGGGCGTGCCGGCAGAGGACGACGAGGAGTGGTTATCAGGCAGAACGATATCGGAGCAGATGATCGCTCAAGCGGGGATCCGGTGTCAACGCGGTCGCGCCGGCCTTCGGCGGTGACACCACCTCGACTCGAACAATCGCCCTGAATCTTGGTCTCGACCTGCATCGCCGTCCCCGTCGTCGTCGTTGTCGTCATCAGGTTATCCGAACTTCGGATAACCCCCCGCTTCCCTTCCGCTTTTGGGCTCTTGTTTTTACCCTCTTTCTCGTTCTCGCAGTCTGCGCGTCGTCGCCTCGATACCGCCGCTGGCCGGCTTCACGACTCGACGACGCTCGACGCTGTATACATACATCGGCCCACCCACACACGAATCATCGAACCGCCTCGAAAGCGCATTGCTCGCCTGGACGGTTTGTCCCATATTTGTTGACATACTCAATACATACACGAACGATTGCCGTAGATGACTAGCCACGATAGGATGACGAGATGTCACGATCTGCACATATCACTCCGCTCGCGTCACGCGCTGACACTCGTGGGGATGACCACATAGATCTGGCATGACGATGTTCCAGGTGCTCGCGGCAGTCATTTGGAGGATGTGCCCTCTGCCATGCGGCCTCTAGCCCCTCGCTCGCGCCGAGGCAGATCCGACGGAGTGCAGGTCGTCCTCCCGCCACTCCTCAGCTCCTCGTTACCATCCCGCTCAGATTACATTACAAATAACCCATACATGATGCCCAAGCTGTACGACATGCAATGATGTACAGCGCTACTTCTTTCTTTTACCGAGTACTGTACAGGCTGTGCCCGGATCGCCCTCCCACCCATTCACTCCTCCCACAACCTCACGCACATGAACCCTTCGTCTCCGTCTCTTTCCAAATTTTGCCTTCTTGTATACACCTGATCCAGTTCTTGTAGTCCTCATCGTCCGCATACTAAGCTGCGCTCGGGCCGTTCGATTCCGGCTTGGCGCCCACTCCAGGTTGACCTGTCTGGCTCTGCGCGGCCGCGGCAGCGGCGGCAGCAGACAACGAAGCCGGCACCTGCTGTCCCACCTGAGATCCCACTCCTGCCGCCTGGGTAGTCGGATGTGCCGGTTGACCGCTTGAGCCGGGCAGAGCCTGCTGTTTGCCCACGCCTACACCGCCAGGGCCGGAAACATTGACGGCGGGAACCGGTCGGGCCTGATGCGATTGCTGGGCTGGTTGATGCGCGGGCGGAGCCGGGGCGGGGGCGTATCCGCCATACGAAGGAAATGTCACGCCGCCCCTGGCCGCGTCGAGCTCTCGTTTCAGTCGCTCGACATCCCGGATCGCCACCGCCTTTTCGTCCTTGAGCTTGACGATGTAGTCGATTGCTGATTGTCAGCCACAAAATTCCATTCCCAGGCAGACCCGATTCACCCTTGCTCAGAATTTCCCACTTGCTGGATTTGCCGCCCCGCTCGGCGGGCAGCAGATCCCGGAGCTCATCAAACAGATCCTTCATCTCCTTCCTCCGCTTCCTCTCGGCGAGCTTGTGGCTGATCCTCAATTCAGGGCTCCTCGAGAAGGGTTGTTCCTTCCTTTCGCCGTCTTCATCGCCCGGCACGGACAGCCTGTTCTGGTCATGTCCTCCAGCCGAGTTCGACCCGCTCGCCATTGCCTCTGCGCTGTGCGCCGCGGCCTGTTGCAGTGCCGCTTCAAGGACGCCCGGTGCGGGCGAAGCACCAGCAGAGTGGAGGGTATCGTCCGTAAATCTCAGCTCGGGCGGGACCTGGGGCGAGTTCGTACTAGAGTGACCGGCACCGTTCCCGTTGTTCGCGTGGTCGGCGCTTGATCTCACACTGGACAGTGCGGGATCGCGGTCGATCGAGGCCGCGCCAGGGGGAGCGTTTCCGTTGGTGTTTGAACCCGGGGTAGGATTCGGCCCGGCGGACGAGTATCCGAATTGGAAAGGGAAGGCTACGATCGGTTGGATCGGATTGATTGGCATCTCCGCAACCTTTTCCAGGCTGCTCTTCTCCTTGGTCGCCGACGTCGAGTTGAGGACGGAAGAGATAGACCCGCGACGTTCCCAGTCGTTCCATGTAGAGAGGACCGGTTTGACATCCACGTCCTTTTCATTGATGAGCAAGCTATCCAGCGTAGATCCGCGGCGCTTGAAAGGCGGCTCGCCGATCTCCGTCTGTGGTGTGATGACGAACGAGGAAGACGCCCGCGAATGTGAGCTGCCGGGCGTGTTGACCTCGTCGTCACGATCACGTTTGCGGCTGGGTCCGCCAAAAAGCTCCGAGGGCGACATGACCATCGCCTGACGTGGCGAAGTCAACGCCGTGTCGAGCGCGGGGGAGTTTGGCGAGGGCATCCGCAATGGCGGCAGGGTAGCGCCGAAGCGAGCATTGGGCGAAGTGCCCTCAGAGCGCGAGGTGGGGGAGGCGCCGCCCGGAGCGATCTTGCCTTTATCCTCGGCCGTCATGCTATATTGCGACAGGTCGAATTTAGGTGAAGTGGAGGGACTTGTTCGAGCGGGATACCGCAGTCCACTCGGATTCGACGGGACGGAAGAACCGGTGTAAGAAGTTCTGCGCGCGTAATGCGGGGAATGTGGGTGCGCGGTCGGCTGGGAGGGTCGGCGGGAGATATGCGGAAATGCAGGAGGGGGGAACTGGGCGGATGCGGTCGAAGGTGAAGTCGCAGGAGGCGAGCGAGACGAGGAAGGATGACTGGCGTGGGCGATTCCTAATCCGAGGGGCACGCGAGGGTCAGAGATGGAACCCGGTCGGATATGCTCTATGGGCGGCAGATCGCTCGGATGGGGGTATGAGGGCCGTTGGAGCGTGAGTGAGGGGGGTCTGGACGGTCCAGGCTGTGGCGGATGATTTTGCAGGTGGGTGTGGGGATACGACGATGTGGGAGGGGGTGCGTGGTATACGGATCTGAGAAGTGAGTCGGGCTCGTTCTGCGCCAAGGCGCCACGCCATGTAGGGCGCGGTCCCTGTCAAAGGCGCGGTGGGGAGGGACTCACTGGGCAGGTTGGCGTGGATGGTGGGAATAAAAGGAAGAGGAGCCGCGGTGATATTCGTGTGGACTGCGATGATCCATTCGATCCCCTAGAGGGGGATCAGCGACTGCATTGTGATTCTGAGAAGTGGACGAGTCAGGTGGAGGTGGGGTTGCGCGGTTGGGGTGCTGGGCGAGGCGAGGATGAAGAACACGCGATGACCACGATGTTGGATCGTGGAGACGGGGGGGGACTGAATACCGTGCCACAAGGGATAAATGCCCGAGTAACACCGCTTCACCCCCGTTCAGAAGCTTGAGCGGCGTCCACCGCTAGCTCGGATCGCGAGTGGCAACTTGGAAGAAGCGGGATCGAGCCACTCACCCATGTCTGCGGTGTATCCTCGCCTGCCAAGGCGCAAATAGGGTTCTTGATGTGTATCCGCGACGCCGACGCGCTTCAAGTCAAGGGGCGGCTGAGGGAGCGAGCGACGAGATGAGACTGCGATATAAGGGTTGTCGAGCGCCAGATGCGAGATGCCTGACACCATCAGCGACGGCCTAGGGTGGATGCGCTGTCGCGAGAGTCGTCCTGGACGGGGACATGGGAATGTATGTCTGGGAAGCATCAACGCACCGGCGGCTCGCCTCGCTTCCACTTGCATCCAAGATCGATGATCTCCGATGTCCCAGATCGTCCGCCAACTGAAACGGGATATGTCTCGGGTTTTGCTCCTTGTTCACCTGACACCGATTCCAGCGTCCGCAACGTTGCGATTCAAGTATCGACTGTGTCGCCGCCTTGATGGATCTAGCAATCAGCTCGCTGTACATGATGATGCGATCGTGCGGGAGATTGGGCGTCCTAGCGCGGCGGCGAATGATGTATAGCCGGACTCACGGACGCGCGATTTTTACACCCAGTGGACGTCCACGCCAAGCTAGCCAGACTCGAGTAATCAAGTTGAGTCGGGTCGTCGGCCAGTCAGTCGGAATTTCAAGGCGACGGCAGGTGGTCGATTCAGCAATAGGTGGGGGGTGGGGGCGTCCATCATTGCGAGGGGGGTTCTAGCGTAGCTATATGCATTTGTCCGTTCAGGTACGGATCGACACCCAGGATCGCATCGCACGCGCACTGCACATGGCCGATCGTGGGCGGGAACAAGGAGAATGGCCCGTCGATCCCTTTCAGGGATTGCCCGAACATCCGATCCTTGGCCTGGCCATTCCGCGGCCCGCCATATGAAAGCCACGAGCTGCTTGCTCGTGCTGGGGCGGTCGTATGGATCGACGTGACACAGGCACGCCTTGACTTTGCGGGGATCAGTCGCGCTCGGTGCGGGCCCAGGGGAAATGCCGGAATGGCTGAAAGAACAGGGGCGTTTGGGCGAGACTTGCATTTTAGCATGCCAGGTCCGAATCCGCCGACGGGCACGGCGCGGATGCGCGGGGTGACTTCCTATGCCGGCATGCTAGCCCCTGAAAGATCAGATCGACAGGGACGAACAGGGGTTACGCCTTGTTCGCTGTCGTGTCACGCTGATCGAGCGATTCGCAAGCGCAGTCTAATTACCTCTTTGGCCCTGGACACTGGTAATGGCTTCCTGCCGCGTCCGGCTGCATCCGCAGCGTCGACGGGGGAGAGTCGAACGTGTCTTGCGCATCGGGCCGGATTCGAACTTTGACATTGCGTAATACCACGTCTCATGGGATAGAACCGTCCAGTGTTCGGACTCGCCTCTGGTCGCCCGCCCCTGTGTCTGTCGCGCCGGAGTTCACTCTCGTCACGCGCGTTGTATTGAAAGTATAACAAGTCAATCAAAGGTGCGCAGTGTACGATACGCGTTCAAAGGCCGGAGTCGTGCCTTTGCGCCTCATTGCTGATCGACGTGGCTTGCGTGGGCAATCAGCGCCGGACTTACAACGACGAGGGACAGGTCCGTCAGAGTCACGTCACGCATCCGTCGTGGACACTCTGCCGATGGCCATCCAAGCACGGCACGGGATCGAGTCGAACAGTAAGCGAGTCTGCAAATTCTCCGTCTCGCGTCATGCCGCGCGATGAGCGTGTGTTGATACGCTGCACGAGGCCAGCAGGAAAGGGGAGAGTGCATGGCCAGATACGGACGCGGGACCACGCTTGTAGCACCCCGTCTCGAGGTCTCGGGTGCGCCGGGCGACGCTCCCGTAGCTTTCTTGGCATTCTCACCCAGCGGATCGCAGCTAGCCTACGATAATATTCCTCCATGGGGCAGGTGCCCTCCGGCCCTCCGCCTGGTACCCCTCCCTGTCGGGGACGCGCCGCCGACCAACATTATGCCGCCTTCATTCAACCTGTGTGACTCTCAACCGAACCTCATGTAGTCATTCGCATCGTCATGGTGTATGTACAACACCTATGCCTCCATCGCCTCAGACAGGTCCTCCAAGCATCGTCTGCCGCACTCTGCGCATCGCTCCCGACCCTTCAAGCTTGAGTTATGAGGCCGCCTCCACCGTTAACCCGTCCATTCCACTCAACAGCTCATCCATCCCGCTCTCCACACACCCAAGCCATCTCTGCATATCATCCACCGTCCGTTCCAGCTCCGCAAACACCTCTTCCGCATCCAGACCACCCAGATCTATCGGCCTGATCGGCGGCGGGTCTAAGCGGTGGGCGGTATATCCCTCTCTTGCCGATGGTATCGCAGGCGAGGCGTGGGTGATGTACGTCGTGAGCGTCGAGTTATGGGATAGGGACGGCGCCATAGGCATGGCACCCACGGGCGGGCCGAGTGGCGATGGGACAGGGAAGAAACACTGTGGGACGGAAGTTGCGCTAGGGGACGGGGGTAATAGATCCGCCGACTCTGGGATTGTCGCTGAGATCTGGCACATCAGCATACATGCCATGGGTTGAGGCTCCATGGCGCAGGCTAACCTTGATGAGGTCGCGCAAGCCCATGCCTACACTGCCGGCATCCGAGTCCGCCCGGCTTCCGCTCCTCGTTCGCATCATCGCTACGCCGCTCCCGCCTCCAGCTGCGAAGCTCGGCCGAGGCAATGCGAGCTGCCTGCTGGGGCTGAGCGGTCCCTCCTGCGCCTGTGCCATTGCCAGAGCTTGCGCCTGGGCCTGCGATCGTCCTTCCATGACAGCTACCGACGCTTGGCGCATCATGGCAGGTCGGGGAGGGATTATCACCCCGAGCCCGGGCTGCGGGCGTCCGGGCGAGTCCATCGGCTGGCTCATGAACGGCGCGGCGCTGTGATTGCGCTGCAAAGGAGGCGGACGGTGTTCTAGCCCGATGCTGGGCGGAGCCGATGCTTTCGTCATGAGCGGGAACTGGAAGCCTCGTAACCCGTCCCCGCCCATTGATCCGCCAGGCCGGCGGGGAGCAGAGTCCTTGCGCAACCCGTCTGGTTGAGATTTGCTGGTCGGCGCAGAGGCCAGCGTGTCTAAGCTGGCTTTTGGGCGGAGCAGGCGATCCCGATCAAGAGAGGGCGGAGGCGGTAAGCCGTTGTCTAATGCTATACGAGCGATGGGCGTTGGCGCAGCCGAGCTGTCGGGCTGGAAGGTCGCTTCGCTCGTGGCAGATCCGGGCGGAGACTGCGATTCTGTACTGACTGCCAAGCGCGGAGGCGATGCCCCACCCCCTGCGCGCTTCTGACGGACCGTCGTGGGGTCGTATGCCGAGTCGGACCCGTCAAAAGATTCGAGGTGGTCCTCCGGCGGCGTGTCGAAGCGGCCTCGCTGTTCGACGGATCCGCTTCCCTCGCCAGTGGAAGGCGTGGCTGGTTGCTGGTGGGCGAAAGACTGGAAGGGATCAGGGTCGGAGGACGACTCGTCGTGGAATAAGCGCCGGAGAGACTGGGGCGCTGGCCGCGCAGTGGGCGGAGCGAGGTTGGCCAGGTCTGCGATATCAGCTGAACAGCATTACGTTCTGCAGGGGTCCGCTCACTGATCTCGCCGTGCGCCGCCTTCTCGTCCACCAGCATGCTCATCCTCGACCTGACCGTCTGTCTGTCATCATCTGCCGAATGTTCCGCATCGCACTCAGTCCGTTTGACGACTCACATCGAACGCCCAATCTCCGCTCACATCCCCCACCTCATCCTCCTCGTCATCCACGTTGGCCCCCACGCCTGGCGCCAGACTCTGCCTCTGTCCACCACTATCCTTCCACGCCTGGAACTTGACCAGCAGCTCATTTAGCCCCGTCAAAGGCGTCTTCGCCTGGTTCCTGATCCACCGGAGCTTACTCAGCTCTTCCGCCGGTAACCGATCCCCCGGTTCCTCATTCAGGCATCCAACAACAAACTCCCTCATCGCCGCGCTCCATCCCTCTCCCTCAAGCCTCGGGGCCCGCATCTTCTTGTCACCCAGAAGCATCACTGCGCGGGCGGCGGGCTGTCCCGCCATCGGCGGCTCGCCGTACGCCATCTCGAGCAGCGTTATCCCTAGAGACCAGATGTCCGCTTTGCTGTCGTACATCCTTCCCTCGGTGACGACTTCGGGGGCCATCCAGTACGGTGTGCCGACGAACGTGGACCGCTTCGCGGCCGAGGAGGAGAGCAGGGCGGCGACGCCAAAGTCGCAGAGGAGGACACGAGGAGGCGAGGCCGTCAGTAGAATGTTGGCGGCTGTTATGAGCTCATGGTCTACTGTTGTCATCGGCACCCACCTTTGATATCCCGATGTATCACGCCGTTCTTGTGCAGGAATGCCAGTCCAACGAGTACCTCCCGTACAATCAGGCATATATGAGACTCCTTGAGCGGCTGCGCCCGCGACTGTCATCAGCTACCGGACCATCCTCGGGCGGCACTGGGCTCACCAGCGTCCGGATGCTCCCTCCCTCGGCGCACTCCATGATGATCCATACCTTCGGCCCATCCATCAAGCTACCGTAGTACTTGATCACATTCAAGCTCTGCACACCTTGCGCTCCTCCCGACACGCCCATCATCAGCTGCTGCAAGAGCGAGATCTCCTTTTGAATGTCCCCGACATCGTCGTCCTCGGTATCCAGGTTGATGATCTTGAGAGCAACAATATGGCCCGTTTGGATATGTCTGCCGCGGTAGACTGCGCCGTATGCGCCCTTTCCCAGTATCTCGAGTTTCTGCGCATCAGTCAAGCTGTTACAGAGTAGGTATGAACTTGGACTCACTTCGTACAGCCGTTCGGGGGCGGCGTCCTTTGGCTGTGAAGCGATGGCCGCGAGGTAGGCCTGCTCCCTCGAGATCGCGTTTGGTGGGGCCATGGTGAGTGCGTGATCGACCGTACGGGGTCCAGCCCCTCTTCGGTAGTGGTCTTCTGTAGCGAATGTGGTCCGAATTAAGGTGAAAGTCACGGTTGGGATGTGCTGCGTTGGAAACACGTCTGGATTACGGCATCCTGGGTCCGTTCCTGGTCGGAGGGACTGCTTGAACGCGTTTCGACGTATTTCTTGTTGACGATTGACTTCAGACTGTAGCTCACAACCGCTTCGCTTTCGGCAAGAAAGATATCGCGCCAGAGAAGCAGTCTTTGTCGTGAAGAACGGGAGCGGTCGACGCGTATCATTCTGAGTCTGCTTCGCGTGACCTCGGGACGGCCGCGCCCGTGGACCCGCTCTCCCGACTCAACTTCCTCGCCTCTGGGCGCGTCAGCCCCGCCATGAAGGTCACGATCAAGTCGTACCACGCTGTCGCAGCCTGGAAATGGGATACATCCGACCAACCGCACAAGGTCTTCAAGTACGCTGGCGCATCAGACGATCCATACGGAGACGACGATGACGACGACGACGAGTGCGGTATCTGCAGATTGGCATTCGAGAGCTGCTGCCCGGACTGCAAGGTACCAGGAGACGACTGCCCGCTCAGTGAGTCGCTCTGTCCGTACAACGGCCACGCTCAGACCTGAACTGTGGTGGAAAAACCGCTCATGCTAGTTTGGGGAGAATGTACGCACATCTTCCACATGCACTGTCTGCTCAAGTGGATCGGGACGGAGAGCTCAAAGGGGCAATGCCCGCTCGACCGACGCGAATGGGGTGAGCGAATTGCTCTACCAAGGTGTTCTCGAGACTGACGAACAGTCACGGCGGAGAGGAAGGCGGACAAGCTGCCTACGACGGTGGACCGGCAGCCAGTCGCGACTGTCCCGCCGGGGCCTATCGATGTAGAGGCAGGTGATCTGTCTATGGAAGAGCCGAGGGCCGTGGAGGTCAACGGGGATGCTGCTCCTGGCCAAGAGCGGGCTGCGGTAGCGCTCGCAAGTGGGGAGGCTGCAGCTGCAGGAGGAATCGCTGGCGTTGTTGTCGATCCACGGCCGCAGACTCAGGCGCCGGCGAGCAACCCTCAACATCGGTAGGGCGAAAGAAGAGCAAAACCAGCTGGATCGGGACCCAGACTGGAATACGTAAACGCTGAGAGACGCACCGGGAGACCTTGGAAGCACGCTGCTGGGCTACATAATGACGCGACGACACTTATGCAATCATCTTCCGAGCGAAAATCCCCCTCGTCGCTGCGGTCGCTCTCGTGCTCATCGGTCGCCACTGGGATTGCGTGTTTTCGTGTTGCCCCGCAAAGGCTGTACCTGTCCGTCGCATCTAAGTCGAACCGCCGCAGTTTCATCGCCGCATTTCACCTTGACACTTGGCACCACCATAGTGACCCAGGCAGAGTACCACCTCGCGTACGTCTATAGCATATCACCCGGCATTGTCTGCGCTCCTCATCCATACCCGCGCCGTCACAGCCAAGCCGATCGCAGTCGGGTCACCCACCAACACCTTCTCCAACGACCGCGCTTGCGTCCGTCCGTCGGCATGTCGTCCATGGGCTCGCCATCGTCCACCAGGCCTCTCCCACCTCGCGACTCGATGGACAACAAGCTCTCAGAGCTGTCATTTCATGCCGACGATCCTTTGAGCGATAACGGGAGGCCAAGCGTTGAAGTTGGGGTGGACACGATGCTACCCCCTCCTCCGCCCCTTGATGCGGTGAGTGAAGGATGCTGTGACAACAACGGGCACCCCATGTCCTCTCCCCTTGCTCTACTCTTGCTTTCTGCTCTTTGCTGCGGACGAGTGGGTCCGTACAGAGCTGACGCGCAGAACAGCGTACATTCTTTAGCGCAAAGAGGCGACAACGCAGGCTTGGCGGCCCTCCTTCGGTCCGACCCTTCGACCGACCTCGACGCGAGGGACTCCCAGAACGTCACGGCTTTACACTGGGCAGCGATAAATGCTCACATAGCAACATGCCGGTTCCTTCTCGATTCGGGCGCAGAGGTCGATCCCATCGGGGGCGACCTCATGGCCACGCCATTACAGTGGGCTGCGCGAAACGGGCACTTATACGTCGTACATCTCTTGCTATCCCGTGGAGCCGATCCAAACCTGAAGGACACACAGGGATTCAACACCTTGCATCTGATCACGCACTCGAGCGCGGTCATGCCTGTACTGTATATGGTGAGGCGGTCATACGGAGGGTGGATGATGCTGATCGTAGTTGCATCAACCCATTGCAATCGACGAGAAGGACACGGATGGGCATACGGCGCTCATGTGGGCCGCGTACCAGGGTAAGCCCCCGACGGCGACGAAGAGCTCAGCTGAGTGCTGATTGAAGGGGACGCGATATCGGTGGATCTGCTACTCCGGCATGGCGCGTCGACATCAGCGAGGGACAATGCACTGATGACACCTTTGCATTGGGCAGCGGTGAAAGGCTCGGCGGCTTGTATACGGCATTTGCTGGACCACGGGGCAGATCTGGACGCACGCGAGGTGTCGGGCAAATCGCCGAGGGATATGGCGGAGGAGCTGAAGGGGATCGTGCCCTTCAATAAGGGCTTGGCGGACGCCGGATACAGCTCCACCGGTTTGAAGAAGTACGGGCGGCTGTCCGAGGTAAGCCCTGGGTCTTCACTGTCGGATCGAGTCGAGCTCACGACAGCGTAATACCGACATTGCAAGCTTCATTCTGCCCACGATTGTGCTGTTGTGCATCTTCCAGACGTTTGTCTGGTTGCCGATATACAGCGCGATACCGCTCGCCGTGGCGGAGTTCTACGCCATGCAGCTCGTAAGAACGGCTGTAGATGACGCTAGAACGTTGACTCATGGCAGATCGTCGTCAAAGTGCTCTTGGCACATCGGGTCGATGAGCCGGTAGCGACCGCCCCTCACTTCGCGTCGATCATCATCGGATCCTTGATATGGGTGTTTTACGCATGGGCAACGAGACTCGTGATCTGTAAGTCAGGGCATCCATGCATCTTTCTTACGCATCGAGGCTCATTGTCAGCGACTCCCGGACATGCCCTCGGCCAGTTGGGCTTCTTCGCGAGCTTTGCATTCTGCACATGGAGCTTTTACAAAGCCATACGGACCGATCCGGGCTTTGTGCCCGGCCCAGAGGGTGACAGCGATGTGAAGATGGTTCGTCGAACCCTACTTCGGCGCGAGGAGTGAGGCTCATGATCAGATGCTGGAGGAGCTGGTGGACGCTGGCAAGCTGAATGGTACCAATTTCTGCATCATCTGCATGGTATGTCCCTGCGCCAGCAAGCAGGACCGGGTCGGCTGACTTGCAGACCAAGAAGCCGTTGCGGTCAAAGCACTGTCGGCAATGCAACCGCTGCGTGGCACGATTCGACCAGTGAGTTGCGATACCATCCCACGTTTTGGCATGACCTGATCTCCAGCCACTGCCCCTGGGTGTGGAATTGCGGTATGTCGAGCTCACGTATGTCCTGAGCTTCGGTCTGATTGTGCAGTCGGCGCTCGGAATCACCGATACTTCTTGGCCTTTGTGCTGTCCCTCATCTCTGGTGTACTGTTCTTCAACCACTTGACAATAGCTCGTGAGTCCCCTCTCGTACAATCCTGCCACATATGATATCGCTGCATCGCGCTGAGTTCCAGATGTGGTCGAGAACGCCCCGGAGTACACCTCCACCCCCTCTCCCGGCTTGACGGTCTGCGACCTCTCGGAGACGCTGTGCCGCGCAGGGTCGTATGACCCCTTCCTGCTCGCCGTTGCGGCTTGGGCAACCCTCCAGCTGACCTGGACGTCCATCCTGGCGGTCTCGCAGCTCTGGCAGGTCAGCCGACAGATGACCACCTTGGAAGTGAGCAACCTAGGCCGATACGGGTACATGGGCGGCCGGGGCGGTTCCTCCCTTCGCGACCAGACCGGCGCGATGCGGCAGGCTATTGCGGTCGGAGCGGGAGTGGGCCCCAGTGGAGCAGAGGAGGAGGGTGTCGGTGGACCAGCTGGACCTGATGGTAATCTGCGTGTCCCCGCGGGACATGGACACGGGCACGGACACTCGCATGGCCTCGTGGCGATATGCGGGGCATTGTGCAAGAAGGTGACGGGGCCTTGTATGCAGGTCTTGGGGCTGGATCGGTTCACGAAAGGCAAAGCTCTAGGAGGGATGAAGCGTGCTGGGCGGGGACAGAACCCGTTCGATCTGGGTGTGGTCAAGGTGGGTCTGACGGTGGTCATGCGGACACGGTCGGCTGACGCGTAGAATTGCCAGGATTTCTGGACGGGCGACGAGGGTGTGGATTATACGAGGTTGTATGAGATTCCCTCGGAAGGTGAGCAAGCGCTGCAAAGACAGATTGTACAGAGAGTAGGAGTGACGCTGATGTGCAGGGTGGGCGGCGTACAGGCGCAAGGCGAAGATGCACACGGGGGCGGCTCGAGATGCGAAGGGGTATCAGCCTGTCAGTGGCGAAGAAGTGTAGAAGTAGTACAGACAGTAGCGGACCGACAAGTGCAAGACCTCATGAACATAACGTCACGTATGCTATTGTCCAGTGGCTGCTCGAAGTGCGAGATCACTTTTGCGGGCTGTGGCTGCGTTTGCCCAGTGTTGCATGCCAGGTCATCAAGGTCGTTTCTCGTCGAGTCATGTCAGAGCCGTACTGTGCCAAATTCTTCCCTGTCATGCCGGTTCAAGCGCCCCCCCTAGCGCCTCTCCTCGGATATCATCATCATCAGAAAGACCGTCCGTCTGGGACTCGTGCTGTGCGCCATTGCTGCCCCCGGGCTCGTCCTCCTCGTGCTCAGACCGGTATCCCGCCTGGTGCAGCTGCGCCAAAATGTGTTCTTCAACCAGGATACCTTCCATTAGCCCACACTCGCGGAGCGCACGTCACGCTCACCTATCGCAAGCAAGGCCGAACCGTCCAATGCGCGGTGCATTTCCCTCTGCTTGCTCTTATACTTCCTCTTCATCTCCAGCCCATCGTCCGGCTCACCCGCGATGACCGATTCCGCATCATCAGTGACGTCCTGCTCGCGCGCGCTGTCGTCTTCGCTGTCGGTTCTCCCGCCTCGGTACTCCGACTCGCCGTCCGTATCGAATTCATCCTCGTCCGTAGACGTAGACGACGTACAGCGGGTCGATCGCGTGGCCCGTCCCGCCCGCATTGGGGAATCTGCTTCCTCCTCAAGCGGCCCGGCCGTGCTTCCCCTGGGTATCCTGCTCCACCCCCTGGGCAGGGGTAAAACCACCTCCACCTCCTTGCGCGGCGAACCTTTGCTCGGGCTGCTCTGCGCCCCGCCTGTCATCGCCTTCCGCTTCACGCCTCTTTGGCCTGCCGACGTTGACACTGCGTCGAGCCTCCTCGCCGCTGCATTCCTCGTATCCCGGCGTAAGTCGAAGCTGGGCGGTAACTCGTCCTCGTCCGGCACCGGCTCCGCCAGACCGCCTTGCTCGCTGAGCATCCGCCTCTTGCGGAGGGTATACCATCCTCGCTCGTTGCTGCGCTTGATCTTGGGGTACATGAGCCCCTGGTCGTGGTAGAACTCGGCGGCGTGGTGGTGTATCGCTCGTAAGAGGTCCTGCAGTCAGCCCAGCCCCTGCACGAAACGCCGCGCATCCCGACACGGAGGGCCGTAGTCCAGATCGGACTGAGCTGCGCAATGCGAGACACGTTCAACAAGCAGAACGTGACCCACGTTATCTGGCAGTCCTGCGGTCTCTTCAGATCCCGAACCCACGTCCCAGTGCGCCTGGAAGTTCATCTCCCGCAACCGATCCGCCGACCGCAGGCCCTCGATCGTCGCATGCCTCCGCTCAGCGTTGGTCAAGTGTCGACTGCCTGCCGGACGGCGGCCCGCTATGCTTCGTCCGGCCGGTCCGTCATCGATAGTCCCAGGATATTGTACTAGCCCCTCCTTCTCTGCGCGACGCAACAACGTGTCGAGCCGTTTCTGGGATATGTTGTAGATGCTAGGCTTCTGTGGGCCCGCAGTACGTCGCGTCGAGCGAGATGTCCCGGCAGCACTGTTGGGAGCCGCGGGACTCGGGTCGCGTCGAGGAAGATCATGAGTCGCAGAAGCGCGAGCTGGGTTCGCGCGCGTCGATCGGCGGGGCATCGTTCATGTCGGCGGGCGGCTGTCCTATACCACTTCGCTGAGTCTCGGGAGCCCGCTCAGAGTTTCCAGTCCGGTAGCACGTGGGACCTTGTGCTTGTCTGCGTCGGGGCCGTTGCGCGTGGCTCGATGCAGACGGTAAGAAGTGTCGTGTCGATGGTGGAATGTCGAAAACAACCCGCCAGAAATTTCAGTCTCGGGTTCAGAGTTCACATCATCGTCCATCCGACCGCACTCTTCGAGCCCTACCGGATTGTCACCTTCACCTTCAGCCTGACAAGAGCGCCCGGCAAACGATCAAGCATGTCGGCCAGCACAGACGAGACCTCCACGGCGGTCGCAGCGGGTCAAGCTCTGCTCGCGGCAGCCAAGACCGCCCCGCTCGCGACGGTCCGGCAGCTGCTCAAGGACGGCGCGCCTGCATGGTACCAAGACGAGGCGCTCGGCTGGTCGTGCCTGCACTACGCAGCTGAGCGGCGCGATCCGAAGCTTCTGGAGGTCTTGCTCCGGGGCGGAGCGGTCTGGAACGCAGTGGACGAGTGGGGCCGGACCGCCGGGGAGGTGTGTCTGAGTCTGGGATGGGAGGAGGGGTGGGAGATCATCCGGAATGAGGGTGTTCGGACGGGTATGTCTTTTGGCCGGGCTATCATGCCTTTCATGCGCTCGTGGCGGCCGGAGGGAATATGGGTCAAGACCGCGCTGACGCCCAGAGATGTTGCACCATGCGTTGAAAGCGCCGGAAGGGGAGGACGAGGACGGCGAGCAGGCGATAGACGAGGAGTCGGGGACGATCAAGCTCAAGGCGGAGGATAAGACGTCGGCGGGAGATAATCTGACGTTCTTGAAGAGCCGGTTGACGTGGGACAAGGGCGATGACGGGAGGGAAAGGGTGCTGGATGCGGATGGGAACGGGTAAGTCTTGGTCGCGCTTAGCTATGATTTCACCGGCAATCTCGTTTGCATAGGTTCGAAGCTGATTGCAGTGTCATGATGGGCTGGGAGGAGCCGTTGAGTAAGCTCCTGCGCGGCCTTTAAGTCAGAACTGCGGCTGATCTGTAGTGGTCGAACACGTCAACCGATTCGTCGAGGACCACCCGAAGGCACAAATTGACTCTG
>Ga0308169_10001339_pt1 | contig 29254 bp, 28 predicted proteins | sample PhyBR1_2_FD_202139 | JGI IMG/M metagenome (GOLD analysis project Ga0308169, IMG submission 202139) | Phyllosphere microbial communities from UC Gill Tract Community Farm, Albany, California, United States - DLSLSB.R1 | ecosystem: Host-associated > Plants > Phyllosphere > Unclassified | place...
TGCAATCCTTTAATCAATCCATACCGGCTGAAGAGCAGCTAAGAGTATTGTCACAAAATCCAGCAGGCGAACCTTTGCCTGCGGCTGCCAGAGCTCAGCTGGAGATGCATCTGAAGCAACTGATTGCGCGTTATGCAGAAATAAAACAGGATTCATTAAAATAAAAAAGATATTTAAAGCACAGGTATCCAGCTAATAACCCAGACCTGGCAGGTCATAATCACAACTCATTCACTGGTGTTGATGGATTTGCCTAAAGAACATAGCCAGGGCCGGCAAATGATTATTGAAGGGCAAAGGGGATAGCCGTCAGTAATGGCTTGTTATTGATTATTAAGAGTTTTAATTGATAGGGCGGGTTTAAGTACAGGGCAGGCCTGGTGTCCCCTGCAGAAATCGAACTAGTGGTTAACTTACTGATTTTAAAGGTTTATATTGAAGTTAAACTTTTTATACCATCATAGATACCAACACTCAAAAATAACCCTAAAAACTGTTGTGAGGCACTCAAAAAAGCGTCTTAATTATACTCAATTTTATCAGCCGTTGTTACTGTTTCACAGCTTGTTGATTGAAGAGCTGGTTAAAGGTGATGATGAGCTGACTTCTACATTGAGCTATAAAAACACAAATGTAAGGCCTCTGTATGGATACGGTTCAGATCTACAAAGAGCTACAGGCTTGGTTCGACTACGACAACTATGTTGATGTTGAGTCTTGCACTTTGAAAGGCTTACATAAGGAGTTACAGGTCAGAAAGAACATCCTCGATTCAATTGAGTTTTTTGGAGAAGGAGATGTTTATTTTGACCAGATCCTTGCAGGTAAGCCTCTAATCAGTAAAACGTTAGATACCAACACTCATCTGGCAGAAAGCCAAACTCACATACGACAAGTCACCTTTGGTCATATTGAAAGCCTCAAAAGATCTCTTGAAATGTTCTCGCAAGAATCGTTTGTCAAAGGAAGTGATCAACTTACGAAAGAGGTCAAAGAGCAGCCACTCACTCAAAGTATGAGAGCCGTTGTTTTGGGAACAAACGAAAGCCGTGTGTATACCTTCTTTGACCTCGAAAGCTCATCGGATGAAGAAATCATAGGCTCGCTTCGTGCGCTACTTCCTGTGTGGAGGAACGAGTATGGAATCAAGGGCAGGAAGCAAGAGGCTTTTGGGCTGGGAAAGATTCTAAAGTTGGCTGACTACCGTATCCTTCCAATGATGGATCTGCTTATGTGGGCTAAGTTGAAAGATATTTCTCTTTCAAACACCATCCTTTCCAGAGTGCTTTATCCTAAGCTCACAGATGAGGTTCGAGGCGATGAGCAACTCAAGGACACAGATCGTCCAATAGCAGAGAGAGCTATGTCAGGTGAGACCTGTAAGAACGTTGAGAGTTTCATAAATAAGAATCGTCATCTTATGGATCTAACCGTGTCGGAATTAAGGAAAATTAGCTGATTAGTTTTAATAATTTCAAATATAGCAAAACTGTGGCTGCAATGGTTAAATAGTGATATTTTCAATATATGTGTGGTTAAAGCTGGAAGGGAGTAAAGTTATACCCAACCAGCTTTTAAAACTATCTTAAAGTAAATAATATAAATAAATTATTCACGAGTAATGTTTTAATAGGTGTTTCAGAGCATGACTTCCATACTCATCATTGATTATGTACATTATGATTTCTTTAGGTTCTAATATAAAAGGTTCATCTTTACGAATCATAGATATAATTTTGTCAGCCAAAAGTACTCCAATTGATTCCAAAGCCCACTGTACTTCTTCACAAGCGTCCTCTGGAAAAAACTGGGAAATCATGACCGTTCCAAGAGTTTTCATGGCTGTGCCTGCTGAATAATGATCCCAGTGCCATCGCCCCTTAGTTGGGCAAAATATGTCATTATCATCATTCAACATATAATTCCAGTTAGGACTATCCCACATCCATTTAGGCGCAAGTAATATCTGAGTATAATTTATACAAATTTGATGTGTAATAGCATTACCAGAAAACCGTAAAGGTTTACGGTAAAAATAATCTAAAGCAGCTCGATGTAAATCATCTTTTTCAATAGTTAATTTTATCCAGGTAAGCATTTTGGCTTGAGTTATGTTTTCAGCCAGATGCCATATCGCATTACCAAGGTAAAGTCCACGCTCATGTAAATCAGTCAAATCTAAATAAGCTCTCCCTGCGAGAGGAGGGGGGAGTTCTGTAATGCATTTTCTATCAAGAATGATGGGGGTAATTTTAACTTCATTGTCGGAACCGAGATTAGCTAACATTTGCAACTCTCGATGCAGACCTGAGTTTACTTTTTTTGCAGAAACAATATAATCTTCATCACAGATGCAGAAAACTTTTAGAGGAAAGGAAGAAAGAGCATTTTTTATCACCGAATCTATTGATTCGCCAAATCCAATACTATCTCTATCCCAGAAAACATTGTATTTAAAATCGATGCTGTTGATTACATGATCTCTTATCCATTCTTTTTTCTCTGCTGAACCACCCCAAGCATATGAAATGAAAATTGTAGTATCACTTTTGCTATCCATAACGGATCACCATCTGATTTGAATACATTTGTTAAGCATTAGAGGCTCATTCTAAAGATTGTATAATAAAATGTTAAGCATATTAATTCATTTCGGAAAGGGATTTTATCAAAATGGTTAAATCAACTTTTAACTCAATCAGGATTCTATAAAAAGTTAAAGGTCTGCATGGTGCTGAGCTAAGAAGATACTGCCTTTACCATTCTTTTCGTATTCATTCAAGGTGCGTAAGAAAATTTATTTTATACCTAAAATAATTTTGACTGATTTCTAGACTAAGAAACAATGTCCACAACATCCCTTCAAAGCCTGTTCCCGTCTACTTAGTATCAACTCATCGACAAGACGAGGAGATACAATCATGAACACATCTACTACACAAACCACTCGACTCATTCGCTTACCTGAAGTTCTACATAAAACAGGTTACAAGAAAGCATGGATTTACCGATTGATTTCTGAAAATAGATTCCCTAAACCTATCAAATTAGGTTCGAGAGCTGTGGCCTTTATTGAGGCGGAGATCGATCAGTGGATTTCTGACGCCATTAGCAATTCGAGAACAGCTTCATAGTGAGGCTCCAGACGAACAACATCGACAAAGTGAGGACAATGTGGAAATTAAAGAATTCCTGAAAATTGGAAACCTTTCAAGGCTTGTGAGTCAAAAAACCTTCGATAAGATTTTTGATGCTGAAGCTATCAGGTTATTACCTATGAATACATTGAGTAAGAAATCCGTGGCCTGTTTAAGCTATTACCTCGAAGATAGCGAATACAATCCATTTCAGTTTTTACCTGAGTTAAATGAAGAGAGCCGAAACTATATCTATGAAACCATACTGTCAGTGATTAAATGTAATGAGCTACTCAGAGAGTTATCGAAGAAAATCACCAAGAATGAAATTAATATTGCTGTAAAAGAGACTGAAAAGGGCGAAGGCCATGTGTTGCTCTGTAGCTTGAGTGTGTCAAGAGGAATGCTAGACCATTATGTGAAAACAATGCCGGATCTTTTCCCAGATGAAGATTCCTTCATGACAGATGACATTGACCATCTTAAGCTAACAACTGAAGATATAGCAAAAATTTTGCTGGGTGACATGTTGGAAAGAGGAGCATTGGTAGTTCATATGGGAGATCAACTCCGCAGTAAAGCTAAAGTTATTCAAGAGGAATACTGGAATGAGGTAGAAGATATTTACTATGGGAAAACGGCAAGATGAATATTTATTTCAAATCTAATGATTTAAAAAAATTGTAAAGTATTAAGATCAAAAAACATCAAAACTTAACAGAATACTTTCCAAATTATTTTTTGGCGCCGCTGTATTACTTATGCAATAAGGCTTTATTAGTTTTTCTTCTTGAATCGGGTATGACTACATGTAACTAGCCGTACTGGTTTCTTTCACGTGAAAGAAATTTTTTTAAGTATCTAAATGGATTATAAATAAACTTAAAAATAACAAAATAAAATTGCAAAATTTAAATCGATAAAATAATGATAAGCCGTAGTGATTACTAAATGTAAAGTTTTCGGAGGGTTATTACAATGTCATTCAAAATAAAAAAATTTGTCATGAGCAGTGGAGAACGAGGTTGCTTAATTCTCAACAAAGAAACACTGCTACCAGTTTACTACCAGAACCTTTATCTCACAACTAATGTCAGGAACAGAAGTGCGACTGCATCAACGATGGAGATAGTTGCAACGAACCTACTTATCCTTAGCAATTTTATGAAAAGTAGGAAAATCAAAATCATTGATAGGATTGAAAGCAAGCTGTTCTTGAGTGTAGCCGAAGTCGATGACCTGATACGGTATGCAAAGCAAAGATTCGATCAACAAAAAATTCCGAATGTAAGATTACTCAAAGGAAAGCAGATTGCTACAAGAACTTTTAGTTACAGGATACACGTTTTTTCAAATTACCTAAAATGGTTGTGCGGATTGATTCATTCTATGAAGGGAATCCATGCCAGATATGAAATCGATACTTTCATAGAAAATTTGAGAGCACATCTCCCACGAAATAAATCACACAGCATGAACGACAGAAAAGACAAATCATTGAGTGAAGAACAAATAAAAACTCTGTTTAAGCTGTTGGAAGTTGAAGGGAGCCAAAACCCCTTTCAGAAGGAGGTTCAAGTGAGGAACAGGCTCATTTTTACCTTGCTACTGAATTGTGGGATGAGAGCAGGTGAATTACTAAATCTTAAAGTAAATGATCTAAATCTTAGAAATAACACACTGAGTATCTTCAGAAGACATGACTACATTGAAGACCGGAGGCTGAATCAGCCACTAGTCAAAACTGGCGAAAGGATAATCCCATTATCAGACGATTTAGTGATGGAGATCTTCGATTACATACATACTTGTAGAAGTAAAATTACTAAAAAGAAAAAACATGACTTCCTATTTGTAACTCATAGCGCAGGTAAAACTGTAGGAGAACCATTATCTGTTTCAGCATATGAGAAAATAATTTCAACTATTAAAAAAGCAAGCCCGGAATTAAAGGATTTATCAGGGCATAGATTGAGGCATTCATGGAACTATTTCTATTCAAATGAAATGGATAGTTCAAATTTGGAAATCAGTCGAAAATCAGGATTGAGATGCTATCTCATGGGGTGGTCAAAAGATTCTAAAATGTCTGAAAACTATAATTTCAAACATATATCAGAAAAAGAAAAGGAAGTTATTGGAAGAGTTTATGAATCTTTGAAAAAGATAACTGAGGGTCAATATAATGGAAACATGTAATCTAAGAAAAGAGAATCTGGTTTTTGCAACGATGCAGGGGTATAGCTTCAAGCTTTCTGATATCAAATGGCAATTAGATAAAGAGACTTGTATTTTCCCACATAAGATTGCCGACAAAATGCCAGAGTCGATGCGTATTGGTTACCTTACTACCTTGGCTTACTTTTCGGCTGAATACAGTGCAGGTTACACAAAAAACATAAACCAGATTTTTAGTCAATGGTTAGGGATGATAGACATTAAGACGATAGATGCTAATGCGGTTTATCAATTTAATGTTAGTTTAGGCCCTGAGAAAAACTACAAGCTCAATTCTATAAAGAAGTTTCTAACGAAGTGGAAAAAGCTCGGTTATGTAGGAGTTGAAACCTCAGCTTTAACAATGCTGGCAAAAATAAAGGTTAAAACTAATTTGACAGGAGAAGCCGTCAAACGAAGAGATCCAAATAGTGGACCGCTAACTGGAGAAGAACTGGAAATCGTTCTTGAGAGTATCAGCAATTTGTTGAAAGAAGAAAAAATTCCTATGTATCTTTATTGCTATGTGATTCTTTTAGCAACCACGGGAAGGAGGCCATTACAGTTAACGTCCTTAAAAGCGAAAGATCTGATCAGAACGGGAGAAGGTTGTTTTCTAAATATACCTAAAGTAAAACAAAGGAAGGACTTTAGAAGTGAGTTTAGCTTGGTAAGTATCGATGATTGCCTTTATGAGAAACTAACAACCTTGATTGATATGAATCAAAAACATATTGAAGATGGTGTTAGTCAGAGTATTGGTCATATAAAAAATGAATTACCTATATTCATGGATGTAAAAAAATTCGTATCAATTCAGTCTGGTCAGAGTTTAGATACCATTATGGCAACTGATTTTTTACATATGAAGAATTCATTTATCTCAAGGAAACTAAATATCTTGACTACTAAATTTAACATTTGGTCATCAAGAAATAACGAGGCTATACGGCTTAATGCAAGACGATTCAGGTATACCCTTGGATCTCGTTTAGCAAAGGAAGGAGCCTCAGTTGAAGTGATCGCTAAAGCATTAGACCATAAATCTATTAACTCATCAGGGATATACGTAAAAAATAGCCCAGATAATGTTCACGATATTGATATGAAACTTCATTCATTTTTTGAACCTTTATCGAAGATATTTCAGGGTAGCGATAGCACACAGAACAAGAAGCTCTTTACAGAATATGTTTTAAATTCTTTTGGATTCACTGATTGTAATCACGAACACATAGAGTGTTTTACCTGCAAAAACTTTAGAGCATGGAGTTCTGAATGGCCAATGTGATTTTATTCGAGCCAATAAATACAAATAATCCATCATTAAACGTTGAAGGTTTTATTGAGTTTTGTAAGAGTAATATATTCAATTCAAAGTTAGCGATTACATGGGAAAGCAATGTATGGAAGGGATGTTACAGATTCAACAAGTTTGACATGAAAAATAATCGAAATAGCAAAGATAGATTAAATGATAGCTTCATTGATTTTGCTAAAGCTTATATGTTTCATATTCATTCTTTTAACAAGTCAAAATCAAACCAGAATGCTTTGGCAATGTTGAAGATCGTTGAGTTTGTATTATTGAAATCATACGGTGAAGCTAAGGTAGTCAAGTGTAATAATAACATTTTTGATGAGTGTGTAAGATTAGCATCTGCTAAATATACAAAATCACAAGCAGTTGTAATTGGTAAAGAACTTGAGAACCTATGTTCATTCTTGAGTGAAAACAGAATGACAATCTCATCATACTTTTTTTGGGTAAATCCGTTAAGGCATAAGATAACTCAGAGTTGGCAAGGTTATGAACCTTCACTGGAAGGGCACTCAAAATTACCAGACATAAAATCCGTCATAGCTATTGCAGAGATTTTTTCCAAAGATGAAAGCCGACTGTCTGTGAGGGACATTTTCACAACGTCTGTTCTTGCACTCCTGATGTGTGCACCAGGACGAATCTCGGAAATTTTAAACCTTCCTGCGGATTGTGCGATTACAGAGCATGATGAGAACGGCATTGAACGATATGGTTTAAGGTTTTTTTCAGCGAAGGGGTATGCTGGAGACATCAAATGGATTCCTTCAGTAATGGTCCCTGTAGCTAAAAAGGCCATAGCCCGGTTGAGAAAGTTGTCCGCCCATCCAAGGTTTGTTGCAAAAATGATGGAAGGGAAGGTTCCAGAGTCATATAGATATGAACTCTTTAGTAAAAAACCTCAAAATTTTCCCTGGTATGATGAAGAAAATAAAATCAAATATTCGAATGCTTTATGTCTGTTATTTGAGGGGCAATTATGTCAGAAAATAAACAAACATTTGGCACCTTTGTTCAGACCCACTGCTCAGTTTTTTAGAATGGATATTGATGCCTTTGCAAGTAACAAAGGCACTACCAACCTGTTTAAAAGACACGGTTATATTAACGAAGACGGTAGCCCATATTCGCTAAGAACGCATCAGTTGAGACATTTACTAAATACGTTTTCCCAGATCAGCGGTATGGACGAGTTTAGCATCGCCAGATGGTCTGGAAGGAAACAGGTCTCACAAAATGTTTCCTATGATCACCGATCACACTTACAAATGATCAATCTCATGAAGGATAAAACTTCAATCGGACCCGGTAACAGTCATAGGAAAAAAGAAATAGCTGTTATGGACATAACTGATTTCGATTCATTGAAGAATGGAGCTGTGCTCGTCACTAAGCACGGTTACTGCAAGCACTCGTATGCTTTTGATCCGTGTGGTTATTATCCACTACAAGACTCTGGAAATGATGATGAACGACTAATGATAATACATAATGAAATTATTAAAAAAACTCATCATGATAAAAATGATGGGAATATCAATGCTGAAAAATGGTATGCGTTTCAAACTAAAATAATAAAAGGAGTGTAAATGGCTAAACATATTACTGGTTATGATGAGAAATTGATAATGAATGTTATTAATACCTGGAATGACGATGAGAAGCTGACTTGGGAGGTCTTATGCGACGAGTTGATAAAGATCATCGGGAAGAGACCTTCGAGGCAATCTTTAAGTAGTCATATTAAAATTGCGGATTGTTTTAATTCAAAAAAGAAGCTTCTCAAGTCTGGAGTGAAAGAAATATGTGCGGTTAAACCTGCTAATTTAAAAATTGCTTGTCAGAGAATAAAAAGGCTCGAAACTGAAAACGAAGCTTTGATAGCATTGAATAACAAATATTTAGAGCAGTTTAAGATATGGCTATATAATTCTCATTTGAAGCAAATGACAGCCGAAGAGCTTAATCGTCCTTTACCTAAAAAAGATAATCAAATAGAAATTGATAGGTTTTAACTATTGACATGATTGAATATTATGATATTTATTTTAATGTCAGGATGACATTCACAACAGCAAGGATGCTACTATGAATAAATTAAACAGATATTTGCCAGATCAGAAATTTTTGATACTCCTTAATCGCTTCATTCTTAGATACGATGAATCAGACTGCAACAAAGAAAAAATCGTAAAAGATGCCTACCTGTTCTGTGTAGGATACTTTTTGAAGTATCAGCAAGACTATCAGAATCCCTATCTAAAGGGGCCAAGTAACATTATTGCTATTTTGAGTTCGGCTTTACTTAGTCCAAATTTCTATGCAATACCTTCGAATATTAGTCTTGATCGTATTCTATATTTTTATAAATTCATTATTGAATACATAATATGGAATGAGTATGAAGTTGAGACTGTGTTCAGAACTCAGAAGTTAAGTTTTAAAAAAGATATTCCTTATGAAATTAAAGACCCATCTTCTTGTAAGAAAAAGAGGTTGTAATAACTTTTCATTACTTGATCCCAGGTTAATAGCTTCTTCAACAATGGCTTTTCGACTTTCTCAATGGGCTGTCATACAGGCCATTTTTTTAAGCATTTACAGCTCCTCACTCATTTGTCCTGCTTCCTGCTGAACCCTGAACCCTGAACCCTGAACCCTGAACCCTGAACCCTGAACCCTGAACCCTGAACCCTGAACCCTGAACCCTGAACCTGCTGTCATAAGTTCACCCACTAAGTAAACATTCTAACTATTTCTTAAGGTTACTAATGAGTGTTTTTCAAGTTGCACTTTTTAAGTACATGTTAATAAAATGCTGATAAAAGCATCATCTGCATGATCTTAACTCCGGATTTTGCCTGCAAAGCCAGAGGTTTATTCTTTTAAGATTTTAAATTAAAAAAGAGTATGGCTTTTTGCGGCTAGGGTTATTGACGAGTAAATCATTAATGTTGTTTATTGGAGTGGTATCGATACACAAACACAACTTTACAAACCTAACTGAACAAGCAAGAGGGTATCACTATGATCAAGTTCTCTACTCTGTCTCAGCGCATTTCTGCTATCACTGAAGAAAATGCTATGTATACCAAAGGTCAGGTTATCGTCCTTAGCTGATAACGTATGACAAAGGCCGCATCTCGTATGCGGCCTTACTTTTTTTGGAGCACACCATGTCACTGACGAATGTTAAACCCCTCATTAAAGAATCTCATCACATCATCCTCGCAGATGATGGAGATATTTGTATTGGAGAAATCCCAGGAGTATCTCAGGTCATCAATGATCCTCCTTCCTGGGTAAGACCAGCTCTTGCCAAAATGGATGGTAAAAGGACAGTTCCCCGGATTTTTAAAGAACTGGTTAGTGAGGGTGTCCAGATTGAAAGTGAACATCTGGAAGGACTGGTTGCGGGCTTGGCGGAAAGGAAGCTCCTTCAGGACAACTCCTTCTTCTCAAAAGTGCTATCTGGTGAGGAAGTAGAAAGGTACAACAGGCAAATCCTTCAGTTCTCCCTGATCGATGCTGATAACCAACATCCTTTCGTGTATCAGGAACGGCTAAAGCAAAGTAAGGTAGCCATCTTCGGGATGGGAGGATGGGGCACATGGTGTGCACTTCAACTGGCTATGTCAGGTATAGGCACCTTAAGACTCATTGATGGGGATGATGTCGAGTTGTCAAACATCAACAGACAGGTGTTGTATCGCACAGATGATGTAGGCAAGAACAAAGTTGATGCGGCCAAAGATACGATCCTTGCCTATAACGAAAACGTGAATGTGGAGACATTCTTTGAGTTCGCTTCTCCAGACAGAGCAAGACTTGAAGAACTCGTTGGTGACAGCACTTTCATCATCCTTGCCTGGGCAGCACTGGGTTACTATCGTAAGGACACTGCTGAAGAAATCATCCATAGCATAGCTAAAGACAAAGCCATCCCTGTTATTGAGCTGGGTGGTGATCCTTTAGAGATTTCCGTTGGTCCCATCTACCTCAATGATGGTGTTCACAGCGGGTTCGATGAAGTTAAGAACTCTGTTAAGGATAAGTATTACGACAGCAATTCAGACATTAGAAAGTTTCAGGAAGCCCGCCTGAAGCACTCGTTCATAGATGGTGACAGGAAGGTAAATGCCTGGCAAAGTGCTCCCTCACTATCAATCATGGCTGGTATCGTTACCGATCAGGTTGTCAAAACCATAACTGGCTACGATAAACCACACCTTGTAGGTAAAAAATTCATTCTTTCATTGCAAGATTTCAGGTCTCGCGAAGAAGAGATTTTTAAATGAGCATTGATAGTATTACCTTTAACGACAAAGGTTATCTTACCAAAAACATACAATCTCAATTCGCTTCAAAAATATATGAGATTATGGAGTCGTCACAAGATTCATCTGAGGAGTCCTGGACTTACATATACAAAAATTCCTTAGAGCAAAAAGATCTTTCATTTTTGACCCCGGCTGATGAGATTGAAAAGAGTTTCAACTCTTGTTTTGCAGATTTTTGCGATAATAAATTCAGTTTCTTCTTCAGAAGACTCTCCAATGAAGTGAAAGATAATGTTGCTTCAAGTGAAGCTTCAATAATCGCGTATAATTTTTGTAATTCCGAAGAGTTTAAAGATCTGATTGCTCGCCTAACCGGGAGGAAGATAGGAAATACCGATCTTTTCTACATTAATCGTTTTGATAAAGGCCATTTTCTCAACACCCATACGGATTCAGGGAATAATGTCGGGGTAGCCTTGAACATTACTCAAAATTGGGACCCGAACTTTGGTGGTTTAACACATATACTTGATAAGGATAGAAAGAAGGTTGTTGATACATTGACTCCAGGTTTTGCTGAGCTGTTTCTTTTTGATACATCAGAGAAACAGGTTCCTCATTTCGTATCGATGGTTACAGCTAATCAGAAAAGCAGGCGGATGTCTGTTATAGCAAGGTATGGGAAGGCTTAGATTAATGACTAAAAGTTCTTTATGGCTTACGATGTTAATGGCTTTAATATGGGGCACTTCATTTCCTGTTTCAAAAATTGCGATTAATGTGATAGGCCCTTATGCATTCCGAATGGCGGGTTCTCTTGTTTCATGTGGTATTATTTTTTTGATATTCAACAAAAGTATCCGTGAAAGCCTTAAGACCCTTAACTTTGATGAATTTTTAAGAATCGCAATAATTGCGGTGCCAAATGTTTTCCTGGTTCCAACACTCAATAGCATCGCTCTTCACTTCACCTCTGTTACGAATGCGACAATCCTTGTTTACACAATGCCTTGCTTTACCTCGATTATCCTGATGGGCTTGGCAAGAAAGCTGAACTTACTCTCCCTGTTCTCACTCCTTCTTTGTTTTTCGGGGATTTTTTTGATACTCAAAGAAGTACATGTTGGATTGGGTGAGATTGTAATTCTATGTAGTGCCATTTTCTGGGCTATAGGAGCTGTCGTTTCTCAAAAGATAGTGACTGTTACTCCTTTCAAGGCCAGGCTATTCTGGCAGATATTGGTTTCAACTATTCTGGTTTCCATTACTTATCCTTTCTTCCAATCAGGTCCATTACTACAACCTCTTGTTACCGCTTTCACTAATACTGAATGTCTTCTTTGTGTTCTCTATCTCGGTATTGTAGGTAATGCACTGGTATACTTCATCTGGTTTTATCTCATTCAGAACGAGAGTGCAGAATTTGCAAGCTATGCGACTCTGCTATCACCAGTTATAACTGTAATTATTGCTTCGACATTTCTCAATGAACAACCTACAAGCAAGCAAGTAATTGGTTTTAGCCTGATTTTGATGAGTGCTCTTTTGGTAAATGTTATTAGACCATTTTTTGCAAAAGGAAAATGAGTTATCTTTTATTAAATGGTGACTCATTATTGTTAAATTCTATAATATATATTTTGAAAAAGTGAGTTGTATATAATGAAGACAGTATACATTTTGGGTGCTGGGTTTTCTGTTGATGCTGGAGCACCAACTCAGCAGAGTATAATTTCCAAAGCTTTCGACTTGAATGAACAGGATGAAAGTAACTTTGATAAATGTAAGTTTAAAATTTTCAGGGATTTTATTGTTGATCAACTCAATGTTGAGTTCGACAATGCTGGGAAAGTGGATTTAGAGGATATATTTACCCCATTGGATCGGTGTATAAACGAAAATAGCCAATATAGAGGTGTGAGTGTAAAAAGTTTAGCTGATGTTAGAGAGGCTACTTTTTATGTTGTAGGTAAAACAATACAATTATTACTAAATAAAACCACTAATAACAAAGACTACATCGACCTATTTGCTAAAAGCTTGATTTCTCACTCCCGTAGAAAGAAAGGTAATAATTATCCTCAAGTTGATCCAGTGAGTGTGATTAGCACGAATTGGGATATTTTATTAGATAATTCTGTCTATCATGAAATCCTAAAAAGTAAGGAAGATGCTGTTGTAGATTATTGCTGCTATATTAGTTCGTTGACTAAAGAAGATGAAACGGTAAAACCTGGATTAGAAGTGCTTGGAAGAGGCGGTTATAACGTTAAAATTCTTAAAGTTCACGGCTCCTTAAATTGGCTACAATGTCCTCGTTGTATGAGGCTTTATGTAAGTTTTCCAAATAAAGAAGCAATTTATAATTTCCAACAACCAAGTTCATGTCGCCACTGTGATCACAACTTTCCTGAAGAAATTGGCAATCATAACCTTTATTCAAATTTGATAATGCCAACTTTCATTAAAGATTTAACTAATCCTCAATACAAAATTGTCTGGCAAAATGCTGGCGTTGAAATTTCTGAAGCTGATAAGTTAGTTTTTATAGGATACTCATTACCGAGTGCAGATTTTGATATGAGACAACTTTTATCAAGAATGACAAGAAAAAGTGCTGAGATTGAAGTTGTTGATAAATGTAATGATCCAGAGGAAATTTCAAATAAAGAATCTCATTGGAGAAAGTTTTTTGGTAAAAGAGAAATTTCATTTCACTTTAATGGAGCTTCCGATTATCTCAGCAAGATAAGTTGATTTTTCCTATTTTGATTCTATATGATCGTAATTTTTACTGAGCTGAGCCAGCAAAAATGCTGGCTCAAAAAAAATCTAGTTATCATTTGTTGATGATTTTATCAAAAACATGCATCCACCGCTTAAGTTGCAGTTCCGTATCACGGATACCTTCCTGTGAGTTGAAGTCACCCTTTTGAGGAAAGAACATTACCCGCCATTCTGGATACTGAACATCGTCTACTACGATGTAAAAGCCTGATTCTCTGAAGTCATGGGTGCGGTCGAGTTCTCTATCCAAGCCTGTTCTTTGTCTTGTGTTAGACAAGTTGTATCTCCACTCCTTGACCGCAGAGAAGGGATAGGTCTTTTGTTTATTCTCTTCCCTGAGATGAATCAGTCCTTTGTGCTGGTCGAGTTTCATTGAAGTAGGGCCAAATTCATGGCTCCACATCCCGTCCTGCTCGCCAAAATGGTCCCTGGTGCTGGCATTCCACTTTTTGATGCGGAATTTTTTATAGGCAAACATCAAGAGCATGATGCTTGCGAAAACCCAAATAATAGCGAGTTGCACTAATCCTCTCATACCTAAGAAGTAGAAGATGACAATTGGCAGAGCGATGGCAATCCATACTCTTTTCATCATCAGAAAATTAGGTTGCTTAACTTCAGTCATTGTTGTCATAAGACCATCCGGTATCGTTTCGTTGGATTTGGAGCGCACTGACCCTTCAGCTTATTTTGCTGATAAATCAGTGAGCTATATCGCTTCGTTTGAAGTTACATTACGGCCAGTAATGAGTGTCTAGCAAATCATTTGTACCGATCGATCAGATCTTTTTGATAGATAAAAACTATCATGATAGTGAAATTGATCTGTAAAAACGATCGATCGGTTTTTCCTATTAATATGATTATTAATAAGAATAGATAGAGCATTTGACTTAATTTTTGGTTTTAACTCACTGATAACTTGTGGGTTTAGAACTCATCAGATTGAAAATTTTTTCTGCTCAATGGCGATTTCTTTGATGACTACGAGTGATTCTTTTTCGCCAGTGTGGTGGGTGGGAGTAACAAAGTGGATGGGTCTCATCTTGATTAACGGCTTAAGGAGGCTCAGACCCGTTGCTTTTAAGGCTTGGACAATTAGCTTCAGGTAAGGCACCCAAAGTAGCCAGCGAACCTTGTCCTTCTGTTCAGTATTCATCTCCTCAATATGCGGGATAGAGGGGAAGTGGAACATAGGCACGTCGTCTATGTTAGCAAGTCTTTCCATTGCTTCTGACTCCTCCTCAGGCAATCCTGTATCACCTATCACCAGAGGATCGACAGCAGGGGTGAGGGTAACCTTCTGTCTCAGACTCGACCATGAGTAGGCCTTACCTAACTGAGATGCCTTGAATGCGATTCCTGCATACTCAAATGAAAAACCATTCATTTTACCCGTGGAAGCAATGCTCGCATTGGCTGTTATATTTTGCTTACCGAGTTCATAGATGAAATCGTCAATGGTGAGGGTGCCATAGAAGCTGAGCACAGCCTCAATTGCTTCCTGGATGATTTTCTTTGGAGCTTTAGTGCCTGTCCTTGCTTCCATCATTTGTTCATTCCTACCAGTTTTCCTGACTTTGGGGGCTGAAGAAGGAGATGGACCTTTGGTTCGAGTGAGCAGATGATCCTGCTCAAGCTCTTGAATGATTCTGGTGCTGATGAGGTTTTCATTTCTACCGAGGTAGAGCTGGCCATCAGGTATACGGATGCGGGAAGCAATTATGTGTATGTGCTGGCCGGCCTCGTCATTATGCACGATATAGCAACGGAGATGAGTATCACTAAAACCCATGCGAGTCATGTAGTCGTCAGCAATGAGCTTCCATTGCTCTTTAGAAAGTGATTCACCGACAGGGAGACGAAGGGAGTTGTGCCATACCGGTTTCGCAACATCTTCTCTCAGTTGCTGTGTTCTGGCGAACTCTGCTGTCAGCTCTTCTACTGTGATGCCCACAAGATTGCCACCAATCACCAAAGGTGTAGTTTTATGGTGGGGAGCAGGGGCAAGAGCATACGAGACGACACCACGAAAGTTCTTACCCCGGCGAATCCTGTTCATTCCCTTCATACAGGATGTTTACTCATTGAATGTCAGCAGAGCATCTCTTACATGCGACAGCTTCACTTTTAGTGCATTCACTTCTTGGGATAGAGGCTGAGCATCTTCGCCTCTACGGAGCAGGAATGACCCCAGATCGTTTAGTTTCTGTAGTGAGCCAGTAAGCTCTTGCCAGGCTTCTTTGTTGATTTCGGGAACAGTAGGGGGAAGTTGCTTGAGAGCTGAAGATCTCAGCCAGCAGCTCTTGCTGAGCTGATTTCGTGAACCATTTACTTTGGCAAGTTCTATGTCATTTAGACGAACAGTTACTGTGTGCTTGCGAATACGGTTTGGTGGTAATTTATTGGATTGAATATTATCGGTAAAAGACGAAGGGAATTCATCATCGAATATATTATTATGTTTTTCCATATCAACTCCTTTGATATTTAATTGATAGCAAGTCCGTATGCTATGTATAAATGAATATCATAATATGCAATTGTGTCAATGCCTTAGGTATTGGTTTTTCTTTTTCTGACTACAAGGAAGAAAAACAAGGGGCACTCAGCTTCGCTGAGTTAGCCCTTGCTGAAAAATTGAAAAATAAATTTGAAAAGTTATTTCTAACGTTGTACTAGATTGCAAGTACAATTATAAAGGAAATAAAAAATGAAAAATCTCTACGCGTTTATTATAGTTTCAATATATATATCAGTTTTATCAACTGCTATTTTTGTCATGTTTTCAACTTCATCACAAGCTTATTTTTCTGCATCAACCATATTTAACAGTATTATGATTATTCAGTTTCCTATCCTGATACAGATCTTAAGAGATTATAAAAAATGTTGAGTGTCTGGTTCTTCTGATTAAGGTTCATTAGCTGGCTGAGCTGGCTGAGCTGACTGAGCTGACTGAGCTGACTGAGCTGGCTGAGCTGGCTGAGCTGGCTGAGCTGGCTGAGCTGGCTGAGCTGACTGAGCTGACTGAGCTGGCTGTGCTGACTGAGCTGGCTGTGCTGACTGAGCTGGCTGTGCCGACTGAGCTGGCTGTGCTGACTGAGCTGGCTGTGCTGACTGAGCTGGCTGTGCCGACTGAGCTGGCTGTGCCGACTGAGCTGACAAGTTTGACTGTGGATATTTTTGTTCATAATCTTTTTTTGAGAAAAAGATAATCAATCCTTTACAAATCGCGCAAATAGCTACGTAAGTTAATATTGCAGCAGCAGCAGCACCTTCCCCTGTGCTTATTGAGTCAAACCAAGTATGACTATATGCCTTAGTAATAGCAGCTAATGAAATTATTAGAGCAGAAATTGCAAGGCTTGTGTCAACTGTCCAGGCTACAACGGCTTTGAACCTCTGTGTTCTGAATAAGAGGTAATAAACTCCACCACCAGCGATAGGTATTGCAAATATAATCGACACTGGTAGGGTTGGTGAAAAAATAAAGTATATAATTAAGGTTGCTATAGCACATAAAGTTGGAAATGACATGAAAATGATTAGGGTGACAAGAAGGAAAAGGGAGGCTTGACTTTTGATTATTTTATCTATGTTAAACATAATCATTCCTTTATAATGTTAAATTAGATTTTAATTAAGCTGATAATCTTTTCATCGTGTTAAGCATAATGATTAAATAAATCTTTATAAAATAAATTTTTCATGACGAGCAACTAAAAAACGACTTAATGGTGTTCTTTTGTTTTAATCGGCATCCAAGACACCAAGACTGAACGATATAACGGCCATCGCCCATATTCCTCATTCCAAAATCATCATTTATATAGAAAACATGTGTGCCTGCTTGGCTGGAACATGAAGGACAACTTTTGAACACTTCGCCATCTTTTTCAATGATCACAGAATCATGCAGTGGCTGTTGACATGTGGAACATACCTCTTCCGCTGGCATCTCAGACATTTTGTTGACTCTCCATAATTACATATTAAATCAATGGATTAGACATCAGGCTTTGTTGGTCGAAATGCAATCAAATCATAAGTTAATGTAATCATATTGGCATGAGTCATAAAAGTTTTCAAAACAAATTTACATTCCAATTCATGATGATTATTATTGCGGAATAAGAACATTCTGTAACTTAAAAACTATAAAAATGTTTTAAATCATGTGTTTATTGTTTTTTATTTTTCTCTGTTCATTTTTGATCAGTTTTTTTCTTCTTTAAAAGGTAATTGAAATTTTTGTTTTTTTCTTTGATACTTTCTGGGTGGTAATGTTATGCAAAAAAACATATCAAAAACAATGTATTCTGAATGGGTGCTTCGAAATAGCCTCTACTGGATGAGTGCTGTCGCCCGCTGGAAGCTTGAAGAAGACGACGAGCATTGGCTCGTTTCGTTCGACTCTTTCAATTACGAGGTTGATTTCGAGTTCGAACGACTGCTGAATGATTACAAGCTCAGGGAGAAGCTTCAGGCTCATACCGGCCAGGTCAGGACTTCGATTATCGATAATGTTCTGAGGAGTATTGATTCGAGACTCTCTCAATGAACACTATGCCATTCAACTTTGACCGCCTGAGCAATGGCAAAGTCTTCATCAGCAACTTTGCTGGCTTTCACAGCTTCGTCGATGACGAAGAGCTACATCTTCTTGCCGATAACAAATTCCCTCCAGAACAAACAACCTCCCGGCTACTTGAAAGCAGATTGTTCATTACAGATGATGCGACTCAGGCAGTTTCAAAAGCCTCTCTGAGTTCAGCCTTTGCCAAACGACTGATGAATGAACTGGCCGTTCGTCCAATCTTCATGATTGTGCCGACTCTCAGGTGCGATCACACCTGCAAGTATTGCCAAGTCAGCAGAGCATCCGTTACCGCAGACGGCTATGACCTGAACCCTGAACTAATACCGCAAATCGTCAGCACCATTAAGAAGCTGGGCACTCCACCTTACAAGATTGAAGTGCAGGGCGGAGAACCGCTTCTCAGGTTCGATCTCGTTCGGGCTATTTATGAGGAATGTGATAGTTCATTAGGTAGTGATGCTTTCGAAATGGTTATTGCCACCAGTCTCTCAATACTGGATGAAGGCATTCTCTCATGGGTGAAAGAACGGAATATTACCTTCTCCGTCTCGCTTGATGGTAAAGAAGCAGTCCATAATAAAAACCGCATCCTCACCGACTATCAGGCTCACAATAAAGCAGTTACAGGCATCAAGAAAATCACAAAAGAACTGGGACCAAACCGTGTAGCAACGGTCACCACAGTTACTAAGGAGCTGACAAAAGAGCCAGCCTCTATAGTGGATGCTCATCTGTCCCTTGGCCTAACCGACATGTTTATCAGGCCAGTAAGTCCTTATGGGTTTGCTCAGAAGCAGAGCTTCACTTTTTCGATGCCTGAATATTTTGAGTTCTATAAGAAGTTAATGCAGGAAGTGTTGCTTCAGAACCAGAAGGGTATACCTGTAGTTGAGCATTCGGCTTCAATCCATCTAAAGCGAATATTCAATCCGGGCTTCAGTGGTTATGCAGATCTGAAATCACCAAGCGGAGTAGTGCTGAACTGCATCCTATTCAACTATGACGGCAAGGTATACGGTAGCGATGAAAGCCGTATGCTTCAGAAAGTAAATCCCGAAGCAGATTTCAGTGCAGGAGAGTTTGCTTCACTGTCATTCAGTGGCAACGAATACTACCGTTCCGTTCTCTCATCTTCATTTAATTTCGCCATGCCCGGTTGTGATACCTGTGCTTACCAACCTTTCTGTGGAGCAGATCCTTGTCAGAACATCAGTGTTCATGGCGAGCCTATTGGTGACAAGAGTCGGTCAACCTTCTGCCAGTATCACAAAGGGATGTTCCGCTTCCTGCTGAATGAAATCTCTCAGGATGGACCAATGGCTGAGATGCTCAAAAGGTGGGCTTATGTCTGAGGTGCTGAGAAACGATATTTTCCGGTTTTCATCAGACTTACCAGTTCAGCAAGGCTTCTATTGCCTGTGTAAAATCAAGCCCGAGAATCCTCAATTCTATCTGCCAAATTTGCTTGTCACTGCAACACAACTCGATTCCAGACTGCCTGCATATTTTGCAGACTCGATTGTGAGCCAGGAACTTTTCGATTCCATTGAAGATGGTGACATTGGGATCGTCAACAACGGCAACATGCTCCGGGTGATACTGTCCCGTAGAGCAAACCACAACACTGTCCTTGTCACTGAAAGGTGCAACAACAGTTGCCTGTTTTGTTCTCAGCCTCCTAAAGCTGGAAACGATGACTGGCTTCTCAACCAGTCAGCTCTCGCTATCGCTTCTTTCTCTCTGAATGGAGTAGTGGGAGTGAGCGGGGGAGAGCCTTTGCTCTATGGCGAAGACTTCCTGCATTTTCTGGACTTCATAATCGAAAATTCTCCTGACACAGCACTGCATGTTCTAACCAACGGTCGGAAGTTTGCGGATGTCAGCTTTACTAAGCAGATTAAAGAAAGAAGCGATAAGATCAAAATCACGTTTGGGATACCGCTTTATTCTTCAAGAGCATCAGTGCACGACTACCTGGTCGGAAGTGAGGGAGCATTTGATGAAACAGTCAGGGGAATGATCAATGCAGGTAACTCAGGGATCAACATAGAACTGAGAGTCATCCCCACTCAGGTGAACTACACAGAGCTTGATGACATAGTAGAGTTTGCTGGTCGTGTGTTCTCGAACATTAACCAGATCTCCCTGATGGGGTTAGAGTCGATTGGATGGGCCCGTAAGAACTGGTCATCAATCTTCATAGAGCACGACAACTACAGCGAACAAATCCTTTCGGCTGTAGACACTGCACACAGGTCAGGTATCCCTCTTACCATCTTCAATTACCCACTGTGTCACCTTCCTGAAAGGGCATGGGGTTTTGCTACACAGTCCATCTCTGACTGGAAAAATTACTATCCAAAAGAATGTGATGAATGCACTCAGAAGTCTTCCTGTGCTGGTTATTTCAGTTCATCAAAAGGCCGTTTTCATCAACCTCCGAGACCAATAATATGAAAAAGTTTAATTTCGCGGCTCTGCTTCCTGGTTTTTTGGCTCTTAATAACTCTGTCTGGGCAAGTGATTCATCTACTGGTTCCAGTGACTTGCCTGGTATGACTTTGAACGAACATGATTTGGTGATAGCCCCGCTCAACACCGAAGTGCCTTTCTACATTGCCGGACACAGGAGTCACAGTTCTCATCGTAGCCACAGCTCACACCGTTCCTCGTCAGGCGGTGGCTACTATGGTGGAAGCACTCCTTACTATCCCAAAACATACAGCTCACCAAGCACTTCAGATTCATCCAGTTCAGGGACTCGATCCTCCTCCTCCCCCTCAGTCCGTTCGCTTCGTTCTAATGACACGGATAGCTCAACTACAACAAGCTCAGCAGGAACCACAGGTGCCAACCGTGCAAGTAGTGGACTGACTGCTGATACAGAAAAACGTAAACGGTTGATCATGAGAGTGCAGTTCGCCTTACTCGATAAAGGTTTTTACAACGGCAATATTGACGGGAGCATGGGACCAGCGACACGAACAGCCATTAAGAATTACAGAGTTGCAAATGGGCTACCCACACCGGCAAGGGAAACCTTGGATACAAAGTTGTTAAATTCATTAAGCATCTTAGCTCGCTGAAAGAAGATAGTTACGTTTGACATTTTTGATATCAATATCATTTTATACTAAAAGGAGTTTGATTATGAGTCAGTTAGAAATTAGAGGTGTAAGAAGCTATTGCAAAGATAGCAGTGTTTTCATTGACCTCAGTAAAAAAATAAACCTTATATACGGACAGAATGGAAGTGGAAAGTCCACAATATCAGGATACTTTTATAAACCTACGGAAACTGCATATAACCATTGTCGCCTCATTGGACAGGATGATTACAGGTATATTGTTTATAACAGTCAATTCATCGAGGATTCATTCTATAATGAATCTGAGCAACCTGGGATTTTTACTTTAAGCCAAGAAAACAAAGATATAATGGAGGCTATAAATGATAATGAAGCAAAGTTAATTAAATTAAAGAAACTCCTTGCTCAGAAAGATGTTGTTCTAGAAAAAAAAGATGAAATGATCCTGAAGGTAATTGAAAGTTGTCAGAGTAATATATGGAATAAAGCTTCACACATTCGAAAGAAAGATGGGGGTTTAGGAGAGTTAATGGCTGGGTATTTACAAAAATCTAGTTTTTTCCATAAAATAAATGATCAAATCGACATGGAAGAACTAAACACTGATGAGATTATAAATGAATATAACATCCTTAAAACCAACAGAAATACAAAATATTCACTTTTAGAAGTGCCGAGTCCTCCATTTATTTCAGAAGCTGACTTAGAATTACTTTCCGTATCACTTTTACCATCTGGTAATAGCTATCTGTCGTTGCTGATTGAAGAAATGGGAAATTCTGATTGGGTTCGAGCTGGACTAAACTACACACACGAAAAAAAGTGCCCATTCTGTCAGGAAGACACAATTAATGAAAGTTTCAAAGATGAAATAAAAAATATTTTCGATGACACTTATAATGAAAAAAGCACTGCCCTAAAAATCCTGCTATCTCGGTTTAATAAAGAATGTGACGATTTTGTTGATAATGTAAAATCAACAATCGCTTCTAATAGTTTCATAATAGATAAACTTGAAATAAATGAACTATTAGACCAGGTTTGCCTATACTTTAATGCAAACTTAGGTCTCATTAAAGAAAAAGTCGAAAAACCTTCGCTAAGTATAAACGCTATAGTAGAAAGCTCTAGTATTAATTTGTTGCTTGAAAAAGTGGAAAGATATAATAGCGAAATTAAGCAGATTAATATGAAGGTAGATAGTTATGACACTAGTATTGCCGAGATCAAAGAACGCCTATGGAAGTCATTAAGATATCAATGTAATGATCTAATTTTGACGAAAGATGAACAGTTAACGGAGCTATACAGTGAAAAAGAAGGCGAGATAAATAATAAGAATAAAATCTATAAAGAAATAACGTCATTAAATGAAAATATTAGCACACTTCGGAGGCAGGTTTCTAATATTGATGAAACAATTAAAAAAATAAATAGAACATTATCCTCTTTAGGTATCTCGCATTTCAAAATTAAGAAAAGCGAGGAGAAAAATTTCTTCCAGATATGTCGTGAGAGTGGTTCAACAGGTGATATTTACAAAACTCTTAGTGAGGGTGAAAAAACGCTTATAACATTTTTATATTTTTTAGAACTATGTAATGGCAGATTAGATAACGCAAATGAAAATAATAATGAAAAACTAATTGTAATTGATGATCCGATCTCAAGTTTGTCCCATGACTATATTTATGAAGTTGCATCTTTAATTCATCATAGAATTATTAAGAATAGCGATGCAGCAAAGCTCGTAGTTCTGACGCATAACCTTTTTTTCTTCCAAGAATTGATAAAATTGGCACCGCTTAAAACAGATGCATTTATCAAAAAATATCAATTACATAGAGTTATAAAAGATAAATATAGTAATGTATTAAAAATTGAACGTGATGCTATAAAAAATGAATATGAAGCACTTTGGATGGTGTTAAAAGATGTCAAGAAAGGGCTGATAAGTTCAGTTATACTACCCAATGTAATGAGAAATATTTTAGAATATTATTTCTCATTTTCATGTAAAATGGAAAGGTTAAGTGAAGAGCTTGATAAGTTAGTTGATACTGAAATCGATATGAACTATAAAACTTTTTATCGTTATATAAATAGAGGATCTCATTCAGACTCGATCAACATCAGTAACTTAGGTCAAATATCATCAAAAAAATACTTAGAGATGTTTGAAGAAATATTCAAGAAAACTAATGATGACCAGCATTTCAATAAAATGTTAGGTGTTAACGAGGAGGAAGTGGTCTAACACCTTAAGGTTACCACCGAGGCACCATCAATCATTAACGATTAGGTAGGGAACGGAGGTGCTGACACACCGTTTCCCACCGTCCAAACCGAAAACGTTGATACTGGCACACCAGCACACATTTATTGTTCATGGCTTTTACTCAATCTTATCTCAGTCAGCTACTGATAGCCTTTACACCCATGTGCAAAGCTAGCAACGATGGGATTTGGCAGGAAAGAGTGCCTCAGTGGTAGGAAAGCATTCTAAGTAAAAGTTGTATGAATGCAAGCATTTTATTCCAAAATGGTGAAATGTAGTATCATAAAGATCTTTAAGTAAGTTTATCTATATCAGATATGTTTGTTAGTTCGTTCAGGTAATCTTTTTTATTCCTAAGAAGCCAATGAAAAACTTTCGGGTTCTCAAGTAGTTTCTTAATATGAGATATGATGATTGTTAGCTTTAAGCTATTCGAGCCGTAGGTTTCTTTGATTTTTTGAGTATCAAAATGAACTTGAGCCATTTCTTTCTCAAGTCGTTCTATCGCTTTCCGGTTCGCAAGTTTTGAGTCCGATTTCTTTTTGGGATGCTGTATAAGGTATTCAGGAGAGGAACTGTGATATAGTGATTCCGAAAATAGAGTTGAATAGTTTTCAAACTTTACCATCAAGTTCGCACATTCTATCTGTCTTAAAGGAACCATTTTCTTTAAGGTTCTAAAAGTATTAACCGGAATATCTTTATCGTTAAACAGCTCTATCACTTCCGGGCATATACCCTTCAGAACTGAGAGATTAGATTTCAGAGACTCAACACTTATATTTAGCGCGGTGCAAAGCATTTCAACAGGAACTCCTACTCTTACAGCTTCTTTAAGCATTCGTTGAATCTGTATAATTGTTATTCGGTTAACTTTTTTATTTGGTGTGTAAGTATCGTATGTGGTCGAAATCAGGCAGTTAACTTTATCTTCGCCTAAGTCTTTAAGGGCCTCAACCCTAAGGTGACCATCGAGGATTTTCACAGAATTATCTGTTTGATCAATGAAGACAAGTATTGGTTCTACTAAGCCGATGGCTAATATTGTGCTTTTGATTTGGGTAAATTTTTTACTGATTTGAAAATTTACAGGAAGCTTTTTTGTGTAAGTCAGATCAGCCAGTTTAAAACTTACTGATTTGTCATTGAAGCAGTATTTGATCATTTCACACCTCAATTAGTAGTGTTTTTAACTATGACTTTCACAACATCTTGTAGACTCTCTTCACTTACTATTTTAGAAAAGCTTTCATTGCTGGTAAGTTCTTTGAATATCTGGCCTGCAACGAGTAGTTTAATCTCTACATATTCAGCTTTATTTTTAATTTTTTTATGTTGGGAAATGTTGTCCTGATAAAGTTGCTGTAATTCATCCGTAGTCATCTTCTTCTTTTTCTTAGCAACTCCAAAATTATTATTAATGAAACCTTTAAGACCTTCATCACGCGAGTCGAGAATTTCGCGAATTTTACCAACATCTTTATGCTTTATCAGACCTTCGTCAAAAGCTTTTAGCAATAGTTCTTGACCACCCTCGAAGTCCACTCTTGCAATTTCAACAGCAAATGATATTGGTATGCATCCTGACTCAACAGCCGAAAGTAACTTATTTTCCCCTTTGTTAATGAGCATGGTTAGACTTGTAATCCAGTGCAAAGATAGGCCGGTAGAGCTTGATATCTCCTTATTAGTTAATCCTTGCTCAGTCATCTCTTTTATTCGTTGAAACTGTTCCCCTGCTCTTGGAATTACTCGGGCCATGTTTTCGACCAAACTCATGATGTAAGCCTGGTTTTCGTCTATATCCAATATAAAAGCGGGAATTAACTCCTCACCCAATGCAGTCAACGATTCAAGTCTACCTTGACCGCATATTAAAGCGAAATCGTATTTTTTATCAACGATCCTTCGAATCGTTATGGGTTTTCTTAGCCCACTTGCATCAATGCTTTCAGTTATTTCTGCATGACGAAATTTGTTCCTCGACCGAGGAATTACCACCTTAATAGAAGATATTTTAACCATATGAACATTTTGATCTTGCATTTATATGACATCCTTATTATCAGTTGATAGCATATTAAAGAATGGTTTGATATCATCAAAACGATACATTTCGAACAAAAGGTTATTGTTATCTTTGAGTTTTAATTCATTTTCAAAAAAATCTAATGAAGGTAATATGTAATAATCAACAGGCTCTGTGTTGAGACTGTTCATTCTTGCAATTATACTAATTTCTGGATTTAGACTCCTGTCCAATCGCACTATCCATCTATGCTTGTTTAAACCTGCTTTTTTACATCGTGAAAGCACTATAGAGAAGCTTAAAGCTTTATTAACTGAAACCAGTTTGTTTTCAAGTATACTCACTTCACTACTTAGAATTTCATTTTGTATTTTGTTAACAATATCACCGTGTTTTTTTCGTAGGTAAGAGTTTATCTCTAAGTATTGATAATCTCGATCAGGGGTATAATCTATTAATTTATAAGCATTGAGAAGACCTCCAAAGCGGTTTGCAATTACACTGCTTGATGGACTACCATCCTCCTCATCTATAATAAAGCCTGATATTTTTCCATGCTTGGAAAGAATTTTTCTCAAACAATCAAGAATTTTTTCATTGCTCATTTTTATAGAACGATTATCAATTATTTCCTTAGCTAATTTGAATTTTTCTTCTGAAATGATGGGTTTAAAAAAGGAACTATACTCAATCCATTCATCTTCAGGGTTTCTGACCTTTTTTGTCTTTAACTTTTGTGATGTTCGGTTGTATGTGTATTTTCCTGTATATCTGCTATTAATAAGAACGGAGTGAATTCGACCACGTGTCCATTCTGTTTTATCGCTGAATCTATACCCCTCCTGATTAAGTCGTGAAGCGATAAGATACTCATTTAATCCGTCAAAAATGAACATATTGAAAATCTTTTTTATCAGCTCAATTTCTTTTTTTGTTCCAGGAACGAGAACTATTCTGTCTGTTTGAAGGCTCTTTCTCTCACCATGAGCGAGTATCATCTTTGATTTATTATTATTATCAAGTAACTTTCTTTTAAGCCCATATCCGGGTTTTCCTCCTTGATAGTATCCTCTTTTCACCAGATTTACGTGTCCTGCAAATACCTTTATCGAAAGGTTTTTACTAAAGGCTCCCGCAGCATACATAAGTGATGAAAGTATGAATGTCTCAGTATCACTGTTAGCAGGAAGATTTTCAGCACAGTAGATAACATCTACCTTATTCATTTTTAATAGATATTTATAGTAGATGCCTTCCTGTGGATCTTTAAAGCGACCAAAACGACTTACATCATATACAAGTACAGCTTCAATATTGATTTCCTTGGTAAGTATGTCATTGATCAACTTGTTAAAATCATGCCTTCCTGACGTGGATACACCGCTTTTTCCTGCATCATCATAAGTATGCAAGATCTCCATATTGTGGTTGTCAGCATATTTTTTGATGAACTGAGCTTGGTTATCTAACGAAAATTCTTGAAGATTTGTAGACATCCGTAAATATTGGGCTACTTTAACCTTCTGTTTTTGCTCTATTTTATTATCCATTGCAGTGCCTTGATGCAACTGTTGAATATTGATTTGTACAAAAATTGATCAATTTCGTTCTGGTTGCAACCTTTTTTGGCGTTCATTTATTATTTTTTTGTTCTTCAGCTACAAAACTACACCACTATTTGAAGATTCATTGTAATGAAAAGGAGGAGGGGATGGTGGAGTGATAAGAATGAAATGAAAATATTGTAAAAAAAGATGATTCAACTGATTGATTTATATTGATGTTTTACTTGCAGGCATTCAAAGTATGCCATTAATAACGAACAACACTTTTGCCGCGATTAAGCTGAATCGATGCATGTATTAAGGTAACTATTTATCTTACGAAGGTGAGCTTTGAATTCTTAATATATATTCGCAGCTCACATTGAGTTATCGATTATAAAATATTAAATACGTATCGTTTGCTACTCATTGTTCTGAATGCTGAATAGAGAAGGAAAAAGGTGTCTGTGCTTCTTCTTTACAAGCTTCCAGATAGTCAGCCCACCATTGCAGCATAAGTTTCCGTTCTTCCAAATGCTCCGCTTTATGTATGTATGCAGCCCGGACACTGTTGCGCTCCTGATGGCTCATTTGTCTTTCCACAGCATCTCTGGACCATAATCCCGATTCGATTAAGGCACTACATGCCATAGTCCTGAAACCATGCCCACAGACTTCTGCTTTCGTATCGTAGCCCATCGTCCTGAGTGCTTTGTTGACAGTGTTTTCACTGATAGGTTTGTCGTCCCCAGTAAAACTGATAAACATAAGTTCTTTGTCACCACTGATCGAGTGAAGCTCTTCCAAGAGTGCTTTAGCTTGTGTGCTTAGTGGAACCAGATGTGGGGTTTTCATCTTTGCCCCTCTTGCAGAATATTTTACCCCGTTCATAGGTTTTCGCTTTCCGGGAATAGTCCACAATGAGTTCTTGAGATCAACTTCTGACCAGCGGGCAAATCGTAATTCACTCGAACGGACAAAGGTCAGGAGTGTTAACTGCACTGCAATTTGAGTAATACCTTTTCCTTTATATGCTTCCAGTCTATTCATCAGTTCTGGCAATCGCTCCAAAGAAAGGGCAGGGCGATGAACACTTTTAGTGGAAACAACAGCACCAGCGAGGTCGTTTGCAGGATTCTGTTCAATCAACGCATTGTGAACGGCATACCTCATTACCGCCGTAATGCGCTGTTGTAAGCGGGAAGCCAGTTCATTGTGTCCTGAAGCCTCTGCTTTTTTCAAAGGAACCAATAAATCACGAGTTTTTAGCTCGCTGATATTACGTTTGCCGATGACAGGGAACACATGGGAAACAAGGCTGTTCAAAACAGTTGTTCTATGACTGTCTGACCAGGTTCTGTTACTGGTATGCCATTGTCGTGCAACTTGCTCAAATGTTAGCAAGCCCTTGCTCTCAATCTTTTGCGCTTTTCGCTTCTCACTTGGGTCTACATGGTTCGCAACGAGCTGACGAGCTTCGTCTCTTCGTCGTCTGGCTTCAGACAATGAAACCTCAGGATAAACACCCAGTGCGAGAATTTTCTGTTTGCCAGCGAAGCGATACTGGAAACGCCAGTATTTGGAACCACTTGTGGTGATCAAAAGATGCATACCATTACAGTCTGTCAATTTGACAGGTTTGTCAGAAGGCTTTGTATTTCTTACTGTTAACTCAGTTAGCGCCATACTAAAAACCCTCTTCTGATGGTATCTGCATTATCGAACTTAAAATACCAACATATGTACCAACAAAACAGCGTGGATTTTGAAATATGACGGTGTACGTTAACGGGCTACAAAAGGAAGGTAAGTGTTTGAAGTTGAAGAGTTGACTAGACTTTAAAATACTTAGGTGGGCTAACATATGGTGTCCCCTGCAGGAATCGAACCTGCAACTAGCCCTTAGGAGGGGCTCGTTATATCCATTTAACTAAGAGGACAGCGGCGCGCAGTATAGCGCAAACAGGCA
>Ga0308169_10001341_pt1 | contig 29216 bp, 26 predicted proteins | sample PhyBR1_2_FD_202139 | JGI IMG/M metagenome (GOLD analysis project Ga0308169, IMG submission 202139) | Phyllosphere microbial communities from UC Gill Tract Community Farm, Albany, California, United States - DLSLSB.R1 | ecosystem: Host-associated > Plants > Phyllosphere > Unclassified | place...
TAAAATTACTTACTGATTAAAGAGAGGTATTTATGACTGAACATCGCGGTGGTTCTGGTAACTTTGCAGAAAATCCTGAAAAAGCCTCTGAAGCAGGCAAAAAAGGTGGACAAAACAGCGGCGGAAACTTCGCCAACGATCGTGAAAAGGCGTCTGAAGCCGGTAAAAAAGGTGGCGAACATAGCCATGGCGGCGGACGTAAGAGCGATTGACGCAGTATAACGGTTGACGGATAACTGCACTTGCGGAATCAACCCCCCTGGTTTCCGGATCTGCATTTATCCATCCGTTATTACCGGCGTCGCAGGCCGGGCTGTATTAAATACGGCCCGGCCTGTTACTTATTTATTTGGTTTATGTCAGCATGTCGCCATTTATTATTATCCCGATACCTGAATAAAATATATCCGGTCTTCGGGTTCCGCCTTTCCCCGTTTGTATTTTCATTCGATTGACACTCTTTTTCTGCATAGCCTCCATCTGTCGTTTCTGTGTGAACTTACACCAGGGCGATATTTGCCTGTCTCATTGTCTTCAATTTCTGAAAACGGCAGGCCATCTTGGCATACCTCAGCTTTCGCTTTTTGCGGGAGGGTTATCATTCCGACGCGGGTACCGGCAGCGGGCGATGTGACGTTTTACGATGATGTACCGGCTCTTCCGGTTACGATGGGATTCACTGTTCTGCTTTTACTCTGCCGTTCTGCTGTTTTCAGGGCGTCTCGCTACGCCCGTCTTTCCCGATAGGCAGAAGGAGACGTCCGGCCTGGTATGTCCGCTCTACCGCCAGCGCACCGTGAAGAGGTTATCTGCATTTCCTGCGGAAGGGGCATATGCCTGCAATCACGACGGGTTGACGCAGCGTATAGAAGTGCGGGAACGCCTGCGGTGCCAGTGATGCGTAAGGCACCAGGTTCAGCTGCGCTGCACACTCATCCGGCGTTTACCCCGTGTTTCTCTGAGTCATTCAGGCACTGGGTTCTCTGTTGCTGAAATAGCCGGTCGCGTGTTACGCCAGACTGGAGTCGTGCCGGTGATCTCATCGCGGACAACGTATACAACCCAGCATGCGGCATTTTAATTGAGTGTTTTAAACATTTAACGTGCGTGTTTTGCTGCTTTTTTTGAACGCCGGTACTCTTCAAGGTAAGGCAGTACTTCCAGCACAAAAATACCCGTAAGCACAGCCACGATGTAGCCTGTTGGCAACGGATCTGTCCTTTGTTTCAGTTCAAAGCGTGCCGGCTCGTCTCCGAAACCAAACAGTGCCAGAAACTGTGGCCAGTGTCGTGAAATGACCAGCAGCAGCGCCATAAGAGGAACCATTTCCAGAAAACTGTGTACATGCTGTTCAATCGGTGAAACCCGCCTTGCAGTAACGGCATAGCTGACATCCCACAGCGCGGTAGCTTCATGACAGAAAAACAGCACAATCATAAATCCAATAACCAGCGCATTCACATCCAGGAAGAGTGCTGAAAGCAAAGGAAGCCCCATCTCCAGAAACATCAGGATATGAATATAGGTCTCCTTCAGTCCGGTTGTCTTTTCAATATCCGTAGCCCGGTGACAAAGCCAGTCGGTGAAACCGGCGATAAGCCATACGGGAAGGACAAAGTAAAGCAGCAGCAACATCTGAGGATCGAAATTAAGCATTAAACATACCTGTATACCTGAAACAGGAAAGCATAGGCTCTATGCGATGATGTGCAAGCAAGTAAGCGAAAGAACCGGCGCTGCAGCAAATTAATCATGGATGGAAGAGCAACATTATTCAGCATGAAGCAGGCTGACCATTTTTTCTTCAGGAAGAGATATTACCTGTAGTGATAACGTGGCAAGAAGTCAGGAGATCTACATATTCCGCTCCGCTTTATTAAACCTTCCGGAACCAGTCATTACAGGCATCCGCGCGCGAAGAAATAACCCTGCAAGTAACTCTGATGCATACAGGGTATTCTGATTAGTTTTAGGGTTTTTCTATGCTTTACTGGAATCTTACTCGTTAAGTTAAATAAGACCCGGGTACATCTGTTATCCAGGTGACAGTCGGCCTGTTGAATAACCGCATCAGGTCGTCGATCATGGTGAGAAAGACTTACCATGCTTCATCGCTGAACCGAAAGCACTGACAATGCCGCAACCTGTCATGACTATTCGCTTTTGACATTCAAGAACCATGCGTTGAAACCTCTTCATTCACTTCTCTGGGTTAAAGGGCGTGAATCCCTTATTCAGGAATTCACACCCTTTGCTGCGTCAGCATCAGGTCAGGGCTTTTTTGTCAGCAGGCGTCGGTGTCTCAGGGCGAATTCTGAACCAGATCGCGTACATCGCGGGCAGGAACACCAGCGTAATAACGGTGCCGCCTAACGTGCCGCCAATCAGGGTATAAGCCAGGGTTCCCCAGAAGACTGAGTGCGTAAGCGGAATAAATGCCAGTATGGCGGCCATTGCCGTCAGCAATACCGGACGGGCACGTTGTACCGTTGCCTCCACCACCGCATCAAACGGTGCAAGTCCTTCCTGTTCGTTATGGTGAATCTGACCGATCAGGATCAGGGTGTTACGCATCAGGATGCCCGACAGCGCAATCAGGCCAACCAGGGCATTAATGCCAAACGGCTGGTTAAACAGCAGTAACGTAGGCACCACACCAATCAGCCCCAGTGGGGCGGTAAGGAAAACCATCACCATCGCTGACATCGACCGTACCTGCAGAATGATAATCAGCAGCGTCACGGCGATCATTATCGGAAACAGCGGTGCCATCGCTTTCGTCGCTTTACCGGATTCCTCGATAGAGCCCGCCTGCTCAATACGGTATCCAGCCGGAAGTTTGTCGATTACCGGCTGCAGTTCTTTGAGCATGGCGGTGGAGACATCCGGTGGCTGCAGGTGCTCAGCGATATCGCCACGTACCGTAATTGTCGGGGTGCGATCGCGACGACGCAGAATCGGATCTTCCATGCGGACGCCGACTTCCCCTATCTGTGAAAGCGGAACACGCTGACCGGCAGAACCGACTAAGGTAAAGCCCGCTATTTTGGCCGGATCAAGCCGGATGTCGCCCGCCGCGCGTCCCATAACCTGCACAGAGCGGATGTCTTCACGCACCGATGTGATCGGAACGCCTGAAAGCAGGAACTGAAGCTGCTGAGCAACAGCATTTGAGTTCAGGCCCACGGCCTGCAGACGATCCTGATTGAGCGTGAAATGCAGCGTCGGCACCCGCGGGCCCCAGTCCGTATTGACGGTTCTCATCATCGGACTGGCCTGCATCACCGCCTCCACTTTGTCTGCAATAGCGCGCAGCGTGTTCGGATCCGGGCCCATAACGCGATAAGCCACCGGGTAGGGCGAGTAGGGACCAAACACCAGCTGTGTCACGCGGACGCGCGCTTCTGGTGCCAGTCCGTGAGCCGCCGCTTCGCGCAGCCGGAACTTCAGCGCCTCACGCGCCTCCTGGCTGTCCGTCAGCACCACAATTTTTGCAAACGAGGGGTCAGGGAGTTCGGGTGCCATGGCCAGATAAAAACGCGGTGACCCCTGGCCGATATAGGACGTGACGATTTTTGCCTCTTTCTGCTTCTGAAGCCACGCTTCGATTTTTGCAGTCGTGGCGCTGGTCTCCTCGATTGAGGTGCCATAAGGCATCTGAACTTCTACCAGCACTTCCGGACGGTCTGAGGTAGGGAAAAACTGTTTTTTAACCAGCCCCATACCGAGAATAGCGACGGTAAAGATGGCAATAACCGATCCTGCTACCAGCCATTTTTTCGCGATAACGCGAGTCAGTACGCGCCGGAAGCGATTGTAATGACGGGTGTTGTAGATGGCAGCATGCCCACCCTCCACCGTTTTGATTTCCGGCAGCATTTTCACGCCCAGATAAGGCGTAAAGACCACCGCTACCACCCATGAGGCGATCAGGGCGATGCCCACAATCCAGAACATGTTGCTGGTATATTCGCCGGCGGTGGACTGTGCAAACCCGTTGGGCATAAAGCCCACAGCTGTAACCAGTGTACCCGCCAGCATCGGCGCCGCCGTATGGCTCCAGGCATAGGCGGACGCTTTGATACGGTCGTAGCCTTCCTCCATTTTCACCACCATCATTTCTATGGCGATAATGGCGTCATCCACCAGCAAACCCAGTGCCAGGATCAGGGAACCCAGCGTGATGCGGTCAAAGTTTTTACCGGAAGCCTCCATCACGACAAAAACGACAGCCAGCGTCAGTGGCACGGCGGCGGCGACCACAACGCCCACCCGCCAGCCCATACTGACGAAGCAGACCACCATTACCACCAGCAGGGCGACAAAGAACTTGACCATGAACTCATCAACGGCGGAACTGATGTTGACGGACTGATCGGTAACCTTGGTCAGCGTCATGCCAAGTGGCATACCCTGATTGATTCTGGCCGTTTCCTCATCCAGCGCTTTACCGAGATCCAGACCGTTCCAGCCATCACGCATGATGATGCCCAGCAAAAGAGCCGGTTCTCCCTGGTTACGCACCATAAAGGTCGCTGGATCTTCGTAGCCTCGTTCAACCGTTGCCACGTCCGAGAGACGCAGCGTTCTGCCCTGGGCTACAACAGGCGTTTCGCGGATTTTCTCCAGTTTGTCGAAGGCACCATCAAGACGAATAAAGACCTGGGGTCCGCTGGTATCAATCGAACCGGCAGGGGTCAGAACGTTCTGACTGTTCAGTGCGGAAAAGATATCCTGCGGCGAGATACCGAGCGTGGCCAGCCGGTCATGAGAGAACGAGACAAAAATCCGCTCACTCTGCTCACCAATAATGTTGACCTTTTTTACGCCGGGCACATGCAGAAGCTGCTGGCGCAGCGATTCTGCATCCCGGGCCAGTACGCGCTGTGGCTCCCCCTTCGCCTTAAGCGCAAAGAGCGCAAAGGTAACGTCAGAGAACTCATCGTTAATCATCGGTCCGATCACGCCCGCCGGCAGGCTTTTAGCTTCATCACCCAGCTTTTTACGCGCCTGATAGAATTCCTCCTGCACTTCTGACGGCGGCGTGCTGTCCTGCAGTGACAGCATGGTAAAAGCCAGACCGGGACGGGTGTAGGTCTCACTGCGGTCATACCACTTGAGTTCCTGCAGACGCTTTTCAAGTGGCTCGGCAACCTGATCCTGCATTTCCCGGGCGGTTGCACCCGGCCAGGCAGAGATAATGGTCATCTGCTTGACGGTAAACGGCGGGTCTTCAGCCCGTCCGAGTTCGAAAAACGACAGAATACCGGCGACAGTAATCAGAATAATGAGGAACAGGGTGATTGAACGCTCGCGAACCGCAAGCGCGGAAAGGTTGAAACGCCCGCTGCTCATGGCTGACTCCCGGCAGCAGTAGCGCTGTTGGGTGGCGCTATTCGCACTGCTTCTCCGTCATGCAGCAGATGTGCCCCCAGCGCGACTACCTGATCGCCCGGCCGAAGGCCACCGGTTACGCTGGCTGCATCGTCCCCCAGGCCGAGCACCTGGACGGATTGCCATGACACTTTGGCCGGCTTGCCTGAAATAGCCCAGACGCCAGCACCTTTGCCCGGGTCATAAATCGCCGCCAGTGGTACCTGTAATACCTGACCGGGCATTTTATCTTCTGCTATATGCAGCGTAACGGTGGAGCCGAGCGGCGCGCTGGCCAGCGCGCCTTCAAGCACATACCTTGCTTCAAAAGTCCGCGTTACAGGATCAGCCGCATCGGAAAGGAGACGCAGCCTGGCGGAAACAGACTGCTTTGCTGAACCGTACAGCGTGGCCTGCGCCTCGCTGCCAATTGCCGGCCGCAGCGTCTCGGGCAGTTGTACGATGGCTTCACGCTGGCCTGCTCTCGCCACTCTGACGACTGGTTGGCCTGCCGCAACGACCTGTCCGGGTTCAGCTAATGTATCCATGACCACGCCGTCCGCATCCGCCAGCAGTACGGCGTAACCTGTTGCATTACGGGCGACATTGGCCTGTGCCTGAGCAGCGCTGAGTTCGGCCCTGGCCGAATCGGCGGCGGCTTTTATCTGATCGTAGGCCGACGCAGAAACAGCGCCTGCAGCGACCAGCCCGCGATAACGCGCCTCATCATCCGTTGCCTGTCTGGCGCGAGCCCGCGCAGCCGCAACGGCCTGTGCCTGCGCCTGCGCCTGGAGACTCAGGTCAACCGGATCCAGACGCATTAAGGGCTGACCACGCTTAACGGTCTGGCCGGTATCGACCAGACGCTCAAGAATTTTGCCCTGTACCCGGAAGCCGAGGTCGCTTTGGGTGCGTGCCACAACAACGCCGGTGAACGCGCGGGAGGCATCGGCAGCACTCACCACAGTAGCCGCCCTGACCAGGGGAGGCTGAGTACGCGGATCGTCGGCGCCGGACGGGTCGCCGCAGGCCACCAGGGCCAGCGGCAACAGGCAGAGAGCAAGGGTGGCAGGTTTGAGCCTGAGCATAGGTTACCTTATTCATTAAGCATGACAGTGAACGCATTTTCAGACCAGTGACTATTAATGTCAATAGTCACAATTTCAGGGTAAAACACGTTTCTGCCTGAGTCTGATGACAGCACCGCTTAGGAAGCCGTAAAGCAGAGGCTCATGGATCTGGTCATTCCTGAAACCGCACCGCGAGATAGCCAGATTGACAACTAGTGACTATTTGGTAATGTAGTCACAATTCTGGATTATCTCAGGGACTCTTAATGTTCTCCTTACGTACCCTCTCATTGATGGTCAGCTCCGGGCTGCTGGCCGGTTGCGCTGTCGGGCCAGATTATCACCGCCCTGACGTGCCCCTGCCGGATCGGTATCAGTCTGCCATGCAGCAGAGAAGCGCAACCCGCCCGGCTAACTTTGCCGTCTGGTGGGAAGGCTTCAATGACCCTCTGCTGAGTCGGCTGGTTTCGGATGCGCTGGCCCGGAATCTCGATATCGCTCAGGCATCTGCCCGCATGGCGCAGGCGCGTGCAGGTCTGGGCGCCGCAACAGCTGCGCTGCTGCCATCGGGTAATGTCAGCGGACAGGCTTCACGGGCTTATCAGTCGGTTGAAACCCCGCTGGGGCAGGTTCTGAGTTCGACGCCGGATTACAACCGCTACGGCAATGCTTATGAAACCAACCTTAATGCAGGCTGGGAGATTGACCTCTTCGGTGGCCTGAGGCGCGGCCGCCAGTCAGCACTGGCTGATTATCAGGCGTCAGAGGCGGGCGTAGCCGCCACCCGTCTTGCGGTTGCTGCCCAGACTGCCGATATCTATATCACCTTGCGCGGATTACAGGCCCGCCTGGCAATTGCTGACGCTCAGGTCAGAACCCGGCAGGAACTGCTGGAAAAAGTCCAGCTTCTGCACAGCAAAGGAGTGGCTCCCGAATATCAGGTCCGGCAGTCCGAAGGCGAACTGGCGCAGGTTCAGGCAACCGTGCCGGAGCTCCTTACAGGAATAGATGCTGCCATGAATGCACTGGACGTTATGCTCGGTACGCCAGCCGGTACGCATCGCACTGAGCTGACTTCAGCCGGGACCATTCCGCAGGCTCCGCTGATCACATCAACGGGTACGCCTGGCGACCTGCTGCGCCGGAGACCCGATATTATCGTGGCGGAGCGCCATCTCGCTGCCTCAAGTGCGCGTATCGGTGTCGCCATTAGCGAGTATTATCCGAAGTTCTCACTCAGTGCCTTACTCGGCAGCGCAACAGCTGTGTCGGGGGATAACCTCTTCTCCAGCGGTGCCAGCCAGTCGGCAGGCGTGCTGGGACTCCGCTGGCGGCTCTTTGATTTTGGCCGCATCAATGCTCAGATAGATCAGGCTAAGGGGCAGGAAGCGGAAGCGCTTGCTGCCTATCGTCTGTCTGTATTGCGTGCCACTGAAGATGTTGAAAATGCCTTCTCCGCGCTGGTTAACCGAGAAAATCAGACCGCAACCCTGGTCAAAGGTGAAGCATCCCTTGCCAGTGCCCGCCAGTCGTCTTTTGTCGCCTTCCGGCAGGGAACGGCAAGCCTGATAGATGTCCTTCACAATGATGAAACACTTTTACAGATTTCTGATGCCAGAGCACAGGCGCAGACAGAGTCTGCCCGCGCCGCTGTCGCGACATTCAGGGCGCTGGGAGGCGGCTGGCAGCCGTCAGAAACCGATAAAAAGGCGCTTTAAGAGCAGTACACTTCGATGTGCCTCACTACACACCGGGTCAAAGGCATCGCTGAACTTGCACCGTTGAAAACATGACGAAATGGAACTGATGGCGGGGGACGGATGAAAAGGATCGGTATTCTGGATGTGGATGCGTTAACTGAAAAACTGGTACGGGGGCTGTTTCGTGCCGAACCGGATTCACAGATATTTCTTTTTTGTGGAAACAACGAACGTGCGCGAAAACTTTCAGTAGATCTGCCCTGCTGGACGCTGGATAGTTACCAGGATGTCGTCGATGAAGCTGATGTCATTATTCTCGGCGGGGAAGATCATTATCTGAAGAGAATAGCGCCTCAGATACAGTTGCGCTGCCCGCAAACCCTGATTTCTCTTGTACCGGCTATTTCCACTCAGAAGCTGCGTGATTTATTCAGACATACTAACTGTGTCAGGTTGATGCTCGCCTTCGCCGCTGAAATTAACCAATCGAGTGTGCTCCTGACGGCTGCCGATAATGATATTCAGGCCCTGTTTAACCGGCTAGGCCAGCTAACTGTGTTTACCGATGAAGCAGAATTTGATTTGGCTACGGCCAGCATGGGTATGAATAGCTGGTTCTACTTCCTCGCAGAAGGTTTGCAAAGCTGGTTTGTGCAGAAAGGGCTGACAGAGGATATAGCCCGACGGCTGGTCCTCAACGGCTTCAGGGACTTCGTGGAATATGCAGACTATAAGAATTCTGCGGGTCTGGATGAGCTGGGTAAAGAAATTGCACTATCTGGCCTTTATAAACTTGAGGGACTTGAAGTTCTTGCGCAGATGCAGGTTCTTGAACCGTGGCATAACGCCTCTGATACGGTTTTATCGATGATAAAAGAAAATAAGCCACCCTGAAAATGAATCAGGACAACTCATCATCTCCGCTGGCTGTATTACCTCTGAAAGATATCCGCATGCGTTCAGGTAAATACCTGAGGGACAGCATGACATCATTCAGGGGGTGAATATCTTAATGGCGGTAAGCCTGTTAGAGATGTTCCCGTCTGCCTGATGAACTTTGCCCTGTACAGGCTGTGTAACGAATAATCTTCTGACCAAATCCCCCAGGTTTACGCTTTGCAGAGCAGAGAGTTCTTAATCGTGACTTTCAGTAATACCAACCGGCTCTTAAGCCTGTTTAACTATTTTTCTGCACCCGCTGCCAGTCTGGACAGAATGCCCTGCTGAACTCTGAGAGCAGAAGTCAGTAGGGCAGTTTCCGTTGTGCCCGCGATATGGGGAGTGAGAAGCGCATATTCTGATTCCTGTAATGGAGAATAAAAGGGCTCGCGCTCGGCTTCGAAGGTATCCAGGGCGACACCTGAAATCCATCCTGGATGCTGCTGCATAAAAGCTGCAAGGGCCGTCTCATCAATCAGTCCGCCTCGGGACATGTTGAGTAAATACGCCCCTTTTCTGATACAGGGAAGGACCGATGCGTTGAGCATATAATGCGTATCAGAGTTCAAAGGCAGGTGAAGAGAGATCATGTCATTCCCGCTGAGCAAAGCCAGCAGGTCATCAGCCCTCATGACGCCAAGCTCATCTGCATCTTTATCCGTGAAGCGGGAACTACCCAGAACGGTAACCGGGCATTGAAAAGGTTTCAGCAGTGCAATCAGCGCCCTGGATATAGCACCACTGCCTGCCAGCCCAACAGAGATATCACTTAACGAGCGCGCAGGAGGCCGTGCTGACTTACTCCAGTGGCCTCTTCGCATCTGATCCTGATGCCAGTTAGTCTGGCGCAGCAGGGCGAGCATCTGTAGCAAGGTGAATTCAGCAACAGCTGTTGCGTTTGCTCCAGGTGTATTAAAAACATCGATTCCAAGTTCTTCAGCCGCGCCGGTATCAATATGATTCAGGCCGACTCCTGCCTGACCAATAACTTTTAACCGTGTAGCAAGGTCATCAGCGGTTAGTGCGCATAGTAACTCTTTCCTCAAGGGTACGTTTTTCCTGAGTTTAATCGCATCGAATCCCCCAAATTGCCGTGCAACCGCCAGAATCTGTTCTTCATCGTGGATGTTAATACTCACGCTTTCAAAATGCCGCTGCGCCTGGTATGCGTGACAACCGTTTTGCGGCAGGTTGACGATAAGCGCGATCTCCGGAGAAATGTAACCTGCTATTTCTTTTATTGATAACTCATCAGGAAGGACATCCAGCAGCATAATTCTACGTTTCATTTTTGATCCTTAATTTTGAAGAAGTATGCACTAATCTATAAGGGCCTGGCGTCCACCATTTCTCAGCGAGTGGTATAGTAAAGTACCTTGCGGCGATCGATCCCTGGGTTGGAAAGACAGCTAATTACATGGATTTAACTACAGCCATGACGAAACATACCCTCCTTTTCACCGGCAGTCTTTATTACTGTGGTTTCAGTTCTTACGTTTTCACCAAATTTGCCTGCTTTGAGTGAAGACTATCTGATGACACACTATTTATGTCTTTAATGTGTTTGCCCTGAATGAATCTGCCTGGTATCAGGTTTTATTATTTTTTATCGTTGTTTATCAAACCATTGATCAGGTTGAAATAAGCAAGTAGTACCTAATCGTTTGGATAAAAAAAAGCGCTGCCACCGATTCACTTCTGGCTTACTCTTCAACAGCACTGTTGCTGACTCTCGCTCTCGTTCAGATACTACACTCATCTTTCTTGCTGCCCGCGCTTAAGGATCAGGCTGGACAGAGAAGCGATACTGGCTGTTTAGTCAGGAGGGCGTGATGAAAAGCCTGAGTGTCGTGCTGACCAGACAATCAGCCCCGTCAGCACCAACAAAATCAATAAGACCGGCGGGAACCATGCGATACCTGCTCCCTTAAGCAGGGCGGCGCCTGCGAGTCCGCCACCGGCAATCGCCAGGTTCCAGGCTGTGACCAGAACTGATTGCGCCACGTCGGCTGCGGTACCCGCGGTCTTTGCTAGTGCGGTCTGAAAAAGTGTCGCTGCTCCGCCAAATGCCAGCCCCCATATGCCACAGGCGAGATAGGTCATTAAGGGGTTGCCCAGTGCCATGACCAGCATCGCTAGGGCAAATAGCAGGGTAGAAGCCAGGGTCAATTCGCCCAGCCAGCGGTCAATCATGGTGCCTGTAGCCCAGATCCCGATCAGCGAAGTGACACCAAATACCAGTAATACCCTAGTAACGCGGTCAGCCATGTTTACTGCCTGTAACAGCGGCACTATATAGGTGTAAAGGGTATTGTGAGCGAGTACGAATATCAGTGTGGCGGCGAGGACCGGCCGAATACCGGGCAGCCTCAGCGTCTGTCCCAGAGACACCCGCTTTACGGAGGTCTGACCAGGAAAGTCAGGTACACTAATAATGACCCAACCGATAAGGCCTGCAGTCATAGCGCTGATGATATAAAAGCAGTTACGCCAGCCGATAACTTCACTCAGCCAGCTTCCCAGGGGGATTCCCAGTGACAGGGCCAGCGGTGTGCCAACCATCGCGATTGCAATAGCCCGCCCCTTAAGCGAATCCTGAACCATGCGCGCGGCATAACCGGCAATCAGCGCCCACAGCAGCCCTGCTGACACGCCGCCCGTTAAACGTGCTATCAGTGTTAATCCATAACTGGTAGAAAAGGCGGTCACGGTGTTGGCCAGAGCAAAGCCTGCGATGGCAAACAGCAGCAGGGGACGCCGCCGCAAATGTTGCGTGCAGAGGGTGACCGGAATGGCGGCCAGCAGCGAGCCCAGCGCATAGACGGTGACCAGCTGGCCGACGAGCGCATCTGAAATCGCAAGACTGTAGCCAATCTGCGTTAACATTCCGGCCGGTAACGCTTCGGTCAGAATGGTAATAAATCCGGCCAGTGCCAGCGCGAGCAGAGGTGATAACGGTAACCGGTTACTGGCGGGATTCGCCATCGTCTGGATTCTCATTGGGCATATACCGCGTCGCGCAGATCGTTTACAAACTTACCCGACATCCCTTCATAAAGCGTGTTGGTAAAAGCGACCACGCTCAGGCCGCGCGGCCTGTCAACAAACCAGGAGTGACCGTAAGCCCCGCCCCATCGCCAGGTGCCGGTTGACTCTGGTGAAGCAGCCTGGGCCGGGTCACGAAGTACTGAAAATCCCAGCCCAAAGCCCACGCCCGGCATGTCCGGCAACGCCATCCCTGCAGTCTGATCCCGCTCCATTTCAGCCACCATTGCGTGTGGCAACAGCTTTTCGTTGCCGTCACGCAGCGCTTCAAGGAGGCGTAGAAAATCACCTGCGCTTCCCACCATACCAGCGCCCGCTGAAGGAAAAGCGTGCGGGTTAAAGATACGTGCCGGGCTAAAGACTATCCCGCTGGTTTCAGGAAAGACCGGTATAATCTCCCCTTCCTGTAGTCGATGTGGTGAGGGCGAATCGGTGACGTAAGCGGTGGCGACGCGTGGAGCATCCCTGGCGACAAAACCGGTATCGAACATAGCCAGCGGGTCAGTAACAAGCTCACGAACGGCGACGCTGAGCGTTGTACCAGATGCGCTGGCAACCACTGCGCCGAGCACGTCGGTAGCCAGCGAGTAACCCCAGGCGGTTCCCGGCGAATAAAGCAGAGGAACCTGGCTGATACGGTGCAGATTCTCCGCCAGGCTTACGGCAGAATTATCCATTCCATCTGAAACGCCTGCACGTGCATAAGCCCCATCCTCGTCACGCTCAAAAAAACGGTAGCCGAGTCCGGCAGTATGGCTCAGCAGCTGACGTACGGTAATAACAGGCGCGGTTCCGTCGGCGAGTTTGGGTGAAAAATCTGGCAGCCACTGGCGGATGTTGGTATCCAGCCCCAGCTTACCCTGAGCCACCAGAACCATCGCAGCACTGGAGACAATGGGTTTACTCACAGAGGCGAGGCGGAAAAGGGTGTCGACAGACATCGGCCGGTCATTCTCGCGATCAGCCATACCTGCTGCAATGCAGTGTATGACTTCTCCGTGCAGGGCAACCAGCACCACGGCTCCTGTCAGTTGCTGATGATTAATCGCATCATCAATGACCTTTTCCAGCGCAGAGGAGACTTTCGCAGGTGTTGAAAGAGTGTGCATCGGCTATTTCCGTGAATAGTTGTAAGAGTGGTAACCTTAGCCAGGCACGAATTAAAGAAAAACCAGGGTGAGGTTCCTTTTACTGCGGAATAAATTTCTCTAATGGGACGCAATATGGATAGTTTGAGTGGATTCACCGTATTTGTGCAGGTTGCAGAAACACGCAGTTTTGTCAGTGCCGGGCGCCTGTTAGGGCTTTCGCCCTCGGCAGTAGGGAAAAATGTTGCCCGTCTTGAGGAAAAACTGGGTGTCCGGCTGTTTCACCGAAGCACGCGCAGCATTACCCTGACCGCTGAAGGAACGTTATTTCTTGAACGTTGCCGGCGTATTCTTGCCGAAATTGAAGCGGCTCAGATGGAGCTTTCGCAGTCCAGAGAAAAACCTTCCGGTCGTCTGCGTATCAGTCTGCCGCTGGTGAGTTCGCTAATGTTACCGGTGCTGGGCGACTTCATGCGTCAATACCCGGAAATTCGTCTTGACCTGGATTTTACTGACAATCTGGTGGATGTCATCGAAGAGGGATTTGATGCTGTTATCCGCACCGGTGAACCTGCCGATTCACGCCTGTCGGCCAGACGGCTGGGCTATTTCAGTAAGATGCTGGTTGCTTCTCCCTCTTACCTTGCAGAAAAAGGAACACCTCAGCATCCTGCCGACCTGATGGAACACCGCTGCCTGCACTACCGCTTCTCACACACCGGGAAGCTTGAGAAATGGCCATTGCGCGATGCCGATAATCTGAATCTTCCCGTCACGATGGTGTGCAATAACATAGAAACGCGCGTCTGCTTTGCCCTGCGAGGGTTGGGAATTGCCAGCCTGCCGGATTTTGCTGTCCGTGATTTGGTTGCAAATGGCACTCTTGTGCCAATACTCAATGAATTTATTGAGTGGCAGGGTACTTTTCACATCCTGTGGCCTGCCAGTAAACACGTCTCACCAAAGATCCGTGCACTGGTCGATTTTTTCACGCAGCGTGTGCTGAAGCCGTAATTCTGAGTAAATGAGCTTAAATAATTTGATGCACTAAGCCTGGGATAAATCCCATTAGCTAAGTAAACGAACCGCGCCTGGAGACTTGCCCGTTACACGCTTAAAAGCCCGGCTGAAAGCAGCCTGAGAGGAATATCCTAACCGTTGCGATGCGGTGTCGACGGTAATGTTTTCTGACGACAGCCAGCGAACAGCGAGATGCATCTTTACTTCCGTTACATACCGTAGCGGTGGGACGCCGATGGTGGTCTGAAACCTTTCGGCGAATGCGGATCGGGATATATGCGATTCGGCAGCGAGTTCTGCCACGCTCCAGTCCCGGCCCGGTTCACGGTGAATCGCCAGGATGGCCTGAGCCAGACGCGGATCGCGCAGTGCTGCAGCCAGGCCAGGGCTATTGCCGCAACCATCTTCCACCCATCCTCTGATAAACATCGCTCCAGCCACATCGGCAAGCCTGGCGAGAATACCTGCATAGCCCACGCGTCCGGAGCATATCTCACGCTTCATCGCATCAAGTATATGCATGAGTCCCGGCCACTGAATCCCCTTTGCATCGGCATGCATAATTTCAGGCAGCACATCCGCCAGCCGCTGCATGCTTCCCAGATCAATTTTCATACAACCAAAAAACAGCACAGCGCCTGGCGTTTCCTGAGTACTCGGGCAGGTATCAATCCCACTCACTTTTTCATCCAGTGGTGCCGTTTCGATATTGTCGATATCCAGCACGTCGGCAGCTGTTACCGACAAAAGCTGATGCCGTTCGCCGTGAGGAAGAAATACAGCCTCTCCGGCTGAAAGCGTAAGAACTTCACCGTTTGCACTATGAAGTACCATCTCCCCCACAGCGACGTAGTGCAGATAAGCATGACCGGGCCTGCTTGAGAAGTTCAGGCCAAACGTATCACCCGTCTGGATACGCTGATATCGCACGCCGTATAGCCGCAGGCCGGAAAGCAGCTCGCTGATGAGTTCTGATGACAGAGCGAAGGATGAAGTCATAGGCATATTCGGGTTTTGGGTAAAAAAGTGAGGGGTTCAGAGCATAGATCATCCAGCTGCGCCTGAATAGACTTCTTCTCCTGAAACGACTTTCCAGGAGACTTAAAAATGACGGATGAAACTTCTATCAGGGTTCACAAAGAAAGAGTGCAAAGAGATGAGAAAATCGAGCCAGCCTGGCTTGCGGTTTTTTCGTTAACCATGGGTGTTTTTGGCCTGCTCACTGCAGAGTATCTACCTGCCAGCTTATTAACGCCTGTCGCCCGGGATTTGGGGGTGTCAGAGTCTCTTGCAGGACAGGCCGTAACAGTGACGGCGGTGATTGCGTTATTTGCCGGTTTACTGTTACCGCGATTAACGCGTGCGCTGGACCGGCGCGTCGTGTTGTTGAGCTTTACTGCCCTTATGATCTTCTCAAATCTGCTCGTGGCGCTCTCTTCAGGTATTGTCATGCTGCTGGCAATGCGCATCCTGCTGGGTATCGCGTTGGGTGGATTCTGGAGTATGGCAGCGGCGGTAGCGATGAGGCTAGTGCCGGAGAGGCTGGTACCGCGGGCGCTGTCGATCATTTTTAGTGGAATCGCGGTAGGTACTGTTGTTGCCGTACCGCTGGGAAGTTATCTGGGCGAGATGTCTGGCTGGCGTAGCGCGTTTATTGCCGCTGCTGCGGTTGGCGCACTCTCTTTCATTTTTCAGTGGCTGACGCTGCCCGGAATGCCGCCGGTAGTCAGGACCAGGACGGCATCCGTATTTTCTCTGCTCCAGAGGCCGGGCGTGAGCGTGGGCATGCTGGGGTGCGTGCTTGCACACACCGGCCAGTATGCGCTGTTTACCTATATACGGCCTGCGCTGGAAGGACTCGCACACATAGACGCAAAAGGGCTGGCGTTAATACTTCTGGTGTTTGGCGTTGCTAACTTTATCGGGACACTGTCGGCAGGGTGGCTGATGGAACGCAGCCTGCGTTTTACGCTGATTATTATGCCTGCTCTGGTGGGAGCTGCGGCACTGGGTATGATCACTCTGCCGTTATCAATCGCCGGGCTTACGGCGCTGGTCATGCTGTGGGGGCTGGCATTTGGTGGCATACCGGTGGCGTGGTCAGGTTGGGTCGCCCGGACGCTTCCCGATGAGGCCGAGAGCGCAGGGGGTATGGTGGTCGCCGCCGTCCAATCCTCCATTGCCGCGGGTGCAGCAATAGGTGGCCTGATATATGGCCTCAACGGGGTGACGGGGGTATTCATTACTGCAGCCTGTATCATGCTTACTGCCGCGCTGGTTATTGCATTCCGGGTCAGAGTCTCGTCATCAGCTGAAGGAACGCAAAGCATATAATTTCAGAGACATTTTAAGATCCCCGGACCGCAAGGCGTTCCGGGCCTGCTGACTGAGTGTGATGGCAAAGGGGCGGGTTAACTTCTGAAACTGGTTAACAGGCGCTATGGCAAAAAGCGGAGCTTAGCAATAATCAGTAAGTGCCGTTTTACTCGCTATTCTGAAATATCACCATTCTCAGTGGTGATTCATGCGTGCAGAGAAAATACTCCTTAACAGAGAAGCTTGAAAAACAGTTTCCAGGTGATATCTTCAACACATAACTACCTCATCAGGAAGATAATGTGATTACTCTCAGGAATATGAATGAAGAAGAATTCAAAAATTATCGTTCTCTTTTCATCCATGAATATTCGCAGGATCTGCAAAAAAATCGCGGATATCTTTCCGAAAAAGCACGAATCAAAGCCATAGAATCTATTGATACAGTGTTAACAAACGGCGTTGTGACCCCGGCTAATCAGCTGTGGTGTATCCAACAGCCTGATGAACCAGAGGAAGTTATTGGCATCCTCTGGTTGTCGATCACCGGGTCATCAGCCTGGATAAGTGATTTCTACATTTATCCTGACTGGCGCGGCCGTGGATTCGGTGGTCTGGCCTTATGCGAAATGAAAAGATTGCTAAAAATAATGAACATCGATGAAGTCGGACTTAGGGTAGCGCCGAATAATGCCTCAGCCAAAGCACTGTATCAGAAGAATGGCTTTCATATTACCGGCATCAATATGTCTCAAAATTTAAACTAAATAATTCCAGAAAGCGTTTTCACCAATAACCAAAGAGAATATCTTTTTTAAAGACCCCGCAGTGCAGCGCCTCATAATACACATTTAAGGAAATATTTTTTACGATAGGTCGCAGACTCATTATGCTTGCTGAACAGGAGTTATTCAGACATCACGAAATTGCCTGGCTGGAGACCGATGAAAATAGCCGTGCGGCAAAATTTTACATGCAACTCGGCTGGGGTAATAAAGCAAATCTGGATGGCACTTTCATCCGGTTAGAAAAGCAACGTGATAGTTGATCTTCTATAGCTCTCATTGAGTACCGCTTTTGCACGCAGCAGATCTATGCTCTGGAAGGGCCGCTATAAGCGAGAAGCGGACGCCCGGTGTCCGCTAATGTGAACTCGCCAGGTTACTTAAACCGTCTCCCTGCCTCATCAGTCACCTTTTCCCCATCCTCTTTGGTGAATGAACCTTTCTGACCTTCAGGGAGAATATCCAGCACAATTTCTGAGGGACGGCAAAGTCGTGTCCCTAACGGCGACACTACTACTGGCCTGTTAATCAGGATCGGGTGCTGAAGCATAAAATCGGTCAATTGCGCATCAGAAAATTTATCTTCATCCAGACCCAACTCCTCATAAGGCTCAACGTTCTTACGCAACAATGTACGTACAGAAATCCCCATTTCTGAAATCAGCCTGGTAAGCTCTTCTCGTGTCGGTGGCGTATCGAGATAATAAATAATTGTTGGTTCGGTGCCGCTGTTACGGATCATCTCCAGCGTGTTACGTGAAGTACCACAGGCCGGGTTGTGATAGATAGTAATGTTGCTCATATCAGTATCTCATTACAAAGTGATAGAGAGCCGCCATACCAGCGCGGCCAGAGTGACGAACAGCACCGGCAGGGTCATAATTATGCCTGTCCGGAAGTAATATCCCCAGGTAATGCTCATGTTTTTCTGTGCCAGTACATGCAGCCACAGCAGGGTTGCCAGACTCCCGATTGGGGTAATTTTGGGACCTAAATCGCAGCCAATCACATTGGCGTAAATCATTGCTTCTCTGACGACGCCAGTCGCAGTACTCCCGTCAATGGACAGCGCACCAATCAGCACCGTCGGCATATTGTTCATCACCGACGACATGAAGGCAGTCAGGAAGCCGGTGCCGAACGTGGCAGCCCATAAACCGTTGTCTGCCAGCATATTGAGTACGGCAGAAAGATACTCAGTGAGTCCGGCATTACGCAGGCCATAGACGACCAGATACATACCCAGCGAGAAAATCACGATCTGCCAGGGCGCACCACGAAGCACTTTCCCGGTATTAATGGCCTGGCCCCTCTTTGCCACCACGAACAGCACCGCTGCGCCAACTGCTGCTATAGCGCTGACAGGGATCCCCAGCGGCTCAAGAACAAAGAAACCGACCAGCAGGAACAGCAGAACAATCCAGCCAGCCCTGAACGTCGCAGGATCCTTAATCGCACTGCCAGGAATCTTCAGCAGTGAGACGTCATATCTGGCAGGGATATCGCGGCGGAAGAAGAGATGCAGCATGACCAGCGTGGCAGCAATGGCTGCCAGATTCACAGGAACCATCACGGAGGCGTACTGCGTAAAGCCCAGGCCAAAGAAATCCGCCGAGACAATATTTACCAGGTTAGAGACAATCAGCGGCAGGCTGGCGGTATCAGCGATGAATCCTGCAGCCATGACAAATGCCAGTGTCGTTCCCTGGCTGAACCCCAGAGCGAGCAGCATCGCAATCACAATCGGTGTCAGTATCAGTGCTGCACCGTCGTTAGCAAACAGCGCAGCAACAGCAGCGCCAAGCAGTACAATCCACGTAAACAACAGGCGACCGCGCCCGTTACCCCAGCGGGAAACATGCAGTGCGGCCCATTCAAAGAAACCAGACTCATCGAGCAGCAGGCTGATGACGATTACCGCAATGAACGCCGCTGTTGCATTCCAGACGATATTCCAGACGACAGGGATATCTTCAAAGTGGATGACTCCCGTTCCCAGCGCCAGCACGGCTCCGATACTTGCGCTCCAGCCAATGCTGAGGCCTCTGGGCTGCCAGATGACCAGGACCAGCGTGAGTATAAAGATACTTCCTGCCAGAAACATGTTCAGACTCCTTTATATATGCCTATGTATATGTGATTAAGCTTGTCAGCAAGAAGTACATGCGGATTTTTCCAGTCGTTCACGCACATCATCGCGCAGGCAGTGCCATGCCGTCGTTATCGTCTCGCCGGCCCATGCGGGCATGTGGGGTGAGAGACGGTAGTGAATCCATTTTCCTTCCCGACGGTCCAGTACCAGTTCAGCCTCACGCAGGATAGCCATGTGACGGGAAATTTTAGGCTGTGATTCAGTGGTAGCCGCACATATATCGCATACGCACAGTTCGCCCGATTCCCGGAGAAGCATGACAATTGCGAGCCGGGTTTCATCCGACAGGATCTTAAAAAGCTGAACAGGCTGTAGCATTTATTACTCCATTCCCTTTAGAATACATATATGTTAAATCATATGTGTTTATTTTGAAATCACCAGAGCCACCCGAAGGAGAAAAAATGGAGCACTTTCCTGCCCTGAACGCTGATTGCTTCGATCAGCATATTGCTGAACGTCTGCAGCTCCATGAGCCGCCACGCATTCTGATTCTGTATGGCTCGGTAAGAGAGCGTTCTTACAGTCGTTTTACAGCAGAGGAAGCAGGTCGCCTGCTGGAGGCGATGGGAGCGGAAGTCAGACTGTTTAACCCTTCAGGTTTACCCCTGCCGGACGACGCCCCGGATACGCACCCAAAAGTCACCGAGTTGCGCGGGTTGGTCAGGTGGTGTGACGGGATGGTGTGGAGTTCCCCGGAGCGGCATGGGGCAATGAGTGCCGTGATGAAGGCACAAATCGACTGGATTCCCTTAAGCGAAGGGGCCGTTCGCCCATCCCAGGGAAAAACTCTGGCGGTCATGCAGGTATGCGGCGGTTCGCAATCTTTCAACGCCGTGAACCAGATGCGAATTCTGGGACGCTGGATGCGGATGTTTACGATCCCCAACCAGTCTTCCGTGGCCAAAGCATGGCAGGAATTTGATGAGAACGGGAGAATGAAACCCTCGTCCTGGTATGATCGTATCGTCGATGTCGCCGAAGAGTTGTTTAAAATCACCCTTATACTCAAGGGACAGACCGGTTACCTTGCCGATCGCTACAGTGAACGAAAAGAGAGCCATGAGGAGCTTTCATCCCGCGTTAATCAAGACAAAATATGACGTTCCTGTTTTCATGAATTCATGCTCTGTGAACTCAACAACGTCCGCTCCTGGCATAGAGCAGTCTGACATCGGATAATGCCCGCTATGAGCGAGGAGCGGACGTTGCAGAACTATGATATAGCTGTCGACTAAATCTCTGATCTGAGTGGTACGAACTGTTACCCCCCCGGCATCCGCCGTCAGGTCAGTGGTAGCAGTTTGTTCAGCCGCTATCGCCCCGGACGATTAAAGACGTTTCTTGACGCAAAGGCAGTCGAAAACCAACCTCAAAATCAGGTTTCTACTTGAAATTTAGGGCTGCTTATCCATCGATACACTACAGATTTTGCGTAGAAACGCGCATCTGATTTTTTCAGTTAGCATTTTTACAAAGCCTGAATTCATAGCAGTTCTTCGCAGCACATAACAAAGTTATTGAATCCCTTTGATGGCTTGTAGGATCTGAATTCGTCTGTTTAGCGGCTCCTATAGTTTGGACGACGAACTTATGCCAAGCTAAATCAATATCACCGATTTAATTGGAGCCAGGCGATGACTAACCATCTTACCCTTCAAGCACTAATTGATGGCCTTGCTCCAGCGCTGGTCCCAGGCCTGGCAATGGCCATTGGCAATAATCGAGGCCTGGTCTGGCAGGGAGCTGCAGGTTATACAGATGTTGAACAACAGAAGTTGGCACGTCCCGAATGCGTTTTTGGAGTAGGTAGCATCACCAAGGTATTCGTGGCGGTAGTCATATTGCAGCTTGTCGAGGAACAACGCATATCGCTTGATCACACCTTGGTACGGTATCTCTCTGTGGATGTGCTGAACCAGATTCCAAACGCTGAAGCAGCGACAATCCGGGAGCTGTTAAGTCATTACAGCGGTATCCCCAGCTGGGAGGATGACCCACGTTGGATTCGAGATGGTAGAGGCCAATGCATCACTCCTGGCAAGCGCTGGGCGAGCGCTGAACCGTTGGAGTACATTCGAGGGGGAAAACCAATATTTGAAGTGGGAAAGGGTTTCCATTATTCGAATACCAATTACACATTATTAGGTTTACTCGTAGAAAAAGTCACCGGTCAACCATTTGCACAAGTCATAGAGCAGCACATCCTCAAACCATTAGGGATGGACGCTACTGAGTTAGAAAGCGTTGCAGCAGAAAGTCCTCAGAATCTGTCAAAACGCTACCACTGGGCTACGCCTCTTTTTTTAAAAACAGCTGGCACCGCCCCTTCCTACAAATCTGTAGCACCTGGATTATTAGACGTTTCCTCTAGCAATATGTCTGTTGAATGGGCCGCAGGAGGCTTTGTATCTACAGCCTCAGACATCGTTAAGTTCATGACAGCATTAAAGTCCGGCCAGTTGCTTGGATCACAGATGAATCAGCAGATGTTTGCATGGCTTCCCGCCCATTCGGGTAAGCAAATGGGCTTGGGTATTTTCCGCGTGTCTGCGTCTCATGGGTCCGTTATCGGTCATGGCGGAAATGTACTGGGGTTTAGCGCGACAACCTGGTGGTTTGAAGAAACAGATTGCGTGCTGGCCCTCCTCACTAATGTGGGTTCGATGCACTCGGGCCCGGATGTATGGTGTGCATCTAAAATATTCGAATCCACAACTCTTGGCTTGGAAGCGCAGGCGCTCTGCCGGCTCTGCCAGAACTGACGATAGCTGCAGCTCAAAGTAGCAAATGCAGTCCATAGGCTTAGGTCTATAACGACACCTTTAGTGCGGTTGCGGTCGCTAGCGGGCAGGCTCGTATGGTGACATTTCAACGTCAAATAGGCTGTATGCTGTGAAGAGGGTTAGTTAAGAATACTATTTTAAAATCAGTAAATTAAAGTCAACTAATAGTTAGCATCATTCAGATACTACGACAGAACCGAAAAGACTGCATTCAAAACCAGGCCATCATCAATGGCTGAGGCTGCTTCATAAATTGCTTCGGTTGCTGACTCAACTGAATCCTCTCTCCCGGCGCAAGCGAGAGCTGATACTGCGCGTGCCTGGCTAAACAAATGCAAAGCTTGAGGATTCAATTGCATCTCTTCATTCTGACTATCATGCAGGTTAAAATATTCTTCATCTAACTGTGCGGCCAGCCATTCCAGTTTCGCAACCTGCTCGATCGATAGCTTATATCCTGATAGTAGTTGCCTGAGTGATTTGTCCACTACAGGCAGGTCTACCGGACAGTATTTAAAAAGCGAGTTCACACGCCACTCTGACTGCACTTTTTCGTTTTTCTTCACTCACTACCTTCATTTTTTGTGCCAGGTGTTTCTCTGATATTTCTAAACGCATCATTCTTTCCTTCTGGTATCGGCTTTCATACGTAATGCCAGGCATGTGACCTGCTCTCCATAAATGAATATATCGCAATGTAAGCAATGTCCGCTCCTGGCTCGAAGCAGCCGAACGTAGATGCAGGGTTTGCTATGAGCTTAGAGTGTTAGTCAGTTGCCTGATAAGTAACCTGATAGCTTCTTTACTGCAACTTGATAAAAAACTACAAAAACGTTCAAAGCAATTTCAGGATCTCTACCAGCACATCCGCCGGCCTTTCAAGCACGGCCAGATGAGTTCTGGCCGTCTCTAACCGCTTCACTTCAAAGAAATCATGTTTTCTTGAGAAACGTTGTTGTAAAGCCAGGTACTTGTCGCTTCTGTCCAGGGAGTAGATGTGAGAAGCCTTAGGGGGATTTCTGAGCTGTTCGAGACGGAGGAGTGGCGAACCATATTTATGGTATGCATCAGCAATGACCTGACCAGCAAGTCGCCAAAGCTGATAGCTGGATTCAGCCATCTCAGTTTTTAGGTGATGGATCATGACTGGAGAGTCGCTTTCTGCCAGCCAATATTCGTAAAGGGCATCCCGTGCATCTTGCCAGCTGTCTTCATTCTGCATGTCTCTGACCGAGTCGAAAAATCCAGGCTCCGGCTGATTCATGATCCAATCAAGAAATATGACTGCAGGTATGCGATTTCTTAAACTTTCCACCAAATCAATAGATACCCAACTGGCATGAGCAACGGAAACAGGCACTATCCGGGTTAAGCCAAGATATTTAATTAGTGTTAAAGCATCTGATAATAACGCTTCACCGTCAAAATCCTGACCGTTGGTCGATGATTTTCCATGACCACGCCAGTCTATAGTGACAACGCGGAAAAAAACGGCGGCCAGCTCAGAGAAATCTTTAAAAACGGTTTTTGGTTGGCACCAGCCAGGCATGAGGAACAGAGTCGTTTCACCCGTGCCAATATCCTGATAATCAATATCACCATAATTTGTATGTAAAACCGGCATATTAATTTCTCTTCATAAAGTGAATGAACAACTAACCTATTCTCTCCCGCATCACTAAAAAAGCATTTACTAACTTAGTAGCACTTATGTCATGGTTTATCAGAAATGAGTAAGTGATTTACGGGCTGCTTTTGGGCTGGGAATGTAAACCTGATCACTTCCGGAAAGGATATACGGCTCGCAGTATCCGGCAGCGTCAATCCTTAAGACTTCAGGTCACTGCGATACTGATTCCAGCGTACGTATAGCATGTACGGATAACTTTCCGCAGCCTGTTCTCCAGCGTCTGTCAGGCACCAGGAAGTTGTTGAGTCACTCAAAAATGTCCGCTTCTGGCACAAATCAGACATGCTTGCGGGACAAAGTCCGCTATGAGCGAAAAGCGGACATTGGCCGTGTGCTAAAGAAGAAAATTGCGTGGTGTTAATTCCAGAATGGAACGAAATGCAGCGGTAAATGCAGCCGGACATGAGAAACCCAGTTGGTAGGAGACCTGCTTAATTGAGATGCCATTGGCGAGGAGATCTAATGACGCACAAATTCTTGCTCTTTGCTTCCAGGTTCTGAAGCTGAAGCCCGTATCCTTAATAAACATTCGCGAAAAGGTGCGTTCAGACATATTGGCAATATGGGCCAGATCGCTTAGAGACGCTTCCCAGCGGTGACTGACCAGTAACTCTTTGGTTGCCCTGTTTAAGCGCTCATCATGCGGCATAGGTAGCTCCGCGGTCAAAGGCGTTGCCTCACTGAGAATTTCTAAAATTAACAGCGCCATTTTACGCTGGCTCGGTCCAGTGTAGTCGGCATTGAAAAGCCCGGCTATCAGCTCTTTCACCAGTGCGGTGGCTGTAATCACATGCACCTGGCGACTCTTCGTAAAATTCAGGCATTCTTCGATAAGACTGCTACTGAAATAAATAGCCCGTAAGTCGGTGTGGGATAGCAGGTTGTAGCTATGAATCTGCAGAGGCGGTAGCCACAATGCCCGCTGAGGGGGTATCACCCAACGATTGCCCTCTGTTTCAACCAACATAACGCCCCTGGTAGCAAATAACAGCTGTCCTTCAATATGATGATGAGGAGGATCGGTCTCTCCGCGTTGATAGTTGATGGCGGTGCAAGACCATCCCGTCGCTTCATCATGTCTTGGCGCTTTATCTATGCTACCTGGCATTTCAAATTTAGTTCCTGCAGTTATCTTAGTTGGACTCACCCGATTCATAACATCCCGGCAGGGTGAAACTTGAAAAATTAAGGTTAACATAAGCATTACAGGAGCATATTTAAATGCACGTGCATTTCATCATCCATGAAAGTTTTGAGGCTCCCGGCGCTTATGAGTCCTGGGCCATAGGCAAAGGTAATCACGTCACCTATTCACGAGTTTATGAAGGTGAGGCTCTACCGTCCAGCGTGGATGACATCGATTTTTTGATTGTTATGGGCGGTCCACAGGACCCGGCGACCACCCCTGAAGAGTGCCCGCATTTTGATGCAAAGGCTGAGCAGGCGGTCATCGCATCCGCTGTGCGCGCAGGTAAAGCCGTTATTGGCATCTGCCTGGGTTCCCAGCTCATTGGTGAGGCGCTCGGTGCTTCTTTTGCACACAGCCCGGAAAAAGAGATCGGCAAGTTTCCTGTCTCTCTGACGCAGGCAGGGCAACAGCATGAGCTGTTTTCACATTTCGGACACACGCTTGAGGTCGGTCACTGGCATAACGATATGCCTGGGCTGACGCCCGATGCCACGGTCATAGCTTACAGTGAAGGGTGCCCGCGTCAGATTGTCGCCTACAGCGATCTGGTGTTCGGTTTCCAGTGCCACATGGAGCTGACACCGGAAGTGGTCGAACTGCTTATTGCCCACTCCGAAAAGGATCTGGGCAGGGCGGGTAAATACCGCTTTGTCCATACGCCTGCACAACTGCGTGCACATGATTACCGGGAGATGAACCAGGCTCTGTTCACATTTCTGGACAAACTGGCCGGGCGTTACAACCAGAGCCATCAATGATCGTCCTTTGCGCAGATTATCCTGCTCAAAAGAGGCAATTCTGAAACTAACAGTACAGGTAACACTATGACTGAAACGCCAGCCGCCCTTCTGACGATAGCCGGCGCTATCCTGGTAGGTGCCATGAGCCCCGGGCCAAGCTTCATCATGATAGTACGTACTGCCGTCGTCTCATCTCGCCTCAGCGCGCTGGCCGCCGCCGCAGGCATGGGCGTGGGATGCATGATTTTCTCAGTCATTGCGCTGGCCGGGCTGCACTCTCTGCTGGAGCTGGTTCCCTGGCTGTATGCCGCGCTTAAAACCGCCGGTGGGGTTTACCTTCTCTGGCTTGGCTGTGGCATGCTTTTCAGAACGGGCAACAGCCTGGATCTGAGCCTGGGAGGCGAAAACGCACACCGTCCGGGCCGCGCGTTTCTTACCGGTATGGCGACTCAGCTCAGTAATCCGAATACAGCAATTGTATTTGGCAGTATTTTTGCTGCGCTGCTCAGTCAGCATATCTCGCCCTATCTTTACCTTTTGTTGCCCGGTATGGCGTTCTTCATTGATGCAGTCTGGTATGGCCTGGTGGCATGGCTGTTATCGGCTGAAAAGCCACGTCTCACCTATATGAAATACAAATCCCGGCTGGATAAAGCGAGTGGGCTGGTGATGGGGTATCTGGGGATCCGGCTCCTTCTGAGATGATTTCTGTCAGTGTTGACCTCTCCCTCTGTTCTTAAGTTAACTGTGAGCAAAATTACTTTGAAAGCCCTTTTACGCAATGTCAGTTTTATCGCTGGTTTCATGCTGGCATGTTACCTCCCCGCTGCAGTTGCTGCTGGCACGGTGGCGTGTTCATCTTCACAAAAACTGTCTGAATGCATTAAGCAGGTCGCCGGTGGCGGCACGGTACTGCTCGGTAAAGGTACCTGGTTTCAGGACAGCAGCCTGTTGCTGAGCAGCAATGTGGCACTTCAAGGCACGGGGCCGGGTACGGTTATCACCTGGAGTCCTGCGGTGAGGAGCACCATTAATGCGCCGCTGCTCTATACCACTGTCGCCAGCCACGTCACGATAAAGGATGTGAAACTGGTCGGCACCATTGACCAACGGTCTGACAGTCAGGATTTGAGGAATAATCAGATTGGTCTCTTTTTTAACTGCAGCGGAGACCCGACCGCCGGTGAAAAAACCGGCTGTAATGATATTACTCTTCAGAACGTTGAGGTGGAGAACAGCAGCGATGGGATCCATATCAAAGGCGCCAGTCATGTCACGGCGACGGATCTGAAGTTGCATAACAATGGCAACACTGAGAAGGACTATTTTCACAATATCTACCTTCGCCGCGTCGCAGATGTTCGTCTAATCCAGACCGGAAAAAACAGCGGAGGTTATTATGCCAGCCCACGCGGGCACGGCATTCGTGGTTCGCACCTGATCAACGTTTATATGAGCGATCTGGAGGTGCATGACAATGCCGATTACGGTATCCATATGGACACCGTCTTTAATGTCAGACTGCATAACATGCACGTTTATCACAATTGCCTCAGCGGTAAGCCTGACTGCCAGCAGATAAAATGCTTTGGCCCCCAGTGTGATGTTCATCTCAATGCACTGGCTGAACCAGCGTCCATAATCTCCCAATAAATTTTGTCCGCTTTTGGCACAGCGCTGCTGTTGCAGCCCTGACAAGTTAGACTTCAATCGACTCTGATATCTCCAGGGCACCATCTACTTTGATCCTGGGTAACTTACTGTGCTTTCGAGTTTTTTGTGACCCAAAAGTAACTGGATCACACGAAGATTTTTCGTTTTTTATAGATCAGATATGGCTTGGTTCTGCGTATGGAATGCGTACTGTAGAGCGTTTCATCAAGACCCAGCTTCTCAATCCATCCATGAAAAATACGATTATATTGTCTGGTTGAAATGTGTCTTGATGAACTAATACGGGACTGAGAAAGATAGTCGCTACTGCGTAGATGAGCCATTTTGATCCATGCGGCTACAACCTCTCTGGTTCCCTTCGTCAGTTCAAACTGGACAGGGCTGACCGTTTTTTGCTGCATCACAGTCGCTCTGCCCGAAACAGTTTGTCCATAGGCCACATCAGAAACTTTCAACTTAACCAGATTACAGCCCCGAAGTTTACTGTTCAGAGCCATGTTAAACAGAGCCAAATCGCGGACTTTTCCTTCCCGCTCAAGACGGATACGAATCCCCCAGATATGAGAGATCTGAAGAGGCCGTTTCTGGCCGATAATGCGGCCCCTGTTCCAGGGGGGATGTTGTCATGTTCAATCTCCATTGGGTTAGGAGATGTGATTATGAGTGTCCCGTATGAGCGAAGAGCGGAAGTTGAGTGAGATTAAAGATGTAAGAAAATACAGACCAATAGGCCGATTCAGGCTGTAATTTATGTTTATATAAATATCAAATCAGTATTTAAGCTTTTTAAGGGGGGTACTTGCGCATTCGACCATCATCTCGACTGATCATTGTTTCGCCTGATAATCGCGTCCTGCTCTTTAGGTTCTGTCATAAAGATGGAGCTCTGAGAGGAAAAACATACTGGGCAACACCGGGTGGAGGGCTTGAAAAAAATGAATCTTTCGAGCAGGCCGCTATACGCGAATTATTTGAAGAAACGGGTTTGATAAGGACATTAACAGGACCACAGATAGCGTCCCAAAACTTCACAATGATGCTACCCAGTGGGGAGACTGTACTTGCTGAAGAGCGTTTCTTTATGATTGATGCAAATACAGTTGAGCTCGACCGCTCAGGGTGGAGTAGCAATGAACAGGAAGTCATACGCGATTATCATTGGTGGACAATAGAAGAGCTCATACACACCAATGAGACAATTTTTCCACGCGATTTAATCATTAACATACTTGAAAGGGAGTAAGCCGGACCTTCAACGTTAACTGCAACATGATACCCTGAACGTCCGCTTATGGCACAAAGCAGCCGTTCTGGCGGCGACTTATTTAAACAACACGGGGAACAGCTTTTTCCCCGTGTCTGGCAGGAATAATACCCGCCGCGCGTTCATCATAATTACGGTTGTTTGCTGTTACCCAGCACTTTGTTAATCGCTTCGGTCCCACATTGATCGTCGGATGCTGCGCCGCCGGTGCCCGCCATGCCGATAGCGCCGATCAACTGGCCGCGATATTGCACCGGTACGCCGCCGCCAAGCAGCAATAGCTCATTAACCGTATTCAGGTTGACGCTTTCCGGTGAGGATTGCGCCTTTATGGTCAGTTGTCTGGTCGGCGTTTTGGTGGAGAGCGCAGTAAACGCTTTACGCC
>Ga0308169_10001344_pt1 | contig 29199 bp, 32 predicted proteins | sample PhyBR1_2_FD_202139 | JGI IMG/M metagenome (GOLD analysis project Ga0308169, IMG submission 202139) | Phyllosphere microbial communities from UC Gill Tract Community Farm, Albany, California, United States - DLSLSB.R1 | ecosystem: Host-associated > Plants > Phyllosphere > Unclassified | place...
ACTATTTCATTTTCTATTATATCTTTGTCTAGTACTTGGTACATCATCGGCTTGATTTGTTTTTTATGTTTAGCAACACAAAAATAAACAAGCCGTTTTTTATATTAAAAGTTTAAATGACTTCAATCATTAATACGGGAAACCATAATTTAAAATAGTATTTTAATTTTCTTCTTAATTTATAATCTCTATAGATAAAAAAATATTATTTCAATTTATCAATTTTATATATTTGCTTTCGGATATAAATAACGATATGATAAACAACCAATTTATTCTTAATAAATTTGGATTCTTGGGGAGCGATTTTTCTGGTGAACTTAAAAGGCACGCGGTAATTACGAGTATAAAGGCGAAAACAGAAATCATCCGCGAAGGGCAGAAAAACAAATATGTTCCTTTTTTGATTAAAGGATCTATAAAAGTGTATTCTCTGAATGACGGACGAGAATTAATTTATTACTACATCAGACCCAATGACAGCTGTCTGATGACCTTTTCCTCTATTTTTACAGATTATATAAGCCGCGTGTATGCTATTGCTGAAGATGAATCGGAAGTCATGTTAATCCCCGTTTCCGTTGTGCATGAATGGCTGATAAAATATCCGGAAATCAACCGTGTTTTCTACAGCGAATACGATAAGCGTTTTTCGGATGTTATGAATATGGTGAATGATGCCGTTTTCCACAGGCTCGACAAAAGGGTTCTGAACTATATCAGACAGCAGATTGAAATCACCGGAAACAACCCGGTTAAGCTTACCCATAAAGAAATTGCCAATAATTTGGGAACTTCAAGGGAAGTGGTGAGCCGAGTTTTGAAAAAAATTGAAAATGAAGGAGAAATTTTGCAAAGCAAAGAAGGCATCAGAATCCCTGAAAATGAAAATGTTAGAACTGTCTAATTTATAATGTTCGCAATAATAAAACAGGGTGATTGATAAAAACAATTTGATTGGTGACTTTTATCACACACTTTTGAATTCATAACGTAATAATTTTGCCATACGAATAATTTAAGTAAAATTTGTATGACAAAAACTTTCTTCTTTTTGTCGGTATTCGCTTCAATTCTTGCCTATTCTCAGGAAGATTTGCTGAAGGATATCGACACTATTAAAACAACCGAGATTCAGCAGCCGGCCTTTAAGGCGCTGCAGATTGTCACGGGACAATCCACAAAATTAGCCGCCAAAAATGAATGGTATATTGTCGTTGCGCATCGTTTTGGAGATGTAAGCAAGGGATTCAAAGATTTCTTTGGGTTAGATGATGCTTCCACAAAACTGGGCGTAATCTATGGCGTTACAGACGGACTTTCTTTAAGCCTTTCAAGAGAAACCAATATGAAAACTTTTGAAGGCGGGGCAAAGTACAAGCTGTTAAAACAAAGCGATCGCTTCCCCGTTGATGTTGTAGGGTACAATGTTATGGCGGTAAATACAGATCTGGATAAAGACAATTATCCTTACCTGAAGTTTGGCGACAGACTTTCTTATCTTACCCAGGCTTTGATCTCGAGAAGATTCAGCGATAAATTTTCTTTGCAGTTAACGCCTTCTTATGTTCACAAAAATCTTTACGAACCCACAGTTGAAGACAAAAATCAGTTTCTGACAGGGTTGGGAGGCCGTTATAAAATCTCTAAAAGAGTTTCTGTTAACGCAGAATATTTCGTGAATTTCGATAACCACAGTTTCTATCAAAATCCCTTGTCACTTGGTTTAGATATTGAGACGGGAGGCCATGTTTTCCAGCTTTTATTCAGTAATTCTCAGCTTAATTCGGATATAGGATATCTTACCAACGCTACCGGTAAATGGGGAAAAGGACAGATTTTCTTTGGGTTTAATCTTTATAGAGTTTTTTAAAAATGAAAAATTTATTCTACATATTATCAGGTTTGGTCTTCCTTATTTCGTGTGAAAGCAGAACCTACGAAGAAATTTCAGACAATACCCCAATCACTGAAGTGGTACGATATAACACCGCCGTAAAGACTATTATGGATAACAACTGCATAAGTTGCCACGGGGCCGGAAGTTTTAAACCATTAACAACCTACAACGAGGTGAAAACCAATATCGATGCGATTATCGAAAGAATTCAGAAACAAAACGGAGATCCTCTGAAAATGCCTCAGGGTGGATCTTTATCAGGCAGCCAGATCAACGTTATCGTGACCTGGAAAGCAGATGGCCTTTTGGAAAACTAAAATTTAATATATATATATGAAAAAATTAGCACTGATTATAATGTCATTAGTTGTGTCAAACTTTGCTTTGGCTCAGAAATACAGTTCGAAAACAGGAAAAGTAACCTTTGAAGCATCGGTTCCTTTATTTGAAGATGTTTTTGCTCAGGATAATAACAATATTGTTGTTCTGAATGCAAATACAGGTGATATTGCTTCGGTTTCTGCGGTGAAAAATTTCCATTTTAAAACGAAATTAATGGAGGAACATTTTAATGAAAGTTATGCGGAAACGGCAAAATATCCGAAAACGACTTTCAGCGGGAAAATTGTAAATTTTGATCAGTCTAAATTAACCGCAAGTCCGCAGAAATATACGATTCAGGGAAAATTAAACTTCCATGGAGTTGAAAATCCGGTAACTTCCAATGCGACAGTTTATACCAAAGACGGAAAGATTTTCGTTCAGGGTAGTTTTATGGCAAAAGCAGCAGATTATAAAGTGACCATCCCAAAAATGGTGATGAAAAAAGTAGCTGAAACTGTGAAAGTAGAGTATAATTATAGTATGGCAAAACCATGAAAAGGGTAGCCTTATTATTCAGTTTCTTCCTTACTTTGAGCTTAATCTGCGCTCAGGAAAAGACAAAATCTATTTTCGATATTGCCCGGAACGGAACAGTGGATGAGGTAAAAGAGCAGATGAAGCAGAATCCGGATATCATCAATCAAACCAATGAAAATGGCTTTTCACCGCTTATTCTGGCTTGTTACAGAGGCAATGTAAAAGTAGCTGAATTTTTAATTGATCATGTAAAAGATATCAATTATAAAAGTCAGGAAGGTACTGCCCTGGCGGGGCTTTCTGTAAAGTATAATAAAGATTTGGTACTCTATATTCTGTCTAAGAATGCAGATCCGAATATTGCAGATGCTACAGGATCTACCCCTTTATTCTGGGCGGTAAAATTCGGAAACCTGGAACTCACCAGGTTGCTGCTTCAGTACAAAGCCGATCAATCAATAAAAGATGCGCAGGGAATGACTCCTTTTGAATACGCGCTGCAAACAAATAATAAAGACCTTATTAATCTCTTAAAGAAATAATATATGAAAAAAGTTTTACTATTAGCCAATTTGGCTCTGGCTCCTTTAATGTGGGCACAATTTAGCTCAGGAACGGTTGTTTTACCGTCTGCGGGGATGTCTGTAAAGTTGGACACCAATGCGACAACAGTAACCCTTACTTTGGTGGGGGACAGCAATTCTATGATGGGAATAGGTTTTGGAAATGTTGGTATGGCTTCCGGTTCGGATGGTTTTATTTATAACTCATCAGCGAACCGAGATTATACCTTTACCGGAATGACAACGCCTACAGCAGATGCTTCTCAGGACTGGACTCAAACATCGAATACGGTTTCAGGAAGCACGAGAACGGTTGTGGCAACGAGATCTCTTAACGGCGGCACTGGTGATTTTGCCATTCCGAATGCGGCAGGATCAATCAATATCTTCTATGCAAGAACAGCGGGAAGCCAGAATTTAGGTTATCACGGCGGAAGCAGAGGATATGCCACCTTAACATTTGGAGCTACCTTAGGAACTGCCGAAACAGCTTTAGCAAATAAAAAAGTGATGCTGTATCCTAACCCGGCGAAAGAATCGGTAAGCTTTAAAAATGCGGATAAAATTAAATCTATTGCGATCTATGAAGCGACCGGACGAAAAGTGAAAACACTAATCGTAGACGGAGAAAATATTAATATTAATGATTTAAAAGCGGGGAATTATTACTTTGAAATGACTTTGAAAGACGGAACAACCTCTTATCAACAACTGATCAAAGAATAATCGAAAGCCACTGAAAAGTGGCTTTTTTATTTACATTAATTCTAAAAAATCGTTTTAATGTTTTTTTAACTCAGGAAACTTCCTGTTTCAGATTTCTGAAACTAACTTTGCTGAAAATTTTTATAATGAAGCGAGGATTACAATTTTTACTGTTGATTTTTTCACTGGCGGTTTTTGCCCAAAAAGAAGCGGCAGATACTGCACAGGTTGTTATTGCCGACAGGTACAACAGTGTTGAAGCGCAGGCAAAACCATACATAATTATGATTTCTACCGATGGTTTCCGTTATGATTATGCTAAAAAATACAATGCTGAACATTTATTGAAACTTTCTGGCCAGGGAGTACAGGCTAAAGCCATGATTCCAAGCTATCCGAGCATTACTTTTCCGAATCACTGGTCTTTAATTACCGGATTATATCCTTCTCATCACGGTTTGATCGATAATTTTTTCTACGATTATAAAAGAAAGGAAACGTATGCAATGAGCAACAGGAAAAATGCCGAAGACGGAAGCTGGTACGGCGGAACTCCGCTCTGGGCGCTGGCAGAAAAGCAGGGCATGGTTTCCGCATCTTTAATGTGGGTGGGTTCTGCAAGTGAAGCGGGAGGAAAGAGGCCGACTTATTATTATCCGTATCACGAAAAATTTACACCTTCTGAAAAAGTGGAAAAAGTAGTGAACTGGTTAAAATTACCGATGGATAAAAGACCGCATTTTGTTTCATTATATTTCCCTGAAGTGGACGGAAGCGGGCATCATTTTGGTCCGGATGCAAAAGAAACTGAAACAGCAGTTCATCTGGTTGATGATGCGATTGGCGAATTGGTTCAGAAAGTAAATGCTTTAGGATTGAAGAATGTCAACTTTATTTTTGTTTCAGACCATGGAATGATAAAAGTGGATGGTGGAACTCCTTTGGAAATTCCCGCGATACTTTTCAATAAAGAAAAATTTGATTTTTATAATTCTCAGACGCTATTGCGGGTTTATGTTAAAAATCCGGCTGACGTCAAAAGTACGTATCAGCAATTAAAAGCAGACAAAACAGATGATTACGAGGTATATCTGGATAAAAAACTGCCAAAATATCTCCATTTCAGAACAAAAGATGATCAGTATAACCGGATCGGGCAAATTTTATTAATTCCAAAAGCTCCGAAAATTTTCTTAGAGAAAGGAAAGAAAACATCCATAGGAAAACATGGTTACAATCCAAAAGAAGTTCCCGAAATGAAAGCCACATTCTTCGCCTGGGGCCCTGAATTTAAAAATAATATGGTCATCGATGAATTTGCCAATATCAATGTTTATCCTTTGGTTGCAGATATTTTAGGACTAAAAATTGATCAGCCGATTGATGGTCAATTCAAGGTATTGAGAGGAATTTTAAAAAATAAAAAATAAAAGATTAAAATTTTACAATACTAAACCTTCAAGGTTGTGAAAACCTTGAAGGTTTTAATTTTAATTAAATTTGGCAGCAAACTCTTTGGCAAACTCTTCCAATTTCACATGTCCTTCAACAATTTCACCATGCTCAATAAAATCTTTCTGTACAACACCTGTTCTTATTCCCCTTCCCATTTCCGTATACAATTCCGCCATTTCCTGAGGTAAACCTGCCTGAAGCATCCCCTGTAGAGCGTCTTCATCTTTAAATTCAACCCACGGAAGGTCTGGCTTTCCGATGGCAGCACCGAAAACGGTAGCAAAATCGGCAGCCGGACGAACATCACTCACGATGTATTTTACATTTTTACCTTCTGAAGTTTTTACTAATTCTTCTGCTGCAGCCTTGGCAATATCTGTTGGATGAACCAAAGGAATTGTTGCGTTGGCAGGGAAATTAGCCCCGATAATACCTGCATTTTTAACCAAAGGAATATCGTTGAAGAAGTTGATATAAAAGTATCCCGCTCTTAAGAAAGTAACAGACGTATTTTCCAATTCGTGATATAATTTTTCAATAAAATGAAGCCCTTTAATCGGTCCGTTTTCAACAGGTGATTCCACACCGGTGCTGCTGAGCATCACTACTTTTTTAACTCCGGTTTGTTGAATGGCTTCAGCATAGTTTTTACCAGCAGCAACCGTATTTTCAATAATATTTGTTCCGCCCATGTTTGGAGGAGTCATTAAAAAGGCCGCATCGGCATCTTGAAAAGCAGTCACTAAAAAATCTAGATCGGTAATTGAACCAATTGCGGCGTGGGCGCCTAAATTTTCAATTTCAGCCTTTTTAGCATCATTGCTACTAATTATTGTAAGGGCATGACCTTCTGCAATTAATTGCTGAGCAAGAGGTTTTGCTACGTTTCCTAATGAACCTGTGATTACAATTTTCATAATAATTTTGTATTGTTTGTTAATAAATATTTTTTTATTTCTGAGAACAAAGGTATATTTGTGCTTACTTTTATACAAGTACTTACCCTAAAGTAAGTAATAATATGACAGCCATTAAAAAAGCCTCAACCATTCAGCAAAACAAGAAATATGCACTCGATTTGTGTCCCGTAACCTATGTCATGGAGAAAATCGGTGGATTTTGGAAGCCAATTATTTTATATCATCTTTCGAATGGAGATAAAAGATACAGCGAATTGAAACGCGCCATTCCTGCTGTGACAGAAAAAATGCTGATTCAGCATTTAAAACAACTCGAAGCGGACGGATTGGTCATAAGAACCGCAAAACCGGTAGTTCCTCCGCACGTAACCTACAAATTAAGCGAAGCAGGAAAAGGACTCATTCCTGTTATTCATTCCATGGCAGAATGGGCCTTTAAGGATATGGAAGGAAAATATGAGAAGAAGTGCAGCAATGTGATAATGTAACAATGTAATAATGTAGCAATGTAACAATATAACAATGTAATAATCTAAATGTATATCAATGAGGTTGTTATATTTGCAAACTAGAAACTAGAAACTAGAAACTAGAAACTAGAAACTAGAAACTAGAAACTAGAAATTAGAAACTAGAAACCAGAAACTAAAAACCCAAAACCATCAACTAAAAAAGACTCTCCAAAAATGAAGAGCCTTTCAGTTAAAATATACGAAGATTTATAAAGATTGCATATCGATCACGAAACGGTATTTTACGTCGCTTTTCAGCATTCTTTCATACGCCTCGTTAATGTCCTGCATTTTAATTAATTCGATATCAGAAACAATATTGTGTTTTCCGCAGAAATCAAGCATTTCCTGAGTTTCCGCAATACCTCCGATTAATGATCCGGCTACAGAACGACGTTGGAAGATCATCGGAACGGTGCTAGGCTTCGTTTCTTCAAACTGTCCGACAAATCCTACCAAAACCAGTGTTCCGTTTAATGCCACAGTCTGCATATAAGGATTGATGTCGTGCTCATAAGGAACCGTATCGATAATAAGATCGAATGTACCGGTTACCGTTTTCATTTGAGAATCATCTGTAGAAATTACAACATGGTCTGCCCCTAATGTTTTAGCATCTTCTGTTTTTCCGGGAGTTCTTGAAAATAAAGTGACTTCAGCGCCAAGACCTTTAGCAAGCTTAATAGCCATGTGACCCAAACCTCCCAAACCTACAACCGCAACTTTTGAGTTGGGACCTACATTCCAATGTCTCAATGGCGACCAGGTGGTGATTCCGGCGCAAAGAAGAGGAGCCACTGCTGCCAGATCCAGGTTTTCAGGCACGCTTAATACAAACCCTTCGTCCACAACCACTTTTTGAGAATAGCCTCCGAAAGTCTGTCCGCCCAGATGTTTATCTTGTCCGTTGTAAGTTCCTGTGAAACCATTTTGGCAATATTGCTCAAGATCGTGTTTGCAGCTTTCGCATTCGCCACAAGAATCTACCATACAGCCTACGGCTGCCAGATCTCCCACTTTAAATTTTGAAACTCCGCTTCCTATATTGGTAATTCTTCCCACGATTTCGTGCCCGGGAACTGCCGGATACATAGATCCGCCCCAGTCATTTCTTGCTGTATGAAGATCTGAGTGGCACACTCCGCAATATAAAATTTCAATTTCTACATCTTGTGGAGTTACTTCGCGTCTGGTAATATTCAGTTCTTTTAAATCCGCTGTTTTAGATTCAGCGCCGTAAGCCTTTACTGTGAATGTATTCATCTGTCTTTTCGTTTAGTTTTAAATTAAAGATACTATTTTCTCTATGACAAAGGTCGAGACTTTTAGATAAAATCAACTTATATAAATTACAGAAAGATTTACCAATTTTACTGACATGGTTAAGATGTCCGTAAGAAAGTGGTAATTTTGTATGATAAAATTCTACTTTATGGAAAATCAGAAGGTTGAAGTGTATAACAGCGTTTCAGATTATAACAAAATGGCCAATCATGAGACCCTGCATCCGCTGGTAAGCATTATTGATTTTTCAAAATCAGATCCGATCTGTCAATTCAGAAGATCCTTTGGCTTTTACACGGTGTTTCTGAAAGATATTATGTGTGGCGATATGCATTACGGAAAGCACAGCTACGATTATCAGGAAGGAACTCTGGTTTTTATAGCACCCGGCCAGATTTATGGAATTAATAATGACGGAAATTACGTTCAGCCAGGAGGGTATGCCCTGATTTTTCATCCGGATCTGATTAAAGGTACCACACTCGGAAAAAATATCAAGGATTATAATTTTTTCTCCTACGAAGTGCATGAGGCATTGCACCTTTCGGAAAAAGAGCGTGAAATTATTCTGGAATGTTTTAAAAATATTAAATTAGAATTAGAACAGTCTATTGATAAACACAGCAAGTCGTTAATTGTAAATAATATTGAGTTGTTCCTGAATTACTGTATGCGTTTTTATGATCGTCAGTTTTTAACCAGAGATCATGTCAACCAGGGAGTTATCGGAAAATTTGAACAGCATTTGGATGACTATTTAAAATCTGATAAACCTAAAAGTCTCGGTTTACCAATGGTTAATTATTTTGCAGAACAGCTCAATCTTTCTGCCAATTATTTTGGGGATCTTATAAAAAAAGAACTGGGGATTTCAGCTCAGGAATATATTCATAATACCATAATTGAGGTCGCAAAAGAGCAGATATTTTTTCCTTCAAAGTCAATCAGTGAGATTTCTTATGATTTGGGATTTAAATATCCACAGCATTTTACACGTCTGTTCAAAAGCAAAGTTGGTATTTCGCCAAGCGAGTATAAAGCGCTTCAATAATTTTTAATGATTGCCGAAAATCAGTTCTGAAAAAATGGAAGCTCAATGTCAGAATGCTTTTTAAATTGATTTTAAAAAGCACTCATTATCATCAAAAAACCGTAAATTGTGATAAAAGTGAGCTTACAGTCAATCGCTTACTGCCCAATATCACATGACATCACAGCAACATCTTGGAACCCATACTTTTCAGACTCCGTTTGGAAAAATTGTGGCTTTAAAAGAAAACGGAATTCTTAAAGCTAAAAGTATCCGTTATGCCCGCTCAGAGCGTTACCAAAAGCCTGTTCCGATTGAAAGTGGGCAGTCTGATTGTATTTTTCCCGAGAAAACCCCGGTCTGTCCTCAAATAATCGGTCCCTTGGTCGAAAGAATGATTGGCCCGACCCTTATTGAACGTTTTGAAGTGGACGAATCACCGCAATATCTTTCCGTTTTTCGACCGGAATCGATTGCTGAAAATGAAAATTTACCCGTTGTGGTCTGGATTCACGGGGGTTCACACGAAATTGGATGTGGCGATCTTCCGACTTCCGATCCTTCAGTATGGGTAAAAGAACAGAATATAATAGTTGTTACCGTTACCTTCCGCCTCGGTTTATTAGGGTTTTTAGGCGATAATAAGGATAGAACTCCTAATCTGGGGCTTCTGGATATAATCGAAGCACTGCGGTGGATTCATGATCATATTGCTGGTCTTGGCGGCGATCCCGGAAATGTAACTCTTTTGGGACAGTCTTCCGGAGGCGATGCTGTTGCTCATTTAATGATTTCAGACGGAGTAGAGGGGCTTTTTCAGCGGGTTATTATTCAAAGTGCGCCGCTTGGACTAAGACACAGCCGTCAGAAAATGACTGAAGAATTTCTCCGAAAGACAGATCATCTGAAAGACGAAAAGGATGTTTTAAAAATAATGAATGCATACCGGCATTTTGTTCCGTCGGTCATGAAATATGGTCTGAAAGCGGCCATGCCTTTTGGTATTCAGTATGGTTTTCCTCCTTTATGCACCGAAAAAGAATCACTTGAAAAATGGAAACAAAATGCTCAAAACTATGATGTTCTGATAGGTTTTAATCATGATGAAACATCATTTTATCTAAAAACTTCGGAGAAATTGAAGACCTGTTTCAGAAAAGGTTCGGGATTAAAAATTTTGAATAAGCTGGTTAAGCTGTCTACTGCAAAAATTTACAGAAATCCGGCCGGGGTTTTCGCGAAAAATTATGCTGAAGCGAAAGGAAATGTATATCTTTTTACACTGAATTCTACTTTAAACAATGATCTCGGAGCTTCTCATTGTTTTGATCTGCCTTTAATTTTTGAAAATGAAAACGCATGGAAGTCTGCCGAATTACTGAAAAATATTCCGTGGAAATATATTCAGGAAAACGGCAAAAAGCTCCGTTCCGTCTGGGCTGAATTTTCCCGGACAGGAAATATTTCTTATACCAATCTGCCTGAAATTCTAACTATTCAGAAATTAGATATTTCGCATGAGTTTCAACATTTAATCTAAACAATATTGCATTCCAAGCTTCAAAGGTTGTATATCGGTGAATGATAATGATCATTTGTGAATTATATCATCATTTTGTGATATTTTTTGTATATTTAAAAGAACTAAACATAAAAAATAATCCATCATGAAAAACAAAAAGAATCTAAGAAAGATCAATCGTGAAGAGCTTAAAACGGTAAAAGGCGGCATTGATATCCGCAACCGGTACTGCTGCAATTATAACGAAGACGGCTTCTGCTGCGAATGGGCAATGGATATGTGGAGCTGCCAACATATTTTTTGCTAATTATTGACCATAAAAAAGCATACACAACCTTTTGATTGTGTATGCTTTGTATTTTTTGAAATTTTTCATTTAATTTATTCTGATTTAGGAATCCAGACACTTACATTTCCTGCAGGAACAGGGAAATTTCCCCAGCCGTTTTCATCAATGGTTACAGGATCCTCAAATCTCCCCAGAAGATCATAAAATTCCTGTCCGATAAATTTTTCGCCCATTTCCATTGGTTTTTCGTATGCCTCTTTATTGCTTAAAACAACCGCACAGCCAGGATGCTCATCATCTCCTGCGCGAACCCAGCCCAAGCAGTTGGCATCTTCAAAATAATCTCTTTGTTCGCCATATGCATGGTGTTTTCTGGCTTTCAGGAGTTCTTCAATTCCGTTTACTTTGTTTAAAAATATTTCCTGATCGTTGCCCTCTTTGTCTTTATCAACGTAATGAGCGCCATATAAATCGGGATAAAATACACAAGGATAGCCATTTTCTCTTAACAAAATTAAGGCATACGCCAGTGGCTTAAACCACTCTTCAACCGGCGCTTCCAGATCCTGCAAAGGCTGCGTATCGTGATTGTCGACCAGACTCACCGAGTGAAGCGGATCTGCCTGGGTAAGGGTTTCATCAAAAATCCTTCGCAAATCATAAGAACCGCCCTCATGGGATGCTGTATGAAAATTGTTGTGAAGAGAGCTGTCAAACAGACTCATGCAACCTTCTGTTGCTTCAATGTATTTTTGGAGTAAATTTAATTGTCCGGGTGCCCAGTATTCTCCAACGGCAAAAATGTTTTTTCCGGAATTGGAGCGCAGTAATGTAAGCCATTCTTTATAAAAATCAAATGAAATATGCTTTAAAGCATCCAGTCTTACACCATCAAAATCAGTTTGGTCAAAATACCATTTTGCCCATTCGTTGAGCTCTTCCCGCACGAAAGGATTTCTGTGTTCCACATCATTAAACATCAGATAATCATAATTTCCCTTTTCATCGTCAATCATCTGCTCCCATTCCGTCCCGTATTCATTTTTAATTTTGTAAATATGAGAATCCATCCCTTCGGCATAATCTACACCGCTGAAGCAGGTGAAATTCCATTCAAAATCTGAATATTTTTTATCTCTTCCGGGAAAGGTAAACTTGGTATAGGATTGAATTTCTATTTCGTCTGAAATTATTTTATCCCTGTTTTCATCATCTACTTTTACGGCTTTAAAGGTTTCCAGCTCATCGCCGCCGCCTTTGTGCCCCAAAACGATATCTACGATCACCTGAATATTTTTATCCTTCAGTGTTTTTATCGCTTTAATATAATCGTCTTTGGTTCCGTATTTTGTAGGAACTGTCCCTTTCTGATCAAATTCGCCAAGGTCGAAGAGGTCATAGGCATCATAGCCAATAGAATGTCCACCATTTGCGCCTTTATACGCTGGAGGGAACCATACCGAGGTAATCCCTAAGTCTGATAAATATTCTGCATTTTGTTCTGCCTGTTGCCAGAGCTTTCCATCCCCGTCTGAATACCAGTGGAAGAATTGGATCATCGTTTCATTCATAAACTGTAAAAATTTGGTACTAACAATTTAGCGAAAAAAATCGAGATTATCAATCATCAAATTCTGTAAACGGAATTTTTAGTTGAACAGAAACCTGTTTTTTTTCTTCTGTGTTGAGATGAGATAACGATAAACCCAGTAAACGCACGGGTTTATCGAAGGGTCTGAGCTCCCAAAGTTTTTTTCCTGTTTTGAAATATTGGTCGGAAGAGGCGAAATAGTCTTCTTTGGTAAGACTTCTTGTAAAAAGAGAGAAATCCTGGTATTTAATTTTCAGGGTTAGCGTTCTGCCCAGAATATTATTTTTCTGGAGCCGGTTATGAAGTTCTTCACTTAAACTTTCGAGCTTTTCATTAACCTGCTGCTCATCAAAAAGATCTTCGAAAAAAGTTCTTTCCACCGCGACACTTTTCTGTATCCGATGAGGTTTCACTTCTGAGTTATGAATTCCGCGAACCACATTGTAATAGTATCCGCCGGATTTGCCAAACATTCTCGTGAGATCTTCTATGGATCTTTTCTTAAGGTCTTTTCCTTTGTAAATTCCCAGGCTAAACATTTTATTGGCCGTTACCTTCCCGACACCATAAAACTTTTCAACGGGCAGTTCTTCCAGAAAACCTTCCATTTTATCTGGATGAATGGTTTTCTGGCCATTCGGTTTGTTGATGTCGGAGGCTACTTTGGCTAAAAATTTATTAACAGAGATTCCTGCAGAAGCGGTTAATCCTGTTTCATCATAGATTTTCTGACGGATTTCCCTTGCAATCTGATTCGCAGACTCTATTCCTTTTTTATTTTCAGTGACATCAAGATACGCTTCATCCAGAGAAAGCGGTTCTACCAAATCGGTATATTCATAGAAAATTTCTCTTATTTTTTTTGAAATCTCTTTATAGCGTGCAAAACGTGGCGGCACGAAGATCAGGTGCGGGCATTTTTCCTTTGCCGTTTTGCTGGGCATAGCAGAGCGTACGCCAAATTTCCGGGCTTCGTAACTGGCTGCGGAAACCACCCCTCGGTGTCCGCCACCAACGGCAATGGCTTTTCCTTTAAGCGTAGGATCATCATGCTGCTCCACAGAAGCATAAAATGCGTCCATATCAACATGAATTATTTTGCGGAGTGGAAAAGAAAAATCCATACCGCAAAGATATGGATTCAATATTTTATGAGATTGCAGGATTTAGATTTTAGCCTAAACCTCAACCTCAGGTTTATTTAAGTAAATTATTAATAGTGGTCTGGATTTCCGGATCTTCCGGAGAAATAGCATAATATTTTGCAATCGCCGATTTCTGGTCGATCACCATATACCTTGGAATCCAGTTCAGGTCGATATAATTGTTGAAATCATTTTTCCAGCCTGTGGAAAACCAATAATTTTCTTTGTCTTTCATTTCAAACCGTTCGAGACTTTTTTCAAAACCTTCCTTTGAACGATCCAGCGACAGGAAAACGAAATCAATATTTTTATTGCTCTCCTCCAGTTCTTTAGCTTTCGGAAGCGCTTTCAGGCAATCTCTGCACCATCCGGCCCAAAAATCGATCACTAAAACTTTTCCTTTATGCTGATCAAGAATTTCTTGTATCGTTACGGTTTTCCCTTCTTTATTTTCTAATTTCTGAGCTAAAGCTTCTTTAGAAAAACTGGTTTTAAGAACCTTCGGAACCTCCTGTGCATGGCCGAGTCCGAATACGCTTATCATTAAAATTAATAGTAACTTTCTCATTTGTTCAATTTCATTTTATACAAATCTAAACAATGAAACGCAATTTTAAACCGGTTTCGTATTATTTAGTAAAAATTTAAGAGATTGAAGATTTCTATTGAACTGAAAAATTAATAAATATTCAACTTATTGTCGATAGGTAAAGATCTATACATAGATTATTATACTATTTAGCCGGGATCTCTACGGGGATGATAAACATCGCGGAGAAATTAGGAATAATTTTTCACCAGGCCTTTTACCACTGCAATCACATTAGGCATAGCTTTATTAGCAGCATTCAGAACTTCTTCGTGAGAAACGGCAAAGGCAATATCGGGACCGCCCAGATCGGTGATCACGGAAATACAGAAACAATCCATCGCCATGTGTCTGGCAACAATAACTTCGGGAACAGTGCTCATGCCCACCATATCGCCACCTATGGCTTTTATCATGCCATATTCTGCGGGAGTTTCGAAAGTAGGACCCTGTAAGGCCACATAAACTCCCTGATGAATGTTGATATTTTTTTCCTGTGCCGCCTTTTCAGCAACGGAAATCATTTTTTTGTTGTAAGGTTCGCTCATATCCACAAAACGAGGTCCCAGTTCATCGATATTTTTACCACGAAGCGGATGTTCGGGCATCATATTGATATGATCTTTTAAAATTACAATATCAGCCACGCTGTAGTCAGGATTTACCCCACCGCAAGCGTTTGAAAGGATCAGATTCTGAATTCCCAGCAATTTAAAAACACGGATCGGGAAAGTTACTGTTTCCATAGAATGTCCTTCGTAATAATGGAAACGTCCACTCATCATCAGGACTTTTTTACCTTCGAGAATCCCGTAGATCAGTTTTCCGCCATGTCCCACGACAGTAGTTTGCGGAAAATTAGGAATCTCCTGATATTCCAGTACATGAAGAGCTTCCACCTCATCCTGAAGTTTTCCTAGTCCTGAGCCTAAAATAATGGCATAATCAGGCGTATCCTGAATGTGGTTTTTAATGAAATCTGCGGTCTCCCTAATTTTTTTTAACATAATCTAAGATGATTTGATCGAATTCTTCCCTTTTATCAATAATAACATTAATAGGCCAGTAGTAAACAGTGTCTCTAAGATAATCAAAAGATTTAAGACGAACATAATCTTTCTCTGTGGTTAAGATGAGTTTATATTCACCCAGTTTTTTATACTCCGCGATAATCTTTTTAATGTCATCTTCAGAAAAGTTATGGTGATCTCTGAATTTCAGATGTTTTACCCTTTGTGAAAATTTCGCCAGATGCTTCAACAGGGGAGCGGGGTTGGCAATTCCTGTAATCAGAAGAATATCGTAATAGTTCAGGTTATTATCAGGAAGCATTTTTTCCCTTCCGTACACATTTTCATCATATCCTATAGAGGAAAAGAATACTTTCTGGGTACGGTCCGGTCTTATTCTGGAAATATAATATTGCTTGGTTTCTTCCGTAAGTTCATCCGGACATTTGCTTACCATAATAATGTCTGCCCTTTTTACACCGGCTCTGGATTCTCGTAGATCTCCTGCCGGAAGCAGATAATCTTTAAAATAGGGATCATTGAAATCCGTCATCATGATATTGAATCCTGCTTTGATGGCTCGGTGCTGCATGGCATCATCTAAGACCAAAACGTCGAGATCCATATCGCTGATCACTTTGTTAGCGCCCGGAACGCGGTCTTCGGAAACGGCGATAACAAAACGGTTTTTAAAACGTTCGAATAACTGCATTGCTTCGTCGCCCACGATTTTATAATTACTCTCGTAGTTGGTGACTTCGTAGCCTTTGGTCAGTCTTCCGTAGCCGCGGGAAAGCACCCCTGTTCTGTAATGTTTAGACAGATACTGAGCAAGATACATCACCATGGGTGACTTTCCGCTACCGCCCACAGAAAGGTTGCCGACGCAGATAATCGGTGTTTTGAATTTCGTAGATTTAAATATTCCCAGATCATACATTGTGTTTCGGATACCCGTGACAAAATGATAACCGAGGGAAAAGGGATAAAGGTACCATCTTTTCATACGATTGCAAAAATAAGAATTTTCAAAGGGATTTGGCTCAATATGGTAGGTTCTTTTCAATATTTATTTTAAAAAATTCATTCCTGATTATCAGAACGTGGGATAAATTTTATTAGCGTTATTTAAAGATGGATTTTTCATTTCGTATATAAAGATTTGCCAGGCGAGATCAAGAATAGATAATAGAAATGCGCTCAAAAGAGTTTGAAAAGAAACCTATCATAAAGTGAACGGACATCGTAAATATTTCGATAAAATTTTTAACAGGCTCTTATTAAATTAAAGTATTTTTGTAGAGTTATTATGAGCAGATTAAGGTATTTTATTGAGTTTTCCTATAACGGTAAAAATTATTTCGGCTATCAGATTCAGCCGGATGCTATTTCTGTACAGGAAGAATTGGAAAAAGCACTTTCCACAATTTTAAGAGAAGAAATAAAAACAACAGGAGCCGGAAGAACAGATACAGGCGTTCATGCTAAAAAGATTTTTGCCCATTTTGAAACCGAAAAAATGTTGGATAGTGATCTTCCGAGGAGACTGAACAGTTTTCTTCCTCCCGATATTTCTATTAAGAGAATTTTTCCGGTTAAGAATGATTTTCATGCGCGTTTTGATGCAACATACAGAACCTACGAATATTATATTTCTTTGGAAAAAAATCCGTTTACCCAGGAATCTGCATGGCAACATTGGAGACGAGATTTGGATATTGATAAAATGAACGAAGCCTGTAAAATTCTGTTTGAATATGAAGATTTTACAAGTTTCGCTAAACTGAAAACCGACAACAAAACCAATATCTGCAAAATGTACAAAGCAGAGTGGGAACAAAACGGAAGCGAGCTTAAGTTCACGGTTTCTGCGAATCGTTTTCTCAGGAATATGGTGAGAGCGATTGTGGGAACAATGGAGGAAATCGGTTCAGGAAAAATACAGCCTGAAGATCTTCGAAAAGTCATTGAAAACAAAAACCGTAATTCTGCTGGCACCTCTGCACCGGCTCACGGACTCTATCTGGTGGATGTGGGCTACGATTTTAATTAAATTTTTAACGTAAAAACGAGTATCTTGGTTCACCTTGTCAAGGTTTTAAACCTTGACAAGGTGAACCAAGATCGAATGTTTAAAACACAGATCCTAGAGTAAGAAATGTCGGGATTGAAGTCCCAAAAGTAGCATCACGTTCTTGGGAACCTTATCTCTTCACTTTGAATTGATAAAAAACCATCTATATCATAAATAATACCTATCTGTAATTTTCATGAGTATTTCACAAACTTGTAAAGCCTGTCAATTTAGAAAGTCTTATTTTTGCAGGGAATTTTTAAATTAATTCTTTCTTCAATTCTAACAATGAAAAAACAAGATACTTGGGATATTATTAAGAGGCTGTTCTTTATCGGAATGAAGTTCCGTTCCTGGTTTATTATCACCCTTATAATTTCCATCATACTCTCTATAGTTTCTACTTACAGGCCGTATCTTACGATGCAGGTGGTAGACAATGATATTACCAGGCTGCAGGATAAAGCCTTGATGATGAAGCATATCGGTCTCCTTGTGGGACTGGTCTTTGCGGAAACCATCCTGAATTTTTTTCTGGTCTTTTTTTCCAATTATATTTCTCAGAATGTAATCCGGGATATCAGACAGAGGCTGTATGCCAAATTAATCTATTTTAAAACGGCTTTTTTCGATAAAACGCCGATCGGGCAGCTGGTAACAAGAGCGGTGGGCGATGTTGAAACAATTGCCACAGTGTATACCGATGGATTTTTAATGGTTTTCGGAGACATTCTGAGAATTGTTTTCGTATTGGTGATGATGTTCAGTACCGATGTTCATCTGAGCTATATTACATTAGGAATTTTACCGCTGATGGTCTTTATCACAAGATTTTTCCAGAAAAGACTGAAAAAAGCTTTTGGCGATGAAAGAAACTGGACCTCAAATCAGAACTCATTTGTGCAGGAAAGACTGGCCGGAATGCCCATTATTCAGGTGTTCAACAGACAGGAATCTGAATTTAAGAAATTTGATGAAATCAATATTACGCTGAAAGGAGCGCTCTTAAAAACCGTTTTCATTTTCTCATTATTCTTTCCGGTGGTGGAATTGATCTCATCGCTTTTTATAGGATTTATTCTTTTTTATGGCGGGTATATCACCATCAGTGCGGGGGTTGTCATCGCATTTATTCAGTATATTTCTATGCTGATCCGTCCTTTAAGACAGATTGCAGACCGATTTAACAATATCCAGAGAGGAATTGTAGGTGCAGAAAGAGTCCTGGGGTTAATGGATGAAGATTTTGAAATGCCGAATGATGGAACGGAGAAAAAAGATCATTTCGATGGAAAGATTGAATTTCAGGGAGTACATTTTGCATATGATGAAAAACAGGAAGTCTTAAAGGGGATTGATTTTAAAGTAAATCCGGGTGAGACAGTGGCCATTGTAGGAGCCACGGGAGCCGGAAAATCTACTATTATCAGCTTGATTACGAGACTGTATGATATTAATTCCGGAAATATTTTAATTGATGATGTTAATCTTAAAGATTATGAACTGTATAATCTGAGAAGTCATATCGGCGTAGTTTTACAGGATGTATTCCTGTTCCACGGAAGTATTTTCGAAAACCTTTCTTTTGGTGATGAAACGATCACTTTAGATAAAATAAAAGCCGGAGCCAAGGAAATTGAAGTCGATCAGTTTATTGAGCAGCTTCCGGGTGGCTACGATTATGTGGTGAGTGAAAGAGGATCTTCTATTTCTCTTGGCCAGAGACAGCTGCTGTCTTTCCTGAGAGCCTATTTATCAGATCCGAAAATTCTGATCTTAGATGAAGCAACATCTTCGATTGACCACGAAAGCGAAAAATTAATCCAGAGAGCGACGGAAAAAATTACTAAAAACAGAACGTCTATTATTATTGCACACCGACTTTCGACGATTGAAAAAGCAGATAAAATTATCGTTATGGAACACGGTAAAATCGTTGAAGAAGGAAAACACCTTGAGCTTCTCGATAAAAACGGATATTATTCAACACTTTATAAAGCGCAGCTGAAACATGAAATAGAAGTGGAGGAGACCATGGAAAAGTTATAATCCATAAGGGATAATTTCCAGATCTTTTTTCCAGCTTTCACCATATTTTTGAGTCAACAACTTTGCCAGGGCAAGGTTGTTTTCTTTTGCTGTTTTTGAAATGTGCGGACTGATTACGCAGTTTTCATACCGGATGTCGATTTTATATTTATTTCTAAAGGCTTCATGATTTTTGGAGCTGATGCCGAATTGGATAAAATGCGGAAGATTTTCCTGTTTTTCTATGGTTTGCGGCTTTTTTCCTTTTTCTTTAACTGTGATTTTTACCGGATCATTCTTTTGAGCATCATTCATTCCTGAAAATAATAAAAGGAGTAATACGCATAATAATTTTGAGTTTTTCATAAATGTTATTTCTCTTTTGATTTAAAATTCGAAAAGAAGTTAAAGCGGTAAAAACTGAATGGTAATCTGAGTCGATCACTGCAGTATTCTATCAACCAATCGGAGCGGTCTTCAGCTAGTCTCAGAAAGATGAGATTGAGCTTAAACTGATCATCAATTTCAGCTAAATTCTCCATTTAATTTAAATTATTTAATTAGGCGGAGCTCAACGCATTTAAAAAAGATAAGTCACTTTTTAATGCTTCTTTTTGAATCAATAAATGGAGGATATACCGCTGTTTTTAAAATACTTAAAGGATATTTGAAAAAAAAGGATGTGTTGGCAATATTTATGTTTCAGAGATCAAAATTTCTCAAAAATCCTTTATTCATCGTATTTGTGATATAATTAAAAATAATCAAATCGAGGATTATGTTTAAAAAATTTAATGATATGTTGCTAAATTGTTCTGAAAATAAGAAATTTATTGAGTAATTATTAATTTATTATTGTTTTTGTGTTAAGAAATGATTAACTTTAATCAAAATTTCACCCTCACCCCTAAAATTTGGTAGGGTGTTTGATATAAAACACTAATTTTTAACTAAAATCCAAAATCGATACATGAATAATATCCAAGACGAATTCCAGGTTTTCAAAAGTGAATTGAAAAAGTTGAATATTGAAGTACAGAAAATCGTGAAAGTAGGAAACGGTAGCATGGATTTCCATGAAGTATACTATAAATCTCCACGATATGATGACGTAAAAACAATATATGTTCAGCGTCATACGCTGGATACGATGGTGGAAAAGTTCAAACAGGCTTATCACTAAAAATAAAAGCGCGCCGGAGATTTTCTTCGGCGCGCTGCTTTTATACAGATCAGATCTGGTCTTTATCTAAGGCCGAGGTCTTTTTTGTGTCTTCCATTCTTATATAGACAATGAGCGAAAATAAAATACAGCCTGTAATATACCAGTAAAACCAGGGCTCCCTGTTTTCCTGTTTAAGCCAGAGGGCAATATACTCAGCGGTTCCTCCAAAAATAGCCACCGTTAGTGCATAAGGCAATCCCACCCCTAAAGCTCTTACTTCAGATGGAAAGAGCTCGGCTTTTACCACAGCGTTGATCGAGGTGTACCCACTCACAATCAGTAATGCCGCCATAATTAAAAAGAAAGCGCCCCACATGGATGTGGTTTGGCTCAGAGCAGTTAAAAGCGGATACGTGCAAAGGGTTCCTAAGATTCCGAAAGAAAGTAATAAAGGCCTTCTTCCAATTTTATCCGACAAGGCTCCGAAAACGGGCTGCAGACAGGCAAAAATAAACAGGGAGATAAAGGAAACTAAAGTAGACTGTTCTTTGGATAATTGTACGGTGTTCACCAGAAATTTTTGCATATACGTGGTATAGGTGTAAAATGCCAGTGTTCCTCCCAGAGTGAGACCCACCACGGTAATTAAAGCTTTTGGATGTTTTAAAAGTTCGCTGATGCTTCCTTTTTTCTTTTCACTAACCTCTTTTTTCTTTTCAAAAGCCTCGGTTTCATGAAGGTTGGATCTGAGGTATAAGGCAATAACAGACAACAGCGCACCGATTACAAAAGGAATTCTCCATCCCCAATCTTCAAGCTGGGCTTCGGTTAATAATAATTTCTGTAAAATTAACTGAATTCCTAACGCAATTAACTGTCCACCAATCAGTGTTACATACTGAAAGCTAGAGTAAAATCCTCTTCGGTTTTCGGTTGCCATTTCGCTGAGGTAGGTTGCAGAAACTCCATATTCACCTCCCACACTTAAACCCTGTAAAAGTCTGGCCAGCAAAAGCAAAGCAGGAGCTAAAACCCCGATGGTTTTATATGTCGGCGTTAAAGCAATTAATAATGAACCGAATGACATCAGCAAAACAGAGAAGGTCATAGCCTTTTTACGCCCTATTTTATCCGCAATACTTCCGAAAACCCAGCCTCCGACAGGTCTCATCAGAAAACCGACTGCAAAAATTCCGGCGGTATTTAATAATTGTGCCGTAAGATCCGAATCCGGAAAAAATGAATTGGAAAAATAAATGGCAAAGGCTGCATACGCATACCAGTCATACCATTCTACCAGATTTCCTATGGAACCGCCTACAATTGCTTTGATTCTCTGAGCGGTGGTGATTTGTGATGAATTCATGGACGAAAGATATACATTTTTTCGGGACAGATGAAAAGCGATAATAATTAATTGGGCTGTTTCAGGATGGAGGCTGGAGGATGGAGGCTGGAGGCTGGAGGATTGTTAAGTGCTTCAGGAAAAATTCAAAAAAAAGATTTTGATTTTTATGAACCTTAATAACCTCCATCTTCCAGCACCTGGCTTCCATCCTCAAATACATAGGCAAGTCAGTTATCCCGAATTCAGGTAGTACAATTTAGACAAGCTTTTAAAATCGATATCCCAGAGACAAACCGCTTCTGAAACCCAGCCAGGGTCCGTCTACATTTATTGTAGCACCATTGGCGTTGGTTTCTACCGTATAATTTACGAAAGGGATGTCCAGGTTTTCAATTTCTTTTTTCAGCTGTGCCTGCATATCTGGTGTTAAAACCATATCGCTGCTCAACGCAAAATCTCCTTTTCCTGCACCGTAATGGGCTCCGGCAATCCAGAAATCCAGCACTAAATTCTGACTTCGCGTTAAAAAGAACTGCACCCCAACCATGAGCCCGCCACTATTTCCGTGTGCGCTTCCGTTTCCTTTCAGAGGAATGGGATACGTGGTTCCGGCGAAACTGTAATCATAGTTAAAGTCAAAAGTGTTAGACGTAACTTTTGAATAACGGTAATAGGGCGCAAAATAAAATCCTTTTCCATACCCTTCACCAAGGTAAAATCGCGGTTCTATGGTAAAATTAAATACCTTGACTTCAAGATTCTGAAATCTTTTTTCATCGGAATCGCTCAGGAAAGAGTTGATAAAAGGGACTTTTCCCTCGGGCATCACGCCGAATCCCATATTCAGGGAAAACCATTCGGTAAAGGCTCTTTCATAAGAGAGATTAATGTTTCTGAATGCGTAGGCGGTTATATTTGTCTTGATGATATTCATCTTTTCCGAAGATACTGCAGGGGCTGTTTCCTGTGCAGAGAGTCCTGAAAAAATAAGACACGGAATAATAATGAAAGATTTTTTCATGATTTTTATATTTTGAAATTGGTGTTGTCGTTTTGAAAGCAAAAAACGGGCAGAAATAGAATTATTTTATATTTTATATGTCAAATAATGAATATTATTAAACAATAGAACATTATTTTAGAACATTTTCTCAATAATAACGTAATTAAGTGTCTAAAAATTACTTTAAATTATATTCCTTTTATTGATTTGTTGAAGGCAAAAGCAAATAATCTGTTTCGCGAAGCTCGAAAATATGCTTTATTAAATCAACTTGTTGATTCTCCTTTATACTTAAATTAAAACTTTAAATTAAAATTGATACTAAAAAACTCAAAGAAAACGGCAGAATTTTGATCTTTATAACTTTACAAAACCTCCAGCTTCCATCCCCTAGCTTCCTTGCTCACTTGAGTATTTTTTATATTTAAATTAAACCTTTGCATTAAAACAATACCACAAAAATTCAAAGAAAAATGGTAGAATTTTGATTTTTATAACTTTACAAAACCTCCATCCTCCAGCTTCCATCCTCCAACCTCAATCCTCCATCCTCCAACCTCCATCCTCCAACTTGTTTTATACAAAAAAACCGCTCAATTCCGAGCGGTTCTGTGCGTTAAACCTTTATTTTTTTAATTCTGACTGATGATCATTTTACGATAACTGTAAATATCCTCAATCGTGACTACTGTCATTTCTCTTTGCTCTGCAAACCTGATGATTTCCGGAAGTCTGGCCATTGTTCCATCTTCATTGGTGAGCTCACAAAGTACGGCATCATCACCAAGATGAGCCAATTTTACCAGATCTACGCTGCCTTCCGTGTGACCGCGTCTTTCAAAAACACCGTTTTTTCTCGCAATTAAAGGAAAAACGTGTCCCGGACTGGCAATTTGTTCCGCCAGGGCATTTTCAGCAATGGCCGTTCTGATCGTTGTTAAACGGTCTTTTGCAGAAACTCCCGATTCCACGCCTTCTCTGGCTTCAATAGAAATGGTAAATGCGGTTTGATTTTTAGAATTATTGGTTTCCACCATCGGACGAAGATTCAGGTGCTTACTTTTCTCCTCAGAAATACATAAGCAGACAATGCCGCTGCATTCGCGGATCAAAAGAGCCATATCTTTTTCTGTTATGGTAGACGCCGGAAAAATGATGTCGCCCTCATTTTCACGGTTTTCGTCATCCACTAAAAGAATGCCTTTGCCTTGTTGTAATTTTAAAAGTGCATTTTCTACACGTTCTTTCGGACTGGCTCCGAATTTTTCAATTAATTTTTCCATGTTATTTTTACTTTACAAGTTAAAATACACTTCGGTACATGGAAATGAAATACGACACAGTGAGTCTATAGAAATAGGCTCACCGATCATTCCATTTTCTTCTCCCATCCAGACTGTAACTGTCGGTTTTGGAATTTCACCAAATCAGTCCCTTCAAAAAGAAAGGAGTCGCGGACTGTAACCGCCGGTAGGGAATTGCACCCTGCCCCGAAGAAAACTTATGCTAAGTTTTACTGTATGTTTTGTTTAAATTTTTTTTAATTCATTAATTTCTTGTTTAACGCACAGATGGCTAATTTCGGAAATTATTCAGAAATGAAAAAAGAATTTAACATGAATTTATATACACTCTTCAATACAAAAAATGGCAAGATAAGCAGATAAGAATCGGCAAACTGATCTTCGAAAAAAATCAGTGGAAAGCATTACCATCTTTATCTAAAAAAACAAAGATCATGATATATTGTAAAATATTATTTAAGCGGGCTTTAACAGAAGTATTATGTGGAAAACAAATTTTTGTTCAGAAACTTTAATTCTTTTTCTGAAGGCTGATTTTTAACATCAATAAAATCTTTAAAATAAGGACTGCCATCACAGAAAATAATATCAAGGGTAAAACGGTTATTTCCATATAAACCTCTGTGGATCATATTGGCGGAGAAAACAAGCAGATCTTTTCTATTCAATGCAATGGCTTTTCCTCTTTTGAGATCATCGCTGGGCTTTCTGCCATTCAGTGAAAGTCGGGTTTCCAATTCTTCTTCGAGATCCCAGGTTGTATGAGTGGTTGGGATAAGTTCGATTCCCAATTCATGCTGAAGCGGAATTCTGAAATGAATAACATTTTGTCTGGAAATATTTTCCTGCTGATCTTCAATGCTCATTCCTGTATACTGGATATCGCGATGCCAGTAATTGTTTTGTTCTGTATCGAAAGGATCAAAAAATAGCTGGGTATTCAGAAATGTGGCCTTATCCGGGAAAATAGAGGAAATAATATCCGCAATTTTTTCCTGAGAAATAAATTTAAAAATGTCCAGCCTTTTTTCTTCATTTATCAAAGAACTTGAGGTAATGCTATGGCTATTAATGGCTCCGGCTCGGAAATTTTGCAGATTCTTTCTCAACCAAAATTCGTGGAACCGGGTTAATATTTTTTCGATATGCTGTAATTCATCTTCAGTGAAAAAGTTCTGAAAATAATGGTAACCGGATTTTTGATAGTTTTGAAGCATTATTTTTTCTTTTTAATCATTAAAAAAGCTTTCAAGATCTAAGATCTTATTTTATTTCCTTCAGGTTTTTATCAAACAAACCAATCAGCAGGCTGTTTCCATCTTCATCAATTTTTATTCCGCCATATTTTGCTTTCTGATATTTTTCAGCTTCGCCTTCCTGAAAGAAGAAAGATTCTGCACCAATATTGATATTCCATGAGTCGGAGGAGGTATATTCAATTAGATATTCGCCTTTTTTCAGAGGTTGTTTTTCTTTTTGGAAGCGCACTCTGCCTGCTATTCCGTAGGCATCCAGATTAACAACGCAAAAACCTCTTTTAGGGAGGTGCTGAGAGGCTATATTTTCTGAAATTTCGTACCGTAAATTCATATAATCACCCTGCATCAGAGAACGCGGATCTACGGGAGCAAGAGCGAGCAATACCAATTTTCCGTCTTTTAATAATTCTTCCTTTTTTAATACCGAAAAATTAAAATAAATAAGTAAAATAATCAGGTTGAATACGATGATAAGCCATTTATATTTTTTCATCAGATTTCAATTTTTTATGCGTTAAAAGATAAAGTCCCAAAAACAGGATTCCCGAGGAAAAAAGCAATATGGATTTGGTAAGCAGGGTAAAATGGAGATCGTAGTAATATTGGGAAATAAAATAAATAAAGGCAACAATTCCGATAACCAGAGTGGTTTTATAGTTCACCAGAAAACTCAGCAGAATAAGTAGAATAGCCCCTGAAATAGCAGGCGATAATACCGTGGGCAAAAGCAGAAGCACCGATAAAAGGTAAATTACTGTTTTATGGTTTGTTTTTCTGATTTTTAAGACTTCAAAAAGGTGAGAAAGTAAATAAATAACGGAAATAATACAAAAGGCAGAAGTGATCCAGATGTCTTCGAATGATATTTTAATCCAATCTGCTTTACTGACAATTACTAATCCCGATAAAAATGAGAAGACCAGGCCGATACGAATAGGATTATAGAGTATAGAACCTGTTTTGTGAAAGGTAATTATCCTGGATTCTTTAATATACAATACCGCCAGAACTACGGCGAGACAGCAAGTATACCACTGAACAAAACCAAAAAATTTATTGGAAATGAGGAGCACCAAAATGGTTCCGTTAATCATTAAAACAGATATGAAAGTGAGAATATAAGCCCTTGAGATGCCTAATGAAATAAGGGCAATCAGCATAAAAATAAAGCAGATTGTATTATCATGAACCTGAATTTTAGACAAGCCGATTCCTAAAAGAATAAAACCGATCATATAAGAGGAAACACTCAGCGTATCGATAATAATTTTATCATGAATTTTACTGATTCCGATTCCGAAAACAATGGAGATCGTCCCAAAAAATAGCAATCCAAAATCTGAATCATATAATCCCGCGAGCATCAGAAAGCCGATAAATGCTAAACTGGCTAAAACTCCGCCAAAAACAGAAAGGATTTTAATCGCTAAAGACTGGTGGTTGTCATTTTTCTGGTAGTCTTCTAAAATAGCTTCCTCATTGAACTGAATTTCTCTTTTTTCCTTTGTCTGAAGGTAATCTGTGATTTCTTTAATTTCTTCTTTAGTTCTCATTTTTCCACTTTTTTTGAAGATTAATTAAATTCATAATCACCAGCGTTACGCTGATCACGATAAAAATACTCACCAGTAAAAACATTCCGAAGTCACCTGATATTTTAAAAAGCAGAGCGGAAATAATGATGATAAAACTTAAAGGAATGACTGCGAGGTAAAATCCGTCTTTTATTTTCAGTCCGTACCAGATTCCCAGGACGAACAGAGCAGTAACAATTGTCATTAAAACAGGAAACAGCGGCTGGTAGGTATCCACAATACCGATAACGACTGCTCCGGTTCCAAAAATAGCAATGGCCAGTCCCAAAACATAGGTAAACCAAGTCGGAACATCTTTAATTTTTTGATATTTCGATAAAACCACAGAGGCAATCAATACCATACTGTTGAATACAAAAAGAAGGGCGGTAACAAATATTTCGGGCCATTCTTTCGCGACCTGCTGCGAATATAAAACGAAGGTTGTATTGATTAAGATTAAATATAAAAGCCAAAGCGGAGCAAAGTTGGAAACCAGAACCCATAAACTAATAAACAGTGTCCACGCCAAAAAGAAATCGTAGGCATTGGCTCCGGTCTGATAAATCTGTCCGAAAACAGCGAATAAAACCCCTGTTAAAAAAGCAGCTCCTGTAAGAATGATATTTCGCGTGCTGTTTTTTAGCTTGGGAAGTAGGGCGATGACGGTGGTGGTGACAATCAGTACTTCCGTTAAGGCTAATTTGGCAAATTTGTGGAGATCTGCCCAGTTATAGGCAAAAAAGAAAATGATACCTGCGGTAGTAAATCCTATTCCCAATGTCATTAAAAGCAGGCGGAGAAACTTTTTCCAGTTTTCCGGGTCGTTGTAGACTTTTTCTTTGATAGCCCGCTCAACCCCCTGCTCCGAAATACTGCTGTGGCGGCTGATCAGGTGGAGATCTTCCCGTTGAATATCTTTCATGTGCTTGGTATTTTTTATTTTAATTAAATGTCGCCTGTTCCGCTGTCTGTTTATTTTCAATAATTTTCATCATGGATAACAGCTCTTTTTTCATTCGGAAATACTTTTTGTGAAGAAAATACGGCAGAAAATGAACGGCACTCATGAGATATTGCAAATGAGTATCCAGATATTGATCGTTATTAAAATAAATCAGGTCTTTTTCAATATAATAACGTAAATCTTTAATCGTTTTCTCCTCCAGATCTTCTGAGATAACTTCGGTCGTTAATATGTTTTTTAAATAAAAATTTAATAATAAAATAGAAAACGAAGAGTCCCGTTCCGGCCAGTCCGGCGCCCAGCATAACTGTTAAAAACATGGGTTTTACCACGATGATCCAAATCCCGGAAGCCACACATCCGACTGCCAGTAAAACGGTGAGTAAAAATAAAAGACAATAAACAATAATAAAAATACTGATGGAGAAAACAGCAGATTTACTTTTTTTCCTGAAATCTTCGGAAATCTGAATATACATGGTGCTAATTTTTTACAATAATAAGAAAAAAGGATCACTTTTAAATTCGGAGAGAGTAGGAAAAATGCTGAAAATTATCCACTTAGCTAAACGGAGTCTGAGATAGGAAACCGGCTGGAAGAGTCGTATTTATTGAATCTATTATTTAAGCATAAAATCTGAATATGGTTAAAATGCATTGCTTTAGACTAAAATCAGACTTTTCTTTTAATTTTCGAACAATCTGAAGTTTTTACCTAATCCAAAGTTTTGGAATTGATGGATCAATCCCAAAAGTTGGGGAGAAATTTCAAAATTTAAAATAGATTATTTCCTACAGAGTCCACAGATTTTTCCAGATCATGATGGTTGGAGTTCTAAACCTTCAAGGTTTTTAAACCTTGAAGGTTTATTATTTCATATAGCCTACAAATAATGATGAATTTTGTTGAATTCCCAAATTTCATTTAATAATAAAGATCAAACCAATATTTAGATCGTTTATTTTAATCGAATTCAGTTTTTTAATGAAGTGACTCTTTTTTAACGCAAAGATTTATTTTTTGGAGTATATAAAGGAGCAAAGAGGAATCAACGAGTTGATTTGATGAAGCTATTTTTATGCTTCGCGAAGCATTTATTT
>Ga0308169_10001346_pt1 | contig 29176 bp, 48 predicted proteins | sample PhyBR1_2_FD_202139 | JGI IMG/M metagenome (GOLD analysis project Ga0308169, IMG submission 202139) | Phyllosphere microbial communities from UC Gill Tract Community Farm, Albany, California, United States - DLSLSB.R1 | ecosystem: Host-associated > Plants > Phyllosphere > Unclassified | place...
TAAGGGTAACGACAACGACACCCGTTACGCCCTGCTCGATCTTCACGCCTGCTTCTGTGAATGCAACCAAGCCGGATCGCAGTGACACGCCTCACGGACGTCCTTTATTCCCGAACGCCCTGCCCTTTATGCCCGCACGCCCTGCCCTTTGTTCCGATGTCGTCACTTGTGTCCCACTTGTTGCGTGTTCGCCGTCGGTTGCGTGGTGCTCTGAATAGATCTTTATTGCGACCGGCGGTGGACCGAGAGGGTCAAGCTGGACAGCAGGCTCTTTCGTGGGATAAGAAATGCGGTAACTTGATGTGCTGTTCACGAGTAAGCCGAGTTGGGCGTTTCGGAAATGCTTAGTTGCCGATGTCCACCTTTCGGACCTTCCGGCTCAAGCCCGAAGCAGGCTCAGTCGGGTAACAAATGCCCCTCTCGAGTCAAAATGAGACCGGCTGCGACAAGCTGGTGATCGGGAAATCATGTGTATCTTAATGACAGTCGTAAACTCTGCACGCCTGCGCAGCATTTGATGACGCCCGAACAGCTTGCAGTCATCATGGGCAAGCCTTCCCGCGGACCTGGCAGGCGCAACGCAATCAAGCAGCGGGCCTGGGTCGGGTGGAGAGCAGAGAGAAGGCGGGGCTCGGATTGTTGGGTTGGCATTGGATGTCCGGTAATCCGCAAGTAGACCTGCTCGATTGCTTGCGGCCTGGAGAGGGAAGAAGGGGGAGAGGATGGGCGGTTGGGCGGGACAGGCAAAGGCGTTCAGTCGCTTGGGGGCGATCGGTCCCCCCACCTCACCTCCCCTACGCTGATTTCTTGCACATGATCCCCACACCATGCGCACGCACAGAGCCATGAGGTGATCGCCAGCATCATGCGCGAGGGGAAACATCCCAACAAGAGCTTCGCAGGCTACGTGGACCCGGCATGAGAGCTTTGAGACGCGGAAGGAAAGGTCGTTATCGTATACATGATGTACCAAAGCGATGCTATTACACAAATCAAAGAACCTTGAATCAGCGTCAGTACGAACAGGCATGACCATTGAGCTCACCTTCGGCGCGATGGCCAGGACCTTGGCCCATCGACCTCCCGGTTGGTTCCCCTCGATATTCCTCAGACCCGCCGAGATCGGCCCCGATATACGCGTGCCCATCATCTCACCCTTGGCGTTCAAAAGCACGCACGCAGAGTCGTCAAAGCTGAGCATCAGTATCTGCTGCAGCGGAACGTCAATTCTGGCTGAATGCGCGAGGATCTACGTACCGTATCAACGATCCGTCACCCCGCTTCTCCTCTCTCCTCGTCCGCACAACCACCGCCCGAGCCATGTCTCCCTTCCGCAGCTTCGAGATGTTAGTCGACGTCTGTCCCGGGGCGAGCTGTGTGATTGGTCGGGCACGCTTGACGACGACTTTGATCTCGTCACCTGCAGGTTAGACCGCACACCGCACAGCCAGATAGAGAAGCGGTTCACTCACCAACACCGGCAAAGCCGACCGACTTGGGTCGCTTGTGCTTGCATTTGTAGACGTTGATCACCTCCGCCAGGACCGCGCCCGAGTTGTCGATCACCTGTGCGTCAGCGGATATTGCATGGGGCGAAAATGGTCGACCACAATGCAAGCAGCAGGAGGGTCATTCGTGAGTCCCGCCCCGAACAAGGCCGATGACGGCGTTCGAGGTGCAACTCACGTTTATGACTGCTTTCAAACCCAACATGGCGGCGAGAGCGCTTTCACAGCAACGTTGAGATAATGGATGATCGGGTGCAGCAACGACAAAACACCCTTGCTCACGATCATGACCCCGTCTCACCTCGAATTATCGTAGCACTTCCGGAGCGGTCCTCGCCGAAAACGCAACCAGCAGCGGCAAACGCCGCCTTGGCCTTCATCGACAGACCCAAAACCACGAGAAGCTCTCCTCCTATTCAACCACCCACACCCGACGACGACGCTCTCGCTATCTCACATAGTCTTGCAGTCTCTCCCCTTCTCATTCGATTCTTCGGAACTGGACGAAGCGAGGGCAACGGTGTTGAAGACGAACGAACAACGTGTCTTGAGTACGCCCCGCTCTACCTTTGAACGTGGGCGAGGGCGTAATTAGACTACGCGACATGATGGAGGACCTATCGTATGTTATGCATGGGTGTCTACAACCGTGTGTGTATCGGATTATCCTGAGGCCTTGAGGGCCGGCGTCCACGCGGCGATGGCTTTGGCGATGGCTATGGCGATGACGATGATAGTAGCGATGATATGCCGGCTGAGCGGTCACGTCTAGCGGTGATGGTTGACGCTGATGGACCGGCGCTGATGGTGTAGCGAGCGATGTGGGAGTGATGGACGGCGCCGCCGAGCTCGGATGCGTCGGCGTGGGTGCCGCTGATCCTAGACGCAGCGGCTGAAGCAACTTCGAGCGCCGGCGTTGCAGATCACGATATTGCCTGACGATCAGCACACACGCACAGCACCTAGGGTTCGCCCGTCCCCTCCTTTCTCCCGCGGCCCATGTTGACGAAGGGGATGTACCGCGGGATTAGAGACGGAGGGTTTTCGAGATGTAGGGCGACGGGAGGGTCTGGGTGGGGGCGGGTAATCGCCATACGGGCCTGGCGGCCGGCGGGCAGCGACCAATCCATCAAGCCCTTCAGATCGATGGCGAGTTTTCGCAGGGGTCAAGCCGGAGACTCAACTCACCATAAACGCTCATGCAGCTCAAAAAGGCCATATTGCATGCCTGCCTGCACATGGCCGCGGGATGACCCCAGGCGGCGTCGACCGGTGGCGCGAGGATCAAGAGCGCAGCGAGCAGGAAGAGCAGGTTGATGCGAGGTGCCTGGAGCCCGAGACCGGTCCAGGTGGAGAGATGTGATGGGGGGCCGCTGTGAGTGGAGAAGGCAAGTTGAGTGCCGTCAAGAGTGGACATGGCGGTTAGCGTGACCTGGTTGAGCTGGTCGTTTCGAACGAGGGTGGGCGAAACGATGGACGACGGGCGACGGTGACGCACAGACAAACAGGGCTTTATCTCGAGCAGACGCAGTGGGCACGCCTTCACCGGAGTCTGGGCAGCCCATAGCCTCGGGCCCGGACGACAGGGCGGTGGCTAGTGAGACACGAGCCGACGGGCACACGGGCGTCGTGCTACGTGTGCGTCCGTCTGCTGTTGTGCGATCGGCCAACATACGTCTCCAAGGAGTCTGCGTCCGCGGTGGTGACCCTGATACGCGCACCCTGATGGCGCCAAACATGCGTCCAGGTCGAGCATGCTGCGTGGTCGTCGACTGCTGCGGCGCCTCGCCGCCGTCGCCGGCCGGGATAAGCGGACACGGCGGTCTGCGGCGGCGGAGAAATCTGTTAATGAAATGGAAGGTGGAGCATGTCGCCGTTGCTGGCGCACGTCTGCACAGCTGCTGGAGATCGGGCCAGTGGCTGCATCGGGTCAGTTCCCAACGGAGGGAACTGCATCCGGCAGAGGATCGCCTGTGCGCAGTCACCACCTGTCTGCCTCGTGGTGTGTACGGTCCTTTGGTTCTCACGCTAAGCATCAGACAATAGGTCGATTGGTCTCCGAGATCCACTTCGGAGGACGGTCTCTCGGACAAGCCACAGCGCCGAGGTCATTTGGCACGTCATGAGGCATCTTGCCAGAACCCACAGAGACCTGGATGATTGCGAAGCCAAGACAAGCGATGCGGTGGTCGGACGGCATCTCCTCCCCCTCCTTCCTGCGTCCTAGATCGACTTGTTAGAAGATGCTGATGGAATTCTCTGGTTCAACTGGGACAATCCGACAAAAGTTTTTTGCATATCATGGCGTTGCCCGTGCGGAGAGTTTCATCTGCGGGAATTCTCCGGCCCGAACAAAGTCCCTTTGGTCAAGGTACCACGTCGCTGGGCAGGCCGTTTCAATGAGAGACGATCGGTGCAGGCACCTCGTGCCCAGCTGTGTTTGCGCAGCCCTCCCCAAGCGACGTGCTCCGTTGGCCGTAAGCTCATCGATGTACATCCACCGCCTGATACAAGCTAGCTGAACCTAGACGCATACCGCTAAGAGCGGGTTCGCCGCGATCATCGGACGGTCTGGCCACGCCGCGTACGCGGGCCACGACGCCGCCATCCGACTCCCTCCGCGCCTATGCACCACCGTGTTCCGCCTTGGCGCAGCCGTGCAGTGTCAAACAAACAAACCCAGTGTTGCCCATTTACAGTATGCACAGTCGTCACGCCGTTACGTCGTTGCGGGGTGCACGTTCATGGTGGGGGGAAAAGTGAGGACAGTGATGGCGATGGATACCCGGCCTGCCGGCAACGCTTGGGGTGGCAAGTCAGGAAAGTGGCGAACGGATGCCGGTTGACCGATCAACAGTGCATCAAGCACACCTTTCGGATCGCGATGCACGTCGCCATGCGAGCGGACGAGGCTTCCGTCAGCGTGAGTCACCATCGTGGTCTTTGTGCGGAGGTGAGGGGGCCGGGGGGCAGAGGTGGTGATCGGCCGGACACAATGAGCGCGGGAGATCTGAAACGAGGGTGGCGAGTGTCGGTACTAATTGTACTAATTAAGGGCCGAGAACGGTCGTTCCGGATCAGAGAGATACACTTTGAGCTCGCTTCTGCTGTCCTTCCGGTCACACGCCCAGAACCGACAGACGCACTCCGACGGCAAGGCGCACATCAACGGCGACTCACCTTGCGCGTGCATTCGGCACACCTGGAACTGCTGCTCACATTGCTGTCGGAGGTAGAAGGACAGCAGGAGCGGATTCGCTTCGACGGGCTGGCACAGGAGGACGATAACGATAAGGAAGACGAGCAAGAGGCCGAGGGTGTAGGGCGTTCGATGCTGCGCTCGAGCGGTGTTAGCGGTAGCCATGACCAAATGATACCGCGTTGTCGTCTGGAGCTGGTGTGGCTGGTCGTCAGTCGGGCGCGAGCTTTGCCGTCGCGTCGCTTGGCGATGTGGTGAGAGTCTGCGAAGAAAAGGTCTAGCCGGCCGGTGACTTTATATACAAACGAGCTTGATGACCGCCGCTCGATGATGGCAGGGCCTAGGACCGGTCGTGGGGAAGCGGTTACGCGAGCCTTGAGAAAAACACCGCCGAGCAGGTCGCGGTGATGGCGGCCATGCAACCGATTGTCCATTTCCCGGTGCTGTGATGATGGATCACGTCGTCCCATGACCGGGATGCGCCTCGGCCCATGCAGACCCACACCTAGCGTATGTCGCTTGGAAAATTCAGGATGAAACAGCGCGCCGGCGGAGGCCTTCGGGATCTCCAGCTTCCCGCCCTCCCTTGGCTCTTTGGCTTGTCACGCAGTCGACGGGCCGATCATACAGGTGGACACCCCTTTGGCTGCGGTACCTGTCGGGTGCCCAGGGTCCATCTCCATGAACACTGCGCCCTGCCCATATAATGCTACACCAGAGAGCCCGGACTCAGCGGCTGATAATGGCGTCATCATGGGACTTGGAGCGAGGGTTGATCGGGCATTTGATGCGCCATCTCGATCGCGAATCTTGCACTACCACCGAGTACGACTCGCCGTGTCCTGGCAACCGATCGAACGGTCGCTGTGGAGCTGGAGGGGAAACGAGAATTAGCGCGAAGAACACTCGGGCATCAATCGAGGCAGATGGAATTCCGCATGTGATCGGCGGGACCCCCTCGCGCTCGACGCCACCGAAACTTCCCCTGCCCATGGTTCGCCCACCTCGTACCATCGTTCTCGGACCATATTCGTCCACCCGTTGTCACCGCTGTACCTGACGTTTCGGACCTTGCGCCTTGAAGTTGGAATTCCGGCCCGTTGCTTTGTCAGCGTCGCAAACACCTAGCCCGCCGGCCTTGGTCCATGCTGGGACAGCTAGTGAGCATCCCATACGGCTACTTGGTTATGCGGACACCGCGGACATGCTATAACCTCCACGGCTGACCCATGCAGACTCTGCCTCGGCCAGCGAGCTCAGCACACTCCGATCCGCCTCTTCGTCCTCCTCGGTGACATGCGTCAGGCCATCCACACCATCCCACCGCACGCTGGCATCCCCACTCTCGGACGGTCCCGGTGCCGGGTCATCGTACAGCACGCAGAACTGCAAGTTGGCCTTGTCCAGAATGCACAGCGAGTTGCCATCGGGCGACCAGGCGGCTTCTGTGGCGGTGAATTCGGTCACTGCGGTTAGCCGAGAATGTGCCGGATCACTCACATGTCGGTATGCCCACGCCCTCCATCACGCCTCCCCGCGACTCGGCGCTTTCGTCCCCATCCTCAACCCATCCGCCGTCCTCGTCCCAAAAGTACACGGCACCACCCTTTGTGCTGATCGCGATCTTCCGGCGACCGCAGCACCATCGAGCGGTCTTGACGGCGTCTGTGAACACCAGCGCGGCAAGGTGCGACACGTCGGGGGAGGACGACGTCGGGGTGGGCAAGAAGGTGTGGACATGGACGACATTGGGCTGCGTCTCGAGCCGGACAAGCAACAACGTGGCTTCCGCGTCAAATGCAAGTTGGCAGATGCCAGACCGAGGCGGTGTCCGGGTCACGTCGGGCCTGATTGTCGGAAGTGGAGTCGAGCCAGTTGTGCGGTTGACTGCCGTCAGTTGAGCTTTCGGCATGTCCAGCTCACACGTCACGATGCCCCGGCCTCTGGTATCCTTCAGCCACTCGCTTGGTTCCCGCCATACATCCTACGGTCAGCAAAGGGGAGAGGTACTTGTCGCGCTCCTCACCGTCTCCCTCTCCGCTGTCTTCGACGCCCAGCCCATGTTCACCACACACCTCCCTCCCTCGCTCTCGATGATCCTCACACGGCCATCCCAGCCGCCCAGCGCGAGCCACCTGCCGCCTGGTACCCACGCAGCGCATCGAACGCCAAGTCCCGGGTCTTCGGTCGATGACACAGGCGAGAAGGAGTGGGACGAAGGTGTGAAGGAGTGGAGCAAAGGGCCGAGAGGCGAGTAGATGTATGCGCCGTACTGCTGTGAGCGGGGTTGATGAGTGACACTCACTTCTAGTATTGTATCATGCACGGCAATGTACTTTCCACACGGCGACCAAGAGACGCTCTGAATATCTGTGCAGACGATCGGGAAGTGCTGTCATGAGCATGCAAAATCGGCAACGACCTACCCTCAGCAACGCATAGCCTGCTTGCGTGTCGTATATCCCAATGTGATCCTTCATCCCGTGTCGCTCGGCCACTGCGAGGTATCGCGCATCGGGAGAATATGAGTGAGCTTGAGTCAGCACTGAGGCTCGAGAATGGTTCTCCACCCGCATACCACTGGTGGACTTTGGGTGTTGTATGCAGCTTCCCTGCCCCGTTGCAAGGTCCCACACCGTCAGGCGGATCTGCTGTGAGCATCGAGCTGGGCTTCTGGGAAGAGTAAGCCTCACTCCGTGATCCGACCAAGCGAGGACTTTGCGCCCGCCTTTGCCCCACTCGACTCTGACCAAACCCTCTGGGCCTTCTCCGCCTATCCGCGCGACCTCTCCACCTTCGCCATTGCCTTCGTCGGTCAGGCCGAAGACCCAGGCCGTCGAGGCCTTTGACGAGAACGCCATGACGTAGAGACTATCTGCAGACCATGATAGCTGATCGATCGTGACATTGTCGGTGTGACGCGAAGATGATGCGGCAGAGTGACCGCCTAGACATTGGAAAGTCCGGACGATGGACAACGAAGCGGTCGACCGGATGATGATCCGCCGCAAGTGCGCAGTCGCGAGAAAGGTCGAGCCGGGTGAGTAGGCCGTGATGGACGCGTGGAAGAGGTTTGAGAAGTCGTATCCTCCAGCGAGGGACATTTCGTCTACGAGAGGGGCTTGTGTTGAGCAGTATGCTGCCCCGGATTTGTTTACACCTTTGACGGTTGCCGCGCTGAAACCAGTCACGTCCCGCGTCATCCCGTTTTTGCCACCCGAACCACCATCGCCACACGTTTCAGCTTTCCGTATCTCCGTCGATATGACCGGCAGGTGTCGCCCTGCCAAACGGGTCTACCCTCGCTTGCTGTGCCCTCCCACTCACCCTTTATAAGTCATCTGCAATCCTTCATCCCCCCTCTCACACGCCCGCGAGGGTAGTCATCCAGCCAATGTGAGGACCGAACATGGCTTCCACTTCTGTGAGCTTGTCGCCCTCGTCGTGCTTGGTCCGTCTGACAATAGGCACCACGTATAACCCCGGCGGTACCCCAGCCGCTCGTCATCGACCAGGCGCGATGGGACGACGAACTGGCCAAGGCTCAGGTGTCTAAAGAGTACGTCTGGGCCCCTCCTCTCCTTCCCCTTTCCGGATGAGACTATATTGCAAGTGGGAATCTCTCCTAAAACAATTGAGGACAACCATAAATACTAGCACCTCTGATCATCTCACCGCTTGTCACAACGCTTGTGTCCCAGCTGACACGCAGCGACCTCAACGCCCTGGTGTTCGAGTACCTCTTGATCGAGGGATTCTCCGACGCCGCCGTCGAGTTTGCGCGCGAGACGGGCCTGCCGCACGAGATCGACCACGAGCTCATCAACGAGCGAATGGAGATCCGCGAGGCGGTCGAGGACGGCCGAGTCGAAGAGGCCGTCCGACGGGTAAACGAGCTCGATCCAGAGGTGAGTCTCTTGCTCCTGGTCACTGCGTGCGCGTCCCCGAGGATTTTAAACATCATGCACCACGCTTAGCCAGCTTCGGCGCGGCCATGCGGAAATACCTGATAACACAGACCTGATATGAGGGGTCGCGCACACTGCAACGTTTCCTTTGTCAGGCTGAGCGCTGACATTCAGATCCTTGACACGAACCCGCCGCTTCTGTTCCACCTGCACCTACTGCGCCTGGTCGAGCTCATCCGGCTGGACAAGGTCGACGAGGCCCTCGAGTTCGCCACGAACGAGCTTGCTCCCCGAGGAGCGCAGAACCCAGAGTTTCTGAAAGACCTCGAGAAGACGATGGCGCTGCTTGCGTTTCCGGACCTGACTCGGTTCGCCGATGACGCACCGACGATGCCGCCCACGCCGTCTCGACCTCCGCCGACCGCGGAGACCCTTGAGCTGATCAAGGACCCGGTCTTCACACCCATTATCGCGCTCATGCGCCGCAGCCAACGCGTCAAAGTTGCAAAGGAGCTCAACGCGGCAATACTCGAGAGCCAGGGGCTGGTGATGGAGACACGCCTTGGGGCGCTCGTCAAACTCATGGGATGGGGAGAAGAGAGGCTCGAGAAGGCTGGCATCACCCTGCCTGGGGAGGAGAGGGACAAGGGGAGGCGATGGGCCAGCGCGATCCTCAACCTAGAGCAGGACGCCTAGGCATATGTGATAAGAAGTTGATATATCGTTGTGATACGTTGTAGATATTGCCATTTCATGATGAATTGTATGACACGCATGCTGTTGCGAGACCGGACCGCTGCATCTGCTGGATCTCGCCGACGGGGCGTCTGAGCAAGTGTGACATGAAGTCAACACTGTCGTTGTGAATCGTTGCAAGTACAGCGTTTGCATGCTGTACATTGCGCATGCTAACGAAGGACGGGACCGGCATATATCTAAGAAGACTTGGGAGGGGTGTGCTGGGAGTCCTGGGCATGACATGAGTTATTCATAGGGCATTGAGGCTATAGACACGGCTTGTATAAAACTATGGATCACTACTCTAATAACCAATGTCACCGGACCTTGCCCAGACTAAGGCCAGAGAGACTCCTTTCAGCATGAAGAACGATGCCCCTGGGCGGAGCTGGCATGATGCACGCCCGCGAGGATATGCTTAAACGAGGTCGTGCCGAGCGCAAGGGTTACCGATGTTCCGAACGTTTCAGCCGTACGCGCTGCGCACCGCTTTTCCACTCATCCACCACCTTGTGTCCTCTCGTATCCGCAAGCCGCTGTCCGGCGGACCACCTAATTCACGCAGCTAGCAGCTAAGAAGAGCTCGAAACCGCCGGATGCTGCTGTCCGCGGCGTCTCGCCCGTCAATACCCGTCTACCTGGTCGTCCCCACTGGACTGCTCCTCGTCGCCTACTTGTACGCCTTGGCAACGCGGCCGCCGATACCGGACCACGCGCGAGTATCCGAGCCCGAGCGATATGGCTTTCCGGAGTGGTACGGACCCAGCTCGTCCACGCCATACGACGTCAAGCATGGCTCAGGCAGGTCGGGGGCGAGTGAGCTGTGCGAGAGGCCCCGGAGTGTCTTGCTGTTCATAGATCTGCCCTGTAGGTCTCTCGGTCGTGTCTGACGGTCCGGTCCTGCCTGCATGTTGGGATGTGCTGGCGCCGGTGTCGGAGACTGTGGACAACGTGCGCATCCAATGTCCAGCTGACGCCAGATGGACACCCGAAGATCCCGCATGCGCTGGACGTGCTGGACACCCTGGAACACGACCCGAACGTCCAGCTCACAGTGGTGGCGCCGTTCCAGGATGGCTGGCGGGACGATCAGCGTATCATCAAGAACATCGAGGACGCGGGGTGTGGAGAATGGGTCTGGCGCATCGGCGAGAACGTGAGGGAACCGCATGGGGCGTGTGCAAATTCCGTCTGGATCAGGCGAGTCGATGCATGTGGAGCTAGGCGTGGGCTGACTGCAGCGAGATCGTGTCGAGGCAGTATGGAACGATGGGGGACCTGCCCGTTGACTCGAGGGCGAATGTAACGGTCCTGCCGCAACCGCACTATCTCGTCGCGAAGGAGAAGAAGTATGAAGCGCTCAAGGAGAGCCATGGGGAGGCTTGGGAGATGGGGCTGTTCACGCATGTCTTGCCTTATGTGAGTCGGATCCGAGCGAAGGTGGCTGACGATAGGTCGAGTAGGTCACAGCAGGGTGGACCCGCTCCGCGCTCACCCCAGCATACATACATACTATCCGTCGCATGCTGTGCCGAGCAGAAAGTCTGTGACGTACTTCCCGCGCAGAGAGACGCCTCATTCGGACTATCCTGCCTTGCCATGGGGCCGTAGCTGGAAGACCTTCATCCGTGAGCTGCCAGGCAAAGGACGTGTCGCAGTCCTAACCCGTAGCTGACCGGTTACACCCCCCACCACGACATGTTGGTACGGACCCGCTGAAGCAGGGGAGCGCGTACAGGCGGTACTGGGCCAAGGTCGAGGGGAGAAAGGCCGAAGTCATGCGTCATGCGGGAGTGTGCTTGGTATGTAGCAGACGTTGCCTCGAAATTGGACAGGCCAGTAGCGGTGCCCCCTAAACACGCTCACGATCAGTTCGAAGGATGGCAGGAAGGCATCTTGGATGAACGTGTCGTTCAAGCAATGCTGTCCGGCTGCGTTGTCGCCACTGTTCAGCCTGAAGTACATCACGGTGCGACCTTCTGTGCTCCTCGGAAGACCCACTGATCTCAAGACGTGCTGTCGCCTCTGATCATACCGTTGTCACCCCCCAGCGACCCATCAGCGTCCCTACCAGTGGACGAGCTAAACAAAGCTTTATCAAAACTCACCAACGCAGAGTTGAAACGGAAACAACTCCACGCATTCATCTATGCCAGACAGAAATTTGTCCCCACCGCCGGCGTGCGGGCGGTCTTTGACGCGATGAGACGGTGGGAGGAGGGCGGGAGGGGTTATCTCTTTCCGAACGGATGGAGGTGGACGTGTAGCACAGCAGGGGTGAAACCGCCGTGGTGTGATTGAGGGGAGGGGCCGTGATTGCATGCATCATTCAGGATGAAGCAAGACGCGTTGGTGATGCGTACGTGACGCGCGGTGTATGTGATCTGATTTCATGTTGTGTCGAGTTTTGGGCCGAGTTCGGAGTCGCCACGCGCTGGGCCGGTTAAGCGAAAGTTTGAATCCCACCACACGCGAATTTTGATCAACCTCTCCGTCTATCCATCTTATCTCCCCCCACCTCGTCATCTGTATCCTAGCCTTCGTCCCCACCTCTGTCGCCGTCAGAGCCCCACCTCGTTCTGGCTGATCGCGACACACGGACCTCCACGGTACGTCCATTCGGTCATGCCCCACGCCCCCACCCGACTCTCCTTTCACCCGCTTCTCCACCCGCCTTCCCCGCCCCGCTTCATCCTCCTCGGCCGTCTGCCATATCCTACGCGTATCAATGTCGTGCCGTCTTCGGACACCGATCCACCTTTATGCAATGACATGGCTCTGACGCGTTGCAGTACTCCGGAAGACACCGTCCCCACGCGCCTGCACGATCGATAGGGACGATTGTCCTGTCGTTGGCATATCGAGTGCCATCCCTGCTGACGGCCTCGACACCTTCGTATCGCTTATATAGCTTCGCGAGCGTGCTCCGCTAGCCTTCCGTACGACATCATCGTAGGTCGCCAAGCCCGCCGAGCTGTGTTATGGCGTATAAGAGCTGACCTCATGCGTCTCCTCTCACCTGCAACTTTTACTCTTGCGCACTATTTCACACACAGACAACATGGTCAAATACATTCTCGTTTGCGGAGGAGTCATCTCGTGAGTGCTGCGTTTCCCAATAGGGTTCGTCGCTGACCCGCAGCGGTATCGGCAAAGGGGTCATCGGTACGTCCCCTCCTCAACCACCCTCCATCTCAAGTCCCGCAAGTCATGAACAAAGCTCACGCAAATTGCCTCCTCGCTCTGCTCACAAACCCTATTCTACCGTCCACTCTCCCCTCGCTACCCCCTCCGCCTCTGCCAAACCCTCTCAACATATCTCGCGACAACCCTCTCATTGCTCATCGCCCGCCTTGCCCCCGAACGGCCCCGCTGCTCCTGATACCCTCCACTCCATGCTCGTGTTCGCGCTTGAATCGGCAACCGTCTCATCTACGACCCTTTCTTCGTCGGCCTGGTCCTTTCTCGACGACACCGACTATGTTCACCCGCTGCTTGCTCAACCGTTACTGCCTTCGTGCCACTCTCTAGCCTCGAGCACGGGTCTGCTGCTCAAGACCGCCGGTCTCAAGGTCACGGCGATCAAGATCGACCCGTACATGAATATCGATGCGGGTACGATGGCCCCGACGGAGCACGGCGAGGTGTATGTGCTCAACGATGGAGGAGAGACGGATCTGGATCTGGGAAACTACGAGCGGTACCTCAACGTCTCGCTGGGCAAGGACAACAACGTCACCACCGGAAAGATGTACAAGCACGTCATTGACCGAGAGGTGGGTCAGGACGCGCGACCTGAACTGACGGCAGCGTAAAGGAGACTACCTCGGCAAGACGGTGCAGATTGTGCCCCACTTGACCAACGCGGTCCAGGACTGGATCGAGCGGGTGTCAAAGGTGCCGGTGGACGAGACGGGCGAGCAGCCGGACGTCTGCATTGTCGAGGTGGGTGACATTGGAAAGATTCCACTGACAACAGCTCGGCGGAACAGTTGGAGACATCGAGTCGGCGCCTTTCATCGAGGCTATGCGCCAATTCCAGTTCCGAGTCGGCCACGAGAACTTTGCGCTTGTCTACGTCTCGCTCATCCCGGTCGTTGGCGGCGAGCAAAAGACCAAGCCGACTCAGGCGGGTGTGCGGGATCTGCGAGGATTGGGTCTGTTGCCGGACTTGGTGAGTGCGCCGCTGCGGCCCAGCTGAGACCAGATCGCGTGCCGATGCGAGCACCCGCTCCTGACCGCCACGATGGAGAAGGTGTCCATGTTCTGCCACGTCACGCCAAAGCAGGTCCTCGGTGTCCACAACGTCTCGTCCACGTACCACGTTCCCCTGCTGCTCGAGGAACAGGGCATGCTCAACTACCTCCGCAAACGACTCGCCCTCGACGACGTCATCGTCTCGGCGCAGAACAAAGCCCGGGGCGACAACCTCATGTCTCGATGGCGAACGCTCACCGTCGGCCAGGAGCGCATGTTCGACTCGGTCTCGATTGTGCTGATCGGCAAATACACCTCGCTGCAGGACTCGTACATGTCGGTCGTCAAGGCGCTCGAGCACGCCTCGATGCGCTGCGGCAGGAAGCTCATCCTTCACTGGGTCGACTCGTCAGATCTGGAACCTCAGGCCGAGATCGACGACCCGGTGCGATACCACGACGCGTGGCGCGCGCTCTGCTCCGCCAAGGGTATCATCGTCCCCGGTGGATTCGGTCTTCGTGGCACTGAAGGTATGATCTCGGCGGTGAAATGGGCTCGAGAGCAAAAGGTGCCGTTCCTCGGTATCTGTCTCGGATTCCAGGTTGCCGTGATCGAGTGGGCGCGAAATGTGATCGGACTTGAGAATGCTCACTCGGCCGAGCTCGTCCCGGACTCGCCTCACCCGGTCATCTGCTTCATGCCGGAGATCTCCAAGACGCACATGGGTGGCACGATGCGACTTGGTCTGCGGCCGACCGTCTTCGAGCCCAACACCGAGAGCACTATCCTCAGGCGGTTGTACGGGTCCAAAGACGTCGCGTGGGAGAGACATAGGCACCGATACGAGGTCGAGCCAAAGTATGTTGAGGAGCTCGAGAGCAAGGGCAACATGCGCTTCATCGGCAAGGACGAGCGCGGCGAGCGTATGCAGATGCTCGAGCTGGATGGTGCGTTCCTTGATTCAACTGCCGTCTGACCCCGACTGACCCCAGACCACCCGTACTTTGTCGGACTGCAGGCGCACCCAGAGTTCTGCTCGCGGCCACTCAACCCCTCGCCGCCTTTCCTCGGTCTCGTGGCGGCCGCGTGCGGCGGCGACGAGCTCCAGAAGCAGCTGGAACGAAACGAGAAGGAATACGTGGCGCCGCACCCTGAGTCGGCCAAGGTCGTGCCTGCTTCCGAGGCTGTCACGGAAAAGGCACGCGCAAGGAGCCAGGCCGTCGATGGCGTCAAGGTCAGAGGGGTGGTAGCGGACAAGGACCTCGTCGAGGTCGAGGACAGGCTGAGCAAGGTGCATGTCAAGGAGGACCTCCCCAACGGCGCGATGGAGAGCCTGGCCAACCACTAGTCTACGGGCCGTTGGTTCCAGGGCGTGGCGCTACGCCTGGCGGATATCACCGGGGGGTGTTAGATAGACGATGACGATCTTGCAGGGTATATTTCTCGTCTGACAGGACGGCCTCGTGTCATGCATCTGTACACTTTAGCTCGAAAGCGCAGGCCCTCGACGCCTGCGGGAACAGCGGACTGTAGCACGGTGAATGACTGGTCTGCACGTGAAGTCGACACCTTCGTTCCAGTACATCGTCGTGCTGGCGGGAAGTTACGGCAAGGTGCTGCGATCTCACTGAAAAGGGGACAGGTCAGCTGGAAAGGTTCCCGGAATACACCAAGCACTGTCGACTCCCGACGGAGTTGATGTCATGAGCAACATCCGTACATGTGAAGCCCCCCGATCAGTCCGACCCTGTGGATCGTGACGAGGCTGCGCTAGACCAGGACCGGTCGAGTCTGAGAATCAGATTCCAGAACACGCATGATGCGCGTCTGAACCCTTGAAGCCGGATCGCTTGCGGGTCAGGACCCGATGGTGCATGCCGGTCACCCCGGAATCGCACGACGATCTGTTCTGGCCATCAGTCTGCTCATTAGACCAGGGATACCAGGGATCTGCACTCTTCAAGCATGCCACAAAGTCCATAAGCGTTGGCATGTCTTCGCCCTCGACCCCTTTCGAGTCGAGGGTGTGATGCGTTCGTTCCACCGAACGCCGCAACGCCTCGGACGCTCTCACGCGAGGTGGGCCGAAGAAATAGACAATGGAACCATAAGCAGCAATAACGTATGCCCTCCCCGCAGTCAGACCGAGTGGGCGCGTTGTTGTCACCGAGGGCAGGGCAGCAGCACCAGCCGGGCGCGGTGTTTACGCGCTACGGCCGGCGGGGGTTGTCAATTCGAGCGATTCAAGCAATTCGCGCAAAATCCCATTTCTCCTCCCCCCTGCCCGTGCCCGTTGGCGTCGCATCTTTGTCCCTTTTCTCACAGAACATGGCTTGATCCCATCATCATCCCGCCGACCTTGTTGACTGCCTGTTGTAAATCGTCTGTCATCTTCCCTCACGACGCGGCTGGACAACAAGTAGCGAAAGCAGCAGTCGGCCCGCCGACGGATGCCGCTCGACGAGGTCATCGACGAGATAGGATACGAGATCACCGGCCCGGGATACACCTTCCTCGAATTCGCTTTGACCGCCGAGATGTCGTTTTACAGCTCCAGTATGGCTTCCTCGTCGACGTCTTACAGCTCCAGTACGGCTTCGACGTCGACGACGACGCCGATCTACGACGCGGAGTGGACGAGAACTGTGAATGCCGCCCTGACTTCTGCAATCGACATGAATACCGTCACAGGCTCTGTCTACTCGGCGACCAACACCATCACGATGGCTTTCCCGAGCGCATCCTCCTCGTCCTCGTCCTCGTTTCCGTCTGCGTACGCGCCGGCATATCCCACCAGTGTGAACGCAACCAGCGCCGACGGCGCATCCGGGAGCGCGTCCGACCCGGCCCCCGCATCAGGCGGCACGTCAGACAAGACGGCCAGTGTGCTCAAAGGCGTGCTCGGAACGATCGGCGGCCTTGCGGTCCTCCTCGTCTTCATCTTCTGTGTCAAGCGGCGCCGTGCAAAGAGGCGGATCATGGGCGATCCGGAGATGTCGCAGATAGTAGACGCAGCGACGACCAGGCCAGTAGTGACTCACACCGAATCCATCGGCATCGTTGCCCTGCCGCCGCCCCTGGCCCGCTACTCGCGCATCGTAGACGCATCCGCGGCGCCGGCTCTGCCTCCGCGGACGCGTCTATCCCCCTCGCCCCGATACAGGGACTCGGTCGTCTCGTCCTCGTGGGCCGACGACTCGGAGATGGACGCGTTCGCGACCGACGGCTCTTCCATCGCCCGCACGCTCTCGACCCACTCGAACGACTCGCGCGCCTCCGACGCGACGATCAGGACCACCGAGAACCCATTCGACCACCCGGCTTACACCACCCTTCTCCCCTCCTCTCGTCGCACAAGGTCCACACCGACGGGCACTCTCCTCACCGCCTCCTCGCCCATCGACCCCTTCTCCGACGGCCACGCTGCGCAAGCGAGCGGCTCAGCTGTGACGCTGCTCGACAGCGCGCCGTCGCCCATCTCGCCCTTGTCGCCCGCGGTCACCACGTCGAGGCGGTCACCCGCCGATACGCTCGAAGACATGTTTGCGGATCTGACCGACGAAGACTCTGGCGGTCTCTCACGCGGGGCGACGATCATCAGGCATGTGGATGCGGGCTCGGCGCCCAGAGGTCGACAGGGGCAGCCCGAGCCTGAGCGGATCGGAGGTGGCGAGGTGCATATCCCGCCTACTTATATGGAGCTGTACCCTCGCCAGGGTGCTAGGCTTCCGCGGTAGTCGGGTGTCGAGTCATGGACATTTCCGCTTTCAATGTCGGAGGATTTGTAGTTATTCAGGCTATAATGGACGGCTCTAATGTATTGCTTCGATGCTCACCAACTTGCATCGGTCGTTGACGCTTTCGTGGTGGAAACACCCACCGAGCTCGTTTAGTCGGGAAGACACGAGACAACGGTTCGCGCGGGGCGGGGATCGGACCGGATCATTCAGTATTTGGGTCAGTGCCCGCTGAGCGTTACGCATGACCATGAAACGTTGGCCAGGCATCAACAACAATGATCGGCTTGGCGTTTCGACACCCGGATTAGCTAATCAATCCAGTATTATGCATGAAAGTCCCTGTCTTCACGGTCGCCCGCAATCGCGCGTGCCATCTGATAGTATTCTAGACATCAACCGAAGAGCATCGACGCGGCCACGTCGGGATTTCCCCCAGCGGCATCCAGCAGCTGGATGGCATGCGCCCTCGAAGCGCCAAGCCCGATGATCTGCAGTGTCAGCTCGGTTCCGTCAGCCGTCAAGCCACACACCGTTTGGATGTTCTCCTCAGAATGGGCACTGGCCGGAGGCTTAGCAACAGCTGGCGCTGCCGCCCTCCCACTGCCGCTCGGTCCCGCCGCGCTGGGTCCCGCTCCAAGCGCGTGACCCATCCCGGGGAAGCTTCGCTTTTCGGTCGTCGGACTGGCGACCCCCGGGTGTAAGCCTTCCCCAGACGCTTGACCCATCTCGTCCGCAACACCCGCTTCGCCCTGGCGCCGAGCTTTGTCTGGAAGTTCGTGCTCAGCGAGGAAGGGGATTTCGGTAGTGTTGATGCGGAGGACGTTGGAGGAGAGGTCGATGCAGCATTGGTGGCGTTTCTGCGGTTAGCTTAAACGTCATCTGGCGAAGAGACGACTCACGAGCATGTCGAGGCCAAAGAGCAGGTCGACGGCTCGGCCTTCCAAGACCGAGAAAGCGCAGGGAAGGTACAGGTTACCGAGCTTGATCTGGGCTGAATGTATCCGGCCGAGGATCTGAGCGGTCCCGACGCCGACGGCCATGCCCGCAAATCGAGTGTCAAGCAGTCGCATGATGCTGCCCATGAGCTTGAGACCACTAGGTACCGCACAGAGCTCACCCGCAACGTTCCGCTGTTTCAGGCGATACTGCTGATTAGCGACTGCCCCTAGTGGTCCTGCCGAGGGACTCACTGATCGTAGACTGCGCGCCCGAGTCGACGAAAGCCTTGACGGGATGCCCGTTGACCTCGACGTCAATGTACAGCATGGTGACGTTGCCGAAAGATTCCGGCTGCAAGTCAGCTTGCGTCGACGCCGGAATTGCCCTTGCGAACCGAGTACTCCATCGCATGCTCCATGTTCTCGTACACCCTCTCCATCCTTATCGCCTCTTCAATCTTCTTCTGTGCCTGCAAGTCAGCTTCACGCTCCCACAAACTCGTCTGAAGTTGACCTCGATGTCGTAGGGATCGGCGTTCAGCGCCTGCTTGTCAGCTGATGCGCCGGAGGTACAACTCGTCAACCCACTTCGGTCATCCTGTCCTTCTCGCTGGTGACCTGTCGAGCTCGGGACGCCCATTTCGTGAAGGCTTCACGGAATTGCCGACCGGAGGTGACAGCCTGGGCAAACTCTGGGTCTCTCTGCTTGGTCAGCAGGGTGCTCGCTGTGGACACGTTTCGCTCACCGATCGCAGGTCCTCCATCAGACGCGGATTGCCAAGTGCTTGCAGACGCATCCGCTCCAGCTCGTCGTCACTGCTTGGGAAGCCTGGAATGATCGAAGCAGGGGCGGAAGAAGAGGACGAAGAGGCTTGATTTCTGGCTGTCAGCTCGATATGCATAGCGACACAAGTGCAGCTAACGTGAGAGTCAAGAAGAGCGTCGCGTCGGCGGTGAGACCATAGCTGGCGAGACTCCTGTTAGCATCCGACAACGGCTCGCCCGAGTCGGTGGAGAGGAGGATCGAATCCTGAGGAAGGTCCGCCTGATCGTAAGCTGTGCGAACAAATGAAGAGACGGCGGGCAGCTCACCTCGGCCGCGATCAGGGCGATCACGTCCTGCACGTCCATCGACTGGCTGACCTCCTGCTCGTACACGTTCTCTTCGCCGATGATTGTGAGCTTCATGTTGTGTGCTGTGTGATGGACAATGACCAAGATTACGCGTCGATCATCCCGAACACCGTCATCAATGCGCCGCCCGCCTGGTCGACCTCCACCGCCCAGCCAAGCCCATCCACCCAGGTAGTGGTCATTACAAAGTCATTACGAAGCGATTACAAATCGCGGCTAATCCCAGATTGTAACAATATCCCCCGCCGTATTTATGCCCATTTCCTCCCGGCCGGCCTGACCACGCTCACCATCATCCGGCGCGTCGTCGCGACCAGGCACACGCTCCTCCCCGTCATTAGTCTCCCCCCACTCGCTTCACACCCCGACATACATCCACATAACAGCCAGCATGCCTCCCTACACCCCAGGTCTCTCCTGGCCGAGGTCGGATGGTGACGAATCGAGCTATCCGTCCACCGACGAGCAGCGCCCCAGCAACATTAGCAACTGGTTCGAAAAAGTCCTCCCATCACACGAGAAGTATGCCCTGTACGAGACCAAGGTCGGCACGCATATCGCCAAGCTGAAGGGTATCGCGGGTGGGTTATTCGCCGCGCGATTTGCCCTCTAGAGCTCACGACCAGCTGCGTCGTACCGCATGCCCCTACCGCCTGGATATGCGCTGTTCGCACACCACAAGCCCAACTCGGCCAGCGGGGGAGAGCGGGTCGATGTGTACCTCCGGGTGAGCCCGGGTTCCTCTCACAAGAGACATGAGCTGACGGCAAGGGATGTCCCAGTATCGGCAAGGTGAGCTGATCGCCCCTGAGACGTGCAGTCCGAACCGAGATCCCGGACAGTCGGCTTTGGCCAGGACCGCAGCCAGAGCTCAGGCTGACGATATTCAGAAACAGTTCCGAAGTCCAAACGAGTTCCTCCCTCACGCGGAGTGGTTGATGGACACGAGCAGGCCCCTGGCCGACCACTCAACAGTATATCTCCCATCTTCACTGCCCTCCCTGAGAGGACTGACGCCAGTGCGAATGCATATACAACAACAGCTCCGAGGCCGCTGCGGCGAAGAAAGCCCGGGGCTCGCTTGCTGCAGGTGGACCCGTCAGCGTGACGCCAAAGCGACCGCGCGAGTCGAAAGCAGGGGAGGCCGGCCCATCTAGCGCCGGACCCAGCTCGAAGAAGCGCAAAGACTCGCCCACGGAGATGGAGAAATCCGAAGAACCGCTCCCCACAGCCATCGTGCCGGAACGGGCCATCGACATGGCCACGGGGCGACGATACCGCAAAGGCGAGCTCATCTGGTTCCGTATCGACACGATACATCCCCCAGCGGACAACGGCAAAGGTCTGCCGGATCTTACGCACTGGCCGGGTCTTATTGCGAATGCTACGGAAAAACGAGCACTCGAAACGACGAGCGGTATCCCCGATTCGCTCAACGGGGTGCTGACCGCGATATCAGGCGGCAAGTCGGGCTCGACGACGACGCCAACGACGAACAAGCGCCCAGTGGTGATCTTCGAATACTCGATCCGGCCGCTCGGCTTCTTCGCGAGCAATGGCGAGGTGGTCAAGCGGCCAGAGGAGATTCTGCCATGGCAGATGGGCATGGCGCTGTTGGGCGGAAACAAGGGCTGGGACGCGCTCGGCAAAGAGGGAACGAGAGTCATGCGCGAGCGAGTCAAGGCGGACCTGAACGAGCTGAAGGGGAAGGGGTTGCCGGTGCCGACGGAAAACGCGGACATCGACGCGCGATGGCGGGAGAAGATGGCGCCGAGGTACGCGTTCAACGACATGCCGAAGAACTGGGATACGGTCGCATTCCGACTGGGCATAGCAATCAAGATCGGCTCGGCGACGGCCAACTCGTGGGCCCAGACGGATAAGATCGACCTGGTTCCTGGGGTCGAAGTGAACGAGGAGGACAAGGAGGCAATCGAGAGCCAGAGGAAGACGCTGTTCCAGGGCTTGTGGTGGGGCGGGGAGCGGTTATGGCTTGAGGATATGGTCCGTGTGCGGCGACACCGTGTCGAGCTGCCCGACACGCTGGGCCTCCCGTCGCCGGGTGCCGCGGACCGGAGCGTCACCTTCCGGATCAGGTGAGTGAGAGGCGATCCCACCGGACCCAGCTCACGCCAGAATGATCACGCTCGAGATCTCGCCCGACACCACCGAGGACTTTTTCGCATACCGATGTCACCTCTACGGAGACCTGTACGAGATCGCTGTGAATTCCGACGGAATAGAGCACAACCTGAACAAGGGAGATAGCGACTGGGTGCTGGCGAACCCGAAAGCTCCTCCTGGCTACTACTACAAGCAATTGAACGAAGAGGGATCAGAGATCATGCTCGACATCATGGGTGGGTCATGAATTGTTACCTCGACTCGCGCTGATGTCTAGATGTGGCGGGACGAATTTACCCTGACTTGCTCGAGCCGACAGCGCAGAACTGGCTTGCTCACCCCTCGCTCCCGGACGAGGTCAACAAGCTGCGAGCGACGCCGGACGATACTGCCAAGACGCTAGCGGGATTGCTGCCGAGCACCTCGGTCGCATCCCGATCTGACCTATGGAAGCGTACGTTGAGAGCCCAGCTTGACGGACTAGACCCAAGCTGATGTGCAGAGGATCTATACACCATCGTCAGCGAATCGACGAAGAGGACCGAGGTCGACTTCAAGAAGTTCTACAAGAACCTCCTCAGCCCGCCAGCAACGGCTTCAAATAAGAAGGGATCGACGCCGAATGCGCCGGAGAACGCGGCCATAGCCCCAGCGGACTCGACGAACGTCAGTGTCGCTCCAGGTGCGCCTGCACAGGCCAGCGCAACCGCCATGAAGGGGGCGAGCGAGGCACCTGCCGCCGCTGATGGCTCAACCGAGTCGTCTGCGCCTGCACCGGCTGCTCCTGCCCCCAGCGCGAGCGCAGTCGGTTCCGTCTCCGCATAAGCGGACACGGCGTGGAAGATGGAGATAGAAGGTGTATGATCTATGACCTGGTCGACACGATTTCGAAATTGCTAGCATGAGGTGAATTCTTGGGAGACGGCGATGCCAATATGAATAAGTACGAAGTACGTATCAGGGTTGCCCTTTCCCCCGCGTTCTCAGATCCACTCGCAGCCGCACACAGCGATTTTCCATCTGGACCCGGCGCAGCATCGAGTATAAGATTGTGCATAAGATATATAGGATCCCTGGCGTACAAAGCTACCTGCCCACTCGCTCCTCCATAGCGCCCGCGACCCTTATCGCTTGAACGGCTTCGCAGCGTTGCCATTAGAGAAGTAAGCCTTGGATCCGGTATCATCCCCCCCCTCATCCACTGCTCGCCTCCACGCCTTGGCCGCTCCGCTGTGGTCGAAGTAAGCCTTGGAGCCGGTATCTTCGGCTCCGTCCTCTGCCGACCGGGCGAACGGCTTGGCGCCTTGATTGGAGAAGTACTGACCCTTGGGCGAGGTTGACGAGCCTGGGGACTCGCCCCGCTCAATGAGCTTTAGCGAGTTGTGCTGTTTTTCGAGGTTGAGCACCTCGCCGTCGGAGTAGAGCGGCTGGCAGTTTTGCTATCGTCAGCGGGCGTTCAATCGAAGGTTAGGGGACGTACGAGGCCGTACACCTGCGCTCCATTGCAACTCGACTTTGGCACAGGTGAGGCGGAGGCGCGCACGGCCAGCAGCGAGCAGAGGGTGACGACCACCCGAACGGAGACTTTCATGGCGGTATGAAGTTCAGATGCTTGATGGTCAGAAGTCGACGGGCAGTGGGGCGAATGTCAGCATGGGTCAACTTTCGAGATGGCTTTTATGTCTTGCCATGCGGAGTCAGACAGTCGCCGACCCACACGCTAACACCTCCTTGTTGATCTCGCGTTCGAAGATGTCTTGGATCGACCGAATGTGTCATTCACCGTGCCAGCGGCGGGGCGTACATTGATTGAATTTCGCGATGGGCCGGTCTTGCGTGGCGTCGCGCGTGGTCGATCACATGTGATACGTGCCTGCAAAGGCCGCACGAGGCTAGCCTCACTGTACGGGTGGCGCTGCGATCGAGGCGCTGGACCTGTTGATCAGAGCTCGGGTTAGCGACTTCGCTTGGCAATAATCAGTAGCTTGTAGGGGGCACCAGCCGGCCGTGATGATGGCGCCGGGATGTTACTGTTCGCAGTTCATATACAATGTGGAACAGAACGCATAATAAGTGGCCGTCGCTTTGCCGCCTCCCGCAGTGTCGGCTCAAGCACCCCGAACTGTCCGCCGCCGCCGCTTGTTGACCGCTCCATCATGTCTGCTGGTCACTACCCCTCTCCGCCCCATCTACACCTCACATCACGCCTGCATCAACAGATCTCAGAGAACGCGCCGAGAAATAGCCGTATTGTAGAGTCTAGCATCCTCCGACCTCTGATAACGTCAGCGTATGCAGCGAGACGACAGGTTGCATCCGCAACTCACGCTCCAGCAAGACCTCGATCGAGTCGCCCTCCTCCATCTCGAGGTCCTGCGCAGTCTGGTCATCCTGGATACGAGTACCGTCGAAAAGCAATCTGCTAATTAGCGGCTGATGCGGTTTTTCGTGGTCTACACTCACCGGATGGCGTTGACATCGGCTCCCACTCGGTCGGCGTATGCGTTCTGTAGGTTAGTGGGATCACCGTACCACAACTAGGCATCTCCGCGTCGAACAAAGATGCAAGGCTGCTCGGCTTACCTTCAGCTTGTTAAGCTTTGTTGTCTTCTTGATCTTAAAGAAGACCTCATTTCCGTCTGTCGAGACAATTTTGATGTTGAGCGTGTTGTCTGGAATCAACACTCGACTCGATCGGGAGTGAACAAACGCCGGGCTTGCGAGGAAGGGCGAGGAGGGGCAAGCGCGACTCGACTTACCGTCAGCCTTGGGCTTGACGTCGGCGGGTGGTGGCGTCCCAGCGTCAGACATGTTCGTTAGATGCAGCTGATGTTGATTTCCCGGCGGGCGATGAGAGCTGTCGTTGCTGGATGTGGCTTGGAGTGAAGAGTGATCAAAGTAGTGAATGCTTATAGTCGTCGTCGAGGCGCAAGCAAGCTCGCGTCACCCGTGTCGCCACCTTATTTACGTCACCCTCATGTGTGGAGGGGGGCGGGATCAAAATCCCAAAGTGAGCGGTTTGCCGCGGGTTGGAAGCCCCGCTTCGCCTGTTGTGATCTCAACCTGGAACACCCACACGCTTATTATTATCGATAGCACCCTCCCGCCGTGTCGACTTTGTTGCTGCTGCATTGTCGCTCTCATTGTGATCGACAACAATCGACCACGAGTGCACCGCTCCCTTTGCCGTCCGGTCGCTTCAGGTATATATTGTCAGCTCCGACGACGCGACGACCGCAGAACCATCCCGTCAGAACGGTACGTGCTTGCGGACACATGACGCGTCCAAGCGCCAGAGAGATTATTCATTGATCTTCCGGACTGATGATCAGTCACTCGTCTCGGCTCAATTGATCGTCCACACGCGCAACACACGAGGGTCAAGGACGACCATCGGTTCAGATATCTCTATCGCATCGACGTGACTCATCAACCCGACGCGCTCACTCGCCATCGCAGTCATCGTGCTCGTCACCACCTCTTCCGCGCTCATCGCCATCGCCTGACCGCCTGTTACCGGCGTAACCGAGGGCTTGGTCTCTGCGTGACCTTTCCACCGATCGTCGACCGTTTTCAGCCAGTCAAATCGGCTTTCACACCCGCGCCTGATGCCCAAGCGCAACCCTCCGCCCGAGGCTGTCACTCCCATCGCTGCACTCGTCGCTCCTCCCCCACCTTCCCCACTTGTCGCTACCCTCCGGAAAGACTGGCGATGGGCGGCGATCTCGCAATTCATCTGGACGTTCTCCGACGCATTCGGCCTAGTCGATTGGGACATCGAGGATCGTGCTGACCGGCAGGAACTCGAGGCTGATCTGGACGGAGATGAGACGCATGTTCTGCCGACGCTGCTGGCGAAGCTGCTGTTCGCGTTGACATATAATCGCCAGATCAAGTGAGTTGCCCTTGTACGCTACCGACCTTCCAAGCGGCTTCGGTATGACAGCCCACCGCCACCCGCTGCCCTCCGTACTCTTTGTGCCTGTCCGGCCCTCACTTGAAGACCTCGGCTCACGTACAGCCGGGATAACGCGTTCGACAATTTGCGGAAAACGTACCTCAAGCGGGTACCGGAGACAACCCCGTTCGGGACGCTAGAAGAGCCAATAGAGTGGGCAACCCTCGGCCTCAGTCAAAAGGTTTGTCGCCCGATCATAAGCGTGCGGCCCACTCACGCCCAGGTCAAGGTCATTCACGAGCTGTGCGAATGGCAGCTGGAGAATCCTGCTCGCTTTCGTGCGCTGCTGAAGACCGAAGATGAGGAGGCGACATGGGTACGTTATCCATCCTCCGTTTGTGGCAGGTGCTGATGCCAGCGTGTTGACCCTTTGGGCTGGGACAAGCTGGGCAACACGTACTACCTATTTGACGGTGAGCACTTTCACGATGGCGCCGATCTGACTCCAGACAACCGTCTATGGGTCCAGCGCGTACCGCCCCCTCCTCCCCGTCCGCCCAAGAAGACGTCTCTGAAGGCCAAACGTGCCGATCGCGCTCTGCGTCGGTCAAAACCACCGCCCAAGAAGTCGCACAAGAAGAAGGAGCCCGCACCGGCCTCATCGCCTGCACCCGCCCCAAAAATCGAGGAGCCAGTGAGCGGTACACGCAAACGAACGCAAGTCTCGTTCTTCGGCAACCTCACTCCGACTGTCGCTGCTCTCAAGCGAGGCGGCAGCAATCAGAGCACCCCCGCCAGCACGCGCGGAATGAGGAGCAGCTCGAGGTTACATGGAGGTTCGGCATCCGAGGCCCCGGAAACGCCGTCCAAGCAGACTCCGACGCGGAGGGCGGCCGCGCCCATCCCGCTCGGCACAAGAGTCAGCAGGCGGCTGAGGGATGTGGACGACGAGTGGCAGCAGGTTCCTGAGGAATGGCTCAGCCCGGAGAAGAAGGACTCGCAGGACAATGCAGGGAACGAGGCGCGAGGGAGAAGGAACGCGAATGGCAGAGCCAATGGCAAGGGCAAGGCGAAGGCAAGGGAAGAGGATGAGGATTCGGAGTTGAGCGAATTGACGGATGAGGAGGAACACCAGAAGGCGGTTGAAGCCAGTCGGGCAGCTGGCGTGGAGCAGGTCACTGCGGACGCCGCGAGTGAAGGGGCGCTGACTCCGGTGAGCTTGCGTTGGTTCAACGACCAGATCGAGCTGACGGCAGGTACCCGAGGAGACGCCTGAAGCCAAGGCCGAGGCTGACAACGCTGAGACCGCCGAATTGACGCCTGCACCTGAGGAGACCGAGGCACAGGATGAGGACGAAAATGGAGTCAAGGCGGAAGCCGTAGACGCGGAGGCAGAAGATGACAAGATGGATCTTGACGCCAGAGAGGAAGAAGAGGACGAGGAGCAGGATGAGGTCAAACTCGCTGCCAAGAAGGCGAACGATCTGCCTCAAGGTTTCGTCGAATGGGAGGCGGTAAGTGGACCGGGACTTCAACGCGGCACCCCTAACGCCCAGGTATGCGTTACGCTGTACGACTGGCGGACATTCCCCGAGCAATTTGCCAATTCGCGGGATGCCGACGAAAGGGCCCTGTACGAGATGCTGCATGAGGAAGTCGGGCCGACCATCATCGAGCAGCTCATCGCGAAGGAGCAGGAGCGAATCAAGCAGCAGGCCGTGATGAACCGGAAGAGGTCCTCGCGTATCGCTACGAAGGAGCTGGAGAAGGAGGAGCTTCAGCGTCGCCTTGACGCCGAGCGGGAGATGGAGCAACGCATGACGTCTCAGCGCTTACAGGAGAAGCGGATCGCCAAAGAGGAGGCCGAGGCGGCGGCACGGGAGAAGGCAAGGGAGGATCGACTTCGGGAGCGGGAAGAGCGGGCTCAAGCCAGAGAAGAGGCGATACTCTGGAAGGAGAAGGAGAAGGAGCGGGAACTGCAGATGCAGAAGGATGAGAGGGAGAGAAGGAAGAGGAGAAGGCTGGAGGGACACAGCGCCAGTGGAACGAGCACGCCCACGGCTGCCGGAAGTCAGGAACGATGGGAGCTGGCGTGCGAGATCTGCAAGCTCCAGGGATGGAACATTGTACGTCCGCCGAGGAGCGACTCACTTGCATGCTGACGCCAAGGACGAAGACAAGGATCTGGTGTCGTGTGATAGTTGTGGGAAATGGCAGCATGTCGAGTGTCATGACCGCTACGACGTGTCGCAGGGGAGACAGCCGCGGAACTGGGACAAGGTGGATTTCAAGGTAAATCCGCAACGGAAGGCGAATCTGAAGCTCAAGCTGATGCTCAGTGCCAAGAATGCCTTCGGCGCGCGGCGAAGAAACGCCAGCGCATTTCCATGGAAGCAGCCCAGGCGGCCAATGGTCATCCGCCACAGTACCAGGTCGTTAATGGCATGCCCGTACACCCCGGGCCTCTACCTCCGCATGGCCAGTACTATGCTGCCTACCCCCCGAATGGCCACGCACCACCGGGTATCCCGCCAAACTACCCTTATGTGCCTAATCCCGGTCAACCGATCCCGCAGATGTCTCCACCCCATCACGATCCGCAAGCCCACCGGCTTGCACATCCGCCGCATCCTCCGCAACATTACCCGCCTCATCAACCTCAATATTCTCCGGCACCTCAACAACAACGAGCAGTGCCGCATCCAGTGCAACATCCCTTCGGTCCCGATCCCCGGAGCCGGGCTGGACCGCCGCCGATGGGCCTGCCGATGGGATATGCGAACGGCCACGGTCAGCAGGGCACTCCTCATGCCTCATACATCCATCCCGCCGGCCATCCTCCGCAGCACCCCGGGCATCCTCAACCTTACCCAGGTCCACCTCGGCAGTCGCCGCAGCATCCCGGACACCAGCAGTTGTCGCCACATCACGCTCCCCCGCCGCATCATGTTCCGTCGCCTCACCCGGCCACACCATCACATCGCGCAGGACACCATCCGTCGCATCCGGGCCAGCCGCAACCTTCCCCCACGTCGCAGGGTCCGCCACGGCAGAGTCCACAGCACGGCTCAGCGCCGATGCATGGACAATACGCGCCTCATCCGCAACAACAACCCCCGCATCACGCCGGTCCGCCGCGGGCTGGGTATCCCGCGTATCCGCCTCAGCCGCACCCTTCGCAGTCGCCTCATGCGCCGCCACCACATCTGCAACAATGGTCGCCGCATCATCAGTCGCCTCAACCCCTTCTGCCGCACTCGGCGCACCCGCCGCATCCTGTTCACCCATCACCGGGAGCTTACCATGGCGGACATGTTTCGCCGCAGCAGGCATATCCTCGGCAATCAGGTCCGCCTGGCGGACCACCTACGAGTGCGGGCCCACCTCCTGGACAACTGGGCCATGAGCAGGCGCAGTTGCAAAGCCGACCGAGTCAAGGAGTGGAGGGGCATCGTACATGAGCGAGCGTGTAGTCATGCCGTTGTCCATAGTCGCGACCCTGTGTACAGAATGGGTTCTGTCAAGAGTACTGTGCACGACCTCACTGCTTGGAGACGTGGAAACAAGTGTAAGGCTGGATCGATGTCGCATGCTCAAATGGAATGTGTGGGGTGTATAATACAGTGTGCGCATTGCTACCATGCATAACATATACGTGGTCGTTTGCGCTCCTGTGTCGCCCCCCCCCCGAGACTCTTTCATCTCTGTCCATGCATTGCGAAGGCGCCTTCAGGTCGTCGTGCAGGCGCCGATGGATACGTCGTCGTCTACCGGCTGTGTGCGTAATGAAAT
>Ga0308169_10001348_pt1 | contig 29152 bp, 51 predicted proteins | sample PhyBR1_2_FD_202139 | JGI IMG/M metagenome (GOLD analysis project Ga0308169, IMG submission 202139) | Phyllosphere microbial communities from UC Gill Tract Community Farm, Albany, California, United States - DLSLSB.R1 | ecosystem: Host-associated > Plants > Phyllosphere > Unclassified | place...
GGATGAAGGGGGGAAGGATGTACTTCTCCTGGTTGGCCTCGCTGTCTTCCGCTAGTTGCCCCTGCGGCTGGTATGCTACTCCCTGTTGTCAGCGCCGCTCCGATCAGGTCTGTCTGCCACCTATCGACCGGACCCTCGACGCACCTTGATGGAGAAGCGGGTGCCGTTCGGGTCGTACAGGTACTTGCCCGTCCTCGTTATTTGCGGCAGACCGAAAACGCCTGAAACCAGGCACAGCGCTGCCCATGCCGTCGCCTTCATCGTGTGCGGGCGGTGGAGCGGCAAGTGAAAGAGGTTGCTACGGTGATGTATCGCCGATGTTGGACTGGAAACGACTGTATGGCGTATGTCAATGTAGCGAAGGCGTGCTGATGCTGGTGAAAAGAGGGGGTTGATGATGGATGGATGGATGGCCGACGAGTGGAACGTTGTCGTCGGGGAGAGGCGGTGTTTACCCTGTCTAAACGTCTAATCCCTCCTTTCATACCGATGCGATCCCCTTTCCTGCCCTGTCTCGCATAGACAGACCCCCTGGACCCTCTCGTACGCCCACGCCCAGCGACTCGGCCCGGGGCTGATCGAGCGGCTGCATATGCATGGCGCCGTGTCACACTCCCGCGGCGCAAGTCTTGGCGGCGGTGCACAAATCACGTGAGAGAGCCGGGGAGCGAACAACCTAGGACGGGCGCTTGTCTCCCCCTCAGGACTCATAGCCGACCTGTCCCATTCGATGCGACAGGGACCAACCGCAACACGGCGGAGACGGTTAATACGCTTGACAAAGCCCCCCTGGTCGTCATGCTTACGACAGGAACATCGGCGAGGACAGACCCTGTCGTTCGGTGCGGGGGTAAACATCGGGCATTCGAGGTTGGTTCAGGAGGAGACGAAGCGAGGAGTGTGCTCCTGCACAGGACCGAGCCCGGTGATCCTTCTCGGGCAGACGGGGAGCTATACCCAGGGAGATCGGCTGTTCGCATATGCAAGGTTGGGGATACATGAGAAGTTGCCCTAATACACATCAGGACATTGGGAGACAGAGATGAAGCGGTGCGGCAGTGGCTTGCAGTACAGCGGGCCCGTCGACCTGCATGCATGCGCTGATGCGATATGAGCTGGTGGTGCGGGGCATAGAGCCAAGACGGTGATGCCCGAATGGCGGTGTGCTCCTGCCACCATCCTGGTGGCGAGCGCCGTGGAACCGGGAGAGCAGCGAGCACTTGTCCCTCGGCGACAGTCCTACGCTTCGCCCAAGCATGACTAGACCATCTCCGACCAAACCCTCGTCCCCGTCAGCAGCCCCACACTCGTCGCAGTGCCGACGGACCCCGCCGGCCTGACCGGAATTACCACCCACCCCGCCAAAAAGCGCGTGTGTTCAGCCATCGGCTATGTTCGACCGACCAACTCCGACATGTTGATCGTGACGGTTGGATGCGGAGAAGAGTTGTCCACTGCGGGGTCCATCGGAGCCTGTCGCTCTTGTTCGCATTAACTCGACTTGGCCAGCGATGTGCATGGCTACCCCACCGGAAGGCGGATAGCTGCGCGAGATGACATGGACGAGCATCGTCCTTGCCGGGTTGGCAATTGGGCAAGGCATCGACGTATAAGAGGGTCGTTCCATCAGTCGACGATGGACTGCCCATACTAGCCCACCACTGTCTTCGCCTCACCACATTCAAATTCATCGAGCATCCTCGGCCTCGCAGCGACGACGCCAGATCAAGCCGCCTGATATCATATCGATAAAGCGATAGCCAAGACAGTAAGCCTCCCTCCGCTAATCTCCTTCCCATATCTCCGCGAACGGCATTGAATCCCGTGCATTGCCGCTATCTTCGCGGGCGACGCGATGCACCCCGCATGCACCTGCCCAGCTGCCCGCCTGAATCTCCGCTGATCCGCAGTGCCCATTGCTGTCCCTCAAAGCACCGTCCCCGCGGTGGGAATCAACGGCTTCGGTCGAATCGGTGAGTCGAGCCTCCGCGTCCTGGGGGGCTACCCGCCCCCCTCTCATCCCGGCGCCAGAGCTCTGACGCGAGCCTGGCGAGCCTGGCACCCTCGCTTACGCCAGGTCGCGCGCTCTTCCGGCTCAGTCTCACCCGGACCGACATCAACCTCGTCGCGGTGAACCACACCGCGCTCTCGCTCGAGCACCTCCTCTCGGCGATACGGCACGACTCGACGCACGGCGCCTGTCCGCAGTCCCTCGAAATCACCATCGCCCCGTCTGATCACCCCGGCCTTTTGCGCCCTACGCCAAACAACCCCAGCCCGAGCGGCCTGCTGTACTGCGGCAAGCTCATCCACCTGTTCTCGCAGCGCGATGCGGCGCTCCTGGACTGGAAGAGCACGGGCGCCGAGTACATCATGGAGTCGACGGGCAAGATGACGACGCGCGACAAGGCGGGCGTGCATATCAGCGTGGGCGGGGCCAAGAAAGTCATCATCAGCGCGCCGAGCAAGGACGTGCCAAACATCGTGTTCGGGGTGAACCACGCCGCGTACGTCAGCAGCGAGGACATCATCTCGAATGCGAGCTGCACGGTGAGTGGCACGTGGTTGTTGTGATGCGGGACGCGGCCGGCTGACGGCAGACAAACTGCCTCGCGCCGGTGGCGCTCGTGCTGCAGCGGGCGTTCGGGATCGAGACGGGCATGATGACGACGGTGCATGCCAGTACGGCGAGCCAGAAGGTGCTCGACGGGTTCAGCACCAAGGATATCCGCTCAGGTGTGTGATGGCCCCGTGGTGTGCTCGTTCCGGCTGACGCGCGCAGGCCGATCAGCCATGGGCAACATCATCCCCGCCACGACCGGCGCCGCCCAGGCCGTCGTCAAAGTCCTGCCCGAGCTCAAGGGCAAGTTCCACGGCAAGTCTCGCCTCGGCGTACCATCTTGCGTGCGCATCCGCTCATGCCAGGCATCTCCATCCGCGTGCCCGTGACCAACGTCTCCCTGGTCGACCTGACCGTCACGCTCGAGACGTCCGTCGCATCCAAGGACGCCCTCATCGAGCCGTTCCGCACGGCCTCCACCCGCCAGCCCGGGCTGGAAGCGACGACCACCCCATGCCTCCGGGGCGTGCTCGACGTGTCGGACGAAAAGCTCGTCAGCTCAGATTACCTCTCAACGAGCTTCTCGTGCGTGATCGACGTCGACGCGACGGTAATGCTCAACGAGCGGACGGCCAAGATCGTCGCGTGGTATGACAACGAGTATGGCTTCTCGTCGCGGAGTGAGTCTGGCTGTGATGGTCGCTCGGTGAGGATGGTGGCTGATGGCAGTGTACGACTTGGCCGTGTACATGGCGGCGCACGAAGCCTAGACCTGGCCAGAAGAATAGATCGATAGACGTGTAATCGTAGTCGTGTTGTGTGACCTCGATGTATCGCCATTGCATATTGTACCGGCGTCGAGGTCGACGACGGCTTGTATCTTGACCGATTATAGTACTGCGCGATGGCTGGCCAACACGCCCCTGTAAGATGCGGTTTCCGGGCGGGAAGATCGATAGGTATACGTGCCCCGGTGACTTTACACGCAGTATCCTGTCCCCGTTCTCGATCCCGGTCACCCGCCTGCTTACACTTTGGCCATAGCATGACCCACAGCCCCGGTCGCAGCGGCACCACAACCAACCACCGAGCTCCGCCCGCCAAGTCCCACATTCACATCCCGTCCATCACAGAAACACTCGCACATCCCCTCCGTCTCCACCCAATGCTCCCTCGTCCGCCGCCTCAGCGTCTTCTCATCGACCACAACCCCTGTCATCCACTTCCTCCTCCCTCTTGCGTCTCCCAGCGCGGCCGAAGTCCGCCGGGCGATGCTCGCACTCGGCACCACCGGCCCTTCATCATCCGGCTCGAGTCCGATACGGGGCCGTGTACTCGGTGCACAGCGTATGTAGCCCGGCGGGGCCGTCTGCCCCGCGTTGCGGGTATCGCTGCCCACCACGACCTGCTTCTCGAGGAACCAGGAACGGACGGCCCCCTCGACGGGGTGACCTTGGCTGTCGAGCGGTAAAGCTGCGCCATTAAAGTCTTGCCCGAGGATCGAGTAACGGAACGTCAGGCGGAGGTGGTGTGTGATCGTGGCGATTGCTGCGGGGGTGGCTTCCAGCGTGGGGAGCGCGCCGATGATGGGTGAGGGGAGGTGCAGGCGGGTTTTGAGGGTGGGTGGGGATGGTGTGGGTGACGGCACTGGCGATGAGGGCGGGCGGGCGTGAGGCGCCGATGTGGATGATGACGCGGATGTCGAGCCTGGTGTAAGGGGCTTGATGGTTGAAGCGGGTGGAGAGTATGCACCCGGTCCGCGCGACGTGTCCGTGGACGCAGAGGTGCCCGCCATGTCGAGGGCGAGCGCGGTAGCACCCCGACACACGTACGATCCCGCCTTGGGCCGCGCTCGACCAGGAAAGGTAAGCCACGCTTGTCCCACCGACCAAAGAGCGTATTCGTCGGTCGTCGTATCGGGTTCGGGCGACTCGTCGCCGCATATCGTCGGAGGCGGCTGGTGGGAGGTCGTCTCCTGTACGAGCGAGAGGTCGAGCGCGTGGAGAGTAGCGTTTGGCGGCATGTCTTCGAGCGAGATGGTCACGTCGAGGATGCCACCGACCGCGAGCTGTCGTCAACGATACAAGTCGCGCAATGCTCGTTTTCTGCGCTCACGTTCGGCGTGTACATGCTCAGTTTGTACATGGCTCCAAAGTTGGGGATGACACCCGAGTAGTTGAACCGCCATGTAGAGTCATTTTCGACGGAGCAGCAGGTCCGAAAGACAGGGACGGGCAGCGAGCAGCATGCCAGGATTGGTAGACCGCTGAGCCCGTCGCCTTTGTCGCCTTGCTCACCGTCAGTCTCCGAAGGCGACGTCGAGCTCGTGTGCGTCCGTGCTACGCGGCGCAGCCGTCGGAATGCGCTGCGCATCGCTCGAGGGTTTACAATCGTCGTCCCCTTGGTGGGCGGCGCCGTCATTGCTGTTGTGGTAGCGCCTGATGGCGAGGAGATGAACTGGGGAGGAGAGCATGTGCCGCTTGTACCGGTGATGTGGTCGTAGCATGGGGATGCTTTGAGGAGGCCGGCCGTGAGGACATGTTCGACGCTGTCATAGTGCGTCGTGCGGGTGTCGAGGAGGTCGGCAGGCAGGGCAAGCATGAATTCGAACCTGCAGTCAGGGCCCGCTGCTCACCGCCCGAAATCCCATCTGTCCTCACTCGCTCTTGCCGGCTGAGACAGCTTGCTCCCGGTCAAGCACCACGACTTCGGCGCAGTGCAGCACTCTCCTCCGTCCCCACTTGACTCCCTTCCCCAAGGGGACACGATGCCGCAGCGTCGTCGCCCAATAGAGCTTGAGCCCGCCTATTGTCGTCGGCTTGGAAGCGTGCAGTATCACCTTCCCCACGAGGTGTTGATCGCCGGGAGAGAAGACCGGGTCAGGCAAGAGCGGCAGCTGGGCGGGGACGATACTGAGCTTGATCATGCTGGCCAGAATTACACGGGACATAGTGTAGTCGGTTCGTCCGCGTTATAACAGCCGCGAGCCGTCTTTGCTGAATCATCTCAACTGCAGAATGACCTCGGTCCGCGGCTAAACATGCTGAATACGGTTGATGGTGCCTCGAGCCCCAGTCGAGACGCATGCAGTCGGGCTCGAAACAAGTGCATGGCGTATGAGCTTGAGTGACGATGAGTAAGAAAACCAGAGCAAAGAGCGGTCCAGCGGCTGTCGGGTAGCGATGGTGGTGGTCGGTTGATCTGATGTACGGCTGCCAAGTTTATCCGTTCTGCCACCACAGTGGCGAGATCCTTCCAACGAGAGACGGGGGGCTTTTTTTCGGCAGGTGCGGGGCGCATAACGTGCCGGAGTCCCGCTTTTGGTGGGACCATGCATGTTTCCGAGAGAGCTGGAGAAAATGGACTACGTTGCGGTCCAGTTTCAGCTCGGTGACTAGGGATGAAGATGGTCTGAGTGTGATGCACGTACCGCAATTGTCGTGCCCGCGCACTTGGCTCCCCCGCCGGCGGACTCGGGGCAGGGATGGCAGAAGCAGCCGCGCAAGAGGATACGCGTCAAGGGCACAGTCCAGCGGGGCAGTCCGTGATCCACGACAGGGTTCAAGTCGAAACCACGCAGGAGGACAGACTGTCTGTCCCCGCGGGCGAGCCTACGAGCTGACCCGCACGAGTTAGCTTCCGGTCTTCCGCTGCCTTGGCACTGTCGGTCCACCTGGCATCCAACAATCATGCGGTGGAACACCGCAACAAAGGCCGAGCAACGCCCCAGAGGTACCACGAAAGACTGTAAACTCCGCACAGCCGGACAGCGTTCCGTCCTTGGCAAGCGACCTCCGCCTGTCCGGTGTACACATGGTGAACCTCGTCCGGTGTTCAAAGGCCCGAAGCAGACCCGTCCAAACCGAGCGGAATTAGCTCTGGACAGTCTGTGAGCCAAGCCGACTCCGACTTCGGAGCGGAGGCACACCGGATGAGAGCAAGGTCTTGGTAGAAGCATATGACGTATCCTGTTGATTTCAGTCCCGGCGCGTTGCCGCCGGCCCCTTGACGCCCCTTTTCTCCGCCAAGACGCTATGTTTCCAGTCACCCGTGGTGCTAGCTGAACCTCGCTCTGTCGAAGCACATTGCCGCATAACCGAACATCCTGCACCCCTACAGCCAAGACGGCCAGCGTTTTGCTCGCGATGGCGAGCGATCCGGACTTCCAGGAAGATAGCGACATTGTGACGTGTGCCAATGCGGCGGCTCCGGCTCTCGCCGCGGGACAAGCGGCGGTCTTGGTTGGAACTTCTGACATCGACTGCGGAACATTGACAGGAGAAGATAACCTTGACGGGATGCATACTGCGCGTCACAGGAGAAGCGGCCACGGATGTGATCTTCGCTGCTCCAGGTGGTGCTCCCGGGTCGCCAGTTGCCCCTCACACCCGTCAAGTCTTGGCTGAACCCCCTCCTCCAGGTCGCCCGCCGCGCTTCACGTCCATGATATGATGCAAGATGAAAGGCCAAGACTCGCATGCAAACACGCCCGTCATGTGCTTCCGCAACGCCGAGGCCAGCATACATATACTCAACCCCGTCTCTATCGACGAATCGCCCCGCATTATTTGCGACCCACACAGGCACCCCCGCCTGATTGACCACCGCAACAACAACAACAATCGACGCCATGTCGAATCCATCTCGATTCAACGACGATCCCGACACGAAGAAGGGAGCGACGGAAGTCGTCCACCGCGAGTCCGCAGACAGCGCAACGATCAACGATGGAGCGGCCATCAACTCCGGCTCCGTCAGCGGGACTGGGTCGCACGATGGCGAAAAGGTCGTTCCCGGCTCTGCAAAGCACAACAAAGTCACCGCTCTGTTGAAGAACCCTCTTGCAGGGATGGACGAGGACGCCGTGCTCCGCGACGTGGACGCCTTCATCGAGCAACACGGTCTTCAAGAATACTCCGAGAGCTTCCGCAAGGGCGCTTTCCTCGCCCGGGTGCAGAACAAGCCCAACGGGTACGAGACGGTCACGCAGATCACCGAGGAGGAGCGTAGCGTGATGCGCGCAGAGGTCGAGCACCGGTGGCGCCAGCCGAAGATGCTCTACTTCCTCGTCGTGCTCTGTGCCGGCTCGGCGATCGTGCAGGGTATGGACCAGACAGTCACCAATGGCGCGCAGCAGTTCTACTTTGACGAGTTCCAGATCGGCGAGGACCAGGTGTACATCCGGGGTCTGCTCAACGGAGCGCCATACGCCTGCTCGGCGCTCATTGGGTGCTGGCTGAATGCCCCGCTCAACAGGTACTTTGGCCGGCGGGGCTGCATCTTCATCTCGTGCTTCATCTCCTTTGCCGCCAGTTTCTGGATGGCCGCCGCCGACTCGTGGTACAACCTGTTGATTGCTCGATTCGCCCTTGGCCTGGCCGTGGGCGCCAAGTCGTCGACCACGCCCGTCTACGCCGCCGAGTCTGCGCCCAAGTCGATCCGTGGCGCCCTGACCATGCAATGGCAGATGTGGACCGCGTTCGGCATCGTGAGTCCTGCGCGTCCGGCCCGCGCTCATCCCCCATCCAGTCGCTGACGGCGTATGTAGATGATCGGCTTCATCGCGTCCGTGGCGTTTCAGAATGTCACAGTCCCCACCGGCGAAATCACCACTGGCCCCGACCTCTCGTACCCGCAATGGCGATGGATGTTCGGCTCGTCCGCCATCCCGCCCATGCTCGTCATGGCCCAAGTCTACTTCTGCCCCGAGTCGCCCCGATGGTGAGCTCATTCACGCAAGCGCGAAACGCGCTCACCGCAGGTACATGGAACGCAACCAGTTCCCCAAGGCGTTCCGCGCCTTCAGCCGATTGCGCAACCACCCGGTGCAGGCTGCACGGGACATGTACTACGCATACAAGCTGCTCGAGATTGAGCGGGTGCAGCGCGAGGGGAAATCGATGTGGCACGAGATCACTCGGGTCCGACGCAATCGCCGCGCCGCCCAGTCTTCCTTTTTCGTGTGAGTCTTTCGTCGACGACTGGTACAAGGGCTTCAGCTTACAAGAAGCATGTTTATGCAGCAATTCTGCGGTGTCAAGTGAGCAACAACGCCGCTTAGAACAAGGAAAAGAGGCTAACCCTCGCCCAGCGTGATCGCCTACTATTCGACACAGATCTTCGTCGACTCAGGCTTTTCGCGCACCCAAGCCCTCTGGGTCTCGATGGGAACCGGAGTGGTAGGTCTGCTTTCTCCAGGCTCCTGTCTGTCGTTCTCTGTCATCGCTCACCGCAGGTCAACTGGCTCTTCGCCATCCCCGCCATTTACACGATCGACACTTTCGGCCGCCGAAACCTGCTGCTCACGACCTTCCCGATCATGTCGCTCTGTCTCTTCTTCACCGGCTGGTCGTTCCTCATGCCGGACGGTAACCCCGAGCTGGGCGAGTACAACACCGCCCGAGTGGCCATGATCGCCCTGGGAATTTACCTGTTCATGGCGGTGTATTCTCCGGGAGAAGGCCCCGTGCCATTCACTTACTCTGGTGCGTGTCGTCGCCGTATATTTTCTTCACACCTTACAGTCTTGGAGCTTCAGTCTTCAGGCGCAGCACGCGCTGATCCGCAGCCGAGGCGTTCCCGCTGTACCTCCGCGACACCGGCATGTCCTTCGCCACCGCGACCTGCTGGGGCTTCAACTTCATCATTTCGTTCACGTGGCCCGCCTTGCTGCAGGCTTTCACGCCGCAGGGAGCGTTCAGCTGGTACGCGGGGTGGAATCTGTTCGCGACGGTGTATACGTACTTCCTATTGCCGGAGACCAAAGTGAGTATGAGTCATCTTTCGCTACGCATCTCCGCCCCCGCTCGCGCAGCCCCCTCGTCCGCTTGCCTCCGCCTTTGAGTCCACTCGGTCCGGCGTTGACAGCAGGATCTCACGCTCGAAGAGCTCGATACCGTCTTCTCCGTCGGCAACAAGGAACACGCCAAGTACTACTGGGACAAGCTGCCGTGGTACATGCGCAAGTACGTCCTTCGCCGCGCGGTCGAGCCTTACCCGGCGCTGTACCAGCTTACCGAGGGCGAGTACGCGACCGAGAAGTAGGACGGAGAGCCGTGCACAAACATCAGTATGCCATACATCCCCATGCGCATGCAAGCGCGTCTGTCGAAGAAAAACGCCCGTACGCCCTGCGGGATTATACTGTACTCGGACTGCATCCTGCTGCAGGGGAGCCTTCCGTAATTCTGTCTCGACCTAAGAGCCCCCTCCGACAGCTCGTTCTGCTCTCACCAATTTGCTCTTCATCCATGGCGATTTCCACGCGCGGCACCAGGCAGCTCAGACCGCTCTGATAGGGAGTCGTCTGCTCTCCCAGGGCGTGCCTGGCCCGACGTGGTCCCCTCATTCGGACGCCGGGTGGGCAGGAGCCCCCATCCTATCATCCCTTGAACTGCGTCGACTCGAGTTGGTCCTCAACTCCGCATGCGCCTTCGAGGCCGCAGCCACGCTCAGCCAGCCAGAAGTGGACTCATCGAGCCATACCCGCCCCGTGCCCGCTCACACCTCGTGCCCAGCTGTCACCCCAGCACGGGACCCTCACCTCCATACACCGGGTCCCTGTCGAACCACCGCAAGCCTCCAATCCGCTTCGTCACCTTCTCCAGCTCCGACTCATCGCCGATGCAGTGATCCCACTCCGCACTGTCGACAGGGTAGCTGCCCACCATCTCGAAACCTCCTTTGTCCTCTAGCATCGCATGTCCAACCCCTGCAGGGACGACGATGACATCCCCCTTCTCCACCTTGGCCTGGACGCCCTTGGGATTGCCCTGTCCGCCGAAGAACAGCGTTGCTCCGCCGGACGAGATGACCAGCACCTCGTGCGTCGTCGAGTGGAAGTGATGTTGGGTGTACATCTTGTACCGCCATGCGGGAGAGACCACACCGACGGAACGGAGGTGCTGCTCGATGGAGGAAGGGGAAGAGGAAGAGGGGAATGCGGCGTGATAGATCAACAGCGGGCGGTGGTGGACTGACGAGTTGGGGAAGCCGCGATAGGCTGGGATGATGTGTCGCGAGATTTTGAGCGATGACAAGGGAGAGAGCTGGGTCATGTTGATGGTACAGAGTAGGTTGAGATGCAAGGAGCAGAAAGACCAAAGTGCATGATGACGGTAAGAAGTGGATGGGGACCCGTCGCTGATTTCGGTGACATCATCTTCACGTCCATGGTCCATCCCCGCCATCTCGGTCGGATGGTATAATACCCCTCGATGCTCATTTGACGCCCCAGTTCCACAGTGCATGCCGCTGGATTACCAGCTAAAGCATAGGGTCACATCTGCGTTATACCTCGAACCGGACCCTTGTGTGTTGATTGTACTGTTGTCTCGCCTCCCCGAGGCGTTTTGTGTGCGGCCATGCCGCGCATCCGTCCGTCCCTTCTGATTCCTACTCGTCGGCAGCTGCAACCGCCGGTCCCAGGTCGGTGTCCGCCAGCTGCGCCGCGATCACGTCCAAGTCCATGCCCCACCACTCCGCGATGAACTGCGCGATCTTGGTGTTCTTGTTGTTACCCTTCAACTCGTCGTACTTGTCCGCCCATGGGTACACGCCCACGTTGACGTCCACCTGCGAGTGTCCGCCGGTGCCCCACGGTAGACCCGCCTGTTCGTTCTTGAGGGCGGCGAGATGTCCCGCGATCCCTTCCTCGTCCCTGATCTCCGCGAGCAGCGCCTCGGCGACGGTGACGTTGGCGTCGACGCCGAGTCTGTTGACGAGGACCTGCTCGTCGATGAGTTTCACGGCGGCTTCATCGGTCAGGTTGGCGACTTGGGCTGTGGTCCAGGTGTCGAGCCACTCAACCGAGTTGGTCGCGTTGAGAAGGGACTCGGGAGACCAGTTGGACGGAAGGACGACTCCGCCGGTATCGTGATCTGCCATCGCGAAGACCACGTACTTGTCCGGGTGCTCCTGCGCGTCCACCCACGAGATGACCTGGGCGTACATCTCCTCGTAAGCCATGATGTCGTGGTACGTGGCGGCGGGGTCGTTGGCGTGAGCTGCGTGATCGATCCGTCCTCCCTCGACCATCAAGAAGAACGGCTTATCGTTGAGGGCGTCGAGAGCGCCGTGGGCGAGCTCAGCGAGGGACGGCTCGAGCGAAGGGTCCCGGTCAATCTCGTAAGACATGTGCGAGCGGGTGAAGAGGCCCAGCGAGGGCAGGTGAGCGCCGGTGCGTCGGGCGAGGTGCGAGACCGCACTGGACCGGTACTGCTTGAACTCGCCGGCGTTAGAGATGTAGTAGTATCCCGCGTCCTTGGCCTCCTGGATCAGGTCACGGTCGTCCTCCCGCGACGAGGCGGGGTCGGACTGTGGCAGGAACATGCCGCGTCCCCCGCCCCACAACAGGTCGACCGTCCGGCCCAGCTCGTACTCGCCCAACAGCTGTCGCGCGATGAGCTGCTCGTTGTCCCGGTCGAGCGTGTGCGCCGCGAAGGAAGCGGGCGTGGCGTGCGTGATACGCGTGGTACTGACCAAGCCGGTGTTGTAGCCGAGCGCCCGCGCTCCCTCGAGGATTGTACCGCACGCGGTCTTGTTTGGGGTCGTGCCGATGTGACCGTTGTTGGTGTTGATGCCGCACGAGTAGGCCGTCCCGCCGGCAGCCGAGTCGGTGACGAGCGAGCTCGCCGACTTGGTCTGCAGCGTGCCGATGATGTGCTCGTCGAACGCGAGCTTGTAATGAAGCTCGGTCGAGTTGGCTCTTACACGGCTGACTTCCCGCGCAAGCGTCGCTTGCTGAGGGCCGAATCCGTCCGGGATCAGGATGATCACCGACTTCTGGCCATCGTACGCCAGGACGTTGGTCGCGAGGAAGAAGAGCAGGGTGGCGTACCAGAGCATCGCGGGGGTTGGTGGGTTTCGGCGCTGAATCCTGGGGCAGGAAGTAGACAACGAGGTTGATGGAGAGTTCTCCGGCCCGACGCGTCGTCCTCTTTATACCACCCTCGAGCTTCCTCCACCTCTTGGCACCGCCTGCAGCATCGTGAAGCGGCCTCGAACGTGTGCTGGGCAACTTGCCTTGCTAGGCGCAACGTGCTTGTGTCACCGGCGAAATCTTGGAGGAAATGGAAAAGCAGGTCCAACTTCTGTCCCTGACCCTTGATCAATCCGACATCCATGAGTTCCTGCCAAGCCTCAAGGCCGAACCGTGTCATCCTCATATTGGTGTAGGAATCGGTTTCATCGTGCCTCTCTGCCATTGAATCGCACCCAGCCTCTTGCTTGCTAGAACAGGTCAACCTGCTCCTTAGCGTTGTTTGAAAGTCCGCCAAGCCAACCCCGAATGTTCGAACATGATGTGACGAAGAAACGTGTTCGATTGCAGACTGATTGTTGGATGGGCCGATCGCCCGAAGCGGTTGGATCCGATATGCACGCACCGAGGTCCGATGCCAAGAGGAGGACTGACCGGTCAGCCGGCAAAAGAGGATGTCAAGCATGTGGACCACGGTCTGTTGTCCGCGAGCCGGAAGGGGGAGGGCGACTTGGCAACACGTTCGTGTGTCTGTTCGTAGGTCTCCCGACCTCCTGGTCGCCGTGTACGAAGCGATCGACAGTCTGGCATGTTCGAAATGCTTTACCAAGACCAGAAGCCGTGTCCAAGCGGCGCTGCACTTGCGTAGGCTTACACTATGGGAGCCATATCTATAGTATGGTTGAGGGACAGAGGTAAACGCCGAGAGTTGTTCATCTTGATTCACCCCTTTCGCAATGGCACCAGGATGAACCACATGCTTGCATATACAAACATTTCTGATCCGACTTCATCGCCATGCACCGTCCTTCACTCCCTTCCTGCTCTCTATTGCACGATCTCGCGGTCGCACTACAACATCTCAGTCTGAACTCCCGTCCCCGTGATAGCCGTCGGCGCATCATACATCTCCTTTCTGTCCATTTTCCACACCCATTGAATCACATAACCCCCGCACACAAGGCACACGATCGAGAAGGCAAGGTTGATGTATCCCACCTTGACCAAAGGATACCCTATCGAGTTGACGCCGAATGCGATGGCGGCTGCGCCCGATTCGGCGGAGCGGAGGGTCGCGATGATCCGGGTTGTTCTTGCGCCGGACGAGTCGCGCGGGAAGCAGTACGATGCCATGTAATCTGGTATCAGCAAGACTCGGCTCAGCCTTAACGTGGGTATAACAGGCTGGTAGCTCCAGGGTTGCACGAGCCGGAGGGGGACGATCGACAGCTCTTACTCACAGTAGTAGCCGTAGCAAGTCCAGCTGGCGGCATAGCTCAGCAAGTACGGGACCCACGCTCTCGCGAACCCGCTCGACACCCAGTCCCAGGTCTGAACGGTGGCCGATCTGCCCTGCTCGACCTGTACGACAATGAGCCAGATGGTGGATGCTATGGAGATGACCTGGAGGAACGCCCAGGTGTACAGCAGCTTGTGCCTTATCGCAAGGCGCTTCGTATCGAGCACATTTCCGATTCCGTACAGAGCGAGCATCGTCAGGATGGGAGTGACGAGCGAGGTGAGGCCCCGTACTCGGACCGAGAAGTCTGTGGGTAAGCAGCGGCCGAAACGCGTTAGATGGGACGAACGGATGGCGAGGTAGGTCGAGGGCCAGGATGGGATGAACAGCGACTGCGACCAGAGGAAGCAGCCTGTGTGTCAGTATACCTCTCTCTGTGCACTTCGCCGGTCGCTCACAGGCGATGATCCGTGGATCCCTCAGCTCCTTCAGTGTCAACCAGATCTCATTGAAGAAGCCCTCCGCTGGGAAAGCAGGGACCGGGAGCCGGTCTTTGCGCTGTACCTGCGCCGGATTCGACAGCAGGAGAGCGACGAGCGGGGCGATAGCATTGAGCGCCACGAACACGAGGTAGCTGTTGTCAATGGAAGAGAGTCATCCTGCGTGCACACAAGGCAGGATCGCCTGACTCACCTTTTGGGCCGCAACCCTCCGGGCGAGCTCAAATCGATGTTGAGCCCCAAATTGATCCCTCCTCCTATGCAAGTAGCGAGCTGGAACATCGATTGCCACAGGGCCAAATGACGCCCCTTGTATTCGGGCTCCGAGTATATGAGCGTCACGGCCGCTTCGGACACCCAGAAGATGCCGGACGTGGCGCCGCATATGATGGCCCCGACGATGAGGAAGGGCTGGTTCCCGGTCTGGAGGTCAGATCGCAATCCACAGCGTTGGTGAGCCCCGCTCACCGCCGAGTTCTGGTACAAAGCTGCGGCGTAGAATACGTAGCCCGACGCGCCGAGGGAGAAGGCGTAGCGAGGTCCCAGCTTGGACAGGCAGCCCGCTGAGGGTCAGTGCCATGCTCCGAACGCAAGGGGTGGTCACTGACTCGCGACGAGCGCGGAGGGCACGATCAGAGCGTACGCCAGAGCAACAGACGCATTACCGATGTTCACCTGTGGTCAGAATGATCGCGTACCCCTCGTCGTCGCTCAGGACCATCACTCACATCGGCAAGACCGCCCGCACCGGTCGAAGCTAGAGCAGAGTACGCGCCGGGGGCGAGGAACGAGACGCTCCCGACGATGACGACCTGCATCAGGGTACTTCTGAACCAGTGCACCTTGGTGCGATCATACGGTGCGACCCCCTGAGACCCGTAATCTCCAGCCGGGAGCTCATTGACGTTCGAGTGGAGATGGTTCTCCTTGTCAAGGATGGGATCCGACATGGTCGCGCGAGGCGCGCTGTTGGTATACGTCGATTTGTGAGTGTAAATGTGAGACCTTTGGAGGGCATCCACGACCGCGTCGGCTGAATATATACCCGCTCGGAGCAGATCATATCAGTCCTCAAGCAGGCACGCATGTGATGGTGCAAGGTGTACATTCACCGGACTGCGACTTTGGCGACTTCGTTAAGCCATCAGCCAAGGTTACAAGATGTGCGGTGCGTGCGTACGCTCGAGCCCCGCCGTGTGAAATCGCTTTTGAGGGGCAAATAGGCGGATCGCTGCAGGCGCCTAATGAGCAAGCATGCACAGATAAGTCGGGAACCCCGAAGGATCGGTATCCGGGGGTGAGGCGGGGAAGGTGAGTGAGGAGGAAGGGAGAGGCACACGGCGCCGGCAAACACCCATAGGCGAGAAGCGGTCATGCATGCGCTGCAAGCGTATGCGATCGAGATCTAGAAGCAGCGTGGCCTTCCGGACTTCGCAATTCCTGCCCCCTCTTTTATTCACCCCGCCGATGTACGTCGGTGTATAACGATTATGCTAAAGCGGCCGACGCTTACCCCTCGGGCTCCGATACAGTACCGCACCTCAAATTGGCGGCCCGAATGTGGGGTAAACGCTGGGTCTCCATGGGACGTACTTGCATCTCGTCCCGTGCATGCTGGTGGATCTCTGCTTGTGAAGTTGGTGCGGTTGGCTGTTCGGACTGACCACGCCTGCTCATCGGGCGGGTCAGTGGCATCGGCGATTTACTATGGCATAATCGTCAACGCCCCGCGCCGACGCAAGCTGGACCGCGACCAGTACGGACTTGGGAGATGACGAGTATCAACCGGCGCCGTCGCCCACCGTAATGTAGATTTGTGGTATGGCACGCAACATATACATCGAAGGCCTTCTGCTTCCCTCACCCGACCTCACCCGATCTGAACAACAGAACCCGTCGTTAAATGCCAGTCCGCCTGATCTTGTCCCACACCCTAGCGACTCGTGTCTTCTCCTGCCCGCCCTCCACCTCAGCCTCGGCATCCAATGTGTCCGTCACTCCTGGGAGCTCCACCTCATACTCCATCTCACTCTCGCGTACAAGGCGTGTCTTGGTGACGAACTTGTGACCGAAGAAGAGCGTCGGAAAGAGGACGATGGGCAGGTATGAGGTAATGAAGGAACCGGTATCCCACGAGCCGGCGTGAAAGTTGGACCAGCCGGAGAAACTGCCGTCAGCGGCTGCCTTTGCCAGCCTATTGCTCCTCCTCTCATGGGCCTAGACTCACAACAGGACAAGGGTGATCCACCCCAAAGCCCACTTCGCCGCAAAAGCCTTGTAGTTCATCCTGCTCGCATACGGCAGAGTGCTCCTGTCGATGCCCTGCTCCCTCATGCCCGACTCGAACCGCAAATACGTGAAGCACATCTGCCGTCAGCACCGTGTTGTCCCTCGCCACGCCAACTCACGCCCCACCACATCAGCAGTCCGCCCGCCGAGCCGAGGTTGACAAAGTACCCGAACGCTTGGCCCGCCGTGGAGCCGAGACTCATATACGCCAAGCACGCCAATGCCGCATTGAGCAGGATTGTCCGGACGGGCACACCCCGCCTGGTGGTCTTCGCGAAGAACTTGGGCGCATTGCCGATGATCGCCAGACCGTGCAGCGCTCTCGAGGACGTGAACAACTCGGACCCTGCTCCGCTCAGCCCGGACAGGAGCAGCGCCGCGTTGATGATCGCCGGTAGAGTCTTGATGCCCGCGTTCTCAATGGCGATGACGAACGGGCTCGCCAGTGCCGTGCCTGCGTTGAGCGTCAGGCGCTCGTCGTTAGACGCGACGAGCAGGCCGATGGTGAACGTCCCGCCAAAGTAGAAGAGGACGATCCGGACCCAGACGGTGCGGATCGCGAGCGGGATGGTCTTCCTCGGATTCCTGGCTTCTCCAGCAGTGATCGCGACGATCTCGCTCCCGATATACGCAAACGCCGCCTGGGTGAGGACGGCCCAGAAGCCGAGAAAGCGGCCCTTCGCACCGGGTATGCCGAGATACTGCACGAAGGGCCCGGGGTCGCGCCAGTACTGGAACCCCGTCGCCTTGTGATCTGGCCCGCCTCCCGCAGCAAGGATGATCCCGAGGAGGATCAGACCTGTGATGAGGATGATCTTGACCGTGGCGAGGATGAACTCTGTCTCGCCGAAGAACGATGGTCCGAGGAGGTTGATCGTCACTGCCGCGAGGAGGAAGATGGATATCCACAGAGCGTTGTTGATGGTCGTGTTCCAGAGGTTTATGAGCACCGCGATAGCGGACAACTCGGAGGGGAGGAATATTGTCCAGGTGTACCAGTAGAACCAGCCCATGGTGAAGGACATCGAGGGGGAGACATAGCGGCCCGCCAGGGTGATGGGTCCGCCTGCGAGCGGAACGAGCGCGACCATCTCGCCGAGGCATATCTGCGGTGAGCCGAGGTCAAGGCGTGTTGATGGAACAGGTAGGGATGTGTCGAGACAAGGCTGCTCACCATGACAGAGTAGCACACGCTTCCCATGATAATGAAACCCATCAATAGTCCGAGGGGTCCGCCATTGGCGAGCGCAGCGCCGGTATACAGGAACAATCCCGTTCCTCTGAGCGTCAACGTCCGCCGCACAAACTGACAAGCGAAGTAGAAGTGCACCGCGGAACTCACAAGACCCCTCCAATCGATATCATCGCCATGTGTCTCGCTTTGAAATCTCTCTTCAGTCCTCCCTGCGCCACGTCTTGCGCGCCCACTCCCTCCTGACTCGCCTGCGATCCATGTCGCACCACGCTGATGTCCGCTTCTGAATACGGTACCGCGTCCAGCACCTTCTCGCCGCTGGGATCGTGCTCCGGCGTCGAGGACTCCTTTGGAGACATCTCGAAGAGCCAACCTCGTTCAGTCGAGCTTAGAGGTGAACCGGGGCGGCAACCGCGTATTTATCGCTCTCTTCGCTCGCGAGTAAGACAGGATCAAAAGCGACTAAGCAGAGGTTGACTCCAGGGGGGCCATGTGCATGACAGCGAAAGTGTGGTCTACATGAGAGCTATTATATGCGAAGAGGGAAGCTCGTCGTGTGAGTCGATGGAGCCGCGAAGGATTGAGGATCTTGCATAGACCGGATAGCGTATCATATGGGCGCACCTATGGGGAGGCGAGTCGTACGCGATATGCTTAATGCGACCGCGCCCTGTTACCGTATGTCAAGGCGCATTCTGCGTCCGAGCAGTGGTTGGACTGCGGCGGATCCGTCATGACAGGATAGATGTCTGTCGGGCTTAATGTATAGCGCAACGCAAGCGAGGGGGAAGGATACGAGTGACAGGGGACGGGAAGAAAGGAGAGGGGGGGGAGGGAAGAAGCTGGAGGTTTAGGCTAAAAGTGCAGCGATATCCGTGGTGGCAACGGCCGATCGCAAGTAAGAGAAAGCGAGCTGGAACGGCACATGGCCTCCCATATTGGCATGTGTCCAGGCCACGGCGTGGTTCTTGGACGCTCAGCACCCCACAGTCCGGACTTTACTGACGAAACCTGCTTCAGTAACCGCTTCGGATGAGCGGCGAGGTGTAGCTGCCGCCACCCAAGTGGACCACGGCACGCCAGCAGCGATCCGCGATCCGCGGAGGCCAACTCTGATAAGCGCGTCTGCTTTTCCCTTTGATGTCCTCTTCCACCTTCGCCTGCATCCCGCGGCCGCCCGCTCGATGCCGCCTGCCAACACACCATACGTCGGGCACACCATACTGGGCGTTTGGCATGTTTCAGCTAGTTCGGCCATACCGGCTCGCAATAGCTTGTAGGCGGCCGGGGCTGTTGTCGGTTCGGGCGCGTGCTCGTATACAGCTCCTCGACAGCAGCCAAATTAGTCACTCGTCTGGTCTTGTTCTGCCCCCTTGGCAGACCTTTGTCTTCGCTCTCAACACTCTCTGATCTTTTATCTCGACATGGTCAGCGTACAGCCTATACAACACGTCAATGGCACGAGCAAGTCGCGTCCGGCACCGTCAATCCGGGGAGGAGAGATTCCGACATTACTGAGCGTCGACCCCCACGCCGACGGTCATAAGCAGCAGGGTATCCACACGCGATGGCATCCCGACATCCCGTGAGTGCTCTCGAATACAGACGGATCGGCCGGTTTCGGTTTTCAGAATCCACCCTCGACCACAGCCGCTGACGGCCGGATGCATCGGGACGATAGAGCTGGGACAGACGTTCAAGGTAGAATGTATCGACTACTCCGGTGGGCAGGTGACCAACGACGACTGCGCAGACGACGTGTTGGATCTAGACCATGACTCGGACCATCACCTCTCGGGACCATTCCACGTGCCGGGCGCAGAACCGGGAGACGTTCTGGAGGTCGACATCTTGGAGTGAGTGACCGCGCCAATCATCCCTCCCTTTCGCAGTCCTGCCTGCCAACATGGTGCTGGTAGAGCACCTCGCTGACCCCAGCGTGCAACCATTCGACAGCCAGCCGTGGGGATACTGCGTCACTTCCCCGGGCCTCGGCTCGCTCGACGAGGAAGATCGCCCGCCCCGTGTGACGAAGACGATCTGGGACTTCCACGGCGTGGAGACGCGCTCCCGGCATGTCCCCCACGTGCACTTCCATGGTCGTCCGCACCCGGGCGTGGTCGGTACGGCCCCTTCCGCCGAGATGCTGGCGACATGGAACGAGCGAGAAGGCTTGTTAGCGGCCGAGCAAATACGGCAATCGGGCTCGACCCCGTTATGTCTCCCAAAAGCGAAAGGCGCGTATGTCGGACAGAACATGGACGACGCTCTGCGGGAGAAGATCTACCGGGAGGGAGCACGGACGAGCCCGGGAAGGGAACATGGCGGGAACATCGACATCGCCAGCTTGACCCGCGGGTCGAAGATGTACCTGGTGCGTCGTCGACCATGGTCGCTAGAGCTGCGCTGATGCCAGCCCGTATACGTCCCCGGCGCAAAGCTATCTGTGGGCGACCTGCACTTCTCTGAAGGCGACGGCGAGCCCACCACCGCCATCGAAATGTCCGGCATAATCACCCTGCGCGTCAACGTCATCCGCGGCGGGGTGCAAGCCCTCTCAATGCGTGCGCCGATGTATCAGACCTCCCCTTCCGAGCCCACATACCCCCGCCGCCTCGTGTTCACCGGCTTATCCACGCTCGACCACGGCCGGATCCAGACCGACTGCGGAGGTATCGCCGCGTACCGAAATGCCGCCTTGAGCGCCGTCGACTACCTGGAGAAGTTGGGATTCTCGCGAGAACAGGCGTATGTGCTCCTGAGTGTCGCGCCAGTGGAAACAAAGGTCGTAGCCACAGCGAACCGACCGAACTTCGTCATTTCGCTAGGACTGCCGCTGGACATCTTCGACTTTGATATCACGCCAAAGGGGCTCCCGAGCGTGCCTCACAGTATCGCGGGGCCGGCGATGTTGAGCGAGACGCGATTGTTGCGGGAGGCGCAGACGAATAGCCACGGTGCCATTAGTGTGAACGGGGCAAATGGGACCAACGGGCACTGAGCATCGTGATACACAACGAGCTGTCATAAGATACGCATGCATGTATATCCTTCTATACCCCCCTCCCTATATCGCACGCAGCATACAACGCAAGTCCATAACATACGATGACTATGGTACAAGACTCACTCACATGCCTCGCTCCTCTCGAGCCGGCCCGCCTAGAAGAATGCCACAGACATGCCCTCCCTTTGCATCTTATCATACCAGTCCACGGGGCGACCCGTCTGATCCACTTCCTCCCATACCTTCTCGATCAGAGCGATATTGTCCAGCCACATCTTCTCCGGCCCGGGACGGATCATATGTTGCATGGCCCTCTGTCGGTCCGCCTCGGTGACGCTCAATGAGGCCGCCAAGAATGCGGGGAGGGCGATGAAGCCCCACAGGTCGCCGTTGGGCAGGCGGATGATCGAGTCGAGCAGGGAGAGGGTCTCGGCCTGGGCGCGTCGGAGGACGGGGTGGAGGGCGCCAACGCGGTGGACAGACTCGGGTCAGCTCGAGCCGTGGGACTCCTCTGCACAACCGTCACGACGAGCGATGTGTCACAGACACGCCAGGACTCACCTGATATAGCAGTATCAACGCGCACAAACGCCATAGCTGCCCGGCAATCGTCCGCGAGACCACGGCCGTCGCATCGAGTACCGACAGCGACCCCGCCTGGAATGGCTCCCAGTTGCGTATGGCCGCCTCGAGCTCCTCCGCCTGGGCTTGCACTGACGTCGATGTCCGCGCAGCCATGTCCGCGCAGAGGTTGACAATCTCCGCGAGGATGATCACGATCGAGTCGGGCAGACCTAGGTAGGCCGACCAGCAGATGTCTTCCTCGGCGGACGAGTCGGGCACGTCGGGCGTGCCGTGGTTCGTCCAGAAGTTGAAGCTGCGGTCAGCGCGCTCATCATCTAAGCTGTCTCTTCTCCCCCGTACATGGTGCGGCGGCCACGGTGACATATGCAGCGGCTGATGTCGGACAAGGCGAAGAGCCGGAGGGAGAAGGTGTCCGAGGTACGCAATTCGCCGAGGGTGAGAGCGGGATGAGCTTCGCCCATTGCGGTCTGTACGAGACGGTCGCCTAGCGCGAGCATGTTGTACGACGGAGCAGCGCCGCCACGGATGAACTGTCGTCAGGGAGGGTTGCAGTTGCAATCATCGATCAGACTCACCTCCACAAGTTGCAGGTCGATGACTCCCCATAGCCTGACGCTCAGCGCTCCTAACAATTGCGCAACCATGTGCCAGAACACACTCACAGATCCGACAACTGCTTCTTGTCCGTCACGACCACCTGCCGCAGCTCCTTGATCGCGTCCTCGGTCCACTTTGAGCTCTCCAAATCCGCGGCAAACGGCGTCGAGACATGATCGACGTACATCCGCAACTTGCGAACCATGTTCTCGCTCCCGCCTTCACTTTGCGTTGATGCCGGCGTACTCGAGTGATTCGGGCTGTGTTTGCGCTGATGAACCACTCCGGCACCGCGGTGTGCGAGCTCGACGAGCTTGGGGCGTGGATCGGATGTGCCGTCCTGGGCTGGTTGAGGGTCCGAAGCGTAGAGGAAGATGTAGGCGGTGGCCACTGCATAGCGCACTGCCCTCATCACGCCTGATGGTCAGCTCGAGACTCCCAGGCAAGCCAGTAGCCCACCCTTGTTGTCGTTCAGTGCCATGATACGCGCACGGGCATACTCGCGCGACGTCGACGGCAAGCCTACTAACCATGACTCGACCACCCGCGCATCTGGCATCAGATCGACCCTGCGCCCACCCATGCGCCGACTCACAGATCTCGGCGAGAGAGACACCCTGTCGCATCGGCCTCTCCCCGTAAAACAGCGGGCGGCCCTGCACCACTGGCCCCGTACCGGTTCCTCCCCCACCCGTGCCCACAGCCGGCGTCCCCGCCGCTTGACTCAGCGTCGGCGTGCGGATGTCGAATATCTGGTCGAAATCGTCCCACAAATCCGTCATACCCCCGCCTGTGCCCGCTTCCAGCTGCCCATTCCACATCATCTGCCCGAAAGGATTCGGGTTGAAAGTCGGGAAGAAGGGCGATGTCGTCTCGAAGGCAACGGACCCGTCTGGGTGGGTTGTCATTCCCTGGAGACCGTTCAAGCCGGCCAGGGCGGATAGGTTGGGATTTTGTGAGGAGAAGTCGAAGATCGCTTGTGGGAAGGACGTGACGATTTGGGAAGAGTGAGCGGGAGGTGGTTGTTGAACAGGCTGCTGAGGTTGGGCCAAACTTGGGGCCTGTTGGTGCGATGGGTGTATGGTGTTGTGCGGAGAGACAGATTGGTGTTTCGGCGGTGCGGATGTGCTGTTCGGCAGCGGGGTGGGATATGCCCAGGACGGGGTGAAGTTGGTCGAAGACGTCTGCACTGGCGGATGGGGCTGTTGAATCGGTGGTAACGAATGACTCGGTGGCTGATGCGGGGTGTATGACGATCCGTTGGGATTCGGAAGTGGGGGCAGGGATGCAGGGTGGGACAATACAGAGGACGGTGGTAGTACTAGAGAGCCTGTCCGCATGGCAGTCGCTTGATGCTCGCTTGATGGGTGATGCGCATTCATGGCCCCCACCGGCGTGGTGCAAGCCTCGTGCCTGTCGTCTTCCCCATCGTGGTCGTCCTGCTCGTCGTGGCTGATCGACAGCTTCACTGAGGGTTCAGAGCGTCCAGTGCACGGCCACTGCCCCGTCAAGCACCGCTGACAATGTCCTTCCTCTGACCATTCTTCATCGCATTTCTTGCCGCGTCTACAGTCAGCGCTGAAAGGCGGCACTCCTCATCCCATGCAAATCCCATGCTCCACGCCGAGTTCAAACCCCTACACGTCCCAGTCGAGTGAGTAATCATCAAGCAGGGCCGCTCACTTCTTGCACGTCCCACCTGTTATCAGCCCTGATCGTGTGACTGTCAAGCTCTGACCGGTGGACATACAGCCTGTTCTTGACCGCTTGAAAGGTCCATTCCGCCTCTTACGCTTCGTAGGAAGGGTCAAAGATGCTCCCTCTACCGCCGTATCGGCGTCGCTCTCGCGGCGGATGCCCGACAGCGGGCGTTCCATCAAGGGCACCATGGCAAACGGCAATGGTTGACGGGCTGGAGTCGGTAGTCGTCTAGCTTGATTGCGATTGTCGCTGCCCTAGACTTTCACACTCAGCCACCCAAGTACACGGTACTGGCAGAATGGAAGTCGCCGCTGCCAAGCGGGGGGCAAGAGGGGCAAGACGAGGGTAGGAGGGGAAGGTGGGCAGGCAGGGCCATGCGATGGGCCCGAAGGAACCGGACATTACCGAAAGGCTTATTGTGATTGTTGATGCTTCCCCATCCGCTATCCGCGCTGGACCATTTCCCCTCCCTCTGTCCATCGCATCACGGCTTCGCACGTACATATGCCAACGATGTGATGCTAAGAATCACAGCCCTATACTGAAATTGCCCTTCACAAGCAGCATGCCAATCACTCTTTCCACTCAGGCCCGTCAAAAGCTCGATGACCTGCTCGACGCTTACCCCGGCACCGTCCCCAAGGCGGACCATCCCGGAACTGTGGTCGGCATCGTCAACAAGCAAGGCGAATCCGTCTACCTCAGAGCCACCGGTCCCAACACGGCCGGGCAGACAGAACCCATGGCCGAGGACGCTGTGAGACCGTCCTACATCGATCGCTCGATGGCTGACGAGCAGATCTTTGCGATATTCTCGTGCAGCAAGATCGTCACGGCAATGGCGATAATGCACCTGGTGGAAAACGGCGGTCTTGACCTGGACGCGCCGGTGGGGCAGTGGGTGCCTGCATTGGCGGATCCCAATATCATTGTCGACTCGACCGAGACGGACACAACCATGCGCAAAGCGAAGTATGTGACGGCAATGGCTGAGGCGGGTTGAGACTGACGGGAAGGGTGCCGATCACGACTCGTATGTTGCTGAGCCACACGGCGGGCTTCTCGTACTCGTGGTACAATCTCCATCTTCGACGTTGGTACGACCAAAACAACCTGGCGGTGAGTGAAGGTAGACGTGCGGTGGAACGGTCGCTAACATCAGCCTGGTCTCGCCGGTAACGCCGTGAGTATCCATGCGTACATGAAGGCAGATCAACCGCTGACGAGAAGCCACTTGTCAATGAGCCGGGCAGCAAGTTCGACTATGGAGTCAACATGGACTGGGCAGGCGAGGTGCTTGTTGCAGTGACGGGGAAGAGTCTTGGAGACTACTTTGAAGGTGAGCTTAATTGTTTTGGCGACTCGCCTGCGAATGTGTCTGACTCCCAGAGCACCTCTTCAAACCCCTAGGTCTGGAAGACATTACCTTCAACCCCTGGGCGAATCCGCGTATCGAAGCTAGACTGGCAACTCTGCATGCGTGGGATACCAAAAGCTACACTTTCGCGCCGAGAGAGTACCCTTCGAAGTGAGTGAACCATGATCGTTGCCTATAGCGGAGCGATTGTGCTCACTGCAGGAACCCAGAGTTGCCAATGGAGCGGGGCGGATCAGGTCTTTGTGAGTGTCGAGCCCGCTCCAGCTCGCTGGAGTGTGCTTCAAGACGTTGACATCGCTTACCCCAGTCTCATCAGCCGCCGACTACCTCGAGCTGCTAAAGGTGCTGTTAAACGACGGAACAGGGACCAACGGAGCTCAGATTCTCAAGCCGGAAACGATCAAGCAGATGTGGGTAGTATCCCTCACGTCGTGCGGCCGGTGGACTGATGAACCAGGTTCGTCAACCAGTGTGCCGCCACGCCTGACCAAGGAGCACTGGGCACGAACGCCAGGGTGGAGAGTACCGATGGGCGCACGGCCGCCGAGCCGTTGATCTTGTTGTAAGTCCTCGCGGCCTTACGTTCTGGGCGAACACCAGCTGACGCCAGGCCGGGCGTGAAGAAAGGCTGGGGTCTGTCGTTCTTGAGTGAGTCTTCGCGCTAGCTCTCCTGTAGATGAACGGTTGAGGGGAAGGCGGGAAAAATGAGGGAGACGCCAGGGTGGAGCAGAGCGAGAAATAGGGAGGGCGTAACGGTGATATGACGAGGCACAGAGCCTGGCAAAGGGGATTTCGCTCACGACAGTGAACCTTGAAGACGTCAAGAACGGCCGGAAGGAGGGATCTGCCGAATGGGTGAGCTTCCTGTGCTCGGAAGCATTGTTGACTGGACAGGGTGGTATCGGCAACCTGTTCTGGCTCGCGGATCCCACTTCTGAAGTTGCCATGGTCATCTTCAACAGCGCCTTGCCCTACGGCAGTGAGTCGGCCTAGGTCACTGTCGGCGTGATGGCTGATCGACAGTGCCGCCGTTCTTTAAGCTGATAGGGGATCTGCAGGATACGGTTTATGCCCCGGGCGGCCTGGTTTCCGTGTAATGGGGCAGCTGCCATGGGCATACGACGCTGGCATATGAAAGCATGCACCCGGTTGCTCTTCCGACCCATACTTGCATTTTGACAACGCATGACCGTACCTCCGGTGTGCAGGCCGCTTGGCTATTACTCCGCTGGTTTGGTCTCGTACACCACCGCCCGCCTGCCGTCCATGCCCGCTTCTTCGCCTATGTCCAGCACTTCCGTCGAGCCATCCAGCTTGTACACCCTTGACGCCTCTTCTTCCAAGTACCGCCGGCATTCGACCCTCGACTTCTTCACGTCCACGAACCACAAGATCGCCACCGCGAACACGCCCAAGCCGAGCAGGAACGTGAATGGCATGTTCTTGTTGCCCGAGTCGTCGATGATGGCGGATGATACGAACGGGCCGACGAAGGAGGATGTCTTGCCGATGATGGAGAAGATGGCGAAGAAGAGGAACTACCCTCAGCGCGGCGCTTTGCTACGGGTGACGGCTGGCTCACCTCTTTGCCTCGGGGGACCACCTCGGAGATCATCGCTTGCTGCGGCGTGAGCTGCGACAATGGGCGGCGAGGGGACTACTGGCAGACGTACAGATACAGCGTACCACGGGCACACGAAGATACCGTAAAATGCCTGGTACGCCCAAAACTCCCAGACATTGTGGAAGCCGAAGGATTGCTGGGTGATGCCAACGCAGCCCCATGCGGCGAGGAGGAGGATGAAGAACGCGTTCTGAGCGTGAGCGACGGTCGAATAGCCCTGGTCAACACCACTCACCGCCATCAACATTGTCTTGGTCTTGATCGTCCATTTCTTCTGGATGAGCCAAAACAAGCCGATCCTGCCGTCAGCACGACTCATCCACGGCGACAGCCCACTACTTACCCGATGGCTTGAGCGCCGATACCGTCAATGAGCAGGCTGCGGGTCAGCACGGTGCATCTCAAGCCTGAACCCAGCGCACTAGTTGAGCGTCTTGGTGTCGAACGCGGCCGCCTCGTTCTGCAGAGTCGCAATGACCGTGACGAGCGTGTTGAGACAATCACCCAGGAAGAAGTATGCGGCCTGCTACGTGAGCCTGGGTCAATAGCATAGATCTTGAGCTGACCAGGTAGATGAACGTCTGCTTGAGTCTAAAACATAGGCGGAAGGCGTGGTACAACTGCTTGAACCTGCCGTCAGGACCGTGCTACCCAGCCCCAAAAGGTTGCACATACCCGACAGTCACATACGACGTCCTCGGCGGAAGCTTGTTGCCCGGCCGGTACTGCTCATAGTACAGCCATGGCGCGGCACAGATGACTAGCGGTCAGTTCGATTGATGTCATTTGGAGCAATCACTCACTCCATACACCGGCGCTGTACGCGCACACAATGCTGAGCGCACGGGTGTTGCTATCCGGAGCGTCGGTGATGATCCCCTCCAAAATTCCCGCCAGGATTGCCAGCACAACTAGCTCGCCCATCGAGCAGACAAAGAAGGATACGTTGGCGAGACGGTTGCGCGTGAGCATGTCGAGGTCGTCGTGAGTGTCTTGGCTGAGGATCAGCCGGGGGGTTCAAGCATGCTGGGATGACCGATCGCGTACGATATCTCGTGTCGCTCCAGCTTCTCCTCGCTCGCCTTCACCTCAGGCAGATCTCGCGCTAGCCCGGGGAACGCTGCTGTCCAGACTGACTGTCAGCCACGCGGTCCAGCATGATCGACCGCAATAGTCGCGAGACGTACAGGTCAAAGCGCCTTGATAGCTGATCAATCCCAAGATGTATAGCGCCGTACCAACCTCCCATCTGTAGATCAGCTTGCCCTGTGTGCACGTCCAGTTTGCAAGACCCACTTGTCCGGCGTCATCACGCCCAACCACCCGAAGCTGACTCCCCATCCCAGCAATGTGAATGCCGTGGTGATGTGTGGTCTCCACACTCCATAGTCCGCCAACGACCCGACCATAAGGAACAAGGCCGCCTGGATCGCAAACGACAGCCCGTTCGTGATCAACACAATCGAGTTGACTGTGATTAGGTACACGGCTAGTCTTGACGGATGCAGCTCACCGGACCGCTCCGACCCGTACGCTACAAGATTACAGTCTATTCATCAGCTCTGCGTTTCGACATCGTGGCCTAATTGGGCTGCTACTCACCACCCGCACCACAGGGCGTGCTCCTCCCCGGAAAGGCCGGATCCCATCCCGCCAGATACAACAGATTCTGCCAGGCGGAAATCGCAAAGTTGAACGGCCCAAGTCCCGAATTTCCGATATAGTACACATACCACGACTGCAGGTGAGCGCCCACTCAGTCAGATGCGCCAGTGTGAGGCCCAATTCGTCCCACTCACCCAGAGCTCCACACGCGTGGTCGTCTTCCTCTCGCCTGTGATCGGCAAGGGCGACGCGAAGATGGCCGCCTCGTCCACAAGGCCCGCCTCCGTCTTCTTCTCCTTACGCCGATGCGCGCCGTCTGCAACCCCCGATGCCAATTCTGATTGCTGCGTCTCGCTCATGTTGACTACCAAGTTCAAGAAAGGGCGAGCGAAAACCTGTCAACAGACCGACCCCGGGGATCGGGGTAGCCTCTTAACCCCCACATAGATTCATATCGGCAGGGTAATTTATCATTATCAGGGGTTCCAGAACTGCGATATGGAGGGGTGAGAGCAGAGGGAACCAAACAGTCCATCGGGCTGCGACTTTGGCGGGTCTCGCGTCATTTCACCTGAAAATAACCCCTGGCGATGTGCCGAACCGGCTTGGCAATCGAGGGAGCGAGGAGCCGACAACGTCCTCGTTCGATCGTTTCAGTCTGGATTGCGGTGTCTACATATCATCACATCCTGCTAACATTGCACACTTCTGTCCCACATCCTTCAAACAGTGACAACCATGCCTGCACTGCTGTCGCTGCGGATCTAAACCCCCCACACCCCCAAGGGGCATTGACCGCCGGAATAACCGGAAACGAGCCAGATCTGAGCGTTAGCCCGGTTTCACGGCAGTTGCGGATATCAAGGCGGCCACCAGATCAGCTGATCAGCGG
>Ga0308169_10001349_pt1 | contig 29142 bp, 25 predicted proteins | sample PhyBR1_2_FD_202139 | JGI IMG/M metagenome (GOLD analysis project Ga0308169, IMG submission 202139) | Phyllosphere microbial communities from UC Gill Tract Community Farm, Albany, California, United States - DLSLSB.R1 | ecosystem: Host-associated > Plants > Phyllosphere > Unclassified | place...
TATGAGGTAGTGACCAGGTTGCCGATGTAGAAGTCGTTTTCGTCAAAGGCCACCGACGCCAGCGCCTGATCGTCCGTATTAAAATGCATAATGCGTACGCCGGGAAAGTTCTCCTCAATCCAGCTGTCATCCACGTACCAGCGGGCGATCGCCAGCCGCATGCCCTGACGATACTGAAAGGGTATTCCGCTGCCTTTCTTGCGGTGAACCAGCACCGGATGGTCGCTGATAAAGTTTTTTGAAGGGGTCAGATCGCTATGCAGCGGAATATCCTTGCCGGAAGGATCGGCCACCATATCCACCTGCTGCTGTAACAGGGCTTCCATTGCCGCTTCACGGTTAGGGAACCTTTGCATCTGCAGTTTTATCCCAAGATACTGGGAAACAAGGAAGATATAGTCGGCGATCATGCCTTCGAAATGCCCTTCTCCGCTAAAAATAGCCAGCGGCGGGATCTCCGGCTGCCAGACGGCCACGGTCAGCTCGCGCTTGTTACCCAGCCAGCGCCAGTCGCTATCATCCAGGGTAAACACTTTCGGGTTATAGACCTCCTGGCTGAGAAGATTGAGCGGTTCAGGCCGGGTGGGAATGGCAGCGGTCGCTGCCATGCTGAACATAAGGAACAGGGAGAGGATGAAATTTTTCACCGTATTAATCCAGGTTATGCCGACGGGCGAAATCGATCAGCTCCAGCGTGTTGTTTAACTGAAGCTTGGTCAGCAGCCGGGATTTATAGGTGCTGACCGTTTTATTGCTGATGTGCATTTTCTCCGAGATCTCAATCACCCGGATGCCGCGACTCAGATAGCGCAATACCTGAAGCTCACGGCTGGAGAGCTGGGTTACCACTTCCAGCTCTTTCGGCGGGGCCTTGCGCGAGACGCCGGGCTGGCGCCGCAGCGGAAAATAGCCATAGCCGCGCACCACGGTGCGTACCGCATCGCGCAGTTCATCAAGGTTATTGCCTTTGCCGATAAAGCCATCCGCACCGATGTTGATACAGCGGTTGAGATAGTGCTCATCATCGCGTCCGGTCAGCACCAGCATGCGGCCTTTAAACTCTGAGGCATTGAGTTTTTCAATTAGCTCAATTCCGCTAAGTCCGGGAATATCCAAATCTACAACGATAATATCCGGCTGCATTTTCTGCGCCAGCTTGAACGCTTCCAGTCCATTACCCGACTCAGCAAGAATCGTATGCCCGTCTTTTTCCAATAACATACGGATAGCCAGACGCGCCATCGGATGGTCGTCGATTATAATTACGTTTGCCATAGGTGTACCTTTAAATGTTTTCTCGCTATAAAGGTTGGCACAGGCACGATAAAATAATCAACATAAAATTGTTGTTTTTTTATTTAAACCAAAAAACAAAAACTTAAATCAGAATATTAAAACCTTTTTAATCAGTGCGAGAAAACATGAAGGATGACAAAGATTTTCTTTTTTCCTGATTGTCACATGCTGATTATACCCTACAAAAATCAAACAAACGTCAACTCATAAGCAACTGATAAAAAACAATTAAATTTCAAAACAGCATTATCAAACCCACATCTGCAACATCGATTACCCTGACTCCCCCCCTTTCAATGTAGTCCATGGATGACATTAAGCGCTGAATATGATGACAGCGCTTGCCGCATCGCCCTAATGTTTATCAAATCCACGAGGGTATAGTAATCCCCAGCAAAAGAATAACTCAACAGGCTCATTCAAATACATCATAGATGAATAAATGACGTGAGTGAACGCTTTTGATATTTATTTCATTACAACAATCCAGACATCGCCTGGCCATTAACAATGAAATAAAAACCCTTATTGAAAACAGACCACAGGAATTTGAATCATGAAAAAGCAACTTCACGCTCTGGCGTTATTTTCTGTTTTTTGCGGCACAGCAGTTTCAACTGCAAATGCAGCTGATGGCACTATCCAGTTCAACGGTGAAATCATTGATGCTGCTTGCACCGTGTCGCCAGCCAGCGCCAACCAGACGGTAACCCTGGGCCAGGTGAGCAGCTCTGCGCTGGCTACCGTTAACCAGCGCGCAGCCGCCACGTCTTTCCAGATTGATCTGACCGCCTGCCCGGCCAGCGTGACCACTGCCAGCGTTAAATTCGACGGTAACCCGTATCAGGGCGATACCAGCACTCTGGCACTGTCGCCTGTACCGGGTGCTGCAACCGGTGTCGGTATCCAGATCCGTACCGCTACCGGTCTGGTGCTGCCACTTTATTACGGTTCGACGCCTACAGCACTGACTCAGGGCACAACGAATACCCTGAAATTCGACGCGGCCTATGTCGCTAAATCCGTTCCGGTAACTGCGGGTCCGGCAAATGCCGTTGCCACCTTCAGCGTTATCTACAACTGATTATCCAGCAGTGCCCTGCGTACTGCAGCCTTCTGCAAAGCCGGCTTAACGCCGGCTTTCACTTCCTCAGGAGTCACGATTGTGAAATCAAAACTTTGTTCTCTGCTGTTAGCAGGTTTACTCGCAGGAAGCGGAATTGCCCATGCCGGTGTGATCATCGGCGGCACGCGTATCGTCTATGACGGCGCAAAAAAAGAGTCATCCATCAGCCTGGAAAATCCTGATGCCTCTCCTTATCTGATCCAGTCGTGGGTGGAAAACGAAGCGGGCCAGAGTGACAAAAGCAGTTTTATTGTCACCCCGCCGCTGTTCCGCCTTGACGCGAAACAGAAGAACACGCTGCGCGTGATGCAGGCCGCATCGGGTTTAGCTCAGGACCGCGAAACGCTCTACTGGCTGAACATTAAATCGATCCCAACGACCGATCCAGACCGTGCGGAAAATACATTGCAGCTCGCCGTCAATACACGCATCAAGCTGATCTATCGCCCTGCTTCGCTGAAAGAGAGCACGCCTGACCAGGCCAGCGCGCAGCTGCAATGGTCGCGCCAGGGCAACAAGCTGAACGTAAATAATCCGACTCCTTACTACGTCAACTTCAATGCCATCAGCGTGGGCGGCAAAGCGCTCGCCAACGTGACCTATGTTGCGCCACGCAGCTCCGCCAGCTTTACGCTGCCAGCTGCCGTTAGCAGTAGTCAGGTGGAGTGGAAAGTGATTAGCGACTACGGCGCGATCGGCGCTGCTCACAAGTCATCCTTCTAAGATTCGGCTGGAAAAAACAATGCGCTCCCTTGCTCATACTGAAAAATACCGCGGCAACCTGAAACCCTCATATCTGGCGGTGGCAATTGCCCTGCTGCTGCCGACGCTGTCGGTACAGGCCAAAGACTACTTCAACCCTGCGCTGCTTGAGCAGCCGGGGGAAAGCACTGCCGCAACCGATCTCTCGGCATTCGAAAACGGCGGGCAGCTACCGGGCCGCTATCCCGTCGAAATCTGGCTGAACGATGAGAAGGTCGACAGCAGAGATGTGGTGTTTTTTCAGACGGAGAGCAGAGGGCTGCAGCCCTGCCTGAGCGTGGACGAACTGCGTCGGTACGGCGTGAAAGTGGATCAGTTCCCCGACCTGCAAAAGCCCGGTGAGCGCTGTGTGGACCTTGCCGCCATTGCGGAAGCGACGGCAGAATTTGTCTTCAGCGCACACCGCCTGAATCTGTCGGTGCCTCAGATAGCCGTCACCCCCCGCATTCGCGGCTACGTCCCCCCTTCCCAGTGGGATGAGGGCATTAACGCGGCGCTGTTAAACTACAGCTTTAGCGGCACCAGCGAGCTGGAAAATCAGCAGAGCAGCAGCGGTAACAGCCAGTATCTCAACCTGCGCCCGGGAATAAATGTCGGACCATGGCGCGTACGCCACTACTCAACCTGGTCACGCAACAGCAGTGGCGAGGACCGCTGGGATACCGTCTACAGCTACGCGCAGCGCAGCATCGTGCCACTGAAAAGTCAGCTCACGCTGGGTGAAAGTCAGGCCCCTTCGGACGTGTTTGATAGCGTGCCGTTCACTGGAGCGCAACTGGCTTCCGACGATGAAATGCTGCCGGAGAGCCTGCGCGGCTATGCGCCGGTAGTGCGCGGCATTGCGCGCGGCAATAGCGCTCAGGTGCTGATCCGTCAGAACGGCTACCTGATTTATCAGACCACCGTGCCCGCTGGTCCGTTCGAAATCACCGATATGTTCCCGACCGGCGGCAGCGGCGATCTGTACGTTACGGTAAAAGAAGCCGACGGTAGCGAACAAAATATGGTGGTGCCATATGCCTCACTGCCGGTCCTGCAACGTGAAGGCCGGCTGCGCTTCAGCGTCACCGGAGGACAGTACCGCGCGTATGACCGCAGCGTCGATAACGCCGCATTTGCACAGAGCACGGCGATCTATGGCCTGGGTAAGGGCATGACGCTGTACGGTGGAGTCCAGGCGGCCCAGCACTACCGCTCGCTGGCGGCCGGAGTTGGGCAGAATCTCGGAGAAATTGGGGCAATTTCCGCCGATCTCACCCACTCCAGGGGGGAACCCAAAGAGGGGGAGAGCCGCCAGGGGCAATCGTGGCGACTGCGCTACAGCAAAAGTCTGGCGGAAACCGGCACCAACGTGGCGATCGCCGGTTACCGCTATTCGACAGAGGGCTTCTATACCCTGGCGGACGTGCTGGACAGCTACAGCGATAATCCCAACCCCCTGCTGAGCAATAGAAAGCGTAATCGTGCCGAGATAACGCTCAGCCAGGACCTGGGCGACGAACGCGGCTACCTGTCAATTGGCGCAGTCTCTGAAAGCTACTGGAACAACAGCCGCAAGACCTCATCATGGAACCTGGGCTACAACAATAGCTGGAACGGCATCAGCTACGGCCTGAACTACGCGATGAACCGTAACACCACGTCCGCAGGTACCACCGACAGCGGCCTGAGTAAAACCTACGATCGCGATCGCGTGGTCTCTTTGAATCTGAGCATCCCGCTGAATCGCTGGATGGGTAATACCTATGCCAATTACAACGTCAGCAGCAGCAAATCACGCGGCACGGTAAATACCGTCGGCCTGAACGGCACGGTGCTGGAAGATAACAACCTGAACTGGAATCTGTCGCAGGGCTATGCCGCCAACGGCCAGGGCAGCTCCGGCTACGCCGGTATGAACTATCGCGGCACCTATGGTGAGGTCAACGGCGGCTACAGCTATGCCAGCGGTCAGCGCACCATGAACTACGGCGTGCAGGGCGCGATTGTGGCGCATGCCGACGGCATTACCGCCGGGCAAACCATGGGGGAAACCTTTGGCCTGGTGAAAGTCCCGGGAGCCAGCGGCGTCAGCGTTAACAACCAGACCGGGGTCAAAACCGATTATCGAGGCTACGCGCTGGTGCCTAACCTGATGCCGTTCCGTAACAACGACATCACGCTAAACACTGAAACCCTGCGGGACGATGTCGACCTGCAGCAGACCACCCGTAACGCTGTGCCGACGCGCGGCGCGATGGTCAGGACAGATTACCGGGCGCAGGTCGGACAGCGTGTGCTGATGACCCTCACCCGCGCTGATGGCAAAGCCGTGCCGTTCGGTGCCACGGTAGTGAATGACGCCGATCGTGACGCGGGCAGCAGCATTGTCGGTGACGGCGGCCAGGTCTATCTGGCCGGGATGCAGAACCAGGGAACGCTGCTGGTGCAGTGGGGCAAAAATGCTGACCGCCAGTGCCGCGTCACCTATCGCCTGAACAGCGAGAAAAATGTTACCGGAATTCAAACGCTCAACGGCCAGTGCCGCTGATCGCCTCATCGTTAAGGTATTGATATGAAAAATTTGCTCAAAAAAGTGTTAACGCCTCACTTCCTTTGCTGTGCTGCTTTACTGGCTGCCTCCAACGGAGCAATGGCGTCCTGTAGCATCACTGATGCACGCTATACTGCTGCCGATGGTTTCACCATGAACCTGCCAACGATTGTGGTACAGCGAGATGCCCCCGTGGGGAGCATCGTGTACAGCAATACGCGCAACGAACTCAACTCGCGCGGCAACTTTATCGAATGTACCGTCGGCGGATTCAGTTCGCAGTGGGGTACGGGCGGTGCCCTTACCCCGGTAAGCTACGGCGGCCAGACGCTTTATGCCTCAGGCGTTACAGGGCTGGCATGGCGTGTCGTTACCCCCGGAGCGGGCTCAACCAGCGGCCGTTACGGCACGGGTGCACTCCCGCGCCAGCTTAACGGCGTTGCCTGCGTGTCCGGTACCAACTATTGGCGGCTGTGTGGCGGAACCTGGGGCAGCGTGCGCTTCGAACTGGTAAAAATCGCCTCGGTTACCGGCTCCGGTATGTTGACCACCGGGTCACTGACGCAGGCCAGCGTGGTCGGCGAGACAAATATTTATCATTTTTCTATCGGCGGCGGAGCAGTACAGACGGTAGCGTGCTCGGTGACCAACCCGAATATTACCGTCACGATGGGCAGAACCAAAAATACCGACTTCAGCGGCGTAGGCAGCACCAGCGGCGATGCGGACTTTAATATCGGCCTGAACTGCGATGCCGCCACCAATGTCAAAATGACTATCAGCCCGGGCAGCTCCGGCGCGGAAAACGCCGCTAACGGCGTACTGAAGCTGGATAATCTCGGCAGCGATGCCGCCAGCGGCGTCGGCGTACAGCTGCTGTACAACAGTGCTCCAGTCGCGCTCGGCAGCCGCATGACGATTGCCACCACCAGCGCGGACGGGGCGTATAATATTCCGCTGAAGGCGCGTTATATCCAGACCGGGGCGCAGATTGTGCCAGGTAAAGCCGATGCCAATGCCACCTTTACCATGACCTACCAGTAAGGCGGTAAGTGGTCCGCTGCCGGGCGACTGCCTTTTGCGCCCGCCGCGCCGCGAGTACGAACAGTGGATCGATGTGTACTAAATGTCTATAATAGACTTTAAATACACTTACTGGATGCCATCATGCTGACCCTCTCTCAACTCTACGACGATAGCCAGCTGGCGCACGCCGCACTGCGCCCTCAGGTAAAAGTGACGCCGCTCGACCGTAGCCACGCACTCTCTGCGCAGTATCATTGCGAGCTGTTCCTGAAAGGCGAACATCTGCAGCATACCGGTTCGTTCAAGTTCAGAGGGGCGAGCAATAAGATGCGGCTGCTCTCGCCGCAGCAGCGCGCACAGGGGGTGATCACTGCCTCATCCGGCAATCACGGCCAGGGCATGGCGCTGGCCGGGGCGATGGCGGGTATACCGGTGACGGTGTACGCGGCGGCAACCGCGTCTCCGCTTAAGCTGGAGGCCATTGCCTCCTACGGTGCCCGGGTGGTAACGCTGGAGGGCGACGCGCTGAGCGTGGAGCTGGCCGCTGCGCGTACCGCCGCAGAACAGGGCGTTCCGTTTGTCTCCCCGTATAACGACGCGCAGGTGATTGCTGGCCAGGGCACCGTGGCGCTGGAAATGCTGGAGCAGGAAGCGCCGCTCGACGCCGTTTTTGTCGCGGTGGGCGGCGGCGGGCTGATCTCCGGGATTGGCGCGGTGATGAAAACGCTGTCGCCGCAGACGCGCATTATTGGCTGCTGGCCTGCAGCCTCCGTCGCGATGTGCGCTTCCCTCGCGGCGGGCGAAATCGTTGAGCCGCCCGAGCACGAGACGCTGTCCGACGGCACTGCCGGTGGCCTGGAGCCTGGCACCATCACCTTCCCGATCTGTCAGCAGGTGGTCGATGAGTGCGTGCAGGTCAGCGAAAAGGAGATCAAAGCCGCGATGAAAACGCTGGCGCGCTACGAGCGCTGGATGGTTGAAGGCGCGGCGGGCGTGGCGATGGCGGCGTTTATGCAGCAGGCAGAAAAATGGCGCGGCAAGCGCGTTGCGGTGATCCTGTGCGGCAAAAACATCACCCTGGAGAAGTTCTGCGAGGCGGTGCAATGAGGATTATTGAGCAGGCGGTGATTCAGGCGCACTACCATGAGGCGGACGCGCTGGAAAAGCTCAAAGAGGGGTTTCGCGCTTTTTCAGCAGGCCGCGTTCAGCTGCCGCCGGCGCAGCAGTTTCTGTTTGCGCAGGCGGGTGGCGACTGCTGTATTAAATCCGCGTGGATGGAGGGTTCAGAGAGCTTCTGCGTCAAAGTCTCCAGCGGCTTTTACCGCAACGGCGACCTCGGCCTGCCGGGCAATGACGGGCTAAATATGCTGTTTAGCGCGCAAACCGGGCAGCCGCTGGCCCTGCTAAACGACCACGGCTGGCTGACCGGGATGCGCACCGCGCTGGCCGGAAGGATTGCCGCTGAACTGCTGCTGCCAGAACGGGTTGAGCAGATCGCCATCTTCGGCACCGGGTTACAGGCCGAGCTGCAGCTGCGCCAGCTGCTGGCCCTGACCGCCTGCCGCCAGGTGATTATCTGGGGGCGCAGTGAGAACGCGCTGGTGCGCATTCGCCAGCGGCTGGCTGACTGCGATATCAACCTCATTACCACGCTGGAGGCCGAACAGGCGGCGCGCGCGGCCTCGATTATTGTCACCGCCACCCCCTCCTCCGTGCCGCTGCTGCGCCGGGAGTGGATCCGGCCGGGGACGCATATCACCGCCGTGGGTGCCGACTCGCCGGGCAAACAGGAGCTGGATGCCGCCATCGTTGGCGCTGCCGCCTGCGTGCTGGTCGACTCGCTTACCCAGTGCAGCAGCTATGGCGAGCTCTGCCATCTGCCCGCAGCACAGCGCACGGGAAAAATCATTGAGATTGGCAGCCTGCTGAGCGATAGCACGCAGTATCAGCGTGCGGCGGAGGCGATCACCGTCGCCGATCTGACCGGGCTGGGCGTGCAGGATGCGCAGATCTCCGCCAGCATTCTCGCGCAGATGGGGGCCTGAGATGAACCAGCAAAGCACAGCAGAAAGCCAGCAGTTCGCCACGCTGACAGCGATAGCGGACGGTATTGCCGCGCTGTTTTTCCCCATGGTGGAAGTGGCCATCCACGATGTCACCAGCAGTAAAATTGCCTATCTGGCGAATAACCTGTCGAAGCGCAGCATCGGCGATGATGCCGGGCTGGAGCAGCTGACGCTCAACGACCTCGATACGCTGACCGGGCCTTACGAGCAACTGAACTGGGACGGGAAAAAGATGCGCTCCGTCAGCATTCGCGCCAGCGTGCCGGGCAGTGCGGGCTACATTTTCTGCATCAACTTCAGTACCGCGATGCTGGAAGATGCGCGCAATGCGCTGGAGACGTTTCTGTCAATGAGCCAGCTGCAGCCCCAGCCTGCGCCGCTATTTGCGCACGACTGGCGGGAGAAGATAAACACCGCCGTGCATCAGTGGCTGGCCGAGAACCACAGCTCGCTGACTATTCTGACGCGCAGCGACAAGAAAGCGCTGGTGACGGCGCTTTACGCTCAGGGAATATTTAACGTGCGCCACTCGGCCGACTATGTGGCGAACGTGCTGTCGCTGGGAAGGGCAACGGTGTTTAAATATTTGAAAGAGATTAAGGGTTGAGGTGGGCGACGATTCTGTTCCTACTCTCAACCGTATCAGGATGGTCTTTCACTGCCCATGGGAAATTAAAAAAGCAGGGCTGATGAAGTTTGGTTTATATATGCGGCCCCTCATTACAAAAATCTCACAAACCCAGCGCTGTGGGAGTTTATAGCTTACTCCCACAAAGAGCCGGATTTCGCCCACAAGCGCTGGCTGTACGCGCTGGCAGGAAAAAGGCAGGTGCGTTGTGAAGTCAGCGATTTGAGCAATCAGTATGAAGCTGCCTGTAGCGGAATTGGCGTTGAGGGTTTGCCCTGTTTCCTGGCGGACAAAGAGCCACGCCTGATTAAATTGCCAGGGGAAGCGTTGGCCTCACCTCCACTGGGTAACGTTAGTGTTTGGTCCACAGACTGTGTCAGCTGAACCTGTTAATACTCAGATTCCTCTCCCGGCAGTGGTACAGACAGCGCCATCCCTTTTGCACCTGCATAGAAGATGATGACATCGGTGCTTTGGTCGGTGGTGAATCCCCGGTGGGCAATATCGATGGACTCGTTGAAAGCCTCACCCGCGCTGAATGTTCTGGTATCCCCCGTCGCTTTATCCTCAATGGTCAGGGAACCTGACAGAATATACGCCGTGTTAGGAATGGGGTGGGTATGCCAGGGCAGCTCTGAATGCGCGGGGATGGTCATTTTCATCACCGTAATTTCAAGCTCACCCGAAGGGTAATTTTGCAAAGTCTGGCCATTCCACGCCTGGCCACTTTGAAGCAGGGTTTCGGTGGTGTTTTTGTGTCCGCTGGAAGAATTTTGCATTTTACCGCCTGAGAATCAGTTAAATCAGATTTCTCATTATAGCGCCTGCGCACACGCCCAGGCTGAGCTCCACGCCCACTGGAAGTTATAGCCGCCTAACCAACCGGTGACGTCAACCACTTCGCCAATAAAGTACAGCCCCGGTACATCACGCGCTTCCATGGTTTTCGACGACAGCTGGCTGGTATCGACGCCGCCGAGCGTGACTTCGGCGGTGCGGTAGCCCTCGGTGCCGTTGGGCTGGATTTTCCACTGGTGCAGCGCGCTGGCCAGCTCCGCCTGCTGGCGGCTATTGAGCTGCTTCAGCGTGCATTCCGGCACCCTCCCCAGCAGCTGCAGGCACTCGACCAGGCGTTTCGGCAGCAGTTTAGCAAGGGTGTTTTTCAGGCTCTGATTCGGGTGCTGCTGGCGCTCTTCATTAATAAAGGCATCGATATTCTGCGCCGGGGAGAGATCAACGCTGACAAATTCGCCCGGCAGCCAGTAGCTGGAGAGCTGCAACACCGCCGGGCCGGAGAGGCCGCGGTGGGTAAACAGCAGCGCTTCTTTAAATACCGTGCCGTCTTCGGCGGTCAGCACTGACGGCACCGAGACGCCGGACAGCGTCTGTAGCTGCTCCAGCAGCGGCTTATGCAGGGTAAACGGCACCAGCCCGGCGCGGGTCGGGAACACCTTCAGGCCAAACTGTTCGGCAATTTTATAGCCAAACGGCGATGCGCCCAGCCCCGGCATCGACAGCCCGCCGCTGGCGATCACCAGCTTTTCCGCCTGCACCTCTGCACCGTTGAGCTGCAGCGTGTAGCCGCTGTCATCACGCGCTACCGCAAGCACTTCACTACGCAGGCGCAGCGTGACGCTGGCGGCTTCACACTCTTTCAGCAGCATGTCGACCACCTGCTGCGCTGAGTCGTCGCAGAACAGCTGTCCGAGCGTCTTCTCGTGCCAGGCAATGCCGTGACGGTTAATCAGATCGATAAAATCCCACTGGGTATAGCGCGCCAGAGCGGATTTACAGAAATGCGGGTTATGCGACAGATAGGCCGCTGGCTCGGTATAGAGGTTGGTGAAATTGCAGCGCCCGCCGCCGGACATCAGGATTTTACGCCCGACTTTTTTGCCATTATCGATCAGCAGCACGCGCCGCCCGATCGCGCCCGCCTGAGCCGCGCAGAACAGGCCAGCCGCACCCGCACCAATTACGATAACGTCAAATTTTTCCACCACAGACTCCGCGCCGAACCACAAAAACGCTGATTGTAGAGAGTTGACGGCTGGGATACCAGCCTGACACCAAATCGCAGCTGAAACATTTTGTAACCTGATGATTTCATGATGGTTTCAGGGGTAACAGTCACTCAAATGACACATTAATGTCAAAAAAAGTCTATATTTCCCTTTCCCCAGGCGCGGTTTGTCGCTGATAATGCGCCGCGTTCATGTCCTCCAAAATGGCGTAACGCTTATGCTGCATCTGTTTGCTGGTCTTGATTTACATACCGGCCTGTTCCTGGTTCTTGCTCTGTTGTTCGTACTGGTTTACGAAGCAATCAATGGCTTCCACGATACGGCCAACGCGGTAGCTACCGTGATTTATACCCGTGCAATGCGATCGCAGTTAGCGGTGGTAATGGCCGGGGTATTCAACTTCTTTGGTGTACTGTTGGGCGGCTTAAGCGTGGCTTACGCGATTGTCCATCTGCTACCCACCGACCTCCTGCTTAATGTCGGGTCGGCTCACGGCCTGGCCATGGTCTTCTCCATGCTGCTGGCTGCGATTATCTGGAACCTCGGCACCTGGTATTTCGGGTTACCGGCCTCCAGCTCCCATACCCTGATCGGTGCCATTATTGGTATTGGCCTGACTAACGCGTTGCTGACTGGCACCTCGGTAGTGGATGCGCTCAATATCCCTAAAATGATTGGCATCTTTATGTCGTTGATTATCTCGCCGATTGTTGGCCTGGTGATTGCCGGCGGGCTGGTATTTATCCTGCGCCGTTACTGGAGCGGGAATAAAAAACGTCAGCGCATCCATATGACTCCGGCAGAGCGCGAGAAGATCGACGGCAAGAAAAAGCCGCCGTTCTGGACGCGTATCGCGCTGATTGTCTCGGCGATTGGCGTCAGCTATTCGCACGGTGCCAATGACGGCCAGAAAGGCATTGGCCTGATTATGCTGGTGCTGATCGGCGTGGCGCCGGCGGGCTTTGTGGTGAATATGAACTCCAGCGGCTATGACATTACGCGTACGCGTGATGCCGTGAATCACCTGGAGCAGTATTACCAGCAGCACGCGGCCTCACTGACGCACATCATCCAGATGGCGCCGCCAGCGTTACCGACGCCGGAACAGGTGCCTTCCGGCCCGCATGATTTCCACTGCGACGCTGCCCGTGCGCTGCCGGCTATCGAGCGCGTGCAGGGCCTGCTGAACAATCTCAGCAGCTACGATGCGCTGAACGTTGAGCAACGCAGCCAGCTGCGCCGCCTGCTGATGTGCATCTCGGATACCGCTGAGAAAACCGCCAAGCTGCCGGAAACCAAGCCTGACGACAAACGTTTCCTTAATAAGCTGAAGAGCGACCTGCTGAATACCGTTGAGTACGCGCCGGTATGGATCATCCTGGCCGTGGCGCTCGCGCTGTCGCTGGGGACCATGTTCGGCTGGCGTCGCGTTGCCACCACTATCGGTGAGAAGATCGGTAAGAAGGGCATGACTTACGCTCAGGGGATGTCGGCGCAGATGACGGCGGCGGTCTCTATTGGCGTGGCGAGCTATACCGGAATGCCGGTTTCAACCACGCACGTGCTCTCCTCTTCCGTGGCGGGCACCATGCTGGTTGACGGCGGTGGCGTTCAGGGCCGCACCATCAAGAACATCCTGCTGGCGTGGGTGTTCACCCTGCCGGTCTCGATTGTGCTGTCAGGTGGGTTGTACTGGATTGCGCTGAAGCTGATTTGATCGTGCCGCGGGCGGACCGAAAAAGAGGGTCCGCCCCTACAGCAAGGGTCGATGATTTTTTCCGATCGATCCGAAAAGGGCGACCATGTTTAATGGTCGCCCTTTTTTAATGCCAGATGGCCAGGCCAATCAGGCTAATCACCACCAGCCCACACAGGGCGCTGGTCAAAATAAACTGCCCGCGCAGGCGCTGACAGCGACGAATAAACTCATCATCGTGGTGGTCAAGGTAGCGCTGATACCAGATATAGCCAATCAGCCGCACCTGCTTGCCCGGCTGCCCGTGAGACGTGAAGAACCCCGCCCCATCCACATACTGATACAGCAGCGGATCGCAGCCGCGCAGCACCACTAACAGCGCACGCAGCGAAGAGAAATAGCGCGCCATATTCACCACACAAACGACACAAAGAGCCCAGAAAAGCGCGATGGTGCTGATCATGATCCCCTCCCGGACTTTCATCAGGAAATGCGATACGCGACGAGAACGGGATCAACTCCCGCTGGTTCGCCAACCCTTATTATTGAGATGATTGCTGCAGCAGGACGGCGTAACAGCGCTGCTTTCGTTGCCGTCTTTTATCAGTGTAGGAGATCTGCTTAAATTTTTTCCAGCGATGTTTTATTTCGCCGGGGCATTCAGACAAAATTTCATGTTGATCGCCCAGCCAAACCACGTCGGCTGCCACAACATTCATTAACAATTTTCGCTATACTCTGGGACAGGCACTTACGCGAAAAGGAGTATTCATATGGCTTACAAACACATTTTGATTGCTGTCGATCTGTCCCCCGAAAGCAAACTGCTGGTCGACAGAGCGGTATCCATGGCTCGCCCTTACGACGCCAAAGTTTCACTTATCCACGTTGATGTGAATTACTCTGACCTGTATACCGGACTGATCGACGTCAATCTGGGTGATATGCAGAAGCGTATCTCTGAAGAGACGCACAGCGCGCTGACCGAGCTGTCAAACGGGGCTGGCTACCCGATTGCCGAAACCCTGAGCGGCAGCGGTGACCTGGGCCAGGTGCTGGTCGACGCGATTAAGCAGTATCAGGTGGATTTAGTGGTTTGCGGCCATCATCAGGATTTCTGGAGCAAGCTGATGTCGTCAGCGCGCCAGCTGATCAACACCGTGCACATCGATATGCTGATTGTGCCGCTGCGCGACGAAGAGTAACGCTATATGCGTTGTTCACCGCCGCGTCGGCGGGCTGACTGAAAAAGAGGGTCAGACCAGACAGGTCGCGGTGAAAATGACGCGTAGGGTCGGGCATGCCCGACCCGTTGTTTATCCCCCTGGGGTGAGGGGGGCATAAATATCGAAACGGTGCCCCTTGGTCACCACGGCGTTCGGCGTGGCGACGTCCGCCAGCGGCGGCGCGTAATCCGGGCGCTTCACCACCACGCGCTTAGTCGCCAGCATTCGCGCGGGCTCCAGCAGGCCATCGGCATCGAGGTCCGGCCCCACCAGCGACTGAAACACCCGCATCTCTTTCTTGACCAGCGCGCTTTTCTGCTTGTGCGGAAACATTGGATCGAGGTACACCACCTGCGGGCGCGGCGTAATATCGGTTAGCGCCGTCAGGCTCGAGGCGTGCAGCAGCGTTAGCCGCTCGCGCAGCCACGGGCCAATCTCCGCATCGGCATAGCCGCGTGCCAGGCCATCATCCAGCAGGGCAGCCACGACCGGATTACGTTCCAGCATGCGCACGCGGCAGCCCACGGCGGCCAGCACAAACGCATCACGCCCCAGCCCCGCCGTGGCATCCACCACCTCCGGCAGATAGCCGCTCTTGATGCCGACGGCTTTCGCTACCGCTTCACCACGCCCGCCGCCAAACTTACGGCGGTGCGCCATCGCCCCGCCAACGAAATCAACAAAGATGCCGCCGAGCTTTGGCTCATCGCGCTTGCGCAGCTCCAGATGCCCGGCCGTCATCACCAGCGCCATCAGCGCGTTTTCATCATGCACCAGCTGCCAGCGGGCAGCTAAAACAGATAAGGCGCCGTCTCCGGCGCCCGTTTCATCTAACAAACAGATGTTCACTAATCTCAGCCCTGCTCGGTAATACCGTAGTGTGCCAGCATCGCATCCAGCTGCGGCTCGCGGCCGCGGAAGCGGCGGAACAGCGCCATTGGCTCTTCGGAACCGCCGCGCGTCAGAATGTTGTCGAGGAACGACTGGCCGGTTTCACGGTTGAAGATCCCCTCCTCTTCGAAGCGTGAATAGGCGTCTGCCGCCAGCACGTCGGCCCACAGATAGCTGTAGTAACCCGCCGCGTAGCCGCCGGCGAAGATATGGCTGAAGGCGTGCGGGAAGCGGCCCCACTCTGGCCCAGGCATCACCGCCACCAGCTTTTTGATCTCTTTCAGCATCGGCAGGATCTGCGCGCCTTTCGCCGGGTCAAACTCGGCGTGCAGGCGGAAGTCGAACAGGCCAAACTCCAGCTGACGCAGGATAAACAGCGCCGCCTGGTAGTTCTTCGCCGCCAGCATTTTGTCCAGCAGCTCGCGCGGCAGCGGCTCGTTAGTCTCGTAATGGCCGGAGATAAACGCCAGCGCTTCCGGCTCCCAGCACCAGTTTTCCATAAACTGGCTTGGCAGCTCGACCGCATCCCACGGCACGCCGCTGATGCCGGAGACGCCCGGCGTTTCAATGCGCGTCAGCATATGGTGCAGACCGTGGCCAAACTCGTGGAACAGCGTGGTCACTTCGTTGTGGGTAAACAGCGCAGGCTTGCCGCTCACCGGACGGTTGAAGTTACAGGTCAGGTAGGCAACCGGCTTCTGCAAGGTACCGTCGGCTTTACGCATCTGGCCCACGCAGTCATCCATCCACGCCCCGCCGCGCTTGTTCTCGCGCGCATACAGGTCGAGGTAGAAGCTGCCGCGCAGCTCGCCGCTTTCGTCAAACAGGTCGAAGAAGCGCACGTCCGGGTGATAGACATCCACATCGCTGCGCTCTTTAGCGGTAATGCCGTAGATGCGCTTCACCACTTCAAACAGGCCGTCCAGCGCGCGCTGTGCCGGGAAGTACGGGCGCAGCTGCTCGTCGCTGATGGAGTAGAGATGCTGCTTTTGCTTCTCGCCGTAATAGGTCAGGTCCCACGGCTGCAGGTCGTCGACGCCGTGCTCTTTTTTGGCAAAGGCGCGCAGCTGGGCCAGCTCCTGCTCCGCCTGCGGGCGGGCGCGCTTTGCCAGATCGGTCAGGAAGTCGGTGACCTGCGCCGGGCTTTCGGCCATTTTGGTCGCCAGCGATTTATCGGCATAGGAGTCAAAGCCCAGCAGCTGGGCGAGTTCGTGGCGCAGCGCCAGCTCTTCCGCCATCACCTCGCTGTTGTCCCACTTCCCGGCGTTCGGCCCCTGGTCGGAGGCGCGGGTTGAGTAGGCGCGATACATCTCTTCACGCAGCGCCTGGTTGTCGCAATAGGTCATCACCGGCAGGTAGCTCGGGATATCCAGCGTCAGCAGCCAGCCCTGCTGCTCTTTGGCTTCGGCCTGCGCTTTGGCCGCTGCCAGCGCGCTTTCCGGCATGCCGGACAGTTCGCTCTCATCGGTAATCAACTTGCTCCAGCCCATGGTGGCGTCGAGCACGTTGTTGCTGTAGGTCGAACCCAGTTCGGACAGGCGCGCGGCGATTTCACCGTAGCGCTGCTGCTTCTCTTTCGACAGGCCAATGCCGGACAGCTCGAAGTCGCGCAGCGCGTTATCCACCGCTTTCTTTTGCGCAGTATCCAGCGCAGCAAAGTTTGCGCCCGCTTTCAGGTCGCGATAGGCCTGGTACAGCCCTTCATGCTGGCCAACCCAGGTGCTGTACTCGGACAGCAGCGGCAGCGTCTGCTCATAGGCCTGGCGCAGTTCCGGGCTGTTTTTCACCGAGTTCAGGTGGCTAACCGGGGAGAACAGGCGGCTTAAACGGTCATCCACTTCCGCCAGCGGCTGCACCAGATTATCCCAGCTGTACGGTGCGCCCTGCGCCACCACTTTTTCCACCACGGCGCGGCACTCATCCAGCGCCTGAGTCACGGCGGGCACCACATGTTCAGGTTTGATGGCGGAGAAAGGGGGGAGCGTAAAGGCAGAGAGTAACGGATTGGTCATAGCGCAGTCCTTTAATCGTTGTATGGGCAATCTGGTTAACATGAGGGTAACGGGTGAGAAAATCAATGGCGGGCCACGCAGACGCCCTGTTTCTGACCGCACTTTCCGCTTTGCCACCACCCGAGACACATTGCATACTCCCCGGCGTTAATACGCCGTATTACTTCGTTACAAACAGGGAGTGTCTATATGTGGTACGTACTGGCAGCATCGCTACTGTTCCTGCCGTTTTATCATCGCAGCGCACTGGTGCTGCTGGCCATCGCGCTGGGCCTTGCCATCTTTGAGCAGGTGTTAATGCCACCGGCTATTGTGGCGCTGATCGTCATTGGCTTTGTTGCTGTCTATTCCGGTACGCACAAGCAGCCTTCTGCGTTCTCCCTGCCGGGGGAGATTATTCTGGTGGTCAGCGCCTTTGCGCTGATGCTGCATACGATTCCGGGCTTCAACAATCAGCTGATCGAATCCGGGGTGCGCGCCGGGCCACAGAGCGCACCGTTTACCTTCTATTACAACCTCGACAAGGCGCTGGTGCCGTTTATCCTGCTGGCCTGCCTGCCGACCCTGCTTAAGCGGCCTTCGAAGCCACCTGCCAACGGGCTGTGGTGGCTGGTGCTGTTAATGTCAATGCCGCTGCTGCTGCTGCTGGCCACCTTTGCCGGGGGACTGAAGGTGGAACCGCACCTGCCCGAGTGGCTGGGTTCTTTTATGCTGGCCAATCTGTTTTTTGTCTCACTGGCGGAAGAAGCGCTGTTTCGCGGTTATATCCAGCAGCGGCTAAGCCAGCTGCTGGGCGACAAGCGTGCGCTGTTTATCGCCGCGCTGCTGTTCGGTTCGGTGCACTTCTCCGGCGGGCTGCTGCTGGTGTTCTTCGCCACGCTGGCCGGGCTGATCTACGGGCTTGCCTGGCTGTGGAGCGGGCGGCTGTGGGTCTCTACCCTGGTGCATTTCAGCTTTAATCTGCTGCACCTGCTGTTCTTTACTTACCCAATGTGGCAACGAATCCCTGCCTGATCGCGCTTTTTTAACCCGTTTTCGCTATAATCACCGCAACCTGTGCCGCCCACTGGCGGCACGCTCGCTTTTACCTTCCCGGATTTCCTAATACATGCTCAGTTATCGCCACAGTTTCCATGCAGGCAACCATGCCGACGTTCTCAAACACACCGTGCAGAGCCTGATCCTCAGCTCACTGAATGAGAAGGATAAACCCTATCTCTACCTCGACACCCACGCCGGTGCCGGGCGCTATCTGCTGAGCGGCGAGCACGCTGAACGTACCGGAGAGTATCTGGAGGGCATTGCGCGTATCTGGCAGCAGGACGACCTGCCGACCGAGCTGGAGCCGTATATCAGCGTGGTGAAAAACTACAACCCGGGCGGCAAGCTGCGTTATTACCCTGGCTCACCGCTGATCGCCCGCCATCTGCTGCGCGAGTACGACCAGCTGCAGCTGACCGAGCTGCACTCCAGCGACTTCCCAATGCTGCGCAATGAGTTCCAGAAGGATGACCGCGCGCGCCTGGCGCGTGCCGACGGCTATCAGCAGTTGAAATCCAAGCTGCCACCGCTATCGCGCCGTGGTCTGATCCTGATCGACCCGCCGTACGAAATGAAAAGTGACTATCAGGCCGTGGTGCAGGGGATTCAGGAAGGCTATAAGCGTTTCGGCACTGGCGTTTATGCGCTGTGGTATCCGGTGGTGCTGCGCCAGCAGATCAAACGTATGTTTAACGAGCTGCAGGCCACCGGCATTCGCCGTATTTTGCAGATTGAGCTGGGCGTGCGTCCGGACAGCGACCGTTTCGGGATGACCGCCTCGGGGATGGTAGTGATTAACCCACCGTGGAAGCTGGAGCAGCAGATGAACAACGTGCTGCCGTGGCTGCAGAAAGTGCTGGTACCGTCAGGCACCGGCCACCATAAAGTCAGCTGGATTGTGCCGGAATAACGGTGTCGCCTGCGGTTAACCTCCACCCGATCGCGTAGGGGCGAGGCATGCCTCGCCCAGGTCGGGCATGCCCGCCCCCTACAGCTGAAGTGCGACGCCTGCCTCGCCCAGGTCGGGCATGCCCGACCCCTACAGCTGAAATATCGCGAAATCATGCGCCATCTCGGTGGCGGCAAACACCGCCCGGCACTCTGCCAGCAGGCGCTCGCTGTCATGACGTAAATAGCGCGAGCTAAGATGCGTGATAATCAGCCGCTTTGCGCCACTCTCCTGCGCCACTTGCGCCGCCTGTACGGTGGTGGAGTGCCCACGGCTGTTGGCTTTCTCTTTCATGGCAATTTCCAGCGTCGCCTCATGCACCATCACATCGACATCCGCTGCCAGCTGCTGCGCCGCCGCCGTGGGGGCTGTATCACCGAAAATCGCCAGGCTGCGCCCCCTGATCGGCTCGCCGACATAATCCCAGCCGTTTATGGTGCGGCCATCGTCCAGCGTCACGCTGCGGCCATGCTTCAGGTCATAGAAGTACGGCCCGGCAGGCACGCCGTGCGCCGCCAGCCTCGCCGCATCCAGCGCGCCGGGTTTGTCATGCTCGTCAATACGGTAGCCGTAGCACTCCACCGGATGCGTCATCGGGTAAGCCGTCACGCGAAAATGCGCGTCATTGCACACCTCCCCCGCACCTATTTCCACAATCTCCAGCGGGAAGGTGACCCACGAACCGCTTAATGACAGGGTGGTTTCAACAAAGGTTTTAATCCCTACCGGGCCGTAAAGGGTCAGCGGTTCGAGTGAGCCATTCATCGATCGGCTGGTCAGCAGCCCCGGCAGGCCGAAGATATGATCGCCGTGCAGATGAGTAATGAATATCTTCTCGATCTTACCGGGCTTGATCGGCGTGCGCAGGATCTGATGCTGGGTGCCCTCGCCACAGTCAAATAGCCAGGTGGCGTTACGCACCCCCTGTAAATCCAGCGCGATGCTGGTGACGTTGCGCTCGCGGCTCGGCGTACCGGCCCCGGTGCCTAAAAACTGCAGATGCATAACTGTCATCCTTTAGCGAAAAGTGACAATGATAATCGGTATGAGGCTATCACAATCATAGACGCAACCTTTGCGGCTTTTCACCTTGTAGCGTTACACTCTACGCCAGCTGATTTAACTCACTTACTGAACTGGAAGACTCGATGACCAAACATTATGACTACCTTGCCATCGGCGGCGGCAGCGGCGGTATCGCCTCCATTAACCGTGCGGCCATGTACGGACAGAAGTGTGCACTGATTGAAGCAAAAGAGCTCGGCGGCACCTGCGTGAACGTCGGTTGCGTTCCGAAGAAAGTTATGTGGCACGCGGCGCAGATCGCCGAAGCTATCCACAACTACGGCCCGGACTACGGCTTTGATACCACCGTAAACCAGTTCAACTGGGACGTGCTGGTGAAAAACCGCAGCGCCTATATCGACCGTATCCACAGCTCGTACGACAACGTGCTGGGCAAAAATAAAGTCGACGTGATTAAAGGCTACGCGCGCTTTGTTGATGCACACACCGTTGAAGTGAACGGCGAGAAGATTACCGCCGACCATATTCTGATCGCCACCGGCGGCCGCCCGAGCCAGCCAAACATCCCAGGCGCGGAATACGGCATTAACTCTGACGGCTTCTTCGAGCTGCAGGCGCTGCCAAAACGCACCGCCGTCGTCGGTGCAGGCTATATCGCCGTCGAAATTGCCGGTGTGGTCAACGCGCTGGGTTCTGAAACGCACCTGTTCGTGCGTAAACACGCGCCGCTGCGCAGCTTCGATCCGCTGATCGTCGACACGCTGGTGGAAGTCATGAACACCGAAGGCCCGACGCTGCACACCGAATCGATCCCGAAAGCGGTAGTGAAAAATGCCGATGGTAGCCTCACCTTACAGCTGGAAAACGGTAAAGAGCAGACCGTGGACTGCCTGGTGTGGGCGATTGGCCGTGAGCCGATGACCGACAACCTGAACCTTGATGTGACCGGCGTGAAACTGAACGAAAAGGGTTACATCAGCGTTGATAAATACCAGAACACCAATGTAAAAGGGATTTACGCGGTGGGCGATAACACCGGCGCGGTCGAGCTGACCCCGGTCGCAGTCGCGGCGGGCCGTCGCCTGTCCGAGCGCCTGTTTAACAACAAGCCGGACGAGCATCTGGACTACAGCAACGTGCCCACCGTGGTGTTCAGCCACCCGCCAATCGGCACGGTCGGCCTGAGCGAGCCGGAAGCGCGTGAGAAGTTTGGTGATGACCAGGTGAAAGTGTACAAATCGGCGTTTACCGCGATGTATACCGCCGTTACCCAGCATCGCCAGCCGTGCCGCATGAAACTGGTGTGTGTGGGTGCCGATGAGAAGATCGTCGGCATCCACGGCATCGGTTACGGCATGGACGAAATGCTGCAGGGCTTCGCGGTGGCGCTGAAGATGGGCGCTACCAAGAAAGACTTCGACAACACCGTGGCGATCCACCCGACTGGTGCCGAAGAGTTCGTGACGATGCGCTAAGCGTTTTTGCCAGAAGATAAAGCCAGCTGATGCTGGCTTTTTTATTGCTCAGGGATCAGTAGTAGTTAATGGTAAACGTTGCCGTGGCATTAGCTTTACCCGGTTTCACGGGTCCGCTGGTTTTAATATAGCGAGCAAGCAGCGGGATAACCCTCGAAGTGCTACTACTGTCTCCGAGAGTAAAGGATCGCCCGGAAGAAAAATCGACGTTATCCCCACCCCAGGTCAGCTGGATACCCACGCCGGACGCGCTGTCGGCGCCCGATTGCAGACTGAATATTCCGTTGGCGGCATCAATCACCGGGGTATTGGGCTGCACCGTCACATAAAGCGTGTTCGGGGTTTTAACACCGATGGCCGTGTTGCCGTTATCAGAATAATAGCTATTACGCCCGTCGATGAGCTTGCCGTAAAACCGCGGGCAGTCGGTAAGCTGGATAACGGCACTGCGCCACAGCGTAGCATCCCCCGCATTCTTGAACTGCTCAACGCCGTAACTGCCCATATCCACCGTGACGTTTGGCGTCGTACAGGTACGTGAGACGATATTCAGCGAGCCGGTAAAGCTGGTTTCCACCGCTTTCAGGTCCAGCACGCCGGGAACGCTAAAGAATGCCCCGACCGTAGGCAGATCAGCACCATTCAATGTGCCCGGTTGTATATCTCCGGTTTTAATTAAAAACATATCAAGGTCAAAACTGCCCGGTGCTGTAAAACTTCCCCCACCCGTCATCTCTCTCCACGGTGTTTGTGTAAAGGGAACGGTGACATCCGTCGGATTGGTCCCGCGCCTGAACGCCACACCTATTCCCGGTATGCTTGTCTGCATAATCTTGCCTGCGAAGGGACCGGAGGAATAGCTTGATGGCGGCATAGGGGTCCGCGTAAAGTGATAATCCACAATCGGCCGATAAGTGATACCGTTGGCATTTGAACAACCGAAACTCATCCCCGCGGCAGGTCGATAGTACTGCTGATGGATCACGGTACCGTTGGGTACATCTGGACCGACGGTAATATTTGTACCCTGTATTGGCATCTGTACCGTGACCGCTGCACCGGTTATAAAATCACAGGTCAACGCGCGGGCGCCCGTCGCAACCATCAGCAGCGAAAGCACTGCGCGCACAGCTGTTTTTAAAAATCTTACAACGCATAATATTATCCTTCCTGTGACGAAGAGATCGGCACACAAACGCGGTTAAACTGCTGCACCACTGCCGTAGTGCGCCCTTTGGCCTGTGGCATCAGTTGATAACGTATCGCGCACCGATCCGCCGCGCTTTCACCCCACTTAACCCGCAGTTCGCCCTGCTGTTCGCTGACGCGAGCGTAGACCTGCCCGCCCTGACCAACCGCACCTACGCTATTACCTGCGCTGTCGATAACATCAGCACCGAACGGCACCGGCTGCCCCTCTAATGTGGCCCTGATCAGGATAGGGCTGCCGGTGCGCGTCTGATATTTCATCTTAACCACCGCGCCGGAGTACGGCGCCACGCGCTGGGTGGTGTTCTCCAGCTCCACGTCACCCTGGGTGCCTTTCGGATCGATGCTTACTTCATTGATCTCATACGGATTAAGGTAGGGCACCACCGCATAGCCGAAGGGATCGACCACCACGCCCGGATAGTTAGAAACGCGCGCCCCGCTGGCACCTTTTGCCTCGACCAGCGCGAAGGTCTCGGCCACGTAAGGTGAGGCAGTCACACCGCCGCCGTGGGCGATCAGCGTGCCGCTGGCTCCAACGGACTCACTGTGATAGTTGCGCCCGGTGCTGTAGGACGCATTCAGCGAGCTGTAAGGCGCACGATACTGCCCGTTAACCGATCCGCTGCTGCCGCTGCTGTTGTGCAGCCCGGTCACTCCATAGCTGAACTGGTGTTCACTGCCTGCCGCACCGGAAATGGTCGCCTGCTGGCCGCTGTTACCATTGCTGTCACGGTTAAAGTCGAGGCGCATCTGCGGCGTATACGCCTGGTCCTGGCGACCCAGCGGGAAGCTGAAGGTCAGCTGGTAGTTATTCTGGCTGATGCCGTAACCGGACTGGGTACGGCTGGCGTTGATACCGTAGGTCAGGCTTTGATATCGGTTGCTGTAACCCAGCTGAAACTGCTGGTCGCTGCCGCTCTTATTCCAGTAGTTCTGCAACGAGCTGCTGATATAGAACTGCCCCCACGCCCCGGGCAGCCCCTGCGAAGCGGTGACAGTCAGGCGGTTTTTCGCCCGCCAGATACTGTTCTGGTCGTAACCCTGCTCCAAGGCATCACGCGCCTGCGCGGCGGTCATAAAATCCATATAGCCGCGGGTAGAGAAGCGGTAGGCAGCCAGCGCCAGATTGCTGTCGGTTTCACTAATCAGCTTGCTGTAGCTCAGCCGATAGCTCTGCCCGGCGTTGCTCAGGCCGTTGTTGTTAAGATGCGCACGCGCCTGGGTGACATCGGCGCTGACGGCCCCGACCGGGGTGCCGACCGCCGCCCCCACCTGCAAGGCATAATAGTTCTGGCTGAGCTGCGTCCCGGCGTAGCCGGTCAGCGCATTGGTCAAACCGCGTTGATAAGTACCCTGATACAGCGCGGGTTTGTCGCGCAGGTAGTCGCTGCGCAGGTTACCGGCGGTCAGCGAGTAGCGGTCACTCCCGGGGCGTAACAGTTGGGCAACAGAGGCATAAGGCACCAGGAAGCGCTGCTCGCTGCCGTCGGCCTCGCGCACCGTCACCGCCAGGTCACCGCCGTAACCGCTCGGGTAGAGGTCATTGATCAGGAACTCGCCCGGCGGCACAGTGGTTTCATAAATCACCTGGTCGTCCTGGCGCACGGTGACGCGCGCATTAGTGCGCGCAACACCATGGATATCCGGCGCGTAGCCGCGCAGCGCCTGCGGCAACATGCGCTCATCACTGGCAAGCTGCACACCGCTAAACGACAGCGTGTCGAACAACTGCCCCTGAGTATTCGACTGTCCGGCGAGGAATCGCCCTTTTATCCCCGGGATATCACGCTGCAAGTAACTGTTGATTGCATCGTAACGCTGACCGCCGTGGTCGGTGGCGTTAAAGGACCCGTTATGGCGGAAGTACCACGCGCCGACGTTCAGCCCTGCGTTGATCCCGGCATACATCGACTGGTATTGATAGCCGGACGCGCTACTGTTATAGCCACTCAGGTTATAACCGAGCATGGCGGATGTGACGCCTTTATCCCACAGCGCCGGATTGACACTACCGCGCGCGCGCTGCAGCAGATAAACCTGTGGAATACTGATATTCAGCTGCTGCTCGTTACTGTCAAACTCAATGCGTGATTCCGGCAGGCGAGCCTGCAGATCGAGGCATCCATCCTCGCCCGTCACCGGCGTCAGAAAATCTTTTGGCAGCCTGGCTTCGTTGAAATTGATACTCTGCAACAGCTGCGCAGTCAGGCACGGGTACACCGATTTATTCGCCCGGGCTTTAAACGTCACCTCTTCGTTGCCAATCGGCGCACCGTTGAGGTTAATCGATACGCGATAAGTTCCCGGCGTGGCGGATGCACCATTGGCGAAGCGCGACAAATCGACAGCACTTTTATTTTCCAGGTTGAGGAAAGAGGGATCAAACTCAACGTTGGTTGCGATATCCTGCGTCTGCGCACTGTAAGCGGGGGTGTTGAGTGCTGCCGCAATCAGAATACAGAGCGTAGAGATTTTTCCCCGCCGTGGGAGAGCAGGGGGGTGTACAGCAGAATTCAGTTTCATCCCGGTTCCAGCCTTCAAATTATTTGCGGAGGTCTACCGTGCGGTTATTTAACAATTGCGCTACCGTTGACGATGGCACCGTAGTCATTGACCGAGCTGAATTTCAGCTCGCTACCCGCTCTGGCACCCGGCAATACAAACGACTGTGAACCGCCCGGAGCTACCATCTGGCCTTCCACTTTTTTCGCCCCGAGCACTACCTCGACCAGCGAAACGTGGTAAGGAGTGGGATTAGTAACCGATACGCCATTGCTGCCGGCAGTCCAGCTCAGGGCCTTCACCGCATCGTTGGCATTACCCGTGAGACCTGCCGGGCGGAAGAACAGCTTGATGCGCGAGCGGAATGCCATCTGCAGTAAGTTTTCCGCCTGCAGGGCTTTATCTTTAGCCGGGATTTCCAGCACGTTTAAATAAAACACCGACTCTTTATTGGCTGGCAGTGGCGTACCGGAATAACTCAGACGCAGAGTCTGGCCTTTCTTTGCTTCGATACGGTTAATCGGAGGCGTTAAAATAAATGGCACTGAGATGTTATCAGGTTTAGCTTCGGCATCACCGTTATCAATCCAGCTCTGTATTAGCACTGGTGACTTCCCGACATTATCCAATTTAACTGTCACTTCTTTCTGTCCGGCGGGATAAATCACCCTCGTCCCACCAATAACAACACTTGCAAAGGATGGTAAGCTTATCAAGCAGGAACAGATGGAAATAATCAAATAACGGAATAAGCGGGACATATCATTTTCTCGGTCAGATAAATATGGGCAGCTAACACTGCCCTTGTTATTTATACCAGCAGGTTATTTATACTGCAGGCTGTAAACAACGCTGCTCACAACGGTACCTGCCGTTGTCGCCGCAGTGGCAAAGTAACGCACGTCGTATGGCAGGGAGGCTGAACCCGTTGAAGTATCAACATAGGTGGTGGTAGTTGCCTGGGTGCCACTGCCGACGTTAATCACGCCGCGCGAGCCAGAACCGTCAAGAAGCTGCAGGTCAACATTGGTGGCAGTTCCTGAATTGATCAGGCGGCCCTGGGCATTAACGGTGGCACCGTCCTCAAAATATGCGGAGGCAGTTTGCAGCGTCCCGGCACAGTTGGTCAGCGCCATAACAAATCGAGTGTCACCGGCAGTTTTGCTTGGGGTGTCCAGCACATTAGTACCCAGAGTAGGCAGAACAACTGTAGCGTCAGGGCCCTGGCCTTCGACACTAACATCACAGGTGCTGGCAGTCAGTTCACCGTTAAAAGTAATAGTCCCGGTAGATGCTGCCTGCGCCATATTTGCAATGCCAAGTGCAACCATTACGGATAATGCTAAAGTAACTTTTTTCATTGCTCTCATTCCTTTAAAACAGGTTAACAGGCAGGAGTCAATTCCTGCTCAGGTTGATTGATAAAACGATTAATTCACTACAGGAAAGTAAATGGCAAAAAATATATCCATAAAAAAAGCCTCATCCTTAAGGCCAGGGAATTTAATAACCAGATAAAAGCCACTGCAAAAACACGCCCTCAGGTCACAACAGGCTCAACGTATTCGTCCGTGATTTAATTAATGAGTTTCATTTCTCAAGCTTTCCTTACTCTTTAACGTCATCCCTGATTACATTCGCTGATTGTGCCTGAACTGCATATTACTGAGTTTTTTTCTGGCTACAATAGGGTGCCTGTGGCCTAAAAATGTCATAAAGTGACTTGTTAAATGCATCATTAAATTTTTAATGCCAATTTTTCATGATAAAAATCATGGAGTAGCAGATTCTTTTAATGATTTCTTTTGTCATTAAAATGACATTTTGGATAGATTTTGATGACAAGGATGAATGCAATAGATGAAAAGGACTACAGTGATTGATGAATAATCTTTCGGGATTTATTGAGGTAATTTACCGCGATGAGAAAGAGTTTCAGCTCATTAAGAATTAGCGGGGCGGACATGTCCCGCCCCTTATTATCGCGATGTCATTAACTGGGTTCGGGCATGCTGCATGCCCTAACCGCTTAGCTGCGGCTGGCGCAGCCGCATTTATGCAGCGCACCGTGGGCCACGCGGCTGAGGTGCGAGTGGCGAACCTGGAGCTCGCCCTGACTCCATGCGCCATTTTCATCGGCGCGATCGTCCAGCAGGCGGTTCAGCGCCTCGGCGATTTGCAGTTCGCAGCGCTGCGCCCAGGTGGTCAGGCTCCACATTGACGAGCTGGCCTCGCCGACATCGTCAAACCCCACCACGCCGATATGCGCCCCTTCGCCGAAGTCGCGGATCGCCTGCATCGCGCCAAATGCCAGCACGTCATTCTCACAGAACAGCGCCTCGATGCGCTCCGCAGCGCGCGTACGTTTCAGATAGGCCATCATCTGCTGGTACGCCAGCTCGCGGTCGTAATGCCCCGCCACCAGCACCTTATCCAGCGGCTTCTTCGCCGCATCCAGCGCCGCGGCATAGCCTTCCATACGCATCAGCTGGCTCGACGCCGTGTCGCGCCCCTTCATATAGCCGAAGCGCTGATAGCCCTGCGACAGCAGCAGCCTGCCGATCTCTGCGCCCGCAGCAAAACCGTCAACGCTGACCACTTCGATATCCGCGTTATCGGTACTGCGGCACACGTGAATGCTGGGGATCTGATGCAGCTCTTCCATCGCCACAATCAGCTCGTCGCTGAAAATCGTGGCGAGGAACAGCAGCGCATCCACCTGCAGCTGCCCGGCCATCTGCAGTACCGAGTGGTAGTTCGCTTCAGAATCGACGTTCAGCAGCAGCGCCATATAGCCGCGCGCGTTGAGCTGGCGCGTCACTTCATTCAGCATCTTCAGGGTATGAGGGTTACTAAACTCGTCGGCGACAACGCCAATAATGTGAGTTTTGCGCTGCTTCAGGCTGCGCGCCAGCAGATTAGGGCGGAAGCCGAGCTTTTTCGCGGCGGCCAGTACGGCTTCGCGCGCCAGCGGCGAGATAGATGCATCGGGTTTAAACGCCCGCAGCACGGTCCACTTCGATACGCCAGCCAGCAGGGCAACATCGCTGGCGGTGGCTTTCTGGGTCTGCTTCGCTGGCACGGTATTTTTCATTATGAATTCAGCGCGGAGGCTCCGGTAAATGAAACGGTTTTTCCACAGAATAGAACAAATTTACCGGAGCCAAAAGCGCGTGCTGCCCGATGTGTGATCGCACAGCGGGCGGACCGAAAAAGAAGGTCCGCCCCTACAAATTTATGTGCTATATGTTGGGTTAACGCCGAACCGCTACGCGGCCAGGTAACGCATTCTACATCTTCGATGGCGGGTTCCGTCCAGACAAAATGCATTACTTACGTCCAGCTTTTGGCAGCGCCAGCGGCGAGTCCGTACTTAAGCTATTTGCCCATTTCATCACGTCATCATGGGCAACGACACGCCCCTCATCTACCGCAGCCAGCGCTTCCAGCGTCATCTGATGGCGCCGCTCTTCCTGATCGATCATGGCTTGTATTGCCTGCTTCACCAACCACCCCCTGGAACGATCGTAGCTCGTCGCCAGCAGGTCCAGCTTTTCTGCCATTTCAATCGGTACATGCGCAGTAACGACGCGTGTGTTTGATTGCCCCAAAACGGATGCCTCATAAAACGATTCAATTTTAATCATAATG
>Ga0308169_10001350_pt1 | contig 29140 bp, 23 predicted proteins | sample PhyBR1_2_FD_202139 | JGI IMG/M metagenome (GOLD analysis project Ga0308169, IMG submission 202139) | Phyllosphere microbial communities from UC Gill Tract Community Farm, Albany, California, United States - DLSLSB.R1 | ecosystem: Host-associated > Plants > Phyllosphere > Unclassified | place...
GCTACCGAGCGCAGGTTGCCGAGGCCGTCGACCACTACGATCTTGTTCGCCATGGTGTTAGAGGCTGCCTTTGGTCGAAGGGATGATGCCGGCCGCGCGCTCGTCGAGCGTGGTGGCCATGCGCAGTGCGCGGCCAAACGCTTTGAAGACGGTCTCGCACTGGTGGTGCGCGTTCACGCCGCGCAGGTTATCGATGTGCAGGGTGACGCCGGCGTGGTTCACGAAGCCGCGGAAGAATTCGCCCGTCAGGTCGACGTCGAAGGTGCCGATCATGGCGCGCGTCCATGGGATGTGCATTTCCAGGCCCGGACGGCCCGAGAAATCGATGACCACGCGCGACAGCGCCTCGTCGAGCGGCACATAGGAGTGGCCGTAGCGGGTCATGCCCTTCTTGTCGCCGACTGCTTTCGCAATCGCCATGCCGAGCGTGATGCCTGTGTCCTCGACCGTGTGGTGGGCGTCGATGTGCAGGTCGCCGACGGCCTCCACCTCGAGGTCGATCATGCCGTGGCGCGCGATCTGGTCGAGCATGTGGTCGAGGAAGGGGACGCCGGTGTTCAGTTTCTGGCGGCCGGTGCCGTCGAGATTGACGGAGACGCGGATCTGCGTCTCGTTGGTGTTGCGGGTGATGTCTGCGCTGCGGTTTGCGATGCTGGTCATGAAAAGGTGCTCGTCGGTTCAGGGCGGCTTAGGCTTGCGTGAGCGCGGCCTTGAGGGCATTCAGGAATGCGGAATTTTCTTCCGGGGTGCTGACCGTGACACGGATGCAATTGGCCAGCGATCCATGCATTTTACTCAAATTTTTGATCAGCACCTTTTCGCCCAGGAGTTTTGCGCACACGTCGGCCGCATCGGGTACGCGCAGCGAGATGAAATTCGCGGCCGAGGGAAATACTTCGACCCCGGGCAGCGCCGCCAGTTCGGCAGCCAGTTTCTCGCGCTCGGCGTTGATGCTGGCGGCTTGCTCGTCGAGCACCTCGATATGGTCGAGCGCGAACTCGGCCGCCACTTGCGTCAGCACGTTGACGTTGTAGGGCGGGCGCACCTTCTCGAATTCGGCCAGCAGTTGGGGCGCCGCCGTCATGTAGCCGAGGCGGATGCCGGCCAGGCCCAGTTTCGAGACGGTGCGCATCACGACCAGGTTGTCGAACTCGCCGAGCCGGTCCATGAAGGTTTCGCGGGCGAAGGGTTGATACGCCTCGTCCAGCACGGCGATGCCGTTTTCACCCAGCGCATGCAGGATCGCTTCGATGTCCTCGACGGCGAACAGGTTGCCGGTCGGGTTGTTCGGGTAGGCCAGGAACACGACGGCCGGCTTGTGCAGGGCAATCGCGGCCAGCATCGCTTCCATGTCGAGCGTGAAGTCGGGGTTCAGTTTGACGCCGACGAAGTCCGCTCCCGCGAACTGGGCCGAGCGCGCATACATGACAAAGGCCGGCACCGGCGCCAGGATCGCGGCGCGCCGTTCCTGGCTGGCCACGGTCGTGGCGACGATCTGGATCAGTTCATCGGAACCGTTGCCCAGTAAAACCTCGTAGCCGGCCGGGATGCCGAGCTTGTCTTTTACTTTGTCCTTCAAGGTGGCGTAGGAGGCCACCGGATAGCGGTTCAGTACCGCGTCGGCCAGGCGCTGGCCCAGTTCCCTGCGCAGGTCTTCCGGCAGCTCGTACGGGTTTTCCATCGCATCGAGCTTGATGTAGCCGCTGGCGTCGGGCACGACATAGGCGCTGTTGGCGCGGATATCGGCGCGGATGACGTTGGCGATCAGGTTATCGATAGAGCTCATGCTTGTTCCTCGGTGGCGCTGGCAGCGCGGATGACGGCCTTGGCCGCGCGCGCGATGCTCTTGCGTTGTTTGATGGTCAGTTGCGGTTCGGGCGCGGCGAGGCGCGCGTCGATGATGGCGCAGTATTCCGGGTTCAGTTCGAACCCTGCGAATTGGCGGCCAAGGCGCCGCGCGGCGATCGCGGTGGTGCCGCTGCCCATGAAGGGATCGAGGACGACGCCGCCTGGTGGGCAGGACGCCTTGATCATGCGCTCGATGATTTCGAGGGGTTTTTGGGTCGGATGGTCGGCGCGTTCCGGATGCTCCCGGTGCAGGCGCGACACGCTCCATAAATCTTTCGGGTTGTAGCCTACTTCGAGCCACTTGGCGCCCACGAAAATCGAGCGCGAACGCGCCTTTTTCGTCGCCGCGTCGTAGGGGATGCGCACGGAATCGAGGTCGAAATAGTAATCCTTGCGGTTCACGAAAAAGCCGATCGTGTCGTGCACCGAACTAAAACTGCGCACGCTGCCGCCCATCGACGGGACGCGCCGGTCCCAGATGATTTCGTTCATCATCGTCATGCGTTTTTTCAGCATCACGAAGATCTCGGGCGCGAAGCGCCAGGTCAGGAAGATGTACAGGCTGCCGTTGGGTTTGAGCTTGGGCAGCGCCGCGTCGATCCACTCTTCGGTCCAGGCGAGATAGGCTTCGACGCTTTGCTGGTCGGAGCCGTTGCCGTAGTCCTTGCCGAGGTTGTACGGCGGGTCGGTCAGGATCAGGTCAATGGACGCATCGGGGATGCGCGCCAGTCCCGCCAGCGCATCCTCGCAAAATACCCGGTCGACCCAGTCCGTCATGGCTGGGATTCAGGCTGACTGAGTAGACGCAGCTCTGCACTGCGTGCGTGCGCCTGCAACCCTTCGCCATAGGCCAGTTCGGCCGCCACTTTACCGAGCGTCTGGGCGCCCGCCTCGCTCACGTGCAGTACCGACGAGCGCTTCTGGAAGTCGTACACGCCCAGCGGCGAAGAAAAACGCGCCGTGCGCGAGGTCGGCAGCACGTGGTTCGGGCCGCAGCAATAGTCGCCCAGCGACTCGGACGAGAAACGGCCCAGGAACATGGCGCCGGCGTGGCGGATTTTATCGGCCCACTGCTGCGGGTTCTCGGCCGAGATTTCGAGGTGCTCGGCGGCGATGTCGTTGGCAATTGCGCAGGCTTCATCCATGTCGCGCACCTTGATCAGGGCGCCGCGGTCGGTGAGCGAAGTCGTGATGGTGTCTGCGCGCGGCATGGTCGGCAGCAGCTTGTGGATGCTCGCTTCGACTTGCGCGATGTAATTCGCGTCCGGGCAGAGCAGGATCGCCTGCGCCAGTTCGTCGTGCTCGGCCTGCGAGAACAGGTCCATCGCGACCCAGTCCGGATCGGTCGTACCGTCGCACAGCACGAGGATTTCGGAGGGGCCCGCGATCATGTCGATGCCGACCGTGCCGAACACGCGGCGCTTGGCGGCAGCCACATAGGCGTTACCGGGGCCGACGATTTTATCCACGGCCGGAATCGTCTCGGTGCCGTAGGCCAGTGCGGCGACAGCCTGCGCGCCGCCGATGGTGATCACGCGGGTGACGCCGGCGATCGCGGCGGCGGCCAGCACCATCTGGTTTTTCACGCCGTCCGGGGTCGGCACCACCATCACGATGTCCTGCACGCCGGCGACTTGCGCCGGGATCGCGTTCATCAGCACCGACGACGGGTACGCGGCTTTGCCGCCGGGGACATAGATGCCGACGCGGTCGAGCGGCGTGACGCGCTGGCCGAGGACCGTGCCATCCGGTTCGGTATAACTGAAACCGTTCAGTTCCTGCTTCTGGCGTTCGTGGAAGGCGCGCACGCGCTCGGCCGCCGTCTGCAGGGCTTCGCGCTGGGCGATCGGCAAGGCATCGAGTGCGGCCTGCAGTTCGGCTTGCGACAGGTCGAAGGCGGCCATGCTCGCGGCGTTGACGCGATCAAAACGGTTGGTGTACTCGAGCACCGCGGCGTCGCCGCGTTTTTTGACGTCGGCGAGGATCTGCGCCACGGCCGTTTCGATCGCATCGTCGGTCGCGGCTTCGAAGGCCAGCAGCGTATGCAGCTGCTGTGTAAAACCGTCGTGGGTGGAGTCGAGGGTGCGGATCTGTACAGCCATGGGGTTCAGCCTTGTTGAAGTTTTGACGCTCTTTCGAACGCTTCGATGATGGGTTGCAGGCGCTCGCGTTTCAATTTGAGCGCGGCCTGGTTCACGACCAGGCGCGAGGAGATCTCCATGATCTTCTCGACTTCGACCAGGTTGTTCGCGCGCAGGGTGCCGCCGGTGGAGACCACGTCGACGATGGCGTCCGACAGGCCGACCAGCGGGGCGAGCTCCATCGAGCCGTACAGTTTGATGAGGTCGACGTGCACGCCTTTACTCGCGAAGTGCTGGCGCGCGGTGTTGACGAATTTCGTCGCCACGCGCAGGCGCGCGCCCTGGCGCACGGCCGTTTCGTAATCGAAGCCGGCGTTCACCGCCACCGACATGCGGCAGCAGGCGATGTTCAGGTCGACCGGCTGATACAGGCCCTCGCCGCCATGCTCGAGCAGTACGTCCTTGCCGGCCACGCCGAAATCGGCCGCGCCGTACTGCACATAGGTCGGCACGTCGGATGCGCGCACGATCAGCACGCGCACGCCCGGGTCGTTGGTCGCCAGGATGAGTTTGCGCGAGGTTTCCGGATTCTCGGTGACGGTGATGCCGGCCGCTTCCAGCAGCGGCAGCGTGTCTTCGAAGATCCGGCCCTTCGACAAGGCCAGGATCAGGCCGGAGTCGGTCGATTGCGTTGCGATGCTCATGCTCATCTTCACGACTTGATACGGATGATGTCGGCGCCGACCTTCGACAATTTCACTTCCATGCGGTCGTAGCCGCGGTCGAGGTGATAGATGCGGTCGATCAGGGTCGTGCCTTCGGCGGCCATGCCGGCGATGACGAGCGAGGCCGAAGCACGCAGGTCGGTCGCCATGACGGGCGCGCCCACCAGGCGCTCGACGCCCTTGATGAAGGCGGTGTTGCCTTCAGTGGAAATGAAGGCGCCGAGGCGGTTCATTTCCTGCACGTGCATGAAGCGGTTCTCGAAAATCGTCTCGGTCACGCGGCTCGGGCCGGCGGCGATCGTGTTCACCGCCATGAACTGGGCCTGCATGTCGGTCGGGAAGCCGGGATACTCGGTGGTGCGGAAGGACACCGGCTGCGGACGCGCATCCATGCGGGCGCGGATCGTGTTGGCGCCGATCTTCATCTGCAGGCCGACTTCGCGCAGTTTATCGAGCGCGACGTCGAAGATGTCGGTACGGGTATTCGTCAGCACGATGTCGCCGCCGGTGGCAGCCACGGCGCACAGGAAGGTCGCCGCTTCGATACGGTCGGAGATGACGGCGTGCTGCGCGCCGTGCAGTTCATCGACGCCCTGGATCACCAGGCGGTCGGTGCCGATGCCCTCGATCTTCGCGCCCATCGCCACCAGCAGGTTGGCCAGGTCCGTCACTTCCGGCTCGCGCGCGGCGTTTTCCAGTACCGTCTCGCCTTCGGCCAGGGTCGCGGCCATCAGCAGGTTCTCGGTGCCGGTGACCGTGATCATGTCGGTCAGGATGCGCGCACCTTTCAGTTTTTTCGCTTTCGCGTAGATGTAGCCGCCTTCGATCGTGATCTCGGCGCCCATCGCTCTTAAACCCTTGATGTGCTGGTCGACCGGACGCGAACCGATCGCGCAGCCGCCCGGCAGCGAGACCTTGGCTTCGCCGAAGCGCGCCAGCAGCGGGCCCAGCACCAGGATCGAGGCGCGCATGGTTTTCACCAGCTCGTACGGTGCCTCGAGGCTGGTGATGTTCGCGCCGTTCAGGGTGACGTTCTCGTCGTCCTGGGTGACCGTCAGGCCGGTCTGGGCGAGCAGTTTCAGGATCGTCTTGACGTCGTGCAGGCGCGGCACGTTCGACAGCTGGACGTCGCCGGCAGTCAGCAGGCCGGCGCACAGGATCGGCAGCGCCGCGTTCTTGGCGCCGGAGACCGCGATTTCGCCATTCAGGCGTTTGCCGCCAACAATTTGAAGCTTGTCCATTTAGCCTCCGTATTCTTCAGGCGTCAGGGTTTTCATCGACAGCGCGTGGATCTCTTCGCGCATGCGGTCGCCCAGCGCCGCATAGACCAGCTGGTGGCGCTGGATCGGGCGCTTGCCGGCAAAGGCAGGCGAGACGATCAGGGCCGAGAAGTGACGGCCATCGCCCTCGACCGTCAAATGCGTGCATTGCAGGCCGTTTTCGATATAGCTGTGGATCAGTTCTGGAGTGGTCGACACGATAATTCCTGGATAGGTATGTAATGCGCTCAGTGCGCTTATTAGTGGCGCAGCTTGTAGCCGCCCCGGAGCAAATTGATCGCCACTGCCGCGAGCACCGCGAAGAAGGCGGAGACGATGGCAAGGCTGGTCCACGGCGAGATGTCGGACTGGCCGAAGAAGCCGTGGCGGAACCCGTCAATCATATAAAAGAACGGGTTGAAATGCGAGACCGCCTGCCAGAATCGGGGCAGCGAGTGGATCGAATAAAACACCCCGGCCAGGAAAGTGGCCGGCATGATCAGGAAGTTCTGGAACGCGGCGAGCTGGTCGAATTTATCGGCCCAGATACCGGCGATCACGCCCAGCGTGCCGAGAATGGCCGCACCCATGATGGCGAAGACGATGATCCACAGCGGCGCCGCAAAACTCAGGTGCGCAAACCAGGCGGTAATCGCGAACACGCCGGCGCCCACGGCCAGGCCGCGCACCACCGAAGCGGACACGTAAGCGAGCAGGATTTCCCAGTGCGACAGCGGCGGCAGCAGGATAAAGACCAGGTTGCCGGTGATCTTCGACTGGATCAGCGAGGAGGACGAATTGGCGAACGCATTTTGCAGCACGCTCATCATCACCAGGCCAGGCACCAGGAAGGCGGTGTAGTTCACGCCCGGATAGACTTCCACCCTGCCTTCGAGCACGTGGCCGAAAATCAGCAGGTAGAGCATCGCCGTGAGAATCGGCGCGGCGATGGTTTGCGTCGCGACTTTCCAGAAGCGCAGCATCTCTTTGTAAAACAGGGTGCGGAAACCCACGGAAACGATACTCACAGGGCTCCCTTTTCCATGATCTGGATAAAAATATCCTCTAAATCGGCCTGTTGCAGCTGCATCTCGTCGATGACCGCGCCGCTCTCGCGCAGGCGCGCCAGGATCGGTTCGACTTCGGCGTAGTCGTTCACGCGCAGGCTGTATTTGTTGCCCGTGCCGTTGCTATTGCCGTGCTCGTCGTGCGAGACCAGGTGGCGCAGGTCCTGCGGCAAATCGCCACTCTTGAGGTGCACGATCAGCTGCGAACCCGACACGCGGCGCAGCAGCGCACTCATCGTGTCGAGCGCCACGACCTGGCCGGATTTCAGCATCGCCACGCGCTGGCACATGGCCTGCGCTTCTTCCAGGTAGTGAGTGGTCAGCACGACCGTGTGTCCGCCTTCGCGGTTCAGGCGAGAAATGAACTTCCACAGGGTCTGGCGCAGTTCGACGTCGACGCCGGCGGTCGGCTCATCCAGCACGATGACGGGCGGTTTATGCACCAGCGCTTGCGCCACCAGCACGCGGCGTTTCATGCCGCCCGACAGGGCGCGCATGTTGACGTCGGCTTTATTGGTGAGATCGAGGTTTTCCATGACCTCGTCGATCCACTTGTCGTTGTTCTTGATGCCGAAATAGCCCGACTGCAATCTCAACGTTTCGCGCACCGTGAAGAAGGGATCGAACACGAGTTCCTGCGGCACCACGCCGAGTTTTTTTCTCGCTTCGCGGAAATCGGTGACGACGTCGTGGCCGTGGATCTGCACGCTGCCGACGTCGGGCCGGATCAGGCCGGCGATGGTGGAAATCAGGGTCGTCTTGCCGGCGCCGTTGGGCCCGAGCAGGCCGAAGAATTCGCCCTGTTCGATCGTCAGGGAAACGCCCTTCAGGGCTTTGAAGCCCTTGTAGCTCTTCTCGACGCTGTTAATCTGGATCGCTGTCATTGTTCTTTGGAGTGGCCATCGTGCGGACGCACGCAAGCCGGGCGGGGAAACGACCCATTATAGGGGAAATCGGGAATACAAGAGCCTGGCGGCATTGGGAGGATTCACCGACACACGGCGGATGTTCCACCCGTTGGCCGTTGTGCACCGTACGGGGCTATTGAGGCCAATGGCCTCAATGGCGGGTTCAACGGGCACCCGTGCCCACGCGGAACATCGCGTCATCGGCAACGGTGGTGGGAACGGCGAATGCCGCATACCGATCCGGTCCAAATGAAACCCGATATGGTATCGACAGGAGAGACGTTATTGGCAACGCGCCGATTTGACGAGCCGCCGCCATGCACACGTTACGCGTGGGCACGGGTGCCCACCCTACGGTGCACGGCCGTCAACGTAAGTTACGACCGCGCCAGCAACCCATCCAGCCCATACAGCTGCGTCAGGGCGTCAATATTCCCCGGCACATTGATGAAGATGAGCTTCTGCCCCGCGTCGCGTGCGCGGCGCTGCCAGGCCAGCAGCAGGGCCACGCCGGACGAGTCGGCGGCGCGCACGCCGCCCAGGTCGAACACGGTCTCGCCGGCCCGGATCGCGGCGCAGCCCTGCTCCAGGGCCGCATCCGCGGTCTCGAAGGTCAGGGCGTCGAGCGACAGCATCGGATTTGCTTCGGCCATGTTTACTTCGGGGCCTTCAGCGGCTTGTTCGCCAGCTGGCGGTTGCGGTCGGCCAGCTTGGTGATCAGGCCATCGACGCCCGACTTGTTGATCTCGGCAGCAAACGTCCCTTTATAGGTCTCGACCAGCCACGCGCCCAGCACGTTGATGTCGTAGATCTTCCAGCCCTGTGCGCCCTTGGCCAGGCGATAGTTCAGGGTGATCGGCTCGCCGCGGGCGACGTTCACCTGCGAGCGCACTTCGACGTCGGTGTCGGCCGCGTCATTGCGCATCGGCTTGAATTCGATCGTTTCGTTCTTGATCTGCGACAGCGCGCCCGAATAGGTGTACACGAGCAGCGTGCGGAATTCTTCCGACAGGCGCTTTTGCTGCTCAGGGGTGGCCTGGCGCCAGAAGCGGCCGGCGGCCTGGGCGGTCATTTTCTCGGCATCCACGTAAGGCAGGATCTTCGAGTTGACCAGTTCCATGATCTTGTTGCGGTTGCCGGACTGGATGTCCTTGTCGGCTTTGACGGTGTCGATGACGTCGGCGCTGATGCGCTTGACGAGCACGTCCGGTGCTTCATTCGTGGCCGGGGCCGGCGCGGCGATGACGCTGGTGGCAAAGGCGAGGGTTGCGGCGGTGGCGATGAGTTGGGCGATTGGTTTCATGAGCTCTCTTTTCTGGTCGTTTGCGGGAGGTTGGGCGGCGCCGCGTCAAGCGGCATGCCGGCCCGTACGAACTTACTTCCGCTGCGCTTCGGTTGCGTTGGATGCCGGCTCCGGCACCACTTGCGTGTTCGATGCCGGTTCATTTTTCGGCGCTTCCTGCGTCGACTCGTCCTTCGACTGGCCTTTCGGCGCATCTTTCGTCGGGCCGGATTCGCCGTCGAACACACGGCTCTGGCGGCGTTGCAGGTAGCCGTCACGGATGAACTCGTAACGGTCGAGCGCGGCTTCCTCGAACAGGTTCGACGCTTCCAGCACGGAGGCGCGCTGGTCGATCGCACGCAGGCCGATGCCGATGTTGCGCACATTCACCGGATCCTTGTACGACCATGGGTCGGCCCAGATGTCGGCAGGCAATGCAGCGGTGTCACGCACCGTAGATGGGCCCAACAATGGCAACATCAAGTAGGGACCGGAAGGAATGCCCCAGACGCCCAGCGTCTGGCCAAAATCTTCGTTGTGTTTCTGCATCCCGGCTTCCGACGCGATGTCGAGCACGCCGGCGATGCCGAAGGTCGAGTTCAGCGCGAAACGCATGAAATCGGTCATGCCGTCCTGACCCTTGCCTTGCATCAGGTTGTTCGCCGAGCTCCAGATATCCGACAAGTTACCGAAGAAATTGTTCACGCCCGTTTGCACGAAGCTCGGCAACACTTTCTTGTAAGCGGTCGCGGCCGGCTTCAGGGCCACGCGGTCGACCGTGTCGTTGAAGGCGAAGGTTGCGCGGTTGAACTTTTCGAACGGGTCGTGCGGATTGGCTGGCGTCGCGCAGCCGGCCAGCGCGGCGCAGCTTGCTGCCGCCAGTGCCAGGCCGCGCCAGCGCGGCAGGGTGTTCATGTTATTGCTTTTCATTCGCTGCCTTCCTTTTTTCCTTCGGCGGCCTTGCTGTAGATGAACTGATTGATCAGGTCTTCCAGCACGGTGGCCGATTGCGTACGGTTGATGCGATCGCCGTCGACGAGATTTTTCGTATCGCCGCCCGGTTCGATGCCAATGTATTGCTCGCCCAGCAGGCCTGCGGTCAGGATCTTGAGCGACGAATCTTTCGGAAACTTGTAGTTTGGATCCAGGTCGAGGCTGACCATCGCCTGGAAGGTTTTGTCGTCGAAACTGATGTCGCCCACCCGGCCGACCACGACACCGGCGCTCTTGACCGGCGCCTGTGGCTTCAATCCACCAATGTTGTCGAACTTGCCGACGACGGTATAGGTCTCGGCAAACGAAAGCGAGCTCATGTTTCCGGCCTGCAGCGCCAGGAACAACACGGCGGCGGCGCCCAGCAGGACGAACAAGCCGACCCAGACATCGATGATTTTACGGTGCATAGTATTTCCTAGTATTCAGGCCGTCTGTGCGCGGCCAAACGAAACGATTTATTAGCGCAGTTGCTACAGTTATTGTGTGAACATCAGGGCGGTCATGACGAAGTCGAGACCCAGCACCAACAGCGAAGCGATCACGACGGTGCGGGTCGTTGCGCGCGCCACGTCGGCCGGGGTCGGCTTCACGTGGTAACCCTGGAACACGGCCGTAAAGGTCACGGCGATGCCGAACACAAAACTTTTAATGACGCTGCTGACGACATCGCGGCGCACATCAACACCGGCCTGCATCTGCGACCAGAACGCGCCTTCGTCCAGGCTCAGCATTTTGACGGCGACCAGGTAGCTGCCGATGATGCCGACGGCCGAGAACACGGCAGCCAGCACCGGCATGGCGATCACGCCGCCCCAGAAACGGGGCGCCAGCACGCGCTGCACCGGGTTGACGGCCATCATTTCCATCGCCGACAACTGCTCGCCCGCTTTCATCAGGCCGATCTCGGCGGTCAGCGAGGTGCCGGCGCGGCCCGCGAACAGCAGGGCCGTGACGACCGGACCGAGTTCGCGGATCAGGGAAAGGGCCGTCAGCGAACCCAGCTTTTCCTCGGCGCCGAACTGGATCAGGTTCACGTAGAACTGCAGGCCCAGCACCAGCCCGACGAACAGGCCGGAAACGATCGTGATGACCAGCGAGTAATTGCCAATAAAATGGACTTGCTCGGAAATCAGGGCCGGGCGGCGCCATGCGCCTGGCGAAAAGCGCAGCAGGTTGAAAAAGGCGCGCGTGGCAAAGCCCAGGCTCTCGATCGATTCGCGCACGGTGGCGCCGGCGCTTTCAACGAAACGCAGGATCATCGCTGCGCTCCCAGGCCCAGGTCGTCGGCCAGCGACTTACCCGGATAGTGGAAGGGCACCGGACCGTCCGGCTCGGCATTGACGAACTGTTTCACGTACGGGTCTTGCGAGACGCGCAGTTCCGCCGGCGTGCCTTCGGCGACGATTTTGCCGGCCGACATGAAATAGACGTAATCGGCGATGGCGAAGGTTTCGTTCACATCGTGCGACACGAGGATGGACGTGGAACCGAGCGCGTCGTTCAGGTTGCGGATGAGGTTCGCGGTCAGGCCCATCGAGATCGGGTCGAGGCCGGCGAACGGCTCGTCGTACATGATCAGTTCGGGGTCGAGCGCGATCGCGCGGGCGACGGCCACGCGGCGCGCCATGCCGCCGGAAATTTCGCCCGGCTTCAGTTTCGAGGCATTGCGCAGGCCGACCGCGTTCAGCTTCATCAGCACCAGGTCGCGGATCAGCTCTTCCGGCAAATCGGTATGCTCGCGCAGCGGGAAGGCGACGTTGTCGAAAATGGTCAAATCGGTAAACAGCGCGCCGAACTGGAACAGCATGCCCATCCGGCGGCGCAGGCGATACAGCCCCTCGGTGCGCAGCTCGTGCACGACCTCGCCGCCGACCCGCACCGCGCCGCGTTGCGGACGAATCTGTCCGCCAATCAGGCGCAGCACCGTGGTCTTGCCGCAGCCGGAACCACCCATGACGGCAATGAGCTTGCCGCGCGGGAAATCCATGCGCAGGTTCGACAGGATCTTGCGATCGCCATAGGCGAACTCGAGATCACGTATTTCTACAAGGTTAGACACAGGGGAATAGTCGGATTTGGGAATCCCGTATTGTAGTGCAGAAACGGCAATCCCTGCTTGGGACAGGACCGTTTCAGACCGGGTTCCGACGCGTGCTTACAACACTAATAACCGGGGAGTCAGCTATTTCGTTCCGCAAGTCATTGTTTTTGTTGAGATATGCATATATGTCAACGTTGCGCTTTGTTGACACACATTAACATTTCTTAACAGCAGCAAGAGTTGGGGTAGATGGAGGGTGGGCTCCCGAGCCCACGCGGTGCGACCATTGCGAGTCGAAATTTAGCGGCGGCCTGAACGCCAAACTGGCTGGCGCACCCATCCGGTGAGCGTTTCAGGGACGCGACCGCCGTACCGCGTGGAGTCGGGACTCCACCCTACGAAAACGGCGTTCTGCCGGCGGCGGTTCTTAGCGCGGCAGGACCGACGCTCCCATCAGGAACTCATCCACCGCGCGCGCGCATTGCCGCCCTTCGCGAATCGCCCACACCACCAGCGACTGGCCGCGGCGCATGTCGCCGGCAACAAACACCTTCGGCACCGAGGTCTGGTAGCAAGCTTCGCCATCGGTCGTGGCGCGCGCGTTGCCACGGGCATCTTTCTGCACGCCGAAGGCATCGAGCACCTGCTGCACCGGCGACACAAAGCCCATGGCCAGGAACACCAGGTCGGCTTTCATTTCGAATTCGCTGCCGGCCACTTCGACCATCTTGCCGTCTTTCCACTCGACGCGGCAGGCGATCAGCTTTTCCACTTTGCCGTTCTTGCCTTCGAAGCGTTTAGTCGCAACCGCAAAATCGCGCTCGCAGCCTTCTTCGTGCGAGGACGAGGTGCGCAGCTTGGTCGGCCAGTAAGGCCAGACCAGGGGCTTGTTTTCTTGTTCCGGCGGCATCGGCATCAGTTCGAACTGGGTTACCGTGGCGGCGCCATGGCGGTTCGAGGTGCCGACGCAGTCGGAGCCGGTATCGCCGCCGCCGATCACGACCACGTGCTTGCCGGTCGCCTTGATCTGGTCTTTCAGTTTATCGCCGGCATTCACGCGGTTTTGCTGCGGCAGGAAATCCATCGCGTAATGCACGCCCTTCAGCTCGCGCCCCGGGACCGGCAAATCGCGCGGCTGCTCGGCGCCGCCGGCCATGACGACCGCGTCGAATTGATTGGCCAAATCTTCCGGGAAGATCGTGTCGCGCGCCATGTTGCTGACCGCGGCAGGGAAATCCTTGCCGATCAGGACGCTGGTGCGGAAGGTGACGCCCTCGGCCTGCATTTGCTCGACGCGGCGGTCGATCAGGCCTTTTTCCATTTTGAAATCGGGAATGCCGTAGCGCAGGAGGCCGCCGATGCGGTCGCTCTTCTCGAACACGGTCACGTCGTGACCGGCGCGTCCCAGCTGCTGGGCGGCAGCCAGGCCCGCGGGGCCGGAACCGACGACCGCGACCTTCTTGCCGGTTTTCACCAAAGGTGGCTGCGGCACGATATAGCCGTGCTCGAAGGCGGCGTCGGCAATCTTGCGCTCGATCGACTTGATGCCGACCGGTTCGTTGTTGATGCCGAGCGTACACGCCGCTTCGCAGGGGGCCGGGCAGATGCGGCCGGTCACTTCCGGGAAGTTATTGGTGGAGTGCAGGTTGTCGATCGCCGCACGGTAATTGTTGTGATACACCAGGTCGTTCCAGTCGGGGATCTGGTTGTTGACCGGACAGCCCGTGTTGCAGAAGGGGATGCCGCAATCCATGCAGCGTGCACCCTGCACCTTGGCCTGGCCGTCGGTCAGGGTGACGACGAATTCTTTGTAATTTTTGACGCGTACGGCGGGGTCCAGGTGATCTTCTTCCTGCCGTTGAAATTCCATGAAGCCGGTGATTTTGCCCACGTTGTTTTTCCTTTGCTGTCGGTGCCGGGCACCGGTCGTATTCTTGACGAAGCGCGACTGCGCTGCTGCTGGTTGAACGCGTGGGCGGCGAAGCCGCCCACCTTACGGGTCTGCGCGTGCAGCCCCGTCGACGCTTACGCCGCAAGTTCGATCTTGTCGTTCGCTTCTTCCATGCTGCTGTTGTGCATTTCTTCCAGCGCGCGCTTGTAGTCGGTCGGGAAGACTTTCACAAATTTGCCGCGGCTGTTGGACCAGTCGTCGAGCAGGTTGCGGGCACGGGTGCTGCCGGTGTACTTGAAATGACGTTCGATCAGGCGGCGCAAGATCACTTCGTCCGACTCGCGCTCGGTCGCGCGGCTCTGGCTGTGCCAGCCGGAGACATCGCCCTGCTCTTTGGTCGACACCACACGCTCCAGGTTGACCATGGTCGGGTTGCAGCGCGATTCGAACTCGTCTTTCGGATCGTAGACATAGGCCACGCCGCCCGACATGCCGGCCGCGAAATTGCGTCCGGTCTCGCCCAGCACCACGACCGTACCGCCGGTCATGTATTCGCACCCATGGTCGCCGCAGCCTTCGACCACCGTGGTGGCGCCCGAATTACGGACCGCAAAACGCTCGCCCGCCACGCCGTTGAAGAAGGCCTCGCCCGAGATCGCGCCGTACAGCACGGTATTGCCGACGATGATGTTGTCCACCGCCCAGCCGCGGAACTCGGTGTTCGGACGCACGATCACGCGTCCACCCGACAAGCCTTTACCGACGTAGTCGTTGCCTTCGCCCACCAGGTCGATCGTGATGCCGGCTGCCAGGAAGGCCGCCGCCGATTGCCCGGCCGTCCCCTGCAGCTGGATGTGGATGGTGTCGTCCGGCAAGCCGGCGTGGCCATAACGCTTGGCGACTTCGCCCGACAGCATGGTGCCGACCGTGCGATTGACGTTGCGCACCGGCGAGATGAACGAGACGCGCTCGCCCTTCTCCAATGCCGCCTTCGCTTGCGCGATCAGCTTGTGGTCCAGCGCACGGTCGAGGCCGTGATCCTGTTCGCCGGTATGGAACAGGTTGCGCGGCGAGTCGGTCTGCGGCTGGTAGAAAATGTTCGAGAAGTCCAGGCCCTGGGCCTTCCAGTGGGTAATCGCCTTCGATTTATCCAGCAGGTCGGCGCGGCCGATCAGTTCATCATAGGTCCGGATGCCGAGCTGGGCCATCAGCTGGCGCGCTTCTTCGGCGACGAAGAAGAAGTAATTGACGACGTGTTCCGGCTTGCCCTGGAACTTTGCGCGCAGTACCGGGTCTTGCGTGGCCACGCCCACAGGACAGGTGTTCAGGTGGCATTTGCGCATCATGATGCAGCCTTCGACCACCAGCGGCGCCGTGGCGAAACCGATCTCGTCGGCGCCCAGCATGGCGGCGATGACGACGTCGCGGCCGGTCTTCATCTGGCCGTCGGCCTGCACGCGGATGCGGCTGCGCAGGCCGTTCAGCACCAGCGTCTGCTGGGTCTCGGCCAGGCCAAGTTCCCACGGCGTGCCGGCATGTTTTACGGAGGACAGCGGCGAGGCGCCGGTGCCGCCGTCATGGCCGGCAACGACCACGTGGTCCGCTTTCGCTTTCGAGACGCCGGCGGCGACCGTACCGATACCGACTTCCGACACCAGTTTTACGGAAATCGAGGCGTTCGGATTCGCGTTTTTCAGGTCGTGGATCAGCTGCGCCAGGTCTTCGATCGAATAGATGTCGTGGTGCGGCGGCGGGGAAATCAGGCCGACGCCCGGCACCGAGAAGCGCAAGGACGCGATGTATTCCGAAACCTTGTGGCCTGGCAGCTGACCACCTTCGCCCGGTTTCGCGCCCTGCGCCATCTTGATCTGGATCTGGTCGGCCGAGCTCAGGTACTCGGCGGTGACGCCGAAGCGGCCCGATGCCACCTGCTTGATCTTCGAGCGCAGCGAGTCGCCCTCTTCCAGCGGAATGTCGACGGCAACGCGGTCGGCACCGATCACGGACGCGAGCGTCTCGCCCTTGCTGATCTTGATGCCCTTGAACTCGTTCAGGTAGCGGCGCGGATCTTCGCCGCCTTCACCCGTGTTCGACTTGCCGCCGATACGGTTCATCGCAATCGCCAGGGTCGCATGCGCTTCCGTGGAGATCGAACCCAGCGACATCGCGCCAGTGGCGAAACGCTTGACGATTTCCTTGGCCGGCTCGACTTCACCCAGCGGAATGGCCTTGCTTGGGTCGAGCTTGAACTCGAACAGGCCGCGCAGCGTCAGGTGACGGCGCCCTTGTTCGTTGATCAGCTGGGCATACTCTTTATAGGTATTGAAATTGTTGGCGCGGGTCGAGTGCTGCAGTTTCGCGATCGCGTCCGGGGTCCACATGTGGTCTTCGCCACGCACGCGGAAGGCGTATTCGCCGCCGGTGTCGAGGGCGTTGGCCAGCAGCGGGTCGGCGCCGAAGGCGAGGTTGTGCAGGCGCAGCGCTTCTTCCGCCACTTCGAACAGGCCGATGCCTTCCACCGTCGACGAGGTGCCGCGGAAATATTTATCCACCAGCGACTTGTTCAGGCCGACGGCTTCGAAGATCTGGGCGCCGCAATACGACATGTAGGTCGAGATGCCCATCTTCGACATCACCTTCATGAGGCCCTTGCCGATGGCCTTCGTGTAGTTATAGCAGGCGACATCCGGCGCCATCTCGTGCGGCAGGTGCTGGGCCAGGTCGGCCAGGGTTTCCAGTGCCAGGTAGGGGTGCACGGCTTCGGCGCCATAGCCGGCCAGCAGCGCGAAATGGTGGGTTTCGCGGGCGGAACCGGTTTCGACGACCAGACCGGTCGAGGCGCGCAGGCCGCGCATCACCAGGTGCTGGTGAATGGTGGACGTGGCCAGCAGCGCAGGGATCGCCACGGTTTCGCCGGAAACGGCGCGGTCCGACACGACCAGGATGTTGTGGCCGGATTTCACGGCGTCGACGGCTTCCGCGCAGAGCGAGGCCAGCGAGGCTTCGATGCCCTCCTTGCCCCAGCTGACCGGATAGCAGATGTTCAGTTCATAGGACTTGAACTTGCCGCCGGTATGGATGCTGATGTTGCGCAGGCGCGCCATGTCGTCGAAACCGAGCACCGGCTGCGACACTTCGAGGCGCATCGGCGGATTGACGTTGTTTGTGTCGAGCAGGTTCGGCTTCGGACCGATGAAGGAAACCAGCGACATCACCATCGCTTCGCGGATCGGGTCGATCGGCGGGTTCGTCACCTGGGCAAACAATTGTTTGAAATAATTGTACAAAGGTTTGAGCTTGTTCGACATCACCGCCAGCGGCGAGTCGTTGCCCATCGAACCGGTCGCTTCTTCGGCCAGGACCGCCATCGGCGCCATCAGGAACTTCAGGTCTTCCTGGGTATAGCCGAAGGCTTGCTGGCGGTCGAGCAGCGTAATGGCCGCTTTTTCGCCCTGCGCCGGCGTGTCTTTGACCCGGTTTTGCGCCAGCTGCGATTCCGACAGCTTGATTTCGTTGAGCTTGATGCGCACCGACTTGATCCAGGCCTTATAGGGCTTGGCGTTCGAATAGGTGTCTTTCAGCTCCTTGTCGTCGATGATGCGGCCCGCTTCCAGGTCGATCAGGAACATCTTGCCCGGCTGCAGTCTCCACTTCTTGACGATGCGCGATTCCGGAATCGGCAGCACGCCCGATTCGGAGGCCATCACGACCAGGTCGTCTTCGGTCACGACATAGCGGGCCGGACGCAAGCCGTTGCGGTCCAGGGTGCCGCCGATGTGGCGGCCGTCCGTGAATGCCATGGCGGCGGGACCGTCCCACGGCTCCATCATCGCGGCGTGGTATTCGTAGAAGGCCTTGCGGTTGTCGTCCATCGACGTGTGGTTTTCCCAGGCTTCGGGAATCATCATCATCATCGCCTGGGCGATCGGGTAACCCGCCATCACCAGCAGCTCCAATGCATTGTCGAAGCAGGCGGTGTCCGACTGGCCTTCATAGATCAATGGGAACAGCTTGTTCAGGTCTTCGCCCAGCACGGCCGACTTCATCATGCCTTCGCGGGCGCGGGTCCAGTTGAAATTGCCCTTGACCGTGTTGATCTCGCCGTTATGCGCGATCAGGCGGTACGGGTGGGCCAGCGGCCATTCCGGGAAGGTATTCGTCGAGAAACGCTGGTGCACCAGGGCCAGGGCCGAGACGCAACGCGGATCCTGCAGGTCCTTGTAATAGACACCGACCTGGTCGGCCAGCAGCAGGCCTTTGTAGACGATGGTGCGCGCCGACATCGACGGCACGAAGAATTCCTTGCCGTGCAGGAGTTTCAATGCCTGGATGGCGTGGCCCGAGGATTTGCGGATCACGTACAGCTTACGTTCCAGCGCGTCGGTGACCATGATGTCCGGGCCGCGGCCGATGAAAATCTGGCGAATGACCGGCTCTTTGGCCTTCACGAGCGGCGACATCGGCATGGTTTCGTCGACCGGCACATTGCGCCAGCCGATGACCACTTGCCCTTCGATGCGCACGGCGCGCTCGATTTCCTGCTCGCAGGCGATGCGCGAGGCGTGCTCTTTCGGCAGGAAGACCATGCCGACGCCGTACTCGCCGGGCGGCGGCAGCTCGACGCCTTGCTTCGCCATCTCGTCGCGGAAATACTGGTCGGGAATCTGGATCAGGATGCCGGCACCATCGCCCATCAGCGGATCGGCGCCGACGGCGCCCCGGTGATCGAGGTTTTTCAGGATCAACAGCCCCTGATCGATGATGGAATGACTCTTGTTGCCCTTGATATGGGCGATGAAACCGACGCCGCAGGCATCGTGTTCATTGGCGGGATCGTATAAACCTTGGGCAATCATTGGGGACTCTCCACAGCATGTTCAGGGGTGAAGGCCGAGAATAGTGCAATGCAACAAAGACGGCAAGCAGAACAATGAGGGTCGGAGTCGAATTAATTTCCCCATTCCACATGGGTTGCATAAATAGGGACAGGTCGAATAAACGCGATAAACGCGTTTCTTCGTCGACATAAATTCGAGCGAAGACCATTAAAGCAGCAGGAAATTGCTGTGCTTAAAAGTAAGGCAGTTCAATCATTGCGTGATACGCGCTTGGCGCCGATGGAGCCGATCCGGCGCAGCTGCGGGAAAACGGGTGCTGAAATCAGCTTGCCGCAGGGGGCGCTTTGAACGGACGGCCGCGTTTGGCCGGCAGGATGCGGCGCTGGGTCTGGCGCTCGAGTTCGAGTTTGAAAGCATGCGAGCCGAGCGGCTGGCCTTTCTGGACGGCGCCGGCCACCTGCGCCAGTTCGTCCGCGCCGATGCCCTGCTCCACGAGGTCGATATACGCGGCCTCGCGCTGGAAGGGCGTATTGCCCAGTCCCCAGAACAGGGCGTGGTCGGTGACGACGGCGTCGGCGTGGACGCCCGCGTGGTGGCGATAGCTCGACCACGGCCAAGCGGCTGGCTCGGCTGCGTCTCCTTCGCGTACCGGCGCCAGCTCGATGAAACGGCTGCACATCAGCAAGTGGCGGTCCGGTTCGACCACGGCGGTCCGGAAGCGCCCTTCGAACAGGCCGCCCGCGCGTTCGTATTTGGCGTTGTACCAGGGAACATAGAAGCGGCCGAGCTTTTGCATCATCGCCGCCAGCCCTTCTTCGGTCTCGGGCGTGGCCAGCAGCTGCAGCTGGGTCGGCAGCAGGGCGTAGGCGTGGATCGCCACTTTATAGAAGCGGGCCGCCTCGGCCAGCCAGGCGAGGAAACGCTCGTAATCCCCGGGTTCGCGGAAGATGCGCTGGCGGTCGTTGCCGCGCTGGAGGATGTGGTGGGCTTGCTTGGGGAGGATGAGGCGGGGTTGGCGGGCCATGGTCGCGGGTGTATAGGGCGGATGGCGGGTATTCTAGCGCAGCGCCAGGACTATGTCCCTTATTTAGTTGACGCCCCGCGAGTCGACCAGCGACTCTGTCCCGCTTTTGTCGGGTGGGCATGCCCACGCGGTACCACGTCCGCAGATCGAAAATACGTTTTGATCGGGGAGAGTTTGCAAACGCGTGGGCATGCCCACCCTACGAAATCCTTGCATCTCGCGATACATAGGGTGGACTCCCGAGTCCACGCGCGCGGTACGGCGTGTGCAGGTCGAAAACGCGTTTCAATCGGGAGATGTTGTACCGCGTGGGCACAAGTGCCCACCCTACGCCAAGGTAAACCCTGCGGACAGACTGTACCCCTCGCCATACGCGCTGCGCAGCGGCAGTTCCTGCCCCAGCGCGGTCCGCGTTTTCTTGCGCAGGCGATAGACCAGCATGTCGACGCGGCGGCTGGCGTCGGGATCGTCGCCGCCCATGCCGGCGACGATGGTCGCGCGCGGCACGGGGCGGGTGTTGATCGTCAACAGGTGCAGGAAATTGAATTCCTTTTCGGTCAAATCGATCACCTTGCCCATCAATTCGAGCTGACGCGCGCTCACGCGCAGCGTCCATTTCACGGGCGCGGGCGCCGGTTCGGCCGGGCGCACGCGGCGGCCCAGCGCTTCGATGTGGGCGGCCAGTTCCGGAAATTTGATTGGTTTAGTTAAATAATGGTCGGCGCCGAGCTGCAGGCCGAGGATGCGGTTGTCGAACGCGACGCGCCCGGTCAGCACCAACAAACCGATTTCCGGGTACAGCTGGCGCATGCGCGGAATGACGGTAAAACCGTCTTCGTCCGGCAAGCCGAGGTCGAGCACGACCACCGCCGCGGGGGTGCGCGTCAGCGCCGCCCACATCTCGCTGGCCGAGGTGGCGATGGTGACGTCATGCTCGAGTTCGCGCAGGAAATCGGCCATGTCCCCGGCGTAATCGCCGTTGTCTTCCACAATCAGTATCTGCGTCATGGGATTACAGGTTCTTTATTTTGTATTGCCGGATGGCGGCAAGGCCGTTGCCGCAACCGGCGCCGGATTATCGGGGCTGGCGCCTTGCCGTGCAAGCTGCTTCGTGGCGCCGGCCACCGGCAGCCAGATGCGGAACTCGGCGCCGCCGCCGTTCGGGGTGACCAGGCTTAGCACCCCGCCATGCACTTCGATGATCGAGCGCGCCATGTACAGGCCCAGGCCGCTGCCCGGCATGCCGTCGGCATTGCGCCCCCGATAAAACTTGTCGAACACGCGCGTCTGGTCCCCGGCCGGTACGCCCGGTCCGTGGTCGCGCACGGCCAGTTCGATGCCGCTGGCCGCCAGGCGTCCCACGAGGACGACCGGCGACGTGGCCGGCGAATACGCGATCGCGTTGTCGATCAATACCTTCAGCGCCAGGCGCAGGCCTTCCGGATCGCAGCGCAGGGTTTCCGGCAATTCGCGCGCCTTGATGCTGGCCACGCGCCCGGCCGCGCGCAGCTGCCCGGCGCCCTCTTCCAGCAGGGTGCGCGGGGCCAGCGTGGTCGGCTGGCGCTCGCTGCCGATGCCGGCCATGCGCTCGGGCGACAGATAATCGTCGAGCATCCCGATCAGGCGGTCGGTGGCCACGGCGATCTTGCGGTAGCGGGCGCGCGTGGCCTCGTCGGCGTGACCCGCGGTGGCCTCGAGGCGCTGGATGGCGCCGTCGATGGTCGACAGGGGCGTGCGGAATTCGTGGTTGAGCATGCTGGCGAAACGCTTTTGCTCGGCTTCGCGCAGGCGCCGCGGCGACAGGTCGCGTACCAGGCCGACCAGCGCCAGCGGCTGGCCGTCGTCGCCGCACAGCAGGGAGGAGATGATTTCGACCGGCACCGGGTAGCCGTGCGGGCCGTGGAATTCGGTTTCGCGCACCAGGCGCAGGCGGCTGCGGTCGCCTGCGCGGAAGCGCCGCATGCGTTCCGGCAGCCCGGCACACAGCGCGGCCAGCGGTCCCTCGGCGCCGGCGCCGATGCCGGCGGCCACTTCCTCAGGGGTATAGCCGACCAGTTGCTCGATCGACGGGCTGACATAGCGCAGCTGGCCGCTGGCGCAATCGATGCTGAAGGCAATATCGCCGCCAATTTCGGCAATCACGCGAAACTGCTCGGCCAGCGCCAAGCCGGCAATACCGGAGCTGTCGATGCTGGCGCTGCGATTCATCAAACACCCTTCCAGAAATTAGTACAATCGGGCCAGCCAGACTGGCCGCCGCCAAGGAGTATATCGCCGCGAACGCCCTTCTGTATAGGCAAGCGTTGCAGCGCTGGTAACTAATTAAAATTGCAGTATTCGTAAATACGTTCAATATCTTTGGCTTGACGCGCATTCTCACCGAATCCTATTCAGCTGGGATAAATTCGGCAAAACGCAGGCGAAAAAATGCCCGCCGAAGCGGGCATATCCGGTGGCGCCGGGGTATTGGCTTACTGTTCGGCGAGCGGTGCGAAGATCGCTTGCAGGTCTTCCTGGGTCAGTGCCATCTTTTGCGATTCGCCTTCGGCCAGGATCGAATTCGCCAGTTCCGATTTTTTCTGCTGCAGCAGCTGGATCTTTTCTTCCAGCGTGCCTTTCGCGATCAATTTATAGACGAATACCGGCTTGTCCTGCCCAATGCGCCAGGCGCGGTCGGTCGCCTGGTTTTCCGCCGCCGGATTCCACCAGGGGTCGTAATGGATGACGGTATCGGCCGCCGTCAAATTCAGGCCGACGCCGCCCGCCTTCAAACTGATCAGGAAAATCGGCACCGCGCCCTGCTGGAAGGCCGCCACCTGCGCCGAGCGGTCGCGCGTTTCCCCGGTAAGAATCGCATAACGGATACCGCGCGCCGCCAATTCCTCTTCGATCAGCGCCAGCATGCTGGTGAACTGCGAGAACACGAGGATCTTGCGGCCCTCTTCCAGCAAATCGTCGACCATTTGCATCAAGTCGATCAGCTTGGCGGAAATGGCGGCCGTGTTCTTTTTCGACGGCATGGCTTTGACGAGACGCGGATCGCAGCACACCTGGCGCAGTTTCAATAACGCTTCCAGGATCACGATCTGGCTGCGCGCCACGCCCTTGCGGTCGATTTCCTCGCGCACCTTCTTGTCCATCGCCAGGCGCACGGTTTCGTACAGGTCGCGTTGCGGACCGGTCAGTTCGACCCGGCGCACCATCTCCGTTTTTTCCGGCAACTCCTTGGCGACATTGTCTTTCGTGCGGCGCAGCAGGAAAGGACGGATCCGCCGATTTAGCAACATGCGTCGCACCGGATCGTCCTGGCGTTCGATCGGGTGGCGGAATTGCGTATTAAAGGCTTTTTCCTCGCCCAGCAGGCCCGGCAGCAGGAAATGGAATTGCGACCACAGTTCGCCGAGGTGGTTTTCCAGCGGGGTTCCGGTCAGGCACAGGCGGTGGTTTGCGCTCAGCGAGCCCGCCGTTTGCGCCGCTTTCGAGCGCGTGTTCTTGATGTAGTGCGATTCGTCGAGGATCACCAGGTGATAGTGGTGCTCGCGCAGCTTTTCCTCGTCGCGCGGCAGCAGGGCATAGGTCGTCAGCACGATGTCGGCCTGTTCGATCTGGTCGAACATGTCCACACGTTCTTTGCCCTGCAGCAGCAGCACCTTCAAACTCGGGGCGAAGCGCGCCGCTTCTTCCTGCCAGTTCGTCATCAGGCTGGTTGGCGCGATGACCAGGGCCGGGTGGGTCAGGCGGCCGGCTTCCTTTTCGGTCAGGATGTGGGCCAGGGTCTGCACGGTTTTACCGAGACCCATGTCGTCGGCCAGGATGCCGGCCAAATCATACTCGCGCAGGAATTGCATCCACGACAGGCCGTCGAGCTGGTAGTCGCGCAGGGTTGCCTGCAGGCCGGCGGGCGCCGCCACCTTCTTGACGGAACCGAACTGGCTCAGTTTGCGGCCGGTTTCGCGCAGCTGTTCGCCGCCGAACCAGCGCATTTCGACCCCGCGCGCCAGTTCCTCGAGGCGGCTGGCGTCCAGCGTCGACAGGCGCACGCGGTTCTTGATCTTGTCATTAAAATACAACTCGCCCAGCGTCGCCAGGATCGGTTTCACGCGCGCCCATGGCAGGGCGACGCGCAGGCCTTCCGGCAGGGTTGCCAGCATCTGGTCGGTATCGCCATGGGCGGCCAGCACGGCCGGGTCGAAATCGGTCGGCGCATTGCGTATGAGTTGCACCAGCACCGGCAACAGGGGTACGCGCTGGCGGTTCACGACGATGCCTAGTTCCAGCTCGAACCAGGCCTTGCCCGCCTCGGCCGGCTCGTCGATCTCGGCATACCATTCTTCGACCGGCACCACGTCGTAGCGGTACTTGCTTGACTTCTGCAGGTGCCAGCCGGCATCCGACAGGGCGTCGAGCTCGCTTTCGGCAAAGCGCAGCCAGTGCGCCTGGCTCTCCAGCTGCAGGGCGCCGGCCACGGCGGACAGCGGCGTGGTGGCGGGCTTGCGGAAGCCGAGTTCGGTCAGCTTGTCCAGCGCTTGCGCTTCGGCTGCGGCATCGCGCTCGATGATTTCGGTAACGTCGCCAATTTGCCGCACCACGCGCTGCGAGGGGTCGAAGGAGACGCGCTGGCCGTCGTAGTCGAAGGAGAGCACGGCGAAATCGTGCCAGCGCGGCGCGCCGCCATCGGCCAGCGACACCGCGTCCAGCATCAGGAAGGGTTGCGGCTTGACATCGCTGCGCAGGCGCTGGACCAGCGGTTGCGGCAGCGGCATCAGTTCTTGCAGGCCATGGGCCAGCAGCAGCTGCGAAACGCGTTTTTTGTCATTGCCGGTCAGCACAGGCGCTTGCGCCACCAGCGCCTGCAATTCGGCCAGCGAGATGTCGACCCCGCCCCGGTTCAGCGACAAGGGGCCGCAGGACAGGTTGTCGATGTACCACGGCGGATCCGTCGGCAGCATGTAGTCGATCAGGTCCGCGCCCGGATGCGTCGCGCCGTTTGCCGGCTCCACCGACCAGCCCAGTTTGGCGGCCCGGCCTTCGTCGCGCCATGCGAGATTCGCCTGCCGGGTCGGGCCGGCTTGCAGCGGATACACGAGGCCATTCGCCATGTCGGCCCAAGAATTGGCCCATAACAATTTCCCCTGGCGCAGCAGGAGGTCGAGCAGGATCGCGCCGACTTTGCCCTTGGGCTCGGTCGCGCTGGTGCTTTGCGAGGAACCGCTGCGCATGGCGATGAAGAAACGGACCAGGTCTTCGTCCTCGCCTTCGAGGTAGGCGGGCGGCGCGGACAACAGCGAAAACACTTCATTGACGGGGCTGGCGGCGGCCACTTCGCCGTTCGGGCGCAGGCGCGCCTTGCACAGGCAGACGGCAACGTGGCGGCCACCGCTGGTCGGCGCCATCACGTAGACAAATTTATATTGAATTGCTTTCGGATCGGCTACTTCGGCAGTCAACTTCGGTTGCGGATGCGCCGCCGCTTCAACCCGTTGCAGCCAGGTCGCCACCGGTGCGGGCAGTGCGGGCGCGCGTGCCGGCGTCGCGCGCGTTGCCGGGGCATCGCTCGCGTGTTCGCGTGGGTAATCAACTGTGTGCATTGGGTCCTTGAACCTGTATGAAAAAAAACAACAAACACCATTATCTCTCATACGGGCACTTCAGTTTTGTTCGGAATCGCACCTTGCGGAAAAATCTTTACGCGGTGAAAGATATGCCCCGCCGACACGGATTGCTCCACCTCAAAAAAACGCATTGACAAGCGAACAAGCGCTGCTACTATGTCGAGACACGATATGTCGCTGCTCGATATATCGACCGAGGAGCTAGTGTGGACATTGATTTCGCAAAACTGTTGCCCCTGTCGGAGGCAACCTATTACGTACTGGCGGCGCTTGACGAACCGCTGCACGGCTATGCGCTGATGCAAAAGGTCGAAAGCATGAGCCAGGGCAAGGTCATCATCGGCCCGGGCACCTTGTACGGCGCCTTCGGCACGCTGGAAAAGCAGGGCCTGATCGAAAAGGTCAGCGAAGAGGAGCGGCGCAAGACCTATGCGCTGACAAGCAAGGGCAGGCAGGTGCTGGCCGAGCAGGTCCGGCGCCTGGCCATCATGGTGCGCAACGGGCAGTTCGCACTGTCAATACTGGGAAAGGAAGAAGCGGCATGAGTGACGATCAAGACAAATCGACGATTACCAGGTTCAAATTATTTTGGGGACACCAGGACGCGGAGCAGGAAGCATGGCTGCGCACGATGGCGAAGCAGGGCCTGCACCTGGTCAAGGTCAACCCCTTCTGCGTCTGGACCTTCCGCCGCGGCGCCCCGGCCGACGTCGTCTATCGCCTCGATTTCGGCAAGGGCCGCGCCGACGATGGTTTTTCCCAGCTGATGCAGGATGCCGGCTGGAAGCTGGCCGCAACGACGACCGGCTGGCATTACTGGTGCACGCCGATGGCGAACGGCCGCGAGCCGGAAATCTTTACCGACAGCGCCTCGAAGGTCAAAAAGTTCGAACGCCTGCTCGCCATCCTCGTGTGCAGCGCCCTCCCCGCTTTCGTCATGTTGGTCATGAGCGACAAGCAGTCCCTGGTTTCCGACCTGTCGACGCCATCGCTGGTGGGGGTTTGCATCATCTATGCGGCCTATTTCCTGACCCTGGCGTATGCGGTTGTCGGGCTGCTCCTGCGCATCCGCGCGGTACGCTCCCCGCAGACTACCTGAGCGGCAGCCCGGCTCCTCTTGGGGCCGGGCCCATCGGCATGCCTGCAACCCGCTGTCAAGACTGGCGCTTCGCGCGTGTTTGCGTAACACTGCCCGCCTGACTCACGGATTTTTTGCCCCATGCTGCCTTCCATCGAACAACGCCTCGCCATCGAACTGGCCGCCAAGCCGGCGCAAGTTGCCGCCGCCATCGCCTTGCTGGATGAGGGCGCCACTGTCCCCTTCATCGCCCGTTACCGCAAGGAAGCGACTGGCGGCCTCGACGACATCCAGCTGCGCCTGCTGGAAGAACGCCTGCGCTACCTGCGCGAGCTCGAAGACCGGCGCGCGGCGATCATCGCCTCGATCACCGAACAGAACAAGATGACGCCGGAATTGCTGGAGTCGATCGCGCTGGCCGAGGATAAAACCCGCCTCGAAGATTTATACCTGCCGTATAAACAGAAGCGCCGGACGAAAGCGCAAATCGCGGTCGAAGCAGGCCTGGCGCCGCTGGCCGACGATTTATTGGCCGACCCGTCGCGTAATCCCGAAGAGGAAGCCACTAAATACCTGCGCGAGGCGTTCAGCAATGCCGACGGCGTCAACAATCCGGGCGTGCCGGATACGAAAGCCGCTTTGGACGGCGCGCGCCAGATCCTGATGGAACGCTTCGCCGAAGACGCGACCCTGCTGCAGTCGCTGCGCGAATACGTGCAGGAACATGGCGTCGTCGAATCGAAAGTGGTCGAGGGCAAGCAGGATGAAGGCGAAAAGTTCGCCGACTATTTCGATTATTCGGAGCCACTGTCCACCGTCCCTTCGCACCGGGCACTGGCCCTGATGCGCGGGCGCCGCGAAGGCATCCTCGATGTCGTGCTGCGCCTGGACACGGAAGCGGAAAAACCGAAGTGGGACGCGCCGCACAACCCTTGCGAAAGCCGCATCGCCGCCCGTTTCGGCATCAAGGGAGCAGGACGCCCGGCCGATAAATGGCTGCTCGACACGGCGCGCTGGACCTGGCGCGTGAAAAGTTTCATGTACATCGAGACGGAACTGATGGGCGCGCTGCGCGAAAAAGCGGAGCTCGACGCCATCAACGTGTTCGCACGTAATTTGAAATCGCTGCTGCTGGCGGCGCCCGCCGGCCAGCGCGCCACCATGGGCCTCGACCCTGGCTTGCGCACCGGCGTCAAAGTGGCGGTGGTCGACGCCACCGGCAAGGTGGTCGATACGGCCACCATTTATCCGCACCAGCCGAGGAACGACTGGGACGGCGCGCTGCACGTACTCGGCCAGCTGGCGGCGAAACACAATGTTTCGCTGATCTCGATCGGCAATGGCACCGCGTCGCGCGAGACCGATAAACTGGCGCAGGATTTAATCAAGGCGCGGCCGGAACTGAAGCTGACCAAGATCGTTGTTTCGGAAGCGGGCGCCTCGGTGTATTCGGCCTCGGAATTCGCCTCGCGCGAATTGCCGGATATGGATGTGTCGATCCGCGGTGCGGTGTCGATTGCGCGCCGGCTGCAGGATCCGCTGGCGGAACTGGTGAAAATCGACCCGAAATCGATCGGCGTCGGCCAGTACCAGCACGACGTGTCGCAGACCCAACTGGCGCGCTCGCTGGACGCGGTCGTCGAAGACTGCGTGAATGCGGTCGGCGTGGACGTGAACACGGCGTCGGCGCCGCTGCTGGCGCGGGTTTCCGGTTTGTCCTCGAGCGTGGCGCAGAGCATCGTCACCTACCGCGACATGAAGGGCGCCTTCCCTTCGCGCGCCGCCTTGAAGGCCGTGCCGCGCCTGGGCGATAAAACCTTCGAACAGGCGGCGGGCTTCCTGCGCGTGATGGGCGGCGAGAATCCGCTGGACGCGTCGGCGGTGCACCCGGAATCGTATCCGGTCGTGCAAAAGATCCTGGCGGACGTGAAACGCGACATGAAGGCGGTGGTTGGCGACAGTGGGCTGATCAAGAGCCTGAATCCGGCCAAGTATGCCGATGAAAAATTCGGTGTGCCGACCGTGACCGATATCCTGAAAGAGCTGGAAAAGCCGGGGCGCGATCCGCGGCCGGAATTCACCACCGCCACCTTCAAAGAAGGCGTCGAGGAAATCAGCGACCTGCGTCCGGACATGATTTTGGAGGGCGTGGTCACCAACGTGGCCGCGTTTGGCGCCTTTGTCGACATCGGCGTGCACCAGGATGGGCTGGTGCATATTTCGGCGCTGTCGAATACTTTTGTGAAAGATCCGCACACGGTGGTAAAAGCGGGCCAGGTCGTCAAAGTAAAAGTGCTGGAAGTCGATCCGAAACGCAAACGCATTGCGCTGACGATGCGCTTATCGGATTCGGCGCCGCAGCCGGGTGCGCAGCCGCAGCAGCGGGGCGATCGCGAGGACCGCAAGCGCGTGGCCCAGCATGGGCGCCAGGAACGTCCGGCCGCGCAGGATGCGGGCGGGGCGATGGCGGCGGCGTTTGCCAAGCTGCGC
>Ga0308169_10001352_pt1 | contig 29024 bp, 19 predicted proteins | sample PhyBR1_2_FD_202139 | JGI IMG/M metagenome (GOLD analysis project Ga0308169, IMG submission 202139) | Phyllosphere microbial communities from UC Gill Tract Community Farm, Albany, California, United States - DLSLSB.R1 | ecosystem: Host-associated > Plants > Phyllosphere > Unclassified | place...
TTTTTGTTTTCTAAAAGCACTTGAAAATAGGTATTTGAAAAAAGTGACAAAAATCTGCCCCAACTTTGTTATAAAGATAGCAGAGAGAATAAAACTATGCTAATAATGTTTTGTTAAGAACAGAATGGTTTTGATTGATACTGTCAAGTGTTGTTAAAAAAAACACTCTGGGTATGTAATTGGGCAAATATGAGCAAATAAAATCAATAGATTTTTGACACATTTTGGGTGCCAAAACTGCGTAGATTGTTTATAAAGCATATCTTTCAGAGGCTTTTTATGCCAACTTACACTATAAAATTCTCTGTTTGTGTATTAAGCACTATTTTTTATCTTTTTGAAACTATTTACAGATGCAGATAAAATTTTACAAAAATTTTTACTTCGTATGCCATTTTTATCTAAGTTCTCAACAAGCTTTAGCATGCTGTCAGCCTTTTTATGTATGTAAGAGGTTGGAATACCAAATTTCTCTTAGCTGCTCAGTCAATACTTTCAAGCCTCCTAATTTGTCAATATCAGCATTGGCCCAGAAATGTTCAGTAGGATTCATGTCTGGTAATAAACACCTACTTTTGTGAGGAACTACCCGATCTCATACAGACAAGCTTAGGATCTTTATTCTGCTAACAGATCATCTGATTGAAACTGCAAATGCAAAATGCTTCTGCATAGGACAAAAAGAATACATTTCTGTATTTAGTTTTTCTTTAACTAATTGCAGTTTATCTACACCTTTAAAGCTATGCACTACTTCAGTGCCATCAAATTTTACCACTAGCTTGATATAACGATCTAGAGGAACAGATTTGGCAGCTTCCAGGCTCTTTTGTAGAGTCTGCCTGAAACAGATTATAATTTGACCCATTGCTACAGATTATTGAGTCGTAGAAAATTTGATCTGTACTTCTTCAGCCTAGCTTTGAAACCTTGGCATAGTTTCTCAACCCAATTTTCCTAAGTACTCGTTTAACAGAGCTGAATACAAAATTTCTATAAGTAGACACATTTTGCAGCATTCCTAACTTCAATATTTTATGCTGCTAAAAAAGGCTTCTGAAAGCTGAAGAAACACAATTTATAACAATTTATACAGTTTTTGTGGTCTACTTGTAGAAATTATGAACAATGAGTAACAGCCTTGCATACGATAACAATTTCAGACCACTCAAAAACAGTCACAACTTTTTTCTGTTGTAAATAAAAAAGAATTAAACTTCTGTCAAATCTAAAAACAAATTCCTAATTGCAAGACATATTCCAATCATTCATAAACAATTTAAAGCTCTAACATTAAATCTTTTATTATTTTAAAACTATTCTATTTTTTATATCTATCTCATAGAAAATCATTTTGTATCTTCATATATACTCCAGATCCTTCTTATCTATCTCAAAGAACTGCTTACCATCATACACCTTGCACTTATCTCCATATTCTCCTATTATTTCAACTGGCTGATCTTTCGACAGCCCCTTGCCCTTTTCTCCTATATTATTGATGACAATTCCTAATTTAAAAGTATGCTTGGCCGAGGAGATGATCTTTCTCGTTCTATTTTTCTGGAACAATATCAAAATGTAAACAACCAAGCTCAAAATCCCATGAACTATAGCCGTAATTCTCAAAGAGACAATGTTGCCCAATAAACTATACATTTTATAATAAAAAAGAACAAGAGCAAGACAATCACATGCTTGAATGAATATTACAAGCTTTAGGCTGGGAATGAAAACTTTGAAAACATATTTGTCCCTGTATATTTTCTTTTTGACGGAAATGTAGAATAAAGCCAGAGTCAGAGGGACAAGAGTGAGAGTGTGCCAGAGCAAGTAGCTCTTCTCAAGTTTTATGATATAAAAGGGCACGGATGCATTAATGATTAGCTTAACAAGAATAAAGAATGTTTTATATTCCATATTGGGGAGGGATAAATTAAAAAGAAAAAGAAGAAAATCCTTTAAATTCTAAAAGGGGCTTCTGGACATGCCCAAATCAGAGTTTGTAAACCTGTTTTTATTCATTAAACATTACAAAATCTATCACAAAATTTACTACAAGTTTTTATTTTAAATTCGTTAACAATAGACTTTTTATAGCATTTATTTAATGCAAGCATAAACTATACCAAAAATGAATCATTTATTCCAATAAAATCCCATCAAAATTGTCTACGAACCATTTCTGTGCTTCTTCTCCACTGACTCTTTGGCCTTTTCCAACTCGGGTTTTGCATCTTCGTCGTTTGGCTACCCTGGTGCCTGGCCTGTCTAAAACCACAAAATAGTTCAATCCGAAAATACCACAAGCTGGATCATACTTGATATTCAAATCAATATGCTCATTGATACCAAACCCAAAGCATCCGTTGTTGCTGAAGCATGACCTACGGAGCTCAAACTCCTTGACTTTCAGAGCATTCTCAAGAAGCTGAAATGCTTTATCGCCTCTGATAGTCACCGAAGTAGCAATTTCCTCATTACGTCTGATGCCCCAACCACGAATAGTAAGACGGGACTTGGATTTGAAAGGAACCTGTCCTGTTAGCTGCTCAAGGACCTTTGCCGCCTTGTCAAGCTTTCCTTCTCTGGGTCTAACACAGGTGTTTATGCTCAGCTTAGAAATTCTGATGGCCCGCATTGGATTGCTCTCATTCTTCATTGAGGGGAAAAATTTTACTTTTTAAAAATTTTATTTAACAAAGGAAACATAAACAAGTAACAGCTTCATTGCTCATTGGCTGTAATTTTATTAAAATTAACAAACAACTGCACAGCTATGCATAAATTTATATAAACAGTAGCATTAATTATAAACATGGTTGGTGAGGATTCAAAATCTAAAATTTTTTAACAAATGAATTTGTTGTATTTAAAAATAAGAAGAAGAACGTTTATTAAGAATATTGCAGAACAAAAGTCCAGATATTATCTTCTCTCTGGCTTGATTATGAATCAAAAGATCATTAAAAACGACAACTTAAGCATTCATTTGTGTATTCTGTAAAAACCACTTAACAGAGACTGTCTCAAGGAATTGGCCCTGCTTGCCTTCTACAGTGGCTATCCTCATAGGCTTGCAGGAGACAGCCTTCATCTCAATCATTGTGTTTCCATATTTAACAAACCATTTGCCATTCTTAAGCTTGATAAGCCTTGCATTCGAATCCTTTCCGTCATAAAGAATCTGATGCCTGCTTTTTAATGACGACTCTTTTGTGTAAACTTCCTGATTGAAGTCAATGAAGGCTGGCTTTTTTAAAATGAGGAAATTCATGGGCGTTGCATAAAATATTTTGTTTTATGCTTAAATAATAAAAACAAAGCACAAGGCTTTCTTGCATAAACTACTCTTAACATTGAAAATTAGTTATTTCTGTTTATGCAGGCGCAATCTCAAAGTTTGGACTCTTGAACATTTTAGAGAAGAGGCAATACGAAACCTAGCGTAGCTTTGTTCGTTCCATTGCAAATAAAAAATGAGCAGATTCATTCTTAACAGAAGTCCAAATTTTTATCCCCAATGAACTCAAATAGTTTTCTGCTGAAGATTCTGCAGAATCCAAACAGCTCTGCACTTTCAGAGCTATGCTCTTTTATTTGCACAGAGCCAGGATACAGAGATTTTATAGAAAGCTTAAAAAACAACAATAGCTTATCATTTATATTTCTAAAGCAATACGTTTCATCCTGGGTTGAGTCAGGCACAATGCAAATGCTGTATTCTGAACAATTCGTAATGTTCCTGGTCGAAGGATACCCCACTTTCAAAAAGGCTAATCAGTTCTGTGTTTCTGAATTTGTTGGAATTTTGAGCAACAATTGGCTTATTAGCCAGAACATCCTCATTCTTCTCATAAACAGTAGAAACTGGGAATGTGTTGAGAAGGTATTTGAGAAGTACAGGAATCTTCCAAGGAGCAACAACCTTTTTCTTGAAATAATGAAAAGCATCGAAAGCATTTCACCAGTCTTGTCAGAGTTATTTTTAATAAAGCCCAAGCCTGAAGGAGCACCTAGCATTGAGGCAGAACAAGAAAATGCTCTTCTTACCAACATAACACCCACAATTATAAACATTCTCTATTCCCTAGTCTACCAGGACATCCATCCATTCTTTGAAGACAATGCTGAGTATCTCTTTCAGGTCTTTCTTCTCTTGTTTCAAAAACAAGAAAACAAAGAAGCTATAAATTCAATATTTGACTTATTCATGACAAAATACCCAGAGTTTACAGACTACGACTCTGTTATTCTTGCTCTGTGCAACATGGATGAGCTGGATCCATCCCTGGTAAACACCCTGACCAAAGCCTACGGATACAAGAGAATAAAACGAGATCTTATTATTGAAATGCTAAAAAAAGTTTTAATTATCAAGGATCTTGACAACAGCTCGGAAGATTGGCTTTTGAGAACTAGGAACATCTTACAGGGGAATGACATTGAAAGGGGGTGTGCGCATAAGCTAATCCAATTGATTCAACCCGATGTTTACGCATTTGAGGGAGAAGTCATGTTTTTTGTAGCATCTGTTTTAAAGTACAAGGATTCTAATATTTTAGAAATCAGTTCCAAAGTCATTTCTAGCAGTTTTGTCGATGAAAATGGAGTTAAAAAGGGTGAATCTTCTGCCAGTGGCTTTAGAGACTTCAATTTGGGAGATCCCTTGGACAAGCTTATTCTGTTTACAGTTTTCAGATATCTCATTTCGATCCAAGAGTACAATAGTTTGATAAACTTGAACTTTTTTATCCTTGAGACTGATCTAAAATTTGTTTGTATGAAGTACATTTCAAATTTTATGAAAAAGTTTGACAACTACCACACAAAGCAGATATTGTCTAAACATCTTGACCAGGTCATACCAAATCCAATAAAATTGACCGATACACAGTTGGAGTTGATTTTCAAAGAATGTTTGAGAACAAGCGAGCCTATCTCCGAGTTTGCTGCTGAATTACTTTTTAGGATTACGAAATTAAGTGATGATCACCTTACGTTGCAATTGTACAACTTTATCAATTTAGTGTTTGATTCCATAAATTCAATCTTCTTGCAAGCTGTCAATTTTCTCTTTGACATATACATTTCACTTTCTATCAAATTTAAAAAGTTCAATCTGGGCATCATAGAGTATGTCTTGAATAACGAACTGACAGACCTCTATGCCCACTGCTTTTACTACTTGAGTGTTGCCATTTCCCAAACAAGTATAAACCAGCAGTTTATCTCTCAAATTCTTTCCAAAGAAGTTCTTTTTTCAGTTAGCGATTTGCACAACAGCCTCTGTTTCATTGCAGTATCTGCCTTTAAAGTAGGCATAATCAGCAAAGATCAAGCAATGAGGATAAGCGAGCATTTCAAAGGCTTCACCAAAACAATTTTTATTTATCTTATTTCCAAAGAGAATAATATTTTAAATGACTCATACTTTCAAGAGAAGATACGCGAATATGCCAGGGATTTAGAATGCGACATTAGATATATTCTTACAGGTGAGTTCAATCAACAGTGGTTTATAGAGAATTTTTTGAATGCTAGATTGGCCAGGGTTATTGTAAAAAAGATTTTTAAGGACTCAACTATTGACAAGGCTATTGCAAAAGAAGTGTTGCTTAAAAATATCAAGAACATTGAATACGAGGGGATATTTCATTCCATTATTGATTACTTTGACATATAATAAAGTTAGTTTAAAATTGCAAAATTTTTATCAAATTTTTAATTGAATTTGTAAAAATAAAATTTTTTATAAAGATTAACAATGTCTTGACTAAGATTTATTAGATATTGAAATACTTAATGTTCTTGGATAGCTTGAATCTCCAGACAAAGCCAAAAATTACTAAAAGCAAAACAATAGAAAAAGAGACCAAATAGGTAGTCATACTCGATGAGAGGCTGGATGATGGTGTTTTATTGCCATCACTTGTAGGCTTCTTTACTTCGTCTTTTCTGGGTGTCACAGGAGGGTTTTCGCCGTTATTTTGAGGCTTATTCCTGTTTAAAAGAGGTGTCTGTGGAGCTTCCATTCTCTTTTTTTTATAAACATCAAGAGCAGCCTGAATATCAGTATTCAGCTCTGAACTAAGATTTACGTCTGCAATTTGGTTTTTGAGCACATCAAGTTGCCGTCTTATAGGATTCAGTTGTTCAATGGTAGTTGCATTAGTCAGCCTATCCATAATGTCTTCTTTCAAAGTAGCTCTGAAGTCCTTGACTAAAATATTTTTTCTCTTTTCTTCATCACTTTCAGTAGTGTTTTTTTCTTTTTGCAGCTCCTTTAGAACTCTTTCTTTTATTCTTTTGTGAGCATTATTATCATACACAGTATGATGTATAAACAGCTTAGAGGCCAAATCTGCAGCAGAATGGCCGAAGGATAAGCTCTCATTTTCAGCAGGACCTGGATTTTTCAGATTGATCAAAAGTGTATGCGTAGCTTCTATTGCATTCAAAGAAGACAAAATGTAATAAAATAGTTTAAGATTATCAGCTTCAAACTCCACTGTTTTTTTATCTTCATTCTCATAAAGTTTTTCATACAGAGAAATATAATTTTGAGACTTTTCCTTGAATCTTTCATTTAAGTGACTTAAATTAGTGACAAAGTTTTGAAATCTTTGTGATTCCAGCAGCTCTTGCGCATCCAAGGTTGCTTTTCTTAGAAAACTATTCAAAGATTTAGCTTCTGCATCAATATCATTGATAATGCCCAAGATCTCTCCTGGCAACGACAAAAATGATTCGTAATCTTTGCCAGACTTTAAGTCTTTTCAAAGAGAAGATAGCTTGCCAGATAACAAACAAAAGTCATTTGCAACTTGGTTATAAGGAATAGTGCCTGATTTACCATCTAAAGACTCAAGCTCCAGGCCTTCATTGATTGTTTTGCTCAAAAATTGAAGATCTGACAAAAAAGGCTGGCTAGACTTTTCTATTATTTTCTTTGCTAAAAGGTTAGAATATAGCCTATTAATATAAGATGAGGAATCAGCAGCAGATTTTTCTGTAGCCGTGATCTTCGGATCTCTTCTTTCAACTTTCATCAACTCAGCAATCTTAGACAATTTAGTTGTCAGAGAAGCAGTCTTCAACTGATTTAATTCCAAAAGCAAGCTATGAAAATTTTTAATGTTTTCACAATAAAGCTTTCCAGCCGGAGAAGTTGTTTTGAACACTTCTGAAGACTCTTTCACATGCAAAAGATCGTTTTTGTCCGAGTTTGTGCAATATGAAATCGCCAGATGGAACAATAAAATTGTAGAGAGTTTCATGGGGATATCTAAAATTTTTTCTCAAATTTAAAAATATTAAGGAGATTCTTGAAAAAGCAAAAGCTTGCTTAAAATTTTTAAGGAGCAAAAATTACAATATTTCTGAATAAGATTTATTGAGCTGCAAGCTATTTAATATTCTGGCACAGACCACATTGCTGGGCAATGAAGTATCCCATTATAAACAACAAAACAGCCAAGATGAACCAGAAGAAAATCAAAAGATTCGATAACGCAGCCATAATAGGAATGCCTTCCGGTCGATGCTTTTTTTGATCGCTCTTCTTGTTATCAACTTCAGGCTTCTTGTTTGTGTCAGAAATTAAATCAGCACTCAGTTTCTTTTCTTTCTCTTCCAGGAGTCTTTGGGCTTCAGCCAGCTCTTCCTTAAACACATCCTGAATGCCATTTTTTTCGACATTAGCTTTAAAAGACGTTATTTCAGCTTTAATATCGCCCAAAATTTGCAGGGTGTTTGTTGACGAGCGTTTTAAGGGGATCAAAATCTTAGTTTGATAAAGAGATTTGCTTTCTTTAATTAGCTTTTCCCTAACAGCTTCTTGAGAAGGGGTTTCAGCACTTACAGGAACAAGCAGATAGGTGTCTTTAAGAGTTGAATTCTTAAAACTTTCTCTAGCCAGGCCTTCGTAAACAGAGCTTTCGTGATTAACGCAGTGCATGAACAGCCTTGTGGCTAGCTCAGATACAATGTAATCGAAAGATTCCTTGGGTTCGGCGAAGTAGGAAGATATTTTCTTAGTAAAAAAATTAGTCATTTTGCGATGCCAGTTTTCAGTTTTAGTGGGGCTCACATAAAGATTTGGAAGGTTTATTAAAACCTTGTTCATTGATTCAACTATGTTAAAAGCAGACAGCGCATAGTAAAATAACTTGGCATTGTCTTTGACAAACTTCTTCAAACCCTCATTCTCAATACTGTAAAGTTCTTCGTATAAATAAATATAATTCCCTGTAACTCTTTTGAATTCCTCATTCAGATTATTCAACTTGATGGAAAACTTTTTAAAGGCCTCTACGTCCATATTGTTTTGTCCCACAATGTACTTATAAGCAGTCTTGGATTCGTCATTGGCCATTCTCATATTCCGCTCTAAGACATTCCTAATCTGCTCTAATTCTTTTCGAATTTGTTCAAATTTAGAATCATCGTCATTTTTTGCGGCTTTGATTTTAGAAAGTTTTGAGCTGACTGCTTCAAAAAACAGACATATTTCATCTGTAACGCTATTGTGCGGAACAACTATGCCTTTGCCATGGAAAATGTTGGACGCAATACCTTGCTTAATCACAGCATTTAAAAATTGCAAATCTAATTGAAAATTTTGGCAAGCATAATCCATAATTTCCATCTCGAAAAGTTTGGAATACAGCCTGTCGACATCATTAGTAGGGACACAGGAAATTTTAGACCCCTGAAGTATGTCTTTTTCCCTCGGAAAACGTCTCATAAGATCAGTAATTATATTAATTCTGTCTTTTTCAGACGGACAGTTCTTGTCGAGAGTTGAGATAGCAGCATGAAGGCATTTCATATTAGTGTAATAGGACTTTTCTTCCACTACATTGAACTGTGGTGTTATTAGATCATGCTTTAAGTGCAAAGATTGCTTTGGTTTTAGAAGATCTGGATTTTCGGGAAGTTGCTTAGCCAGTGTTATTGTGACATTATTGTTGGCATCCTTCACAGATGGCTGCTGAGGATTGGTTGTAGTTTTTAATGTGCAATATGAAGCTGCTAGGTGGTTCAAAAGAATTCCTTTAAATTTCATAAGGGCTAGAAATAAATTTTTGCTTAAAAATTTTTAAAATATTATTTTAGTCTGCAATTTGGAAATATATGAGCTTAAGCTAACTTGGTAGATGATTAATCAGTTAAAAAATACATTGCGTCTCTAAGAAAGTGTATAATGGTTTTGTAAATTCTAAACTTTTTCAAAAATATATTTTATCATTTTTTGAAGAATCGATCAATGATAAAAATTGTAATTGAAATAATCTATGATAAATTAGAATATCGTAAAAACAAATTTCTGGTACTTTGTTTTATTTGAGAATATAAATTTCTTGTCCGAGATTGGAATTTTCTAAAAATTTTTAAGAATTCTAAAACTTGAGGAAATGCTGTTTCTTTGACATAATCATTTTCAAACCGAGAAATTTGATGATAATAGCAATAAATTACTTTAAAATAAGATTATTTATCTTGTAAAGAATTAACACAGAGACTATAGATAGCAATCTAGCTCAAAACTTCTTTTTCTTGTTTTTCTTGACAATGTAAATTGAAAAAGCCAGATAATCTCTATCGCGATATTTAACATAAACAAACTCTAAAAAACAACTAAAATTTTTAGACTTGCTGTTATAAACTTAAAGATGGATTTATGTTTTTGCAACAAGATGCTTTGTAGCGAAGAAAGTTCAATGCAAGCAACTTTCTGTCATTTTGCTTCTAAAAAAGTTTGTATACCATGAAAATAAAACTATTGCTTATAAAATTGTAAAAGATTGAGTTTTTGCATGCAACAAAAAAGAAACTTTGTGGCAAAATTTATTGAGCATTCAAATACTTATTATATTACATTTTGCATGTTTTAAAGTCAAAGAGACTTATAAGCCATTGAAAGAAGGAAAAATGCAGTTAGAAAGACCAGCAGGGCAAAGATATTCGGAGAAAAAAGACTTAAAACATCAATTTTAGACGAAATCTTAGATTCAGACTCTTTTTTCTTGTTATAGGCTTTTTTGATCTTTTGCAATTGTTTTTTCAACGTATCCTCAAGTTTTAGTATTTTAATGATTTGTTCAAAGGCTTCTATTCTGATATTAATAGAATCTATGTTCTCTTTCTGCGCTTTTTCTAGAGCTGACATAGTGTCTTTGTAATATTCGTCCAAAGAAGATAATATTTCTTTAATATCTATTTTGACCTCTGCCTGAGTGTTAAGAATAAGATTCTCGCTTTGAGGGATCGTACTTGCCAAGACTTCAAATAGAGCACTGTCATTCTTAACACAGAACATTAGCAGTTTGGTAGCCAAATCACTTATAATGTTGAGATCAGGTTCTCTGTATTGAGAAACTCCCAACCAACCTTTGAATGTATCTTTTTGGTTTTCAGCTTTGGGAGGGGTTGTGATGAAATCAACTAAATTGATCAAAACGGCATTCATTGAGTCTAGCACGTTGAATGCAGACAAAATGTAATAGAACATACCAGCATTCTCTTTCATAAAATATATTAAAGCATCTTCATCTATCCGATTAAGGCTCTCATATTCAAAAATGTAGTCAAGGCAAAGCCTTCTAAACTCATCATGTAAGTAAATCAACTCAGAACAACAACTTTTGAAATATTGTGTTTTTGATAGCTTAGCTAGACCAATCTTGTGATTTTCTGCGATCAACTTCTGCAAAAGATCGCACTCATGATCTATTAGTGAAATAGTCGGAATAAGTCTGTCTTCAGAAGAAATTAAATGGCTTACGCTCTTAAAGAATTTAGGAGATTTTTTTTGATCAATAGAAATTTTCTTTAGTTTTTCTTGAGTCGCTGTAAGCAATGTTTTAAGATTTTCTATAACACTCTTATAGGGAAAAATTTTGTCTGCCTTGTGGAAAAATTTTGCATTGACTCCTTGCTGGATCACTAAATTTAAAAATTCTAAATCAGTAGAAAGTTTATTGTTCCCAACGATTTTTACGAGTTCTGAATACAATTTAGAAATGTTGTTGCATATATGGTCATTTCTAAACTTTTTCTCTACAGATATGATACGTCTATTGTCGCTCATCCAGTCAATAATGATTCTAGTTTTATTCTCAAAAGAGAGCTTTTTATCTTCATTCAAGCAAGAAAGACTTCTTTTGAAATGATTTATGTTCTTGTTGTAAGACTTGTCCTTTGTAGAGTCAATTAGCAATTTGATCGGAGTTTTTGCTAAATGTAAGGCTCGATGCAGTAAAAAGGGATTTTCAAACGCATTTGTTACATCAGAGCAGTAGAAAATTGCAACGTGGTAGAATAGAAGATGTGTTAGCTTCATAGGGGGTAAATAGTGTTTTTCGAATAAAAATTTGTAAAAAGGGGTGATTGCCCAATTGAAAAATTATTGTAAAAAAGTATAAATACATTGTTTAACTTACATCAACAACAAGGTAAAAAGCTTTTAAATAAGATTTATTGAGCATTCTAACCCATGAAAGCCTTACGAAGTTTCTGTCCTTAAATAAAAGCACTGGCAAATACAGCTATTATAAGACCAGACAATGCGATAATCATAGCAGCTTTGTGACTTAAAACCTTGCTGTGATTATTCTTAGCTTTATTGTTTTCACCCTTATAAGCCGCAAGTTCAAGACTGCCGACCGCAAAACCTCTATTTTTTAAGTTTTCAAAAATGATCTCGTCATTCTTAACACAGAATAAAATCAGTTTCACAGCTAAATCAAATACAACATTATTACCTGGCATAAATTCGTTAGGCCAGATAGGAGAATCACAAAATTCATGAGGAATTTTTATGGTTTTTTCAGGTAGAACATTTAAATGCCTAAAATCTATCAGGAAAACATTCATAGATATTAATGCATCAGAGGCAGACAGAGCATAATAGAACAAGTCAGAATTGTCTTTAAAAAAGTCTTTCAGCTTAGCTTCATTAAGGCGAAAAAGAGCAAGATAGTCTAAAAAAAGCTTATTGAATGCACTTCTCAATCCTAAATTTCGATTATGCAAACTACTGCAGAAATTTTTAAACTCCTGGGTTTCAAGTAACGAACTAATATTATCAAAAGGGCTCTGGTTAATAAAAACTACTAATTTTTCGCATCCAATGTTAATATCTCTAATCCAGTTGAAAACTTCATTTGCATTGCAGTTGATGTTTCTTTTTATTTCATCGTATTTAGTCGAATGGTGTTTATCAACAGTTATTTCATCTAACTTAGCTTTGGTCATTTCTAAAAAAACATAAAGGTTTTCCACAATGCTACCGTAAGGTATAACACCATCTTTTCTCTCATAGTCAAAAAAACCATCTTTTCGTCCCTGTTCAATCACTGCTGTTAAAAATTCTAAACTAGCTTGAATCCCGGGGCACACATATTCTTTCAGTTTCAGATTTGAGAGCTTAGAATATAACTCTACAATGTCGTCAGAAATACAGATAAGTTTTGCATCATCCTTCTTAAATAGTTTATCTCTTTTATTGAGTCTCATCCATTCAGTAATTTTAGCAATCATATTGTTGAGAGCAATACTTTTGTCTTGAGCCAACTTAGTAATAGCTTGGATTATGCTATTGTAATTCTGTATATAAGAATTATCATAGTTGATAGGGCTAGTCAGAGAATAATCTGTTGGATGCTGACTCTGATCACCTGTTGTTGGTGCATCAGTAGCTTTGCCAGTGTCTGCAGTACAGTACACAGTTATCAAGCAGTGCGTCAAGATGTTTGTTAGCTTCATAGGGGTATCTCCTCATTTTTTCTTAAATACAAAATTTTTCACAATAATATTTTTGACCAATCAAAAATCTTAAAAAGTATAAAAAATAATTGTTGCTCAGAATCTAAACAAATGTAGACATTTTTGCATTTCAAAAGATCACAGGAGATAACATTTTGACTTCTCTGTGCAAGAACAAGCATCTGAATGTTTAAATTGTCAAGAGATGATTTGCTAGGAAGATTATGATTAACACTCTTTATAAGCTGTTTTATGTAAATGCTCTGCAAGAATTATTTCTTGCTTTGAAGGCATCTATAACATTTTAAAAAGCTGGCATGTTTATGCCACAATGGCAAAACTCGCAAAAAGGTTTATTCTTAGCAAAAACTGCTTTAAAAATTTTTAAAGGAGAAAATTTGTTAGAGGATAAACGATTTATCGAGATTAAAATTTTATTCTAACACTTATTGTTAGAAAAGTATAAAATATTCTATCAGCTTACATTAAATTAAAACATAACATAAAAAGTTTTTTAAATAAGATTTATTGAGTATCTTAGTCCATGAAAGTCTTGAGCAGTTTCAGCTTCCAGATAACAGCATAGGTAAAAACAGCTATAATAAGACAAGACAATGCAAGAATTATAATTGTTTTATAGCATGAAGACTTTTTGAGATCTTTCTCAGATGTACTTGGTAATTTTTGTCCAGTCAGATTCGCATCCTTTTCATCAGATCCCTTTTTTGCATCCGAAATAGTGTTCTCAGGTTTTTTCTCAGCTTCACTAGTTTTACCCTTATAAGTTGCAAGTTCAAGCTTGTCGACCGCAAAACCTTTACTTTTCAAGTTTTCAAAGGTGGTCTCGTCATTCTTAACACAGAATAAAAGCAGTTTTGATGCTAAATCAAGTATAATATCAAAGTCTGGTTTTTGGTCAATATTCTTATAAGAACGATCACGCAAGTTATAATACCAATTAGTACCCCAACGATACTCTTCCTTAGGTTTAAAAGATACTGTGTTTAAATGCCTAAAATTGATCAGGAATACGTTCATAGATATTAATGCTTCAAAGGCGGATGAAGTATAATAGAATAAGTCGAAATTTTCTTTAAAGAAGTTGTTCAGCTTAGCTTCGTCAAGAAGAAAAAGATCTTGGTAGTTTGACAGAAGCTTATCGAATTCACTTTTCAATCCTGCATTTCGATTGTATAAACTGCTGCAGAAATTTTTTAACTCATGGGTTTCGAGTAACGAACTGACATCTTTACAAGATTTCTGATTGATACATTCTAGTAATTTTTGCAGTCAATGTCAATTCCGCTGATCAATTCAACAATTGCATCTGAATTGCAGTTAATGTCTTTTTTTATTTCATCATACTTAATCGAAAGATCTTTTTTGACTGTTATTTCATCTAACTTAGCTTTAGTCATTTCTAAAAAGACATAAAGACCTTCTGTAATACTACCGTAAGGTATAACACCGTCTTTTCTCTCATAGTCAAAAAAACCGTCTTTTTTACCTTGTCCAATCAGTGCTCCTAACAATTCTAAACTAGGCTGAAGGCATTGGCACACATATTCTTTTAGGTTTAGATTTAAGAGCTTAGAATATAGTTCTATAATGTTGTCGGAAGTGTGAGCGTCAATTTCAAGCTCCTCATCACATAACTTATTCCTTTTGTTAAGTCTCATCCATTCAGTAATTTTAGCAATCATATTGTTGAGAGCAATACTTTTGTCTTGAGCCAACTTAGTAATAGCTTGGATTATGCTATTGTAATTCTGTATATAAGAATTATCATAGTTGATAGGGCTAGTCAGAGAATAATCTGTTGGATGCTGACTCTGATCACCTGTTGTTGGTGCATCAGTAGCTTTGCCAGTGTCTGCAGTACAGTACACAGTTATCAAGCAGTGCGTCAAGATGTTTGTTAGCTTCATAGGGGTATCTCCTCATTTTTTCTTAAATACAAAATTTTTCACAATAATATTTTTGACCAATCAAAAATCTTAAAAAGTATAAAAAATAATTGTTGCTCAGAATCTAAACAAATGTAGACATTTTTGCATTTCAAAAGATCACAGGAGATAACATTTTGACTTCTCTGTGCAAGAACAAGCATCTGAATGTTTAAATTGTCAAGAGATGATTTGCTAGGAAGATTATGATCAGCACTGTTTACAAGTTATTATTCATGCAAATGCAGCTATAAAAGCATATTTCTTGACTTTGAAGGCATCTATAACATTTCTAAAAGCACAAGCTAGCCAGAATTGCATAAAACAAACATTTTACGTTAAAAGCTTTGTAATCAGTTGTTATCAAAAAAGTGTTAGAAAGCTGGCATGTTTATGCTACAATGGCAAGTCTCGCAAAAAAGTTTATTCTTTGTAACTATCCTTATAAAACTGCTTAAAAATTTTTAAAGGAGAAAAATTATATTTTAAGATTGACAAGAAATTCATACTTTAAAAAGAGCAAGAAGTTGAGAATAATTATTAGATAAACATTTAGAATCAAAGCAAATGTACAACTATCAGAAGTAATTTGTATAATTTGTAATTCTCTTATAAATCCTTTATCAATGATAAAAACGAGATTAAATCAGATTTCTGGCAATTTAAAATAGATTCTAATAACTCTCTCTTTTATTGAAAGATATAAAGATCTTAAAAATGCAAGAAAAGGAGAAAATATTGTCTTAACAGATAAGAAACTAATGGACAGTATTTTGCTCTTTGAACTGACCAAATCCAAGTCTTGCAAATGAAGCAACTGGGAAGAATTAAAAAATTGTTAAATTTTGATTTTATGACTTATTAAAACAAAAATATACTGACTGAAAATTGTAATCTGCCATTGCATTGACTTTATTTTTTGCTATCAGTATCTTATTTTGCAAGTAAGGATGTTTATTAATACCTATATTTCTCTATATTTAGACATTAAACTCACTGTTTCAGCTCAAAAAGAAACTGATTCTTATTAGAACAAAGACCAATTTCCAACATAGTTTTAAGAACAAGCCTTTTGTGCAAAAATATTCAAAAAGCCATCTAAGATGGGTTAAAACGACGTTAAATACCCTTTAAAAGTCTTATTGAATTTCCAAAATTCTCATATTTTTACATCAATGAGATAACTTATAAGAATAGTTAATGAGACAACCAATTTAGGCAGTCAAAGACTACAACAAGAGACAACTTATAAGAACAATCAATGACAAAAGTAATTAAAAGTTGTTTAAAAGATACCATTATTACATTAAAGTTGTAATATTTTACAAAGGCTTCTTTATTCTATTTTAAATATCATAAATCATTCTAGCCTTTTTAGCCTCTGCCAAAAAAGCCAAGTTTATTAATTTTTTTAGGACAAATTTTATTAATTAAAAAATAAAATTTTTTAAAATATAAAGAAAATTAACAGCACCAGCCCATGAAATATTTGACTCTAGCGAGCATAATTACATTTTGTAGTGCTGCACAGTCATCATTGGATTCTTACAGCCACCCAGAACATCTGGCAGTGCCAAGAAGCTTAATCAATTCACCATGCAGAATTCCGTTTGAGGGTGCCAAGTTTAATGATTCAAATTTGGAGACATGGCAAACGTCTCATGCAAGGGCGAAAAAAGATCTGTTCGATGCTTTCAGCTGCCTGAGCAGGCATAGGTCAATCAATTTGAATGACATGCTTAAAGTAGTTAAAAAACAGATTTTGCTCCTAGCCACTAGAAATGAGAGCGAGAAAGATAAAACTGCTGAATTTGACATTATCAGCTTATTTTTTCCCTTTAATTACAGGAATGCTGCAGAAGCCACTGATCCTGACCAAACCCTGAGTGAGTTTGAAGGACCAACACTGCTATTTAATAAGTTGGCAGAGCTTGAGCTTCTTACGACCCGCTGCGGTGGAAATGAGACAGATTCTGCTGCTTTCGTCTTTTTACAGGAGATTATTCAGCAAGTCCAAGAGATGGGCAATGAAAAGAAGGAAATATCCTTTCCTTTTTTAACAGCTCAGATGTTGAAAGCCATCAGAAATGTGACAGCAGAAATTGAAAACACCATTGAAACCCTTAGATCGAGCACAGACCCATCTGCTTCTGCAGAGAACATAAGCATTCTTGAAGAAGCTGTGGGCAATATTTCGATCACATCTGGGACTATTAGCAGGTGTTTGAGAGATTTTTCGGCTGCCTGCAGGACTCTTGTCACCTCTATCAGTGAAATCGAAAATGAACTCGGTGATCACGACTTCTTTGGAGACATTTACACCGATTCTTTTGTCTCTGAAATCAGTGAGATTTTGAGGGAGTACAGGACAGCCGTTACTGGGATCTGTGGAAGCATAACAAGGGCATATGTAGTTGACAAGAATGTTTGCAAACAAGATACACTGAATGAAATGCTAAGCAATTTCAATTGTGTTGGGTCTGTCATATCATTGTTTATTGCCTTTAAGCCTAATTGGGCTGAGACTTATCTGATGTTTAACACCAGGTATGCCCATTCTCTGACTCACCTGGGAATGAATCTGCTTATGAGTGTTATACAGTTGGACGAGGAGAAGCTGAATTTGATGAACCAGTGCTTATCTAAGGAAAACCTGGACTTCTGGGAGAGGAGCAACCTCAGAGAATACTTTGATGTTAGTGAGATATGCAGGGTTTCTGAGGACAACCTATTCAATGTATTGAATGATAGACTTGCCCAGGACTATGATGTTCCTATTGGTAAAGTAGAAACATCATTCGAAGAGGTGACATTCAAAGACGTCTCGGAAGTGTTTGCTGACAAGCCTTCTGGGATAGAAGAGCTTAATTCACTTACTAGCAAATTGGATGAGGACGAGAGGATGCTTGCAAGGATTCTCACTGGCGCAAGCCTTGATGCCCTGTTGGGGAAAGTGACGGATTATAAGAATAGAATAACTAATCTGATAAAATTAATTGACAGCCCAGCTGGAACATCTGCCAAGGTTGGTGGTGATGCTGAAGTTTCTGTTACAGGCAAGAGTGCTGATGTTCTGGAGAACAGTCCTGATGCTGAGTCTCTTGAGAATGACAAAATGAGTATTTCCAGCATAATTCTTATTCTGTCATTTGCTTTGGTCTTGATTTTATTCGTTTATTCCATTTATGAACCTATGTCTAGGCTCTTTAAATAAACAATTTTATTTTTATTCTTTTTTGAGCATGTTTGGCAACTGTGTAAATGCCTATTAGACCTTTTTGTTCTATTTAAATAGAAACTGCCTTATGTCAATTATCTCCCGATAAGGCTAGAATCTCAAGGTTTAAGCTTAACCTTGAATCTGTCTCTCATTGAAGAATGCTTAATGCACAGGACTATGGCTGACAAACAAACTAGCAATGCCTTTCAATATTTTCACGGTCTTTTGTATTTCTCATATTGTTTAAACAAATATTTTGCCCATATGGCCGAAGAAACTCTCAAAAATCCGTTTGTTGTGTTCTGTGGCAAATGCAAGCATATCCTGACAGATTCCTTTACGCTGTTTGACTTCAAAAACAACCACCTGATTCATAGCTTCTGCACAGTCAGGCAGGAGACAAAAATAGAAAACGGAGAGGATTCTTTTAAGAACAGCATCGTGCAGAGGATCAAGTGCAACTGTGGGAACTGCGTGGGATTCTATCTTACAAGCGTGTCTGAAGAGTACAACGGGTATGCTGGAATGTATGCATTTAATAAGGATGCTGTTGCTTCCTATGCCCTCGGAAGCTGCATAAATAGAGAAAAAGGATTGCATGAAATTGCAGAGGATGTGGAGAAACTCAAGAATGTAGTAGCAAAAATATATAAGAAGATCTATTAAGCAGAAGCACAGGAAAGTAGTTTTTATTTACTAATAAAATGAGCAAGGCTGCCCATTGTTCTGGCTGAGAAATAAGAATCTAAGTATTTTGAAAGCATTGTTTTATGCATTTTTACTTTTGTAAGAGAATTCGGTGTACTATGCATTTCCTAGGCTTGAAAGATAAAGAAGAACCTTATTTTGTATTTTAAGCTAACACAATCTATAATAAACAGCTCTTAGTCATGACAATGCTTTGTTTTTCATTATATTTTTATGAATATCAAAATTTTAATTTATTCTCTTCAATGTCAATTTTTAGAGATCTGTTTGAATTAAGCAAAGCTGTTTTTTGACTTAAGGTAAAAATTACTAAGCCACATTAATTTTTCTGTTTCTTCTGCCAATTATTCTTAGCTAAAACAAAGATTGAATTGAGGCAATTTTAATTACATTTCAATGCTTTCACAAGAATTTTTTATCAAGATATTCTAAACTGAAAGTCTTTAACACATTCCTTTTAGTCAAAACAGCAGTTCAGCTGACCCAACCCTTTGCTAGATAACAAAATGCAATTGTGGATGTTTAATTGCGAAAAGCAAATAAAAAGTATTACTACAGAAGTCCTGTATAAACCTCAAACTAATACAACACCCACTCATACATCATTGCAGCACCAATACAAGCTTACAATATTAAAAATCTGTTATTTACTGCAGTTCAACAAACTATGAAATTCTCAGAATGCATAAAAATATCTCTTATTTTATAAATTTTTTCGTCCAAACCCCAATGCATCCGCAAGATTTCAAAAGTATTTCCGACCATCTTTATGAGGCTTTTTGCAACCTGCACGAGGAGCTGCATAGGCTCAAGAGGGACAACAAGATTTTAAATGAGGAGCTAGCCAAGTCTAAGAACTTGAACAGCTTCCTGAACTTGAAGCTCTACAACACGACGTCAACACCCGTTAAAATCATAAAGATGGGTTCTGAGTGGATGTTTGATGGGGAAAAGCTGCTTTCTCTCAGCATGGTCAGAAAATTCAAGTTTCCAAGCCCAATAACACGGGCCCGCATCAGCAGCAGCGGGCATATTGCTTTTTCATGCAACAAGAAAATTTTTTTATTTTTGGAAAATGTGATTTATCTGATTGAGGACACTGTAGTGCCATTTGATCCCAGTTCAATGACCAGCGATTTAGTGGACTTCTCAAAGAATTTATTTGAGTTCTGCGGGGATGAGCTGGTCATTGCTTCGAAGAACAGCATTACGGGATACCGAGGCTTGGTGAAGACGTGGAGTATTCCAGTCCACACTCCTGTGTGCATGTGTGCCAGCCAGGGCATGGTTTATGTGGCAACCAAAGACTACAAGGTTTATGCAATAGCAGGAGAAACGCATGAAATTAGAGAGAATAGTTCAGGAAAAGTCAGGAGTGAAGGTGGCTCTGATGACGACATTGAGGGCATTTTTCCCAAGCCAGACTCTTATGAAACAATTGATACCAGGGACTTTATCAAGGAGACACTGAGAGAGACAGTAAGAGGAATTGTAGGCAGTGACAGTGGAATAGTATTGTATTCCGACAGCAGAATTGGGCATTTTGACAGCAAAACAATTAAAACAGAGAACTTTAAGATATTCTCTGTGGACCTGTGTGAAGATGCCATTATCTATGGCGGGGGAAGCTACGAGTTAAAATATGGAAGAATAGGATCTTCCTTTGATATTAATGATAGCATATCCTTTAAGAGCTGCATCCTCAGTGTCAAGTATTTTAGGAATCTCATTTTTGCTAGCACACAAGAAAGAATGGTGAGTGTCATAGATCCAGAAACAAAAAAGACAATGAAAATAGTGCTAGATGACAATGTAATAGACATTTCATGCAATGAGGATCAGATATGCTTTGTCGACAACAACGGAGGATTGCGGGTTTTCGAATGTTTTTGAATTATTGTTTTATTAAATTTCATTACATGTGAATTGCCATTTACATTTTACCTTGTGTTTTTTAATCTTTTATTTTGACCATTTACATTATTTTAGCATCGGATATTTCCAATTCTTCTCTATTGGCAATATGTTAAAAGTGTTTGCATGTGCACTCTTTTTGTTTGATTATGCAGGTATTTTAGAGTTCAGCTTTTGTATTTTAAAAAACCCTAATTTTTAACATCATTTGTGGGTATTTGATTTTATGAGCATAATAGCCTAGCATCAGTTGTTTACTTATCAGCTAATAAATACTACAATCACTAGAAGATGTAAAGATTTTGCATAAATTAAGCTCGTTTTATTAATGCAAATGTGCTGAAACTTCTATTTTTATTATTCATTTGACTAAACTGGCATAAACTCTAATCAATTGAAAATTAGCAATCTTCATTTTTTTCTAACCATTTATGCAAAGAGATTTTCTCATAAATTCGCTAAAAACAAAGACAAAGTACAACATGACGACAACAAGAAAGAGAATCAAGCAGCAGAGTGCAGCAGAGCTGATGGAAATGTTCAAGGCTGAAATCCAAATGAACATGCCCATGTTCGTTGTTGAGAAGATGGTACGTGAAGATACAGCAACAAAAGAAAACAAGAACAATATCATTACTGAAGACAATATTAAAGAGAATAAGGTTGAGGAAGATAGCAGTGAAAAAGTTGTAAGAAGAGGACACAGATCTGTAAGAAACAAGAAATCAATGGCAAAGGACAAAAGTACAGACCTGAAGAGCAAACAAGAGCAGGATTCTGCTAATAAAGCGTTGGATAGTAAAACTGTTAGCAGTGAGGAAGTAAAGCTCACTGAGAGTGCCTTAATCCCAAATAAAAACATGAATGCACACGCCAGTACAGAAAATGTACAGCCTAATTGCATCAATGCTCAAAATAAAAGAAGAGGAGCGAAGATTAAAATAACACCTAAGAAAATGAGAGACAGTGTTGTAACCTTGGATGACTGTGACTTAACTTCTAAGCTAAGACCTTACAAAAACAACAAAGGACAGTAATAACTTGCTGCTATAAGTTCTCTTATTAATGCAAATATTAAATACAATGACTTATTATCATTTTTATAATTAATAACACATTATAAAGTTAAGGTTTATTTATTTAGCAACATACATAATTACTTAATATAAACATTTTACATGCTCAAATTTTTATGCCAAGAATTGCTGGCAAAATTAAAAATAAACAACCTGAATGAGAACATTTATTGGCAAATAGTGCTGCCCATTATTACATCAAACCATTCATCCCTCTCAGCTTTGCATGAGAAACTAATGAAATGCCCATCTACAGAAATTCTAAGATCATCCTCCTTCCAAATCAGGTCCTTGTCACCCAAACACAAAATTTTAATAATTCGATCATTTATGCATATGCATAAGGTAGAACCCACAAACTTGCCCACGTACTTGCAGCCATCAAAGAAAAGATAGTTGGTTCTTCTGTGGACAGTTGAAACAATGTCTGAGAGGATAAAAGTATTCAGCCTGGTGTCGTCACTGCTCATTAAATTTAGAAAGTATCCCACTTCAGCAAAGCTATTTGTTGAGATGCATCCAATCTTAAAAATGTCCTTTAAAAGATACCAGCATACGTCTTTCATGCCATCCTCAGAATCAAAAGCATTCTTGTTTTTCATGTTGGGACTTTCTGTGCAGACCTTTGCAGAAACTTTGACGTAATGCAGAATTCCGTCTTCAGAAATAACTGAGTTTTTCAAAGAGATGGACGGTCTTGATCCCAGGATAATTCCTGGTGCTCTGAAATCCTGTTTTAATTTCGAGGTATGGCAATTGGAAAAGATCAGCCTGTTGTTTATGTACAGGGTTTTAGAATGAACGGCTGGTTTCTGCTTGAGCAGCGGTGAATGAAGAAATGCCGGCCTGTCTTCAGATTTTATAAAATTCTCCAAAAACTCAGAGCTCTTGGGAAGAATGCTTTTTGCAGGCTTTTCCAGAGGATTTGTCTCAATGTTGTTGTCAGGCTCCAAGGATAGGCCATACGGCTTGTTCTTAGTGTCTTCAGCATCCTCATTCTCCGTGTAATCGACTACTTTCCTTTTTAATTTCTCCTCAAACTTCCTTATACTTTCCCTGCTACTCTCGTCTCTAAAACCATCTTGTTTTTCTTCTTCTGTTTCAGCCGAGGCATCCTGGCTGCAACCTCGTATATCCTCTCTATTCTCCACCACAGACTCCTCATCATTAGACTCAAATTCGGTAGAGGCAAATATATTGTCTTCCTCAATGTCATTGTGAATAGAATTCTTTAAGCTGTCAGAGTGCTCCTTTTCCTCCCGGCAAACTTTAATTTCTGATTTTAGATTATCCTTTGAAGAATCATCTGAAAGATCCAAGTTGGCTGGAGGCCGTATTTTCCTGTCGTCACCTTTACCATTTCTTTCAAAGAACAAGATTCGCTCTTTGAACGCATCTCCTTTAAGTTGATCATCACTGACGCTAACTGGCGAGTTGAAAACCTGTTCTTCCATTTCTTTCATGGGTGCGGTAATTAAATATGCATAAATAATAAAAGAAAATAAATACAAATAATATTATGACATAAACCCAATGTTATTGTTACAGACTGTGAAAATCAAGTGAATATTTGATGTGTTGAAAGGTGCTAAATTTAATTTAATTTTGAAAAACAGGAGCTGACAGAGCAAAGGTTAATTTCTGAAAACAAAGTGTAGTCAGATCTAGCACCATTTTTGAATATACTTTGTTTTAATATAATGAGATCTGAGAGGATTAAAGCTTAATGCATAAAATAATAAAAATATTAAACTTTTTGGCGGGAAAAATTTGAATTCTCACAAACAAAGTAAATTTTATTCAACAATAAATGCAACAGAAAATTTTTTGTAATTAATAACTAGGATAGTTCTACTTCTTTGGCAAATTTGAAGTAGTCTTTAGCCTGCTTCCCAAGACTACTTTCCAATCCACAGCCTCTTAAGAAAAAGTAATCAAGAATAAAGCACAAATTGCTAAAGTTAGGCATCAAATGCAGATCTTTCAGCTTATTGTCATCCATTTCCAAATACTCCAATTTATAGTATTTTGCCAGGCTAGATAATATTTTTAGATTGTTAATCCCGCAATTTGACATTTTTAAGGCAACGATTGACTTTTTAAATCCGTCGAAGTCAAACTCATTTTTGATTGACACAAGGTAATTGCTCGATAGATTCAGCTCGTATAAATTCCTGCATTTCTTCACCTCATCAACCCAATTTAAGAAATTAATCAGACATCCTTCTAAACTCAGCACTTTCAAAGAGTTGATTGATATTCCAAATTCGATCTTGCCTGCTTGCCACAAAATTTGATTATAATCCAACATCAGTATTTCTAGCTTGCCACAATCTGTTAGGGCCTTTACAGTATAATTACTTTTAATGTTGCACTTTTTTGCAACTATCGCAGTCAATGTATATTTAGAAGCGCCCAAAGAAAAATTGTAAGGGAACTTTTCGAAAAAATTACCTGAGACATCAATTATTTCCAACCTTGGAAAGCTTGTTAAAACACTTAAACTAGAGTGTTGTTCCAGCCCGCATTTGACTGCAACTAATCTCCTAAGTGTTGTTTTAGATGATCCAAACCTGTCAAAGGTTAGGCTTTTTTCAAATTTTTTAAGAGAGGAACCGGAGATAATTAAAGTCTGCAGATTGCTACAATCAAAGAACTGATAAAAATTCTCTATTGTCGAGAATGTAATATTTGATATATCCAAACTCTTAAGAGAATTTTTAGATTCGCCTAGTATGCAATCTTTCATTTCATTTCCAGCTATTGATAAGACTTCTAAATTCTGGCAGGATGTGATAGCTGCAAACAGATTATGATCGCTTATCTTACAGAAGTCCAATTCTAGCATTCTCAGAGTTTCACTTGAGAAGCCAAATGAGAAATTTTCATATTGTTGTCCACTAAAAGCATTTCCAGATAAATTTAATTTTCTCAGTTTTCTGCAATCAGTAATTTTCGACAGGATCCTCAGGCCTCTGAGACAGCACTTGGACATATTCAAGATTTCAAGTGTATTTTTGGATGCCCCAAAATTAAAATTTGGAGACAATTTCTTAAAATTATTAGATGACAAATTCAGGACTTTCAATTTTGGGCAACTGGTGATTTCTTTGAGTAAAAATTCACATTCTATCTGGCAACTAGACATATCGATAACAGCCAATGAAACATTTGCATTTCCAAAGCTAAATTCTGTAAAATTTTTCGAAAAACAATTATCAGACACATTTAAGATTTCTAAGGATTCCAAATTAGCCAGTAAGAACAAAAATCTTCGATCTAAAGAACATTTCTTCATATGCAAGCTTTTCAAAGTTTTCTGCGAAGACCCGAAGCTGAAGTTCTTTGGAAAGTTGGAAAAGTCATTCAGGGAAACATCTAAAAACTCTAAGTTTTTGCATTCTGTCAAACTATAAAGGAAATTGTAGTCATTTTTTATTTCGCAGTCTGAGACTTTTATGGTCTTCAAAGACTCTTTCAAATTACCTAACATTGAAACAGACGAGTTAGGATTAAACGTCTCAGATTTTGATTCAAAGTTATTTTTTGAGATGTCTAAATATTCCAGCACTTTAGATTCTGCCAATATTTTAATAAAGGAATGCACCTCTATTTTAGATTCAGAAATATCAAGCCATTTCAATGAGTTTGTGGCAGATCCAAAGACAAAATAGTAATGCTTTGCTCCAAAGTTGTTGATCGATATATCTAATTTGGTGAGGCCTGGGCAGTCTAGAATTTCTTCCAAGAAAATTTGATTTGATAAATAGCATTTTGAAAAATTTACTTCTTTTAGAGACTTTTTGGCCTTGCCGATTCGAAAACTATTTCCTAGTTTTGAAAAGTCGTTGAATGAGCAATCTAAGACTCTTATTGAAGAAAAATCTAGTATTTCCTTCAGTTGATCCAAATCTAAGTTTGCCCTGGAAATAAGCAAAACTTCTAGCTGCATTTCCAAATTGCCCAAAAAAACATCATCGTTAACGCTTGCGACTTTGTGCCTGGAAACCCCTACTTTGCCAAAAATATACCGAGAAGTACAATTGTCATCAATCCTTTTGCTCAGATCATTGTGACTTAGGTCCAAAGTGTTAATTTGCAGACACTTGCGAATCTTACAGATGTCATTGTACTTAAGCCCTGTTTTTGATACTCTCAGGTCTTTTAAAGTCTTTTCAAGATTGCCTAAATTTTCTTGTGCAAAAAACTCTTCCAAGAAATTATTTGAAACGTCTAATGCCCAGAGTCTCTCAAATTTTGCAATTTCGAGCATATCTCCACTATTTAAACAGCAATTTCGGGCCTTGAGACACTTTACTGACTTTCTAAGGTTTTCTAGATCATGGCTTGAGAAATTTATATTGAGATTGTTTGACATGTTTAATTTCTCTAACTTTGAGCAGTTTTTGCAAATTATTCCGAAGCTTTCTGTGTCAATGCTGCAGTTGCTAACATCCAGCTCCACCAATTGATTGCATAGGTCTTTAAATGCCTCTGACTTCCAGTTTAGAGAATGGTTTCCAGACAAAATCAATTTTTTAAGATTTTTCATATGGCAAAATAACGACAAAGGCAATTCATCTATGCACAGGTCCGTTAGATCCAAAGACTCTTGTTTTTGGAACCATCCATCATCAAGCAAGCAATTATATATTCTCTCGCACTTGTAGAATGTTAGCTCTTTTTCAATGTTGATCTTTAATTTATCTTTTGTGCCTACGGGAAGCAAACCGTAAAAATGCTTTATAACCTTTTTCTCGCTTTCAAGATCTTTGAGTAAAAGGCCTATGAAAGAATAAGAAATCTGGATATCTTTCTGGTTATAGCCTGCTTTAAGTATAAGCTCTGTTGTTATTATTACAAATACCAATGGAGAATATAAAACGATCCTTAGGCTTTTAGATGCTGAGAGTATTGATCTTATCATAAGGAGAATATTTTATTTCTTCTTAATTCCTGAAGAATTCTATTCGTCATTAAAAACTGCAAACAAATGATTTTACAGGGCGTTTTTTTTAAGATCCCAATAAAATTAATTAATGGTCCTGATAAAAAACAGAATCTAGAATGCCAAACTTATTTTCCAAACATTAGTAACTTTAACTAATCCATCTGCGTCTTTTATTAATCAGAGTTGTTAGGATTTACGTTAATGAAGTTTTTTTGATTAAAAGCAGTATTGTTCTAAATAATGCTAGAAGAAGAAACTGCTGTTGTCTTGTAAATAGGTTGTTTGATCATCGTTGTAATGTTCACAATATGAGTTAAATAACACTTATTCTTAAAACAACAATGTTAAAATATCAATTTTTATAGATCATCAAATTTACAATATTTTTATTCCAATGCAAAACTTTTGTCGTTTTACTCTAATTTCAAATAACAATGTAAATTTTATAATCTAGATTTCTTTTATGTAAATTTTATAATCTTTGTTGTTATTTTGTAGACTTTTTTGCATAAGTTTTAAAAATTAAATACAATATTCTAAGGTTCCTCACAACTTTTTGAATAAAAGATTTACATAGTGCAACAAATACTAAAAAATAAATTTATTGCACATTTGAAACAGGTGAATAAGGCGGTGGCGGATGACCAAATGTGCCAGTCAAAGGTGGAATGTTAGGGTAATTAGAATTGTATAAGTCTTCATATGTTGGCAATAATATATCTAGATCACGATATGTGCCAATAGGTGGGACAATAGGCTGCCAATCAAGTTCTAATGCAGTTGTGTCTTCATCTGAATCAGTGTCCTGAGCCAGGACCTGGCTCCTCATCATCTTGACCAGCCCATCTTCAAGGGCTACAAGATATGAGAAGATATCAAAATAGAAGACTATGGATAAAACCAACATAAATATAGCCTTAGTGGCCATGTCTAAAGTAATAAGGGCCATTTGCATATTAAAAATGCTGCTGTGGCTTATAAAAATCCAAAAAAATTCAGAGAGTTCGTTACTAGGATACACCCAGCCTGCAAAAATTACATAAAGGAGTAAAGGCTGATTGATTGTTTTGCTTTGATTGTAATAATCGTTGAAGATAGGCTGATATCTAACTCTGTAAACCCTTATAAACAGGAATACAATGATAAAAGGCTGGAGTAGGCATATTATCAGTTGTATTTTATTGGTTGGAAAAATGCTAAAACTCATTTCTTCATCAATTATATAACATGTTGTAACCCCTATAAGTTCTAAAAACACTTTAAAAGCAATAGCTAAAATGTATAAATACATCAATAAAGAGTCAGGAATGGAAAAAATGCTGCCTGAGGCGATGTTCATTCTCAAATTGGAAGATGTGTCGAGGGACTGGTATTTGATTAAATCAGATATTACTTTTACACAAATCAAAACAGTTACAAGGTATATGGTATACTCCAGGTTTAGAGCGAGAGATTCTATATTTCGTAGCGGATTTTTGAGGAGTAAATCTAGTAGGCTCTTAGAAAATGTATCGGCTTCCGTGCCCTTGAACAATGTTTGAAATAGTTTCATTTTCAGGGTCGAAAATTAACCTTTTGTTTACAAAATTTTGAGAAAATTTTAGACGATCAAGTAAAAACAATTTTGCTAGAACAGTACATTAAAAAAATCAAGTAGCAGTCTTTATTTCAAAAGTGTAACTAACATTTATTTATCGATGGAACAGAAAGCATGTAATAAATCAATTCTAAAGCAAGTCTGCAAAAGTGTTCAAAAAAACTGATTCTCCTTGCTTAAAAGCTTTGTAAAAATTAAAATAACAAAAATAAATTGTATTAAGGCTAGAATGAAATAATTGTTTATTCCTAAAATCTAGTATTCTTTAAATACCAAATTCCAAAAATGACTCCTGAAATTGCAGAAAAAGCTAACAAAACCCAAATAAAAATCCCAATCTTTGAACTCTGTTTGATGTTTATAGATGATAAATCTGAAATATTCTGTGGTTTATCTGGAGTTTTAGTTAGTTTTTCTATTGGTATATCTAAAATTTTTGATGCGTAATAAATTACTGCTTTGATTTCTTGAGCTGTCAGTTTATTCTCTACTTCTTTCAGTATTTCTAAAAATTTGTTAACAGTTTCTTGTTCTTCGGTAGCGGTATCTTTTTGCATACTAAAAGACCTTTCTCCATAAAGAAATCTTATTTTTTTGTGAGTATCCAAAATGATTTGATCGTGAGAATCCTGATTCTGCTTTGGAGGTATGTTTATAGGTTTGTTTTGATAAGGAGGGGATAAATCTTGCCTCTGCTTCGGAGGTATGTTTTGAAAAGGTATGTCTGTAGTTTTCTGCTTTGGAGGAATTATGTCTGTAGTTTTCTGCTTTGGAGGAATTATGTCTGTAGTTTTCTGCTTTGGAGGAATTATGTCTGTAGTTTTCTGCTTTGGAGGAATTA
>Ga0308169_10001354_pt1 | contig 29007 bp, 28 predicted proteins | sample PhyBR1_2_FD_202139 | JGI IMG/M metagenome (GOLD analysis project Ga0308169, IMG submission 202139) | Phyllosphere microbial communities from UC Gill Tract Community Farm, Albany, California, United States - DLSLSB.R1 | ecosystem: Host-associated > Plants > Phyllosphere > Unclassified | place...
CCAGGCCGCCAACCAGATCGAGCGCTACATGGTCTGGCCGGGCCAGGCCCTGGCCTACAAGATCGGCGCGCTGAAGATCCTGGAGCTGCGCGCGCGGGCGCAGCAGGCGCTGGGACCGAAGTTCAGCCATGCGAAGTTCCACGAGGTGGTGCTGGGCGACGGCACCCTGCCGCTGCCCATCCTCGAGGCGCAGGTTCAGCGCTGGATCGATGGCGCGAAGTAAAGCCACGGACGGGCGCCCGCCAGCCGGGCGCCGAGCTTTTCCAGCACCAGCGCCAGGCCGAAGCAGAGCAGCAGCACCGGCAGGTAGACGCTGAAGGTCCAGGCCTGTTCCTTGCCCAGCATCGCGCGGTACAGGCCCACCGCGGCCAGCACCACGAACATGTGCGACAGGTAGAGCTCGTAGCTCAGGCTGCCCATGCGCGCCAGCCAGCCCAGGCCACGGCGCGGAACCGGCGGATGCGCGTGGAAGGCCAGCAGCATCGCCGCCGCGCCCAGCACCAGCCCGTACATGCCCGACTTGAACAGGTGGCGGTGAACCAGCTCGCCCCAGCCGAGCACCATCAGGATGCAGAAGGCGCCGAACAGGGCCAGGGCGCGGGCCTCGCGCGGCGCCGGCCGCCAGCGCCGCGCCAGCAGGGCCGCCAGCACGCCCCAGGCGATCGCCGCCATCCCGGGCAGGTAGGCCTTCTCCCACCATACTTCGTCCGCGGCCGGCACCAGCGAGCGCAGGGGCGTCAGGGCCAGCGCCCAAACCAGCAGCAATCCGACCAGCAGGCGCCGCGGCAGCCACAGGCACAGCAGCGGAAAGCCGAGATAAAACACTTCCTCGATCGACAGCGACCACAATACGTCCCAGCCGGCCGGCGCCCAGCCGGTGCGGCCTTCGTACCAGTTGAAGGTGAAGCTCAGGCTCGATCCGAGCAGGCCGGCCACGCTCTGCCTGCCTTGGTCCGGGGCGAAGCCGGTCACGCCGGCCAGGGCCAGCGCCGCCAGCACGGCCAGGGTCAGGAACAGCAGCGGCAGGATGCGCAGCGCGCGGGCACGGTAGAAGCGCCGCAGGTCGACCCGGCCGAGGCTCCCGTCGCGCTCGAGGATACGGCTCGCAATCAGGAAGCCGGAGATGACGAAGAAGATGAACACCGCTTCGTAGCCATTGAAACCGACGGCGTTCAGCAGGCGCTTGGGCAGATGGTCCTTCAGCAGGCTCGGGCCCAGCGGCAGGCGGAAGGGCAGGGCCAGGTGATGCACGATCACGAGCAGGATGGCGAGGCCGCGCAGGCAGTCGATGCCGAAGTTGCGGGCCCGGAGGCCAGGGGCGGATTGCGGTGTCATACGGTCCTCGGGATGGCTGCGAGTGCCTGTTCCAGGGCGTCGAGGAAGACCTTGACCCGGGTAGGCAGGTAGCGCCGGGTCGGCATCACGGCCCACACCGACAGGTCTTCCATCGTAGCATCTTCCAAGGTCACGCCGAGCAGTTCGCCGTCGCCCAGCTGGCGGTGCACGTCCCAGTAGGCGAGCATCGCCAGGCCCAGTCCCTGGATGGCGGCAGTCCGCGCGGCATCCACATTGCTGGTCGTGACGCGCGCATTCACCCGCCTGCGCTGCAGCTCGCCGTCGACGATCAGCGGCCAGCGCGGAATGGCATGCAGGACGATGCATTGATGATCGTCCAGGTCGGCAAGCCGGGCGGGCATGCCGTGGCGCTGCAGGTAACGCGGCGAGGCGCAGATCACCCGCGGATTGCCGACGATGCGCCTGGCCACGAGTTCGGAATCCTCCAGCGTCGCCACCCGCAGCGCCAGGTCCAGGCCCTGGCCGACGATGTCGACGACGCGGTCGGACAGGTCGAGGTCGACGCGCAGCTCGGGATGCCGCTCCAGCAGCGCCCCCAGCACGGGCAGGACGATCGTCTGGCCGAAGACGCTCGGGGCTGTCAGCCTGAGCACGCCCGAGACGGTAGCCGACGAGGGACTGAGTTCACGGCGGGCGCTCTGTTCGGCATCCGTCATCGTGTTTGCGTAGGGCAGAAAGGCCTCGCCCTCGGCGGTCAGCGCAATCGCGCGGGTCGTGCGGTGCAGCAGCCTGACGCCCAGTTCTTCTTCGAGCACGGCAAGGCGGCGCGATACCTGCATCGGGCCGATGCCGAGTTGCCGCCCCGCGGCGGACAGGCTGCCGGCGCTCACCGCGGCGAGAAAAATCCGAATGTCCGATGTCTGCATCTTAACCTTTTTCGATAAGGGGGCTTCACGCGCGCCAGGCTTTCCGAATGACGCCCCGGTTCATATCATGTGGATCGTAATGCCGCAGCCGTGGCGTGCCTTCTCCGAAAGCGAACAGACATGAACAATCATCAGACCAAGATTCTATCGAATTACGTTATGAAAGGCCGGACTTTGACGAACAGGCTGGCCGTGGCGCCGATGACCAGGGTGACGGCGACCGGGGCTGGCATCCCGACCCCGGCGATGCGTGACTACTACGCCAGGTTTGCCAGGGGCGGTTTCGGCCTGGTGATCACCGAAGGGCTGTACACCGACAAGGCATTCGCGCAGGGCTACCGGAACCAGCCCGGCATTGCCGACGACGCCCAGGCCCAGGCCTGGAAATCGATCACGAGCGACATCCAGCGGCACGGTGCGCTGGTGTTCGCGCAGCTGATGCATGCGGGCGCCCTCAGCCAGGGCAATCCCTTCCGCGGCCATACCGTTGCGCCTTCCGCTGTGCAGCCCGCCGGCGAGCAGATGGCCTTCTATTATGGCGCGGGGCGCTATCCGGTGCCGGCCGAAATCGGCGAACAGCAGATCGCCGAGGTCATCGACGGCTTCGTCCAGTCGGCGATCCGCGCGGTGCGTGTGTCCGGCTTCGACGGCATCGAGATCCATGGCGCGAACGGCTATCTGCTGGACCAGTTCCTGACCGCCCACACCAACCTGCGCACGGACCGCTGGGGCGGCGGCGTGGAGGGCAGGGTGCGCCTGCTGGAAGAGATCGTGAAAGCGGTGAAGGCCGCGGTCGGCGGCGAGGTTCCCGTCGGCATCCGTGTCTCGCAGGGCAAGGTCAACGATTTCACGGCCAAGTGGCCGGGCCGCGACGCCGATGCGGCAGTCATCTTCGGCACGCTGGCCCGTGCCGGCGCCGATTTCATCCATGTGACCGAATTCGAAGCCTGGCAGCCCGCTTTCGAGGGCGGCAGCGAGAGCCTGGTCGCCCTGGCGCGCCGCTTTGCACCGGGCGTGACCATCATCGCCAACGGTTCCCTGCACGGCATCGAGCGCGCGGAACAGGCTCTGGCACTGGGCGCGGACATCGTTGCACTGGGCCGGGGCGCACTGGCGAACCCGGACATGCCGCGCGTCTTCGAGAAAGGGCATGCGCCGCGCTCCTTCGACGGCGCCATCCTCGGGCCGATCGCCGACATCAAGGACTCCGAGCTCGCATTCGGCGCCGGCGCTTGACGGATTTGAGCGGGACAGGCGTAGAATCGACTCGTTTTCGAAGGAGTCCGCAACATGAAACGCTGGTTCCTGCTCGCCGCCCTCGCCGCGGCCACCACCGCTTCGGCCCACCACGGCTGGAGCGAGTACGACACCGACAAACCGCTGCAGCTCAACGGCACCATCCAGGAAGCCGGCTATGTGCAGCCGCACGGCTGGATCCGTCTCAAGAGCGCCGGCAAGACCTGGCTGGTGGTGCTGGCGCCGCCGGGCCGCATGGAGAGCCGCGGGCTGCCCAAGGACAAACTGGCGGTCGGGGCCGGCGCCAGCGTGGTTGGCTATCCGCACCGCACCAGGCCCGGGGAGATGCGCGCCGAGCGCATCACCATCGGCAGCAAGACCACCGAGCTGCGCTGATGCCGCCCGGCGCCGGGGTCGACATACCGGCCGGTGCGGCCGCCTGGACCGTCTGGCTGGCCGCGACGCCGCCGGCGGCGGCGATGCGCGCCGGCGCCTGGCTGTATCCGGGCATCGAAATCCTTCACATCATCGGCTTTACCGTGCTGGTCGGCGCGGTGGCGATGTTCGATCTGCGCGTGCTCGGCCTCGGCCGCGAGCTGCCCCCGCGCGCGCTGGCGCGCTACCTGCTGCCGTGGTCGGTGGGCGGGATGCTGGTGGTGCTGCCGAGCGGCCTGCTGCTGTTCGCCGCCGGGGCGCCGGAACTTGCCACCAACCGGGTATTCCTGCTGAAGCTGGTGCTGATCGTGGCGGCCGTCCTGAACGCGCTGGCCTTTCACATCGGTCCCTGGCGCGTCGGCGAACCCTGGCCGGAGAGTGCGCCGCTGCGCGCGCGCCTGCATGCGGCGCTGTCGCTGCTGCTGTGGCTGGCGGTGATTGCCTGCGGCCGCCTGCTGGCCTATGTGTAGCATCGAAAAAATCGATGCTAAGCGGGAAAATAACTCGTTTTCCTTCCGCCGGCCGGGTGTCCATAATGGCTTCCATCGACAACCCACACTGAAGGAGAACATCATGGACACCAGCAAACTCTACCCCGTCGGCCGCGCCCTCGTCGGCTCCCTGTTCGTCGTCTCAAGCATCGGCAAGATCCTCGGTTTTGCCGGCGTGGCCGGCTGGATGGCCAGCATGGGCCTGCCGTTCGCCAGCCTGCTGCTGGCCGCCACCATCGTCCTCGAAGCGGGCGGCGGCCTGGCCCTGGTGACCGGCTTCCAGGCGCGCTGGGCCAGCCTGGGCCTGGCCCTGTTCCTGGTGCCGGTCACCTTGATCTTCCACGCCTTCTGGGGCGCCGGCGCGGCCGAGTTCCAGAACCAGCTGAACCACTTCCTGAAGAACCTGGCGATCCTGGGCGCGATGCTGGTGATCTTCGATATCGAACGCCAGCGCGTGCAGGCGAAGACCGGCGCCGGCATCCTGCGCGTCCGCGCGGCCTGATCAGGTCCGCGCATCACGTACAATCGATCGAAAACACGAGGGAGAACATCATGGAAGTGACGACGCACCGCGGTCAGGGACCGCTGCAGCAGGTCATCGAGATCGGGCCGCACCGGCTCCTGACGGACGTGCCGCCGGCGCTCGGCGGCGAAGACAGCGGCCCGGAACCGCACGACCTGCTGGCCGCTGCGCTGGCGGCCTGCACCACCCTGACCGTCAACCTGTATGCCAGGCGCAAAGGCTACGCACTGGACGAGGTGCAAGTGAGTATCAAGCACGGCCAGGAAGGCGAGGCCTACGCCCTGCACCGCAGCATCCATTACGTCGGCGGCCTGAGCGAGGAAGAAAAGCAGCGCCTGACGGACATCGCCAACAAGTGCCCGGTCCACAAGACCCTGTCCGGAAAAATCCAGATCACCACGGAGGCAATCTAAATGGAACTCGACCAACACGACGCAGACAGCATGCTGGAAACCATCGTGGTGCCGCGCACCCATGATCTCGGCGGCGGTTTCGAAGTCAGGCGCGCGCTGCCGCACCGCGACCGCCGCATGGTCGGCCCCTTCGTCTTCCTCGACCAGATGGGACCCCACGTGTTCGACGCCGGCACCGGCATCGACGTCCGTCCGCACCCGCACATCGGCCTGTCCACCGTGACCTATCTGCTGGAGGGCGAGATCTCGCACCGCGACAGCCTCGGCACGGTGCAGGACATCCGTCCCGGCGCGGTGAACTGGATGACGGCCGGGAAAGGCATCGTCCACTCCGAGCGCACCGGCCCGCTGGTGCGCGCCCAGGGCTCGACCCTGTACGGCCTGCAGTGCTGGGTGGCGCTGCCGAAGGCGAAGGAAGAGATGGATCCGAGCTTTTCGCACATCGGCGCCGGCCAACTGCCGATCATCGACGGCGACGGCGCCAGCGCCCGCATCATCGCCGGCGAGTACTTCGGCAAGCGCGCGCCGGTGCCGGTCGAATCGCCGCTGTTCTATGTCGACCTGGCCCTGCAGCCCGGCGCCCGCATCGGCATGCCGGCCGAGTATCCGGAACAGGCGCTGTACGTGGTGGAGGGGACGCTCGACCTCGGCCGCGACGGCAGCTTCGGCCCCGGCCAGCTGCTGGTGCTGAAGCCCGGCGCGGCGCTGACCCTCGCTGCCGGCAATGGCGCCGGTGCGCGCGTGATGCTGCTGGGGGGCGAGCCGATGGACGGTCCGCGTTACCTGACCTGGAACTTCGTCTCCAGCTCGGCCGACCGTATCGAGCAGGCCAAGGAAGACTGGCGCGAGATGCGCTTTCCGCGGGTGCCGGGCGAGACCGAGTTCATTCCGCTGCCGGACCTGCCGGGTAGGCCGGTGCGGTATCCGTGACCAGTAGCCGTCGTTCCCGCCTTCGCGGGAATGGCGTATGGCGCGGGAATGACGTAGCGGAGGTGGTGGCTAGGACACCGGCGGCTTGACCGCCGCCTGCACGGCGCCAAGAATGCGTTCCGACAGCGCCGGGTCGGCCACCGCGCGCGACAGCGTCAGCGCGCCGACCAGTGCGGCCAGCGCCACCAGGCCCTGGTCATCGGCGGCGGCGTCGAGCTTGCAGTCCTGCAGCCGCTTCGCCATGTTCAGGGCCAGGCCGTCGGTGGTGGCGCTGGGCTGGCCGCGCAGGCCGAGCTCCGCGCACAGGCTGGGCAGGGGACAGCCGGCGCCCGCATCGTCGCGGTGGCGCGGCGACAGGTAGCTGGCCAGGAAGGCGTGCAACTCCTCCGGCGACAGCGGATCCTGCCACGTCTCCGCGGCCTGCCCGACCGCCGCTTCGAGCGAGGCCTCGACCAGGGCTTCCTTCGAGGCGAAGTGGGCATAGAAGCCGCCGTGGGTCATGCCCAGCGCCTTCATCAGGGGCACCAGGCCCGTGCCGTCGATGCCGTCGCGGCGGAAGCGGCGCGCGGCTTCGTCGAGGATGCGCCGGCGCGTCTCGGCCTTGTGGTTCTGCGAATAGCGCATGCGTATGTGCTGTGAATTAGTTGCCTTACTGAAATTGTAAAACTTTTGACAGTATCAGGCAAACATTCGTCCATCGATGTCAGCGGCGCTGCGCGGCATGTTCCCGCAGGTAGGCGGCGCAATCGTCGGCGCTCAGCGGTTTGCTGTAATAATAACCCTGGATCTGGTCGCAGCCGGCGGCGCGCAGTCCATCGAGCTGTTCCTGCAGTTCGACGCCCTCGGCGATCACTTCCAGGTGCAGGCTGTGGGCCATGGCGATGATGGCCTCCACCATCGCCATCGATTCCACGCTCTCGTGCATGTCCTTGACGAAGGAGCGGTCGATCTTCAGCTTGTCGACCGGCAGGCGCTTCAGGTAGCTGAGGCTCGAATAGCCGGTGCCGAAGTCGTCGATGCTGAGGCTGACGCCGAGGCCGCGCAGGCGCGCCATCAGGTCGGCGCTGCGTTCCGGATTCTGCACCGAGGTGCTCTCGGTAAGTTCCAGTTCCAGGTCGCCCGGCTGCAGTTCGGCGTCCCGCACCACGGTGTCGACGCAGCCGACGATGTCGGTATTGTGGAACTGGCGCGCCGACAGGTTGACCGCCACGGGTACGCGGGGCAGGCCGGCGGCGCGCCAGGCGCGGCACTGGTCGACGGCGTTCTTCAGCACCCATTCGCCGATCTCGACGATCAGCCCGGCCTCTTCGGCCACCGGAATGAATTCGACCGGCGAGATCAGGCCGTGGGTCGGGTGGCGCCAGCGCAGCAGCACTTCGAGGCCGGCCACCGAACCGTCCTTCAGCGCGATCTTCGGCTGGTACAGCAGGAACAGCTCCTTGTGGTCGAGGGCGGCGCGCAGCTGGCTTTCCAGGGCCAGCTTGCGGTTGAAGGCCCGCTTCAGCTCTTCCGAGAAGTGCTGGATCTGGCCGCCCCCCAGCAGCTTGGCGCGGCGCATGGCGAGGGCGGCGTTGCCGAGCAGGGCGTCGGCACTGTCGCCGTCCTGGGGGAAGATCGCGTAGCCGATGCTGCAGGTGAGCGGAATCGTGCCGCCGCCCGGGTTCTTGAACTCGCGGTGCACCGCCTGGGCCAGCTGGCGCAGGCGGTCGCGCGCCACGCTGTCGTCGCCGAGGCCGGGCAGCAGCACCACGAATTCGTCGTTGCCGACCCGCGCCAGCAGGTCGCCGGGCCGCAGCACGGCCTGCAGGCTCCAGGTGACCGAGACCAGGGCCTGGTCGCCGGCATGGTGGCCGAGGGCCTCGTTCAGGCGCTTGAACTTGTCGAGGTTGATCGAGGCGACCAGGGTCTGCGTGTCCTGTCGGCGCCAGTCGTCGAGGCCCTGGCCGATGATGCGCGCCAGCGCCTGGCGGTTCGACAGCCCGGTCAGCTGGTCGTGATTGAGCAGGAATTCGACCTGGCCGGCGGCCGCGCTCAGCTCGGGGTCGGCGCCGTCCCGGGGCACGTGCGCGAACAGGGTCTGGGCCGCGGTGGCGAGCTGGCGGTGGTGGATCAGCTGTTCGACCATGCGCGCGAGATCGCGCAGCACGTCGAGGTCGTCGGCGTTCAGCCGGCGGGGTTTGGTGTCGAGCACGCACAGGGTGCCGATCGGCATGCGCTCGACCGAATACAAGGGCACGCCCACGTAGAAGCGAACGTGCTCTTTCCCGGTCACCAGCGGATTGTCGTGAAAGCGCGGGTCCTTCGTTGCGTCCTCGATCACCAGCGGTTCGTGTTCGAGGATCGTGTGGCCGCAGAAGGAGATGTCGCGCGCGGTCTCGGTCGCTTCGAAGCCGCAGCGGGATTTGAACCACTGGACATCCGTGTCGACCAGGGACACCAGCGCGGTCGGCGCATTCAGCAGGCGCGCGGCCATGCGTGTGATTCGGTCGAACGCCTCCTCGGGCGCGCTGCCAAGCAGGCGGGTGGCGTGCAGGGCGGTCAGGCGGCGTGCTTCGTCGACGGGGATATCTGGAATCTGCATTCGGCCTCGCGTGGTGAGTCTGGTCCTGTCGAGGCCATTCTGCCATGCGAACCGAACTGGAGCAGAGGCAAGCGTGCGCCGTCTACACAATTGACTTTATCTTACGCGCCTGCATGCGATAACATCCGTAACGGTGCCCCGCGCGGGGAGATGGAGACTGAGATGAAAGCGATCGTTACCGGCCACACGAAAGGCCTCGGCGCGGCACTGGCGCGCAATCTGCTGGCGCGCGGCGTACCGGTGCTGGGCCTGGCCCGCACCCGCTCCGACGAACTGGCTCAACACTGGCCAGAGCTGTTCGAGGAGGTCGAACTCGACCTCGCCGACGGCCCCGCACTGGTCGACTGGCTGGACGGCAAGGAGCTGAGCGACTACCTGGACGGCACCGGCGCCGTCCTGCTTCTCAACAATGCGGGGATGGTGAGCCCGGTCGGACCCCTCGAAGACCAGGATCCGCGCGCGGTGCTGCGCGCAGTGACGCTGAACGTGGCGGCGCCGATGGCGCTGGCGGCGGCGGTGGTGCGCGCCAGCGACGGCGGCCAGAAGCGCATCATGCACATCTCCAGCGGCGCCGGGCGGCATGCCTATCCCGGCTGGAGCGTGTATTGCGCCACCAAGGCGGCCCTCGACCACCATGCGCGCGCGGTGCTGATGGACGCCGGGCAGGACGTGCAGATCTGCAGCCTGGCGCCGGGCGTGATCGACACCGGCATGCAGGCCGAGATCCGCGGCACGCCCGAAGACCGGTTCCCGATGCGCCAGCGTTTCGTCGACCTCAAGGAGACCGGCACCCTGCTCGACCCCGACGAATGCGCCGAGCAGCTGGTCGACTACCTGCTCGGGAAAAGCTTCGGCGACGAGGTCGTGGCCGACCTGCGCACCCTGGCGGTCAAGGCCTGAATCAGGCGCCCGCTGCAGGAGGAATTTGCAGGCCGCGCGCCACCGCCGGCCTTGACACGAAGGCCGCCAGCACCCGCGCGACGTTCTTGAACTCGTCGAAGCCCACCAGCTCGCGCGCCCCGTAGAAACCGATCAGGTTGTTCACCCACGGGAAGGTGGCGATGTCGGCGATCGTGTACTCGTCTCCCATGATCCAGCTGCGGCCCTCCAGGTGCCGGTCCAGCACGCCGAGCAGGCGCTTCGATTCGGCGGCGTAGCGGTCGCGCGGGCGCTTGTCGTCGTAGTCCTTGCCGGCGAACTTGTGGAAGAAGCCGACCTGGCCGAACATCGGGCCGATGCCGCCCATCTGGAACATCAGCCACTGGATGGTCTGGTAACGCAGCGCCGGGTCGCCCGGCAGCAGCTTGCCGGTCTTCTCGGCCAGGTAGAGCAGGATCGCGCCGGATTCCCACAGCGGCAGTGGCTGGCCGCCCGGACCGTCGGGATCGAGGATGGCGGGGATCTTGTTGTTCGGGTTCAGCGACAGGAATTCCGGCGACAGCTGGTCGTTCCTGTCGAAGGCGACGCGGTGCACCTCATAGGGCAGGCCGATCTCTTCCAGCATGATCGCGGCCTTCACCCCGTTCGGGGTCGGCAGCGAATACAGCTGCAGGCGCTCGGGATGCCGGGCGGGCCATTTGCGGGTGATCGGGAAGTTGCTCAGGTCGGTCATTGTCGTCTCCCTCGGGGTGTTTGGTCGGTGTTGATTGTACTCAAGATACGTCCGCGGCGTGGGTGGGACTATCCATGAATGGATGAGCTCCTGCGCTATTACGAAGAAGAGTTGGGCCTGTTCGGACAGTTCGCGCGCGAATTCCGCGCCCGCTATCCGAAGCCGGCCGGCGAGCTGCACCTGGCCGGCGAGACCTACGAAGACCCCAGCGTCGCCCGGCTGATCCAGTCGGTGGCCCTGATGAGCGCGCGGATCCGCAAGCGCCTCGACGACGACTATCCCAAGTTTACCGAATCGCTGCTGGAAAGCCTGTATCCGCACTACCTGCGGCCCATGCCCTCGCATACCATCGTCCAGGTGGGCGGCCGCGGCGATGCCGAACTGCCGGACGCCCCGGTCCTGCTGCCGCGCGGGACCATGCTGCGCACCAGCGCCCGCGACGACAGCGTGTGCCAGTTCCGCACCGTCTACGATGTGCTGCTGGCGCCGCTGCGGGTGGCGCAGCTGGGCTTTGCACCGCTGGCGAAAAGTCCGCGTTCGCTGCGCCTGCCGCGCGGCGCCGCCAGCGCGATCGGCATTGCCGTCGACACCCCGGGAGCGCGCCCGCTGGCGGATGTCTTGCCGGCGCGCCTGCGCCTCTTCGTCGATGGCGAAGCGTCCACGCGCGCGGCCCTGCTCGACGCGCTGTTCCTGAAGGCCAGCTGCGCCTTCGTCCAGGCCGGCCTTGATGCCGCGTGGCTGCCGCTGCCGGCCGTGCCGCTGGCGCTGGCCGGCTTCGACGAGGCCGACGCCATGATTCCCTTCCCGGCGCGCTCGCATCCGGCGCTGCGCCTGCTGAGCGAATACTTCTGCTATCCCGAGAAGTTCAGTTTCATCGACCTCGACACCACGGCCCTGCGCGCGCTGCTGCCGCCGCGCTGCACCGGCTTTACGCTGCACGTGGTGCTGAACGGCCTGGCCGCCGATTCGGACGCCGCGCGCCTGCTGGCCGGGATCGGGCCCGGCAACCTGCTGCCGGCCTGCACCCCGGTCATCAACCTGTTCCCGAAGGCCGGCGCGCCGCTGCAGCTGTCCTATGCCAGCGCCGACTATCCGCTGCTGGCCGACGGCTTCCACGCGGCCGATTACGAGATCCACAGCGTCGACGCGGTGCGCCTGGTGCGCGAAGGCGCCGGTCCCGGCAGCGTGACCCATTTCGCGCCCCTGTACGCGGCCAACGGCGGCGAGGAGCAGGAAAGCCGGACCCATTACTGGATCACCCGGCGCGACCACGCGGCGGCCGCCGTCAGCCCCGGCCACGAGATGCGCATCGCCCTGATCGACGCCGACTTCCGCACCACCCAAACCGAAGGCGCCCCGGGGGGCCGGACCACACTCTCGACGATGCTGACCTGCACCAACCGCGACCTGCCGGCCCAGCTTCGCTACGGCGATCCCCAGGGCGACCTGCGCACCGACGAGCTGTCCGGCGTGGCGCCGATCCGCATGCTGCGCAGACCCAGTCCCAGCTACCGTTTCGCCACCGCCAAGGGCGCGCACTGGCGCCTGATCTCCCACCTGTCCCTCAACCACGCGAGCCTGGCCATGGCCGGGCTGGACGACTTCCGCAAGATGCTGGCCCTGTACGACCTGCCGCGTTCGCCGGCCGCGCAGCGCCTGATCGCCGGCATCCGGGGCCTCGAACACGGCGCCGTGCGCGCCTGGGTCCGCACCGCGCCGGTATCGACCCTGATGCCGGGCATCGGCATCCGCATGACGGTCGACGAGGAAGCCTTCACCGGCAGCAGCCTGTTCGTGTTCGCCAGGGTGCTCGACCATTATTTCGCCCTCAACGGGCAGCTCAACTGCTTCACCCGGCTGCAGGTGGTGTCGCGCCAGACCGGCCAGGAAATCCTTGCATGCGAACCCCGCCACAGCAGCCAGCCGCTGGGCTGATCGAGCGCCTGCTGGCCGAGCCGCAGCGCTTCGAATTCTTCCAGGCGGTGCGGCTGCTGCTGATGTGGCTGGGGGAGCAGGGCGTGCCGCCGCGGCGGGCGCTGGAACGCCACCTGCGCTTCCGTAACAGCCTGGCGCTCGGCTTCCCGGCCGGCCAGCTCGAGGCGATCGCACCGGAGGGGCTGGCGCCCGGCCTGCCGCCGCAATTCCACCTGACCCCGACCTTCATGGGCCTGCTGGGCGCCCACGGGACGCTGCCGAGCCACGTCACCGAGCGCATCGCGGCCTGGGAATCGAGCCAGGCGGACCTCCAGCTGGCGCAGGCGCCGCGCGCCTTCCTCGACATCTTCACCACCCGCATGCTGGCACTCTTCTACGGCGCCTGGCGCAAGTACCGGATCGAGCATGCCGTGTCCGGGCCGGAGGCCGGCGACGGCTTCCTGCCGCTGCTGCTGGCGCTGGGCGGCTTCGCACCCGGCGAGCCGCACGAACAGGTGGCGGACGCCGCCCTGGCGCGCTATGCCGGCGTGTTCCGGCAGCGTCCGGCCTCCGGCGTGGTGCTGGCCAGGGTGCTGTCCCACCATTTCGGCGTGCCGGTCCGTCTGCAGGAGGGGATCGGCCACTGGGACGCGCTGGCCCCGGACGAGCAGGGCGTGTTGGGCGCGGCGGCGGGCAGGCCGGGCGCGGTACTGGGCCAGGCCGCGGTGCTGGGCCGGCGCTGCTGGCGTCCCGACCTGCGCGTACGGGTGCGCATCGGCCCCTTGCGGCGCGCCGAGTTCGAGCGCTTCCTGCCGCACGCGCCGGGCGCCCTGGCCCTGCGCACCCTGCTCGGCCTGTTCGCCGCGCCGACCCTCGCCTACGAGGTGGTGCTGGTGCTGGCGCGCAGCGAGCCGCGCCCCGTGCTTCTGGCCGGCGGGCCGCAGCGCCTGGGCCGGGACAGCTTCCTGATCACCAGGCCGGAGGCCCGGGACCGCGCCGACATGGTCTACGACATGCGGCCGATGGCGCCGCTGCCGCCCACCTCCGCGGCATTTCCTTTCGAGGACATGGCGGACGGGGCTTGACCTTCCTATCGTGGGAAGGATTATCCTGTCGTTAAGAACCTATCCCAGTAGGCAGGGGGAAGCGCATGACGATGCATGGCAAGCGCGGGCAAGGCGCGAGGAGGCCGCATGGCGAGCCATGCAACGACGAGCAACGCAGCACCCGCTTGCCAGGCGCGTCAGGAGCGACTCCGGCCTGCTGGGATAGGTTCTAAATGACAGGAGCAATCATGGAAACGATGGAATCCCCGCCCGCGCTGCAGCTCGCGGTACGCGGCATGACTTGCGCGTCCTGCGTGGCGCGCGTCGAGAAGGCGTTGAAGAAAGTCCCCGGCGTCGAGGACGCCAGCGTCAACCTGGCCACCGAGCAGGCCACCGTGCACGGCGCGGCCCTGGATGCCGACGCCATCGTCGCCGCCGTGCTGCAGGCCGGCTACGAAGCGGCCCCGGTGCGGCGCGGCCAGCGCCATGTGCCGGAAGACGAGGGCAAGGCGGGGCTGCCGTCCTGGTGGCCGGTGGCCGCCGCCGCCATCCTCAGCCTGCCGCTGGTGCTGCCGATGTTCGGCCAGCTGCTCGGCACCGACACCGCCCACGGCTGGATGCTGCCGGGCTGGATCCAGCTGCTGCTGGCGACCCCGGTCCAGTTCTGGCTGGGCGCGCGCTTCTACCGCGCCGGCTGGAAGGCGCTGCGGGCCGGGTCCGGCAATATGGACCTGCTGGTGGCGATCGGCACGTCGGCGGCGTATGCGCTGTCGGTGGTTCAGCTGGTCACCGTCCCGGCCGGCGAGCGCATGCCGCACCTGTATTTCGAATCCTCGGCGGTGGTGATCACCCTGGTGCTGCTCGGAAAGTGGCTGGAAGGCCGCGCCAGGCGCCAGACCGTCGAGGCGATCCGCGCGCTGGAATCGCTGCGCCCGGAGTCCGCCCTCGTACGGCGCGGCGGCCAGGACCTCGAGATCCCGCTGGACGCGCTGCGCGCCGGCGACGTGATGGTGGTGCGGCCGGGCGAACGCGTGCCGGCCGACGGCCGCGTGCTCGAGGGCAGCAGCCACCTGGACGAGTCCCTGCTCACCGGCGAGAGCCTGCCGGTGGCGCGGCTTGCCGGCGAGCCCGTGCTGGGCGGCGCCGTCAACGGCGAGGGGCTGCTGCTGGTCGAGGCGACCAAGGTCGGTACCGACACCATGCTGGCCCACATCATCCGCATGGTCGAGGATGCGCAGGCGGTCAAGGCGCCGATCCAGCGCCTGGTCGACCGCGTCAGCGCCGTGTTCGTGCCGGCGGTGCTGCTGGTTTCCCTGGTCACCTTGCTCGGCTGGGGCCTGGCCACGGGCGACTGGCAGCAAGCCCTGCTGAACGCGGTGGCGGTGCAGGTGATCGCCTGTCCCTGCGCGCTGGGCCTGGCGACGCCGACCGGCATCATGGTCGGCACCGGCGTGGCGGCGCGTCACGGCATCCTGATCAAGGACGCCCAGGCGCTGGAGACCGCGCACGCGGTGCGCACCGTGGTGTTCGACAAGACCGGCACCCTCACCGAAGGCAAGCCGCGGGTGGTGGCGGCCGAAGGCGGCGATTCGCTGCTGGAGCTGGCCTGGGCGGTGCAGCAGTACAGCGAGCACCCGCTGGCGAAGGCGGTGGCGCAGGCGGCCGAGGAGCGCGGCCTGAAGCCGCCGGCCGCCGATGCGGCCCCTGATGCCGGCGCCTTGCCGGGCCGCGGGGTGCGGGCGCGGGTCGGCGCCGCGAACGTCTATCTCGGCAACCGCCGCCTGATGCAGGAGACCGGCGCCGATATCGACGCCTGGCAAGCTGCCGCGCGCCGTCACGAAGCGGATGGCCGTACCGTGTCCTGGCTGGCCGTGGAAGAGGGCGGAAAGGTGGAGGTGCGCGGCCTGCTGGCCTTCGGCGACCGCCTGAAGCCGAGCAGCGCGGCGGCCATCGCCCGCCTGAAGCAGATGGGCGTGGATGCCGTCATGCTCACCGGCGACAACCAGGGCGCGGCGGCGCAGGTGGCGCGCGAGCTGGGCCTGAGCCGCTACGTGGCCGAGGTGCTGCCGGCGGACAAGGCCGAAGCCGTGCGCAAACTGATGGAAGGGGGCAAGGGCGGCAAGGTGGCGATGGTCGGCGACGGCATCAACGACGCCCCGGCCCTGGCCGCGGCCGATGTCGGCATGGCCATGGCCGGCGGCACCGACGTCGCCATGCACACGGCCGGCATCACCCTGATGCGCGGCGACCCGCTGCTGGTGGCGGATGCCATCGCGATCTCGTCCGCGACCTACCGCAAGATCCGCCAGAACCTGGGCTGGGCCTTCGTCTACAACGTGGTCGGGATTCCGGTCGCGGCGCTGGGGCTGCTCAATCCGATCCTGGCCGGGGCCGCGATGGCGCTCAGCTCGGTCAGCGTGGTCACCAATGCCTTGCTGCTGCGGCGCTGGACGCCGGAGCAGCGCGAAGTATCCGTCGCACCGATTTCAACCGTTCCAACCCGAGGAGAACCGACGATGTATCAATTGACTGTAGAAGACATGACGTGCAAACACTGCGTGGGCCGCGTGACCAAGGCGGTGCAGGAGGTCGACCAGGACGCCAGGGTCGATATCGACCTGCCGACCAGGAAGGTGAAGATCGACAGCAAGGCCGACCTGGACCGGATCGCGCAGGCGATCGACGCGGCCGGCTATCCGGTGAGTGCGCGCTCCTGATGCTTGCCACCGCCACCGCCCGCCTCAGGGCGAATTCCGCCGCATTGACCAGTGCGGCACCAAACGCCCACTCATGTAAAATCGCCAAACATGCCAATTAACTAACCCGCACACGAAAGGCGCGCACATGGCAAAGACCGACCTGTCGAACTACAACCTTGCCGAGCTCAAGGGTCTGCAATTCGATATCGAGAAAGAGATCAAGTCCCGCCAGAAGGATGAGGTGCGCAAGGCGCGCGAGCAGATCCTGGCGATTGCCCAGGACGTCGGCTTGCCGGTGTCGGACCTGATCGCGAGAGCCGGCGGCGCAAGGAAAGGCGGCAGCGGCCAGCAGGGCGAGGCACGCTTCCGCAACCCGGCCGACGAGTCGCAGACCTGGACCGGCCGCGGCCGCCAGCCGAAGTGGATAGCCGAGGCCCTGTCCGGCGGCAAGTCGCTGGACGATTTCCGGGTTTAACTCGAGGGCGGGCGTGTCGTATCATACGGCCTTCGACAATGGATAGGTATTTATGAACTTCGAAGACGTAGCGGCGGCGGCCGGCAAGCTCCAGGCCGGCGGCACGCCGGTGACCATCGACGCGGTGCGCGACGCCCTCGGCGGCGGTTCCGCCAGCGCCATCTCCCGCCACCTGGCCGACTGGCGCGCGGCCAACGAAACCCCGCCCGAGCCGCCGAAAGCCGAGCTGCCGCAGAACCTGGTCGCCGAACTGGCGCGCTGGGCCCAGCAGTTCGCCGAAGAGGCGGGCACCGGCACGCGCGCGACGCTGGCCCGCCACGAGGAAGAGCTGGAAGCCCTGCGCGAAGCCGGCGATGCCCTCGAGGCCGAGCGCGGCGAGCTGCAGCGGCAACTCGGCGAGCTCGGCGCTGCCCGCGACGACGCCCTGGCCACGGTGGCCGAGCGCGACGAGGAAATCGAGCGCCTCAACGCCGAGCTGCGCAATGCAAGGCAGGTGGCGATGGAGGCCCTGGTCGGCAAGGCCAAGGACCAGCTGGCGATCGAGGGCAAGGATGCGCAGCTGGCGGACTTGCGGACGCAGCTGGAGAAGGGCGTGACGCAGAATGCGACGCTGTCGGATGCCCGCCTGGCTGCGGAGATGGAACTGGTCGGCGCCAGGACGGCGCGCGACAGCCTGGATGCCGAAAACGCGGAGCTGCGCGCCCAGGTCGCGGCGCTGCGCAAGAAGGGCTAGCCGGCGCCGGCGCCTCCCCGGCGCCTGCCTCGGCGGCATCGGCCGGGCGCGTGATGAACTTCGCCGCGATGCTGGCCAGGATCGCCAGGGTTCCGATAGTTGCCATCAGGGCCTCGAGCATGGCGTCCTCGCATCGTATCAAGGGTGCGAATCAAGGGTGCGAATCAAGGGTGCAGAAGCGCGGGTGCGTAAGTCTTCAGGAAGAATACCAGCGTGATGCAGGCGGTGGCGCATAGGGTCATCGCCCGTATCGCGTTGGCCGGCGCGCGACGGCCGAGGTGGGCGCCGCCGTAGCCGCCGATGACGGCGCCGGCCAGCATCGCCAGCGTCTCGGGCCAGCGCACCGCGCCGGCCGCGACGAAGGCCAGCACCGCCACGGTATTCGCCGCGCTGACCAGCAGCGTGCGCGGGGCGTTCAGTCGCTTCAGGTCGCTGTTGTCGAGCAGCCCCCACACGGCGATCATCATGATCCCGACCGCCCCGCCGAAATAGCCGCCGTAGACGCCCAGCGCGAACTGCACCGCCAGCACCGCATGCGCGTGGATGTGCCAGCGCGCCCGCAGCGCTTCGCCGACGCGCCGCCCGAAGGCCAGCGCCAGCGACGCCACCAGCAGCAGCCAGGGCAGCACGAAGCTGAAGGCCGCGGCCGAGGTCTTCAGCAGCAGGACGGCTCCGACCAGGCCGCCGCACAGGGTCGCCAGCAGCAGCGAACGCAGCGGCACCGGGCCGACCGAGAGCGCGCCGTCGCGGTAGGCCCAGGCGCTGGCGAGGCCGCCGGGGAAGAGGGCGACCGTGCTCGAAGTATTCGCCTGGACCGGCGGCACACCGGCCGCGATCAGCGCCGGCAGGCTGACGAAGGAGCCGCCCCCGGCCAGCGCATTCATCGCACCGGCCACGATTCCCGCTGAAAAGGTCAAGATCATCGTATTCATGCAAGGATCTTAGTGGCCGGGCGGCGCCTTCGCAATCTGGCAATACCAGGGTCAGCCTTCGGAAAATCCGAAGGCTAATGGCCGCTATGGCCACCCCCGCGCTTGACGGTCGCCACCGGTTCGTCCGGCGCCGCGGGCGTGGCCGGCGCCCTGACCGTTTCCGGCGGCGCCCCCGTCCACTCCCGCGCCACCGTGCCCGCCGGATGCTCGTACCAGCCCGGATCGCGGTAGTCGCCACGGGCCAGGCCTTCGCGCACCTTGATCATGGTGAACATGCCGCCCATTTCGATCTCGCCGAAGGGTCCTTTGCCATCCATCATCGGCAGGGTGTTTTCCGGCAGCGGCATGCGCATGCCGCCCATCGAGCCGCCTTTCTCGCCCATCACCATATAGCCGGGAACCAGGTCGTTGATCTTCCTGGCCACGCCGCGGTGGTCGACGCCGATCATGTTCGGCACCTGATGGCCCATCGCGTTCATCGTATGGTGCGATTTATGGCAGTGGAAGGCCCAGTCGCCGGGGGCGTCGGCATGGAACTCGATCGCGCGCATCTGGCCCACGCCGATGTCGACCGTCACTTCCGGCCAGCGCGCCGCCGGTGGGATCCAGCCGCCGTCCGTACCGGTGATCTCGAAGCGGTGGCCGTGGATGTGGAAGGGGTGGTTGGTCATCGACAGGTTGCCGATGCGGATGCGCACGCGGTCGTCGCGCCGGGCCACCATGGGGTCGGTGCCGGGGAAGGCGCGGCTGTTGATGGTCCAGATATTAAAGTCGAGCATGGTGTTCACGTTCGGCGTGTAGCCGCCCGGCTCGATGTCGTAGGCGTTCAGCAGGAACACGAAGTCGCGGTCCACCGCGTGCTGGCGCGGATCCTTCGGATGCGTGACCCAGGAGCCCATCATGCCCATGCCGATCTGCGCCATCTCGTCGGCGTGCGGGTGGTACATGAAGGTGCCGGCATGGCGCGCCACGAATTCATACACATAGGTCTTGCCCGGCGCGATGGCCGGCTGGGTCAGGCCCGCCACGCCGTCCATCCCGTTCGGCAGGAACTGGCCGTGCCAGTGGATGCTGGTCGCCTCCGGCAGCTTGTTGGTGACGAAGATGCGCACGCGGTCGCCCTCGACCACCTCGATGGTCGGCCCCGGGCTCTGGCCGTTGTAGCCCCACAGGTTCGCCTTCATGCCGGGCGCGATCTCGCGCACCACGGGCTCGGCCACCAGGTGGAACTCCTTGACGCCGTCCTTCATGCGCCAGGGCAGGGTCCAGCCGTTCAGGGTGACGACCGGGTTGTAGGGACGCCCGTTCGGCGGGATCAGCGGCGGCGCGGTGCCGGCCGAACTTTGTTGCGGGGCTTCGGGGATGGCGGCGGCTGCGGCCTTGCTGACCAGCGATGCGCCGACCATGGCGGCGCCGGCGCCGCCGAGGAAATTCCTGCGGGATGTCATTCTGCGTGTTCCTTGACTTGATCCATGTGATCCTGTTGTTCGAGCCGCATGCCGAGCGAAGCTTCGAGCGTCGCCTGCGCGGTCCAGAACTCCTTCAATGCCTCGATGTAGGCCGCGACCGCATTCGCCTGTTCGCGCGAATCGACCAGCAGGTCGCGGGTCGACAGCAGCATGCCGTTGTAGCGCAGCAGGACTTCCTTCGAGATCCGCTTGCGCAGCGGGATCACGGTATCGCGGTAATGCGCGGCGACGTCGTAGGCGCTGCGGTAGTCGAGGTAGCTCTCGCGGGCTTCGCTGCGCGCCGCGATGGCGGCCTGGGCGACGCGCTGCATCGCCTGCATGTAAACGCCCTCGGCCCGCGCCACCCGCGCGCCACCCCAGTCGAACAGCGGCAGTTCCAGCGTGAGCTCGTAGCCGCGCGCGGTCGGTGCGCCGCTCCTGGTCTCGTTCACGAAGCCGAGATCGAGCACGTTGACGAAGCGGGTCGTCTTCGTCAGGCCGAGATTGGCGGCGGTGGCCTCGGCATCCAGCTTCGCGGCCTGCACGTCGGGGCGCCGGGACAGGGCGAGGCGCTCGACGTCTTCCAGGCTGGCCGGCGCGGCGGGCAACTCGGGCAGGTGCGCGGGCAGGCTGTACTGCGCGTCCTTGCCCCACAGGCCGAGCAGGCGGGTGAGCTTCTCGCGCGCGGCCACGGCCGCCTTGCCGGCACGTGCCAGGGCGGCGCCGGTCTCGGCGTGGAACAGCTGTTCGCGCGCCAGGTCGAGCTGGCTCATATTGCCCACCTTCGCCATGCGCCCGGCCAGTTCGGCGCTGGCTTCGGCAGCGGCATCGACCTGGCGCGCATACTCGAGCGCCTGGTTCGCCGCCACCGCCTCGACCCAGGCGATGCGGGTGTCGCGCGCATGCTGCTCGATCTCGCGCGCCACGTCCAGCTTGACCTGCTCGAAGCGCCGCGCCTCCAGGCGGGAGGCCAGGGGCAGGGTCAGCAGCCTGGCCAGGCCGACGGTGAAGGTGCGCTCGATGGCGATGTCGCCGGCGTTCGACACGTGCTTGAAGTCGAACGCCGGATTCGGCAGGCGGCCGGCCTGGGCCAGGTCGGCCTGGGCGATGCCGACCTTCCAGTAGCTCGCCTGCAGGCCGGGATTGGCCAGCACGGCCACCTTGACGGCATCGTCCATGCCGAGCGGCTTGCCCAGCAGGGCCTGCACCGATTGCGCCAGTTCGCGCGCGGCGGCATCGTCGCGCGCCAGGCGCGGTTCGGCCCCGATGCGGCTGCGCGCGGTGGCGGCGACGCTGCCGAAGCCGCCGTCCGGCGCCACCGTCGTGCAGCCGGAGAGCACGGCCAGCGCCAGCGGAACGCCCAGCAGTTTGAAGCTCATGGTGTCTCCTTGTCCTTCTTCATGTCGTGGCCGGCGTGGCCACCCATGCCTTTCATGGTCAGCGACATCGAATTGATGGCGGCCACGGTGTCATTGGCCCTGGTCCAGTTGCGGTCCGCGCTGGCCTCGGGCGCCGTATCGGGCTTGTGGCCGGGGACGGACTGGTATCGGGTGGCCGGCACGGCGGCCCGGGGATCGGCGGCAGCGGCCGGGGGCTGCCGGGCGTGGGCGTGGACGCCGGCCATGGCCAGCAGCAGGCAGGCGCAAACGCGTGCCGGGGATGATTGGTGTTTCATGCGAACCTCGTCGAAATGCGTGATGACAGCCGTCGGCCCACAGGGCGGCGGCGCGCGAAATCAGGCGGGGAGGCTGGTGGGAGGCCGTTCGGGGAGGACCGGATCGACGCTCGGCAGGTGGCCGGCGCGGAAGAGAATCAGCATCGTGCTGGGTGGCGCCAGTGCCGGCGATGCCGGCAGGCCCGAGGCCATCGCGGCGCCCACGCAGCAGGCGGCGCAGGTGCCGCACTTGCCTTTTTCGTGGTGGGTGGCGTGATCGTCAGACGTGGACGCTGCCTTTGCCACTGCATTGCGCTCATGGTGCTGGCCATCCATCGACGCCTGCGCCATCTGCTGGTGGCAGGGCGGCTGCTGCAGCGGCGCGGCGGGCAGGCGCATGCTTGCCGAAGCGAATGCCTGGAAGGGCAGCGCCAGCAGCAGGTAACACACGAGCAGCAGTTTGAGGACGGATTTCACGCGGCCATTCTAGCATGCGTGCCTGGCCCTGCGCTTGCACGGCTGGCGTTCCGCAGCCGTGGGCGATCCGGATAAGGTGGTAGCATTGTGCCAACGCCATCGTCGACGGAGGCAACCCCAATGAGTCCAGCGGCCCTGTCAGCCCATCGCCGCCCGCAGCGCGCCCGATTCGAAATAGATATGCCGGATCGAGGGATACAGCGCCGTCACCGCCTTTTCCAGGCGCTCGATCGCCGCCTCCACTTCGTCGATGCGCATGCCGCGCCGGAACTGCACCGCCGCCGTCAGCAGCACCTCGTCCGGTCCCAGCTGCATGCTCTGCAGGGCGCTCACGCTCTCGATCGCCGGGTCCTGCTCGAACACGCCGCGCACCTTGCGGGTGGCGTCCGCGCCGATGCTCTCGCCGACCAGCAGGGCCCCGGTCTCGCGCGCCAGCGTGAAGGCGGCGCCCACCAGCAGCAGGCCGATCAGCACCGAGGCGGCCGGATCGAAGTAAGGGTTGTCGAAGGCATGGCCGAGCACGATGCCGAGGGCCGCGATGGCCAGGCCGATCAGGGCCGCCGAATCCTCGATGAAGACGGTGAACACCGACGCGTCCTTACTCGCGCGCATGGTCTGCCACAAGGAGGAGCCGGGTTTCCGTCTCTTGTTGAGGGCCATGCGCGAGACGTTCCAGCTATAGCCTTCGAACAGGGCCGAGACGCCCAGCACCACGTAGTTCCAGGTCGGCTCCTGCAGCGGTTCGGGATGGCGCAGCGCATCGATGCCGTGGTAGATCGAGAGCCCGCCGCCCAGCGAGAACACGGACAGGGCCACGATCAGGGCCCAGAAGTACAGCTCCTTGCCGTAGCCGAAGGGGTGCTTGGCGTCGGCCGGCTTGGCGCTGTTGCGTTCGCCGATCAGCAGCAGCAGCTCGTTGCCGGTGTCCACCGCCGAGTGGATACCTTCGGCCAGCATCGCGGCGCTGCCGGTGATGCCGGCGACGATGAACTTGCCGACGGCGATGCCGAGGTTGGCGGCGATGGCCGCGTAGATCACTTTCAGCGAGCCGCTTTTCTTTTCTTCTTCGTCCTGCCCGTTGCTCATGTCCTGGTCCTGTGCCTTGTTTTTTCCTGGAGCCAGTGTAGCCAATCCGACAGCATCGGCTTGCACGGCAGGGAACGCGCGGCGGAGGCGGCGGCATGAGCGTCCGTAACCTGCGCCAGCTGTTCGCACCGAAATCGGTGGCCCTGGTCGGCGCCACCGAGCGTCCCGGCAGCGTCGGCGCCACCATGCTGCGCAACCTGCGGGAGGGCGGCTTCGAGGGCGTGCTGTATCCGGTCAATCCGAAATACGCGAGCATCGCCGGCCTGCGCGCCTGGCCCGACGTGGCCAGGCTGCCCGCGGTGCCCGACCTCGCCATCGTCTGCACGCCGCCGCATACCGTGCCCGGCATCGTCAAGGCGCTGGGCGAACTCGGCACCCGCGCCGCCATCGTCATGAGCGCGGGCGTCGCGACCGGGCGCGATGCGCGCGGACGCAGCCTGCGGCAGGCCATGCTGGACGCCGCCAATCCCTACCTGCTGCGCATCCTCGGCGCCAACAGCGCCGGCCTGCTGGCGCCGGGCATCGGGCTGAACGCCAGCATCGCCGCCGGCGGCGCGGCGCCCGGACGGATCGCCTTCGTTTCCGAATCCGGCGCCCTGATGACCGGGGTGCTGGACTGGGCGCGCACGCGCGGGATCGGCTTTTCCAGCTTCGTCTCGCTGGGCGAGTCGGCCGACGTCGACTTCGGCGACGTGCTGGACTACCTGGCCAGCGACCCCGGCACCAGCGCCATCCTGCTGCACATCGAGAGCCTGCGCTATGCGCGCAAGTTCATGTCGGCGGCGCGGGCGGCGGCGCGCAGCAAGCCGACCGTGGTGCTGAAGGCCGGGCGCTCGCTGGAGGCGGCCAGCGCCGGCGCCTGCCTGTCCGGCGTGCTGGCGACGCCGGACGACGTCTATGGCGCCGCGATCCGCCGCGCCGGCATGCTGCGCGTGTACACCACCGAGCAGTTGTTCGCGGCGGTCGAGACCCTGGCCCGCGCCAAGCCCCTGTACGGCGACCGCCTCGCCATCATCGGCAACGGCGCCGGCCCGGTGGTGATGGCACTGGACGCGCTGCAGTACGGCGGCGGCCATGCGGCCGTGCTGTCGGAAGCCACGGTGGCCAGGCTGCGCGAGCTGGTGCCGGAGTGGCGCGGCAGCGGTCCGCTGAACCTGCGCGGCGACGCTCCTCCCGAGCGCTACCGCGACGTCATCGACGTGCTGCTGCACGATCCGGGCGCCAACGCGGTGCTGATGATCCATGCGCCGAACGCCGTGGTCGAGCCGGCCGACGTGGCGCGCGCGGTGGCGCCGCTGGCCAAGAGTTCGTCGCGCAATGTGCTGGGCTGCTGGCTGGGCGTGCAGTCGGTGCTGGAAGCGCGCACCATCGCCGCCGACGCCGGCATGCCGGCCTACCGCACGCCCGAGGACGCGGTCAACGGCTTCCTGCAGATCGTGCACTACCGCGAGAGCCAGAACCTCTTGATGCAGGTGCCGGCCTCGGTCGGCGACGGCGATCCCGACCGCGAGCGCGCGCGCCGCCTGGTGCGCGAGTCGCTCGACAAGGGCCGCTACATGCTGGCCGACCCGGACACCAAGGCCATCCTCGCGGCCTACGGCATCCCGGTGGTGCCGACCCGCGCCGCCGCCACGCCCGAGGACGCGGTGCGCGCCGCCGGCGAGATCGGCTATCCGGTGGCGGTCAAGATCCTGTCGCCGGACGTGGCGCAGAAGAGCGACGTCGGCGGCGTCACCCTCGATCTCGACAGCGGAGAAGCGGTGCTGGCGGCGGCCGAGCGGATGCGCCGGCGCCTGTCGGAGCTGCAGCCGGGCGCGCGCCTGGAGGGCTTCATCGTGCAGGCGATGGCGCGCAATCCGGAAGCCCACGAGCTGATCGTGGGCGCCGCCACCGACCCGGTGTTCGGTCCGGTGATCCTGTTCGGCCAGGGCGGCATGGCGGTGGAGGCGGCCGCCGACCACGCGGTGGCGCTGCCGCCGCTGAACACGGTGCTGGCCCAGGAACTGGTGGCGCGCACCCGGGTCGCGCGCCTGCTCGAGGGCTACCGCAACCACCCGAAGGCGAACATGGAGGCGATCGAAGCGGTGCTGGTGCAGGTCTCGCGCCTGGTGGCCGACGTGCCGGAGATCGTCGAACTCGACATCAACCCGCTGCTGGCCGACAGCCGTGGCGCGATGGTGCTGGACGCCCGCATGCGGATCGGCATGGCGGACCGCTCCGGCTCCACCCTCGACCGCCTGGCGATCCGTCCCTATCCGGCCGAACTGGAAGAAGTCGTGCCCTGGGATGGCGGCACCGTGCTGCTGCGCCCGATCCGCCCCGAGGACGGTCCGGCCCACGTCGAATTCTTCAATGCGCTCACGCCCGACGACGTCCGTTACCGCATGTTCGTGCGCGTACGCGAGCTGCAACCGGCCCAGCTGGCGCGCTTCACGCAGATCGACTACGACCGCGAGATGGCCTTCATCGCCACCCGTCCCGGTCCGGACGGGCAGGACGAAACCCTGGGCGTGGGCCGCGTGGTGGCGGACCCGGACAACGTCAGCGCGGAGTTCGCGGTGACGGTGCGCTCCGACCTGAAGGGCAAGGGCCTGGGCCGCATGCTGATGGACAAGCTGATCGCCTATTGCCGCGCGCGCGGCACCCGCGAGATCGTCGGCGAGGCGCTGCCGCAGAATGCGCCCGTGATCGGGCTGGTGAAGAAGCTCGGCTTCACGGTGGGGCCGCTGGACGAGGACGAGGGCGTGCGCAAATTCTGGCTGGAGCTGCGTTAGGAGTCCGTGCGGCAGAAGAAACGACATCTGCCGCCCGCCACGGCAGCATGCCAACTCTCGTCTTATTTCCCTTGTTCGAACGCGGTCAACATCGTCGTGGCCTGTTCGACACGGATGCTGTGAATCGCTGCGGCCACCTTTTCGCGGTTATAGACGATAGGACGACTCCCACTTCCACCGAACAGCATCCCTACTGCTGCCGAGCCGGCCGACTGTTTTTCGCTCAACGCGCTTGTGCATACCGAGTGGAACTCCGCCTCCCGCGCTTCGAAGGAATCGCAGTTGACGACCCTGTCGACATAGGCGTTCGACCAGCGTTGAAAGTCGCGCGTGACCATCAACAGCTCGAGTTTCCGGGACCGCGGGATCCTCGGCGGCGCAGTGAACAAGCCGTCGATTTCCCAGTGTTCGCCGACCTGTTTCAAAGTGACAAACAGCGGAGACTTGATCTCTGGCCGGTTCGATATCTCGACCGCCCAATCGTTGTTGTGCTCCCATCCTGCCCAGGGTGCTGGATCTCCCGCCAAGGCGGGCGCGCTTATGGCCACGGCTGCCAGCAGCGATAAGGATTTCGAAAGTACGGAACGCGTCGACATGGCGCCTCCCGGTTACTGCGCTGCCGCCAACTCGGGCAGACGGGAGAACACGCCTGCCTGCGACAGGGCGAACCGGGGCGATTCGACGTAGCGGATCCGATTGCGGGCCGGGTCCTGCCATGCCTTCATGGCGTTGGCGCTCATACTGCCTGCAACATAAGCCTTGGTAATGCCCGTCGGGATGAACAGCTCACCGAAAGCGCTGGTGCACGGATTGTATTTCTGCGTTTTCAGAGGGAATCCTGCACACCTCATGATGACCGTCTGCTGGTTATAGTTTCCGCTGTCCGCGTAGGTTTCAAAAGCATAGTCCGTGTAGTCCGGTGCATAGCCCGTCAGGTCGGCGTTGAAGGCGATCCGCTCCTGGCGCTCGTTGGTAATCGGCTGGCGGGTTTTGGACATACTGACAAGCTTGTATTTTCCATCCGCAATATTCTTTTCAAGCAGGACGTACCGCGCGTTCTCCATCCCATTCTTTCCAAGGATGGGATCAACAAACTTGACGGGATTGCCGCTCGGGTTGAGCACGGGCGGAGTGGGCGTGGCGCAACCGGCCAGTACAAGGGCCGAGACCAACAGGGTAGTAACTTTGGACTTCATGAGCTTTCTTTTTCGAATTAGATCGGGTCTGTATACGTAGCAAAAAGAACATTCAAGTTGCCACAAGGAAATTATACATTATGCGATGGGCATATTTCGATCGAAGTCGCCATAGTTTCGGTTGCTGTGATAGTGGTGTCTGATAAGCCCAACAGTTCTCTTGCTGGGCCAGGGACGAGGCCGCCCTTGACAAAGGCCCTCTTGCCTGCGCACGGACCGTGCTCAGGAAGATTCGATGCAGGTTTAGGGAGGACTTGATGTCGTCGAGCGCGCTATCGACCGTCTCATGAGGAATCCCGCGCCATTGCACGCGTTATGACAAGCGCGGCCATCCCTTCCTTGCAGTTCTGATAGTGGCGACAACTATCTTATGGCTTTTCCGAATTCAGTCAGATTAGCCCCAGCGCCGCAGGCCGGCCTCGGGAGACTCAGCGTGCCTGCGCCCGCGCCGCATCCACGCGCCTGAACAGCTCCGCGTTCAGCTTGCGTGAATGTCCCGGCATGTGCTCGCGGGTGCGTTCGATTTCCTGCAGTTCCGGCCCGGCCACCTGGGGCTTGCCGTTGGCGAGCGCCCAGATCGCCAGTTCCGCGCGCGCTTCCAGGCTGCCGAAGCGGTGGGCGGCGGCGGCGAACTGCGCGCCCGCCTCATCCTGGCGGCCGGCGGCGGCATAGGCCTGGCCCAGCAGGATGCCGACCTGCTCGGTGCGGAAGCCCGGTTGCTCTGCCGTCAGCGCTTCCAGCAGGGCGATGCTGCCATGGACGTTGCCGCTGGCCAGGCGGGCGCGGGCGGCGCCCAGGCGCAGTTCGGCGTCGCGCGCGAAGGGGCCTTGCAGGCAGGCGTCGTACTGCTCGGACGCCTTTCCCGCCTGGCCGGTTTCCAGTAAAGCCTTCGCCAGGCGCATCTGGTTGTGCGCGGTCGGGGTCAGCTCGAAGGCGCGCTGGGCGTCACGCACCTCGCGGCCGGGATCCAGGCTGGCCTGCAGCGCGCGGCCGGCGCGCGCCGCCGACTGGTCGAAGCGCGAGGAGGGCAGGAACACGGCGAAGAAATACACGATGCTGCCCAGCAGGGGGAAGAGGAAGAGCACGAGCAGCCAGTACATCTCGCGGTGATTCCGTACCGCGTGGATCGCGAAGAAGATGGCGACGATGATGTGGAGTCCGATTCCGAAGATTTGCATGGTGGCGCACTAGGTTGACGAGGCCGATAGGATAGCCGATCTTGAGGGCCAGACCCTCAACGGCTCAGTTCCGACATGATTTTCTCGGCCAGGAAGTCGCAGGGTGGCCGTTTGGACGTCGTGCTGCGCGCCAGGATCAGTTCCAGCGGGTCGATCTCCGGCAGCCCCTGGGCCTGGCCGAGCAGGCTGAGATGCGCCGGCACCGCGCAGCGCGCCAGCGGCGCCACCGCCAGTCCCGCTTCGACCATGCTGAGCAGTCCCATGAGGCTGGGACTCTCGTAGGAGGTCCGGTAGGGGATCTTCGCCCGCTCCAGGCTGCGGACCGCGTTCTCGCGCGCCACGCTGCCGGGCAGGAAGACGGCGATCGGCAGCGGCTTCTCCTTCCAGATCTCGCGCGCGCCGGGCGAGGCGGCCCACACCATCGGCTCGTAGCGGATGAATTTGCCGGACAGGCCTTTGACCCGCGTGGCGCAGACCAGGTCGACCGAGCCGTCCTTCACCATCGGCGCCAGCGCCACGCTGGGCAGGCCGACCACCTGGATCTGCACCTTCGGATAGGTGGCGGAAAACTTCTTGAGGATGGACGGCAGCAGCGAGGATGCGTAATCGTCGGGCACGCCGATGACGACGCGGCCGGTGATGTCCGGCCTCACCACCGCGGCCCAGGCTTCGTCGCGCAGGGCCAGCATGCGCCGCGCGAAGCTCAGCAGGACTTCGCCGTCCTGGGTCGGCGTGACGCTGCGCGGCCCGCGCACGAACAGCGGCTTGCCGATGGCCGTCTCCAGCGAGCGGATCTGCATGCTCACCGCCGATTGCGAGCGGTGCACGACTTCGGCCGCGCGGCTGATGTTGCCGGTATCGGCCACCGCCACGATCATGGTGAGTACGTCGAGGTCGAGTGCTTTCATCGCTATCAGAAAAATTGATGGTTACGATCAGTATTATGCGATTT
>Ga0308169_10001359_pt1 | contig 28876 bp, 27 predicted proteins | sample PhyBR1_2_FD_202139 | JGI IMG/M metagenome (GOLD analysis project Ga0308169, IMG submission 202139) | Phyllosphere microbial communities from UC Gill Tract Community Farm, Albany, California, United States - DLSLSB.R1 | ecosystem: Host-associated > Plants > Phyllosphere > Unclassified | place...
AGAACGAGTTGAGCGGCGACGTACCGAGTCGAGCACTGGGAGGACGACCGTGTCGAGGATCTCGCCCCCGCCCTCCTCCTCGTCCATCTCCTGCTGCTGTGCCGCCTCCCTCGCCCTCAGCTCCTCCCTCTCCCGCTCGAACGCCCTCTCCCGCTCGTCGATTCTCAGCCGCTCGAGCCGCTCCCGCTCGCGGTCGAGCGCCGCCCTCGCCCGCGCGTCCGCATCCCTCGAGGACGCTCCTGCGCCGCCGCCGCCGGCCGACGACGCCGCCGACGAGTAGTCGTCGTACTCCGAGTGCGCCGACGGCGCACCGCGCACTGTGTCGGCAAAGTCGTGCGAGCGCACGGGCGCGGCGACGGGTGCGAGCGCGGGTGCGGGCGCCGACCGGTGGTGCGGCGGCTGCGGCGGGGCGCGCGAGTGCTGCTGCTGCGGGAGGTGGGACTGGTGCTGCTCGTACTGCTGCTGCTGCTGGCGGCGGCGGATTGTGGCGGGACCGTCGGCGCGAGGGTGCATGTGGCGGACGGTGCCAAAGTCCCACAGGTCGTCGGCAACGGCGAGCGCCCTGCGAGCGCAAAAAGCCTCCAGGGACTCATCAGCTTCACTCGAGAGAGGGAAGGAGACGAGGGACGATGTGAGGAAGGCGCACGCACTCGTTCTCGCTCTCTCCTCCAGACCCATCCTCGCCCGCTCGCGCCTGCCCCTCTCCCTCGGTCTCGGCCTTCCACCGGTCGAGGCGGTCGATGAGCTCGGTGAGATAGCTCGTCTTGCGCGCCTTGCGGATGAAGGGGTGCTTGAGGAGGTCCTTGGCCGACGGGCGCGCGAGCGGGTCGCGCTGCAGGCACAGGGCGACAAAGTCGCGGAACGGCTTGGAGAACCGAGGGTCGTCGAGCGTCGGCGGCGGGTTCTTGGGGATGAGGAACAGGACCTGTTGCAGGACGGAACGAGGGTCAATGACCTGCTGGTCCGCAAGAACGGCCGCTCGGGCTCTCCTCGAGCCCCAGCGAGCGAGTGAGCGTGCAGGACGCACCTTCATCGGGTGCAGCTCGGCGTAGGGCGGCTCGCCCTTGGCCATCTCGATCGCCGTGATGCCGAGCGACCAGATGTCGGCCTTCGAGTCGTACCCGCTCTGCTTGATCACCTCGGGCGGCATCCAGTACGGCGTGCCGACAAACTGCGAGCACGACGACGGCGTCAGCGAGGGCGCAGGCAGCGACACGAGATGTAGAGAGCGTCGACGCACCGTGTTCTTCTTGGTCATGGTCGCCGTGAGCTGGCCCGAGACGCCAAAGTCGGCGAGTTTGACTGCGGGCGAGGAAGACGGCGACGGCGTCAGCGAGGCGCGCGCCGACCGTGAGCGGCAGCAGAGAGAGAGAGAAACGCACCGTCTCCAGATGCGCTGAGAAGGACGTTGGCGGCTGTGTGGAGGCGAAGAGCCCGGGAGCTTGTCAGCCTTGCCTCTGACGAGCGAGACGACGAGCTCTGGAGGACTGTCTCGACGCACCCTTGATGTCCCGGTGCAACTTGCCCTCCTCGTGCAGGTACTCGAGTCCCCTGAGGAGCTCGCGGCAGACGATGGCGATGTACTCCTCCTTGAACGTGCCCGGCTTGAGCAAGTCGCCGCACGAGCCGCCCGAGAGGTACTCCATGACGATCCACAGCTCGTGCCCGCGGAGCCACGAGCCCTCGTACTTGGTGACGAACGGCGAGTCGAGCGACGAGAGGATCGAGATCTCGGACTGCGAGCGAGAGGGCGAGGAGGAGGTGAGCGTGAGCAGGTGCGACCGAGGAGGTGGGCGACGAAGAGGGCAACGACGGCGCACCTGGATGTCCTCGATCTCGTCTTCTGCGTCCTCGAGGTTGATGACTGCGTGCCACGGCGCGAGGAGGCAGGACGGTCAGCTCCCGAGCAAGCAAGAGCGGGGCCATCCAGCCTGAGAGCGAGCGAGGACGCACCCTTGATCGCGACCGCTTTCTGCGTCTTGACCGAGTAGCCCTTGTACACCTCGCCGAACGAGCCCTTGCCTACGTCGAGGGAAGGGAGAGAGAGTCAGCTCATGCTCGTCATGCAGGGTGCTCTCGGCGAGCGGTGCCTGCGCAGCCTCAACCTCGCTCCGAGCCTGCCGCTCCCTCGCACCTCGCTAGCCGCCCTCGCGCAGCACAGAAGGGGACAGAGAGAGGAAGCAGCACGCACCGATCCTGTCCTGGCGCACGAAGAGCTCCGCCGGGTCCGCATTGCGGTCGTAGCCCGCTCCCCCGCTCCCACCGCTCCCGCCGCTGCCCGCACTGCCGCCGCTCGCCGTGCTCCGGATGCTGAACCCGCTCGAGCGCACGCCTGCACCTGGGCTGGGGCGGGCGGGCGAGGCGGGGCCGGCTGATGCCGAGGACCGTTGAGCGATGTTGCTTAGGCGCGATGAGGCGGGCGAGGGCGGTGCTGCAGGGTGCGGGCGGTTGTGGTGCTGCTGCTGCTGAGCTGGCGAGTACTGCGCGCGCATGCCGGGTGCGCAGTGGTGGTAGGGGGAGGGAGCGGGAGGTCGGCCTGCGAGCGGGGTCGCCTGCGAGCAAGGAGGAGCGTGCTGGCGAGGGTCAGTTGCAAGCGCGCACGTAGCTGAGGCAGAGAGCGCAATGAAGCTCACCAAGTCGTGCTTGCTGCTCGCTGAGACGGATGGAGCGAGAGGAGGACGAGGTTGGACGACGCGACGAGGAGGCGGTGCTCTCTCTCGGCTCGCTCTCCTCACGACGAGCCAGCAAGCAGACAACGACGACGTGCGACTCTGATCGTACACTGCATGATGCTCTACACGCTCGAGACAGAGCCCTAGCGCTTCTTGTTCTTCATGCCGCCGCGAGGCCTCTCGCGCACCACCATCTTGTTGCCGTTCTTGCTCTGCGGCGCCCTCGTGCGCTGACCCTTCATGCCGTTGCCCCCTGCGAGCGTGCGAGACGGTGCTTGTCAGCGTCGAGGAAGCGAGAGGGAGAGAGGGAGCGAGGAAGGAGAGGAGGAGGGACGCACACTCGTCGGTCGGGTGGTTGCCACCCTTGCTCTTGCCGCGTCCGCCACCGTGCGGGTGGTCCGTCCTGCAAGTCGAAAGAAAGAGAGAGAGAGAGCGTGAGTACGCCCTTCATTTACTACGACAACCTCGTGTCGCCGATCGACCGAGCGAGCGACGACGACGACGAGGGGGAGGGACGAGCGAGACGAGGACGCACGCGTTCATGGCGACACCTCGGCTCTGGGGCCTGAAGCCCAACCAGCGCATGCGGCCCGCCTTGCCCAGGTTGCGGTGCTGGTGGTCGCCGTTGCTGACCTCGCCGATGCTCGCGACGCAGTCGAGCCCGACGAGGCGCACCTCGCCGCTCGAGAGGCGCACCTGGGCGTGCTTGCCGCCCGGGCTCGACGCGCTGATGATGCGCGCCGAGCCGCCCGCCGAGCGCTCGAGGACGGCCTTGCCCTCGGGCGAGAGCGCGATCGCGTGCACGACGGTCCCGACGGGGATGAGCCGCAGCGGGAGGCAGTTGCCCGGCCGCAGCGCGAGCGACCGCAGGACCGAGACGTCGATCTGCGACAGCGACGGCGGTGCGCGCGGCGGGAGGACGCTCTGCGGCGCCGACGGGTCGACGAGGTCGACCGACTCGGCCGCGGCCGCGTCGGCGTCCTGCTCCAGACCGCCGTCAAACTCGGACGAGCGCTGGGCGCTCGCGCCGCCGCCGATCAGGAACGAGTCGGGCACGCCCGAGCGGAACGACTGGACCGTGTCGCCCTCGCGCAGGCCGTTCGGGGCGAGGATGTAGCTGACGGCGCCCGTCTCTTTGTGGCGCACGAGGGCGATGTGGGCGCTGCGGCCCGGGTCGTACTCGATGCGGACGACGTGCTGCTCGCCCGTCTCGCGGCGGACAAAGTCGACGAGGCGCACGCGGCGCTTGTGGCCGCCGCCGCGGGCGCGGATCGTAATGCGGCCGTGGTCGTTGCGGCCGCCGTGGCCGCGCTTGGCCTCGGTCAAGGGCCGGAAGGGCCCGCCCTTGTGGAGGTGCTCGGAGATGGGGACGCGCAGCTGGCGGAGCGAGGGCGTGACGGGGAGGTACGTCTTGAAGGTCGACTGGCCCGACTTTTTGCTGAAGGTGAGGATGCGGCGGACCTTGCCGTCGGCGTCGGTCGTGGTAGCCGATGTCGGCTGCTTGGCAGCAGCGGCGGACGACGAGAAGGGGCGCGCGACAGCGACGGCGGCGGACGAAGGGGCGAGGGCGGAGGTGGACGGGCGGGCGAGGAGGCGACCTGCTCGAGCGAGGTGCGACATGGCGGCGCGCTCAGTCTGCGAGCGGGCGAGTACGACTCAGTGCTGGGTCTCAAGCTGGCCGTGCAGGTCCTGCGGGTTGTCGCCGACGCTGGCGAGTCTCATCGGTCGCTCGGGCGGAGCTCGAGGAGGACTGGGGGCAACACCTCGCCTGGTGGCCTGGCGGCGCATCCACCGGTGCGTGCAGGTACTCCTGAGCTGCTCGGGAAGGAACAGGAGAGCGTGCGACTTACGAGGCGAGAGGGTGGCCTGGACGAGACGAGGGGTCCTTTTTGGCCGGGGCGAGGGCGGCTGTCGAGGCCGAGTCGGGGTGCGGGCAGGTGTGGTGGGCCGGGAGTCGAGCTTGCCGGTGGTGCAGGTGACCGTAGCGCGGCCGAGAGTGGGGACGAGACGGAGCCAAGGGCGAGGAGCTCGTCGCCAGGACGAGAGCACCTTGGTCCCGCTCCATCCTCGCCTCGCAGCGACAGAGACAGCCAGCGAGCTGCTTGCACACGTCCACACACGCCCAACTCGCACCTCGACCACCCCGCCGACCTCGCACAAGCGCGCCCTCCCCTCGCCTCGTCCTCCCCACCTCGTCGCCCTCCTCCTCCTCTCGACCCTCGTCGCACTCGACCGCACCCTCACCAGCCCTACGCTAGCCCGCACAGCGCCCACTCCATCCCGCCATGGCCGCCCCGCCACCCGCCCCAGCCGCGCTCCCGGCTGCAGCCCTCCCCTCGCTCCCCGCCGCCGCCGCCTCGTCGTCGGCGGCCATCTCGCCCTCGCCCTCGACCGCCCAGCCCACCCCGCCCGGCAGCATGACCCCGCTCCCGCCCACCTCGACCTCCACCGCCGACCCCATCAAACCGAAGCCGAAGGCCGGCACAAAGACCAAGGCGACCGACGCGCCCGACGGCGAGCCAAAGCCCAAGAAGAAGCGCCCGGCAAAGAAGCCTGGCGAGGCCGGACCTGGGTCAGTCGATGCTTCTCGTCGCTGCTGATGGGGTCGAGCGACGCTGCTCGTCCGCGCCAACCAGGGCCCCGAACCTCTTCCTGACCCCGCTCGTGCCTCCCGCCTCGCAGCAAATCGTGGCGCAAGGGCCTCAAGGGGTGCGTCCCTCTTCCTCTCGAGCACGCACACAGACTCGTGGACTGACGCTCTCACTCGTGCAGCAACCTCGCCGGCGTCGGCCTCGACCCTGCCATCGGTGCGTCCTCGTCCCTCCCCGTCTTCAAGTCTCGGCGCGCTGACGCCGGATCCCCTCCCCGCAGCCGCGTCGCTCCACACCGGCGGCACCGTCACGCCCTCGGGCTCGTCCCCCGGGCCCTCTCGCCCGTCCGCCGCCGCCTCGGGCTCGACAACCACCTCGGCCGTCGGCGCCCCGCCGCGCCTCAACAACCAGTACATCTCGACGCACGCGCTCCAGCTCGGGACGCCTCGGCCGCGCAGGTGGATCAAGACCAAGATTGCGTTCAAGCGCGTCGACGGGAGGAGCATCGCGCTCCCGAGCTGGCAGGGAGGTGCGTCGCGAGCTCGTTCTCTCTGCCTTCCTCTCGCTCTCCTTGACGTCCGAGAGCTGACGGCTACGCCCGATATCTCGCGCCGCACAGACTCGTACTCGCCCTTTGCCACCGCCTCGCTCGCCGCACAGCGCGCCAACCCCTCGGCGTCTACCACCTCGCGCGACGAGCTCGCCTCTCCCCCTCCCTCGACCGCCTCCTCCACCGCCAAGCCCCGCGCCTCGTCGCACGTCGCAGCGTCGCACCTCTCGGGCGCCGCCTCCTCACCTGCGCCGAGCCCAGCGCCGGCCGCAGTCCCGGTCCAGCAGCAGCAGCAGAACGGCGTCGGCCCGCTCGGGTACGTCGCGCCGAGGCCGCCGGTGCTGCCGCCGCCTGCGGCGGCCTCGCCGGCTCCAGCTCCGGTCCCGGCGGCGGCGGCAGCGGCAGCGGTGGGAGGGGAAGACCAGGGCGCGGCGGGCGCGGCGAGCGCGGCGGCGGGAGGGAGTGCGGCGTGAGGGCCCGAGCGTGACAGGTGCGTCCTCACCCCTAGCGCTTTCAGCTCTCTTCGACCTTGACCGAAGGGGAGTCGCTGATCGTCCCGTTCGTTACGTGCGCAGCTCGAGGTCGTCGGGCTCCGGCAGGTGGCTCGACGCCGATGCTCGACAGGAGGAGCGCTCGCAGAGGTGCGTCTCGCTTTCCCTCTCTCGATGCCTCGATGGCGCTCGTGCAGGGCGTCACCGAGGGATGGGGCATAAGTTGAGCGTGTACTGACCGGCTCTCGATGCTCGTCCGCAGCGAGCTTCGTCCGCCGATCATCCTCTCGTAGCTCCCTTTCCCTCTTCTCTCCTTCCCTCCTCGATCTGTAACCAGCTTCTACACGCGCGAGTACCCGTCGCCCGCTGTGCATATGCTGCCCCGAGAGCGGCGCGAGCTGGAACAGGAGCACCGGCGAGTAAGCGAAAGTTCGACCGGCGCACTCAACGCGCTCGAGCCTACCGCGCAGCGCCCGCTCGACAGCGGTCATACTGGCTCGACTCGATGGCCTGGCGGAGGTTTGAGTTGCTGAGGAAGAACTGCTGTGCAGCTCGAACGAAGCCTCTGCGACCGCAGCAGCTCATCCCTCGTCCTCAACTTGAGAAGGTCGACGATCTCGAGCGCACGACCGCTCCATCTCGGGCTCTGCCAGATCCTCGCTGGTCACAGTTCTCTCCAGCTCTCGTCTGCGTCGTCTCGACAGCCTGTCAAGCGAGAAAGGTGCGCAGCCGCTCCAAGAACGCCTCCTGCCTCGTTTCCCTCGCAACTGGCAGCGGCTTGAGCGCGCAGCCGCGCACGTACGGGACCCCCCCTCTCGCGCAGCGCAGCCCAAACTTGCAGACTAGTCGCAGAGTCCGGCTCGGCACGTTCCAAAAGAGGATCCCCTTTCGGCGAGGTCTGAGCGGGGACGAGCCAAACGTGGTGCCGCCGCCAGTTTGTCACAAGCGCGACGGCTGGCCAAGTCGCCGCAGCACCTCTCGTACGAGCACCTCACCGGCGACGCTCTCCTGTTCGCGAGCCTAGAGCCGGCGCATAAGATCCGGGGTCGGACCCCTTCGAGCGACTTGCCGTGCTTCGTTCGGATCTCGCCCGGCTCGAGCCGCGCACAAGTGCAAGCTGAAGCTGGCACGCGGACATCGCATCGCTGGGCAGTCGACGCTTGTTTCGCAAGCCGACGAGCGAACCGAGACGAGCGCGAGCCGATGCACAGCTGCGAAGGCGAGGTGACGCGGTCTGTGCGCTCAACTTGAGAAGGTCGCTCGCGCTCGACCGCTTGACCTGTCGAACGGGCTCGCAGGTCGACTCGCAAAGCTCATTAAGGGCTGCCTGGCGGTGCGATGAAAGAGGAGAGTGGTGCGATCGACAGGCAGACGCAAGCTGTGGCCGAGGAAAGAGCGGAGAGTGCTCGACAGTGGAGGCTCGATTACCTCGATCGCACCGTGTGCTCATCGGGCCAGACACTTTTGAATCGCAACGGACGGAGCGTGGCTTCCGGCAGCCGGCAGGACTCGTCGACCTGGAGACGATGCGTCGCTGAGCTCTCTTTTGCCGGCAGGGCCTCCTCCTTCTCAGCTCCGAGGTCCGACTCGCCGAGGAGATGGAAGCGCGGCATCGAGGATCCCGTGCGGCTTGCCCTCCCTTCGAACCCAGCGATGCAGCAAGGATGGGTTCCGCCCCGTTGCTCCTGCGGCCGTGCGTTGGCATCCGCGAGCGCAGCGTGGAGAGATCCGTGCGCTGTGACCAGAGAAGCGCGGCCGTGCGAGCTGCAAAAGGGGCGAGCGAGTCCAAGTCACTGCGCCGCGAGCCCAGCTCGAGAAAGAGGCTGCCGCCGAGCAAGGGCGAGCTGACAAGGTGGCGGAGCGGAATCAGCTGCCGCGCGCAGTTGCGAACTCGACTGGGCGCGGCGAGATGGATCGACCTTAGCTGCGCCAGGCACGGAAAGAGGCTCGACGGCGTGCTCAAGCGATTGTCTCAGGTCGACTCCTGATCTCGCGTCCGCTCTGGCCTCCACCGGGCCCAGCTTGACCCTCCTTTCAGCTCGCCGCCTGCTCTCTCTCTCTCTCCTTCGCCCTTCACTCGCACATCCGCCCCATGCTCGCCACGACCCTGGTCCACCACCACAGCAGCACCACGCCCTCGACGACGCCCAGGACCACCTTCTCGCCGTCCGTCGCCCGCTACCCGTACCGCCCGACCTACTGCCCGCTCCCGCCGCCCGAGTCCCCCAGGCGCATGCACGAGCTCCGAGGCGACCAGGCCCCGACGTCGCCGTACGCCAACATGTCGATCCCCTTCTTCGACCGCGCCGAGGCCAACAGCCTGTCGGAACTCGCCGGCCGCGAGTACCGCTCGCTCGCCGAGTCCGTCTCGACCGACGGCCTCGTCGCACGCCTGCGCGAGACCGACAGGGCCGCCATGCAGAAGGTCAAGGGCTCGAGCCAGCCGCAGGGCGTCTCCCAGTCCCAGAAGTGCGTCCCCGCTCTTCCTCGTCCTCCTCACGCTTCGACCTCCCCGTCCTGACTCGCTTCTCCCTCTCGCAGAACTTGAACGACTCCGCCCCTACACATCGTCGAGCAACCTACTCATTTCACCTGGCACCACCACGACCCGTCGTCGTCGCCGTCGTCCCGCACCCAGCCGGACCGCCTCGTCCCCGACCCTTGCACGGCCACCTCTTCCAGCCGCCGCCCTTTCCTTCTCGACAAAGGCGCCCGCACCATAACCATACATCGCATGCCGCCGGCACCAGGTCGACCATACACGACTTTCGCTCCTACGCCGGCGCGCTCAACATCAAGCCGCCACCCTCGCCTCGAGACGCGCACCTTCTCCTGTCCTTGCACTTCGTCCCGCTCGCCTTCTTCATTTGTACATCCAGCCAGCATCGGCGACGTCCTCCCTCTTCATCCCTCACGCTGTACAGAGTCTAGCTCCCCTACACATGTTGTGCCTCCCTCTCCTCCTCTCGTCGGTCGTTCCTTGGGTTGTCTGTTGATACACGGTGCCGGCACTCGAGCGCTCCTTCCCCTCATGATGTCGCAACAAGCAGTACTTGTATTCCTTCTGACTTCTCGAGCGCGATCGGCGAGAGAGAGAAAGCGTCAGACGAGGCGACCTTCTCGAGCACCATGTGAGCGAGGACGAGATGAAGAGCTCGCACTGCAGCGTCCAGCGTAGCTATACTACTCGAGCTCGTCTACTCGCACTGCTCGCACACTCCAGAGCGTCGCGCTCACGACCTCCCGCCGAGACGACCTTCTCACCCTCGCTCGAGCCTCCTGCTCCGCCTCTCGCGCCGACCGCCACGGCTCGCGCCCCTCCCGAGCTCCTCCATCGTGCCCTTGCGCTCGAGCAGCGACCTGTCCTCGTCGCTGTCCTCGCCCGCGCTGCTGTCGCCCTTGCGCTCCGAGTCGGTCTCGCTCGAGCCGCCCTTCTCGACCGTGCGCCGCGCAGTCGACGAGGACGACGCCTTTCTCGCGCCCGAGGGCGAGAGCAGGTTGCCGCTCGCGTCGCACGGGAGCAGCTCGCCCGTCTTGAGGTCGCGAGGGAGGAGCCACTCGGGGAGGATGGGCTGGCCCTTTGCGTCGAGCGGCATCGGGCGGCCCGTCTCGGGGTCCTGCGGGATGGGCATGCCGTGCGCGTCGAGCGGAGGGTTGATGATCGGGTTGCGGTACAAGTAGAGGGCGAGGACGAGCTGGAGGGCGCCGAAGACGAGGGTCGTGATGCCGAGCTGCAAGAAGGAAGGGGTCAGCGCGGCCGAGCGGCCCAGTGAAGGGCGCTCCTCGCAGTGAGCCGTCTCATAGCGTGAAGAGGACGAGACGCACGATGAGTGGGCTGAGCTTGACGAAGTTGAGCTTCGTCGAGCAGCCGGACGAGCTGCTCGAAAGGGAGGGTCAGTGCGCACACGAGAACGAGAGTCTGCGCGAGGAGGGGGACGCACCAGGTGACGACGAACATGTCGAGGACGCCGTACTGCAGCATCTTGCGGAAGAGGTAAAAGTGCCAGGCCGAGGCGAAGACGACGGCGAACTGCTCGAGCGGCGACGGGGTCAGTGCGCGAATCTCCAAGAGGGACTCGCCGAGGGCCACGCACCATGATCCAGCCGAGGTCGATCTGCAGTTGATCTGGAAAGCTGCGCGGAGCGTAGAGAGAGTCAGCGCAAGACGAGAGGCGGCCGGAACACGAGGAGAAGGAGGTCGAAGCGCACGCCATGAACTTGATGTGGCGCTCGAAGACGAAGGAATAGCCGAGCCACATCGTCGAGAGTACGGCGGCACAGACGTAGTGGAAGATGAACCTGCGAGAGCGAGGCAGAAAGGGCGAGGTCAGCAAGCGCGGAGAGCAAACGGCACGAGGGCGAGAGGCGACGCACCACTTCTCGACGGCGATGATGTTGCGGGCCCATACTGCTCCGAGGACGAGGCAGGTCACGTTGGCAAGTGCGCCGACGACGGCGAGAGCGAAAGCGCTGTAGACGGCGTGCTTGATGAGGCGGTGGATCGGGGCTCGCCGGATCCGCGCAATCTGGTCCTTGGTCAGCGGCGGTGGTGGGCCTGGCGGTTGCCCAGCAGCTGCGCTCATTGCTGCGCTTGATGAGCCGGCTCGAGAGGTGGAGCCAAGGGAGAGCGGCGAGGGCGGAGAGAGAGCGAGACCGAGGAGGAGCGAGCGCGGACAGGAGAGCCGGACCGGAGAGTCCGACGCAGACCGCTCGGCGTGCATCCTCAAAAGCTTGCGTCCGTGCGGAGACTGCGTTCGGGCGACAAGAGACAGGACGCTCGAGCTGGACGGCGAGCGAGAGCCAGCGGGGAGGTCTGAGCGCGGCCAGCAGCCGAATGTGCGAGCTGCACCTGGGTGCGTCGCGCTGTTTCGGCCGCTCTGTGAGCGGCGGGTGAGCGACGCGAGCTAGAGTGAAGGGAGAGAGAGAGAGAGCGAGCGAGCGAGCGAGACGAGCCCAATTCTGGGCGAGCGCGCCGAGTGCGGAGTGCGGAGAGGCGCGCGAGCGTCGATGATGCCGGCGCCTCGGCCACGGCCTCTCGCTCCTCCCACACCGCCTCAGCGAGCCTCTCTGCCGCTTCACTCTGCTGCTCGACTGCACAGGCATCGCTCACACGCCCGCGCACCAACTCGACCTCGCCGCTCCTCCTCGACACCGCCTCCCCACCTCGCCTCATCACCCGCGCGCTCTCTCAGCATGTCCAAGCCCGGCCAGCTCGCCGACAACGAGGTCTACCTCGGCACCTACTTCCTCGACCGTCTCGCCCAGCTCGGCGTCAGGTGCCTCTTTGGCGTCCCGGGAGACGTGAGCTCGTCGTCCCTCCTCGCTCTCCAGCTCGACGAAGCGACCCTCGGCTGACTCCATCCCTGCGCCTTGTCGCTCGCAGTTCAACCTGACCTTCCTCGACCTCGTCGAGGAGCACCCAGACATCAAGTGGATCGGCAACACGAACGAGCTGTGCGTCGACTCGTCCGCTCCCTCGTCGGGCTTCACCTCGCTCGAGCTCCTCAACTCGTCCACCGTGCTGATTCCTGACCCGCTCACAGCAACGCCTCGTACGCTGCCGACGGATACGCCCGCGTCAAGCAGGCGCAGCTCAACCAGGACCACGAGGGCGACCAGGCCGACTCGAAGCCGGGCCGGCCCACGAGCGACGGCGGCAAGGACAAGACGCAGGGCGGCGTGAGGGGCCTCGGCGCGCTCCTGACGACGCAGGGCGTCGGCGAGCTGAGTGCGATCAATGGCATCGGTGCGTCCCTCTCGCCCAACCCGATGCTCAAGTCAGGGAGCACGAGCTCGAGGCTGACGTCCACCGCTGCCCCGTCTACAGCTGGCGCCTACGCCGAGCGCGTGCCCGTCATCCACGTCGCCGGCGTCGCGTCGACCAAGCTGCAGAAGTCGCGCGCCGTCCTGCACCACACACTCGGCGACGGCTTCACCAACGTGTTCGAGCAGGCGCACTCGGGCATCACTTGCGCGCGCGCCTTCCTCCAGAAGGCCGAGGACGCCGCGTCCGAGATCGACCGCATCCTCCTCGCCGCCCTCACGACGGCTCGCCCGGCCTACCTCACGCTCCCGACCGACCTCGTCTTCGTCCCTGTCGACAAGAAGCGCCTCGAGACGCCCATCATCCCGGACTCGGTCGCGTTCGAGAACAAGGACGTGCTCCCGACGGGCAAGAAGGTGCAGGACGAGACCAAGAAGCGCCTCGAGTTTGTCGTCAAGGAGATCGAGCGCCTGTGGGAGGGTGCCGAGGACCCGATCGTGCTCGTGCGTCGACGCTCCACGACCAGCCTTTGCCGCTTCTTGTCAGTTTTGCTGACTCTTTTCCTTCGTGCTGCGACAGCTCGACGCGTGCGCCATCCGCTACGGCGTCGGCCACCTCGCGCGCGACCTCGTCAAGGCTACCAAGGTCAAGGTGCGGCACTTTCTCCTCTTCCTCCCCAGCCTTGGACTCTGGAACTGATTCCTCGAACTCCACAGTTCTATACGAGTACGTCATGGTCTTCCCTACACCCTCCTCCTCTCCTGCCACGACCTCGCACATGTCCTCGTCCTCGACCTTCCTAAACTCGACCTCGCCCGTCTGCCCCTCCCAGGCGCTCTCGACTGACTCTCGCCCTTCGCAACAGCTCCTATGGGCCGCACGGCGATCGACGAGGACCCGGCCAACGGCTTCGGCGGCGTCTACGTCGGCGAGATCTCGGACCCCGAGGTCAAGGAGGTCGTCGAGAAATCGGACCTCGTCATCATGGTGCGTCTCTCTTCCCCTCAGCTGCACGCACCGCAGCATCTTATCGTCTCGACCGAGCGAGAGGCGCTGATTACAATGTACGGTCGCTCCTCCTCCTCTCGACAGATCGGGTCGCTCAAGTCCGACTTCAACACGGGCGAATTCTCGTACCCGTTCTCGCAAGAGCAGGTCATCGAGCTCCACTCGGATTCGACGCTCGTCCAGTACGCGCACTACCCGGACGTGTCGTTCCACATGCTCCTGCCGGCGCTCGCCAAGGCGCTCAAGCCCAAGCCCAACGTCTCGCAGCCGCCCGAGCACGTCGGCCTGTCGACCAAGGTCCCTGACGGCAACAAGGACGAAATGGTGACGCAGAAGGCGTTCTGGCCGATGATGGGCGCCAAGCTGTTCAAGGAGGGCGACGTCGTCGTCACCGAGACGGGCACGTCCAACTTCGGCATCCTCGGCAGCGCCCTGCCCAAGGGTAGCACCGCCGTGAGCCAGGTGCTCTGGGGCTCGATCGGGTTCTCCACACCCTGTACCCTGGGCGCGCTCCTGGCAGCCGAGGAATCGTCGACGCCGCGCCGCACGATCCTCTTCACCGGCGACGGCTCGATCCAGCTCACGATCCAGGAGGTCGCTACCATGGTCCGCCTCGGCCTCAAGCCCATCCTCGTCATCCTCAACAACAACGGCTGTACGTCACTCCTCTCGCTGCCGCCGTCCTCGTCCTGGTCGTTCGTCGTCGGGACCTTCTCAAACTGACCCGACCTCCTCCTGCGCCTCTCCTGCTGCGCAGACACGATCGAGAAGCTCATTCACGGCGAGACGGCCCCGTACAACGACATCCCGTCGTTCGACTGGCAGTCGATGCTCTCGTTCTTCAACGCGCCGGCGCCCAACTTCAAGCCGCTCCCGACCAAGTCGTGGCTTGCCGAAACGCGCGGCCAGCTCGAGGACATCCTCGCCAACGACGAGTTCCAGAAGGCCGACAAGATCCAGGTTCTCGAGGTGCGCATGGCGCCGCTCGACGCGCCCGAGAGCCTCGTCAAGCAGGGCAAGCTCGTGCGTCCGCCTCTCCCTTCCTTTCCTCCTCTCCTACATCCCTCTCTCTGCCTGCGCGCGCCAGCAGCTGACGCTCAGACTCGCCTGCAGAGTGCCGAGCTCAATTCGGCCTAAGCGTTACGCCTCGCCCTTCGACTCGAGCAATCAGCTCGCGCCAAACCTCTCCTGCCTCTCCCTCTCTCTCCCTTGCTCCATCTCTCGAGCCTCTGGCTTGTTGCCGCGCAGAAGGACATCGCCTTCTCCTCCCCTTCAGTAGATACACCTTAGACCCGTCCTCGCTTTGCAATCTCAGTCAGTGCCGCTTGAACAGGTCCGTGCGCTGCCTCCCCGAGCGCGAGCGCAAGCTTGACTGCCAGCACTGTCGGCGGCGGGCTCTGTATCTTTCGAGGCACTGCGCGAGTACATTGCGTTCGCTGAGAGGAAAGAGTGCAAGCCTCTCGAGGAACCGGACGACACGAGCGATGCCGAGGAAATTCATTCGGTCGGCGCGACGACGACGAAGACCTCGAAGTCAAGGCTACCCAGACCCTCCATCTGCTCCTCCCGACCTCCCTCTAGCCTCGTCGCGACGACGGCGAGGTCGGCCTCTGCGTCCCGCCTCGCAAAGTCCATCTGCTGCCACCGCCGCTCGAGCTCGACGTCCGGCTCGCCGAACACGTCCTCGTGCAGCGCCCTGTGCGTCTCGACCTCGCGCAGGCCGGCCCTGCTCGTCTCGAGCGTCGCCTCGAGTGACGACGCGAGCGCGACGTCGAACGCCGGCTCCCACCCGAGCCGCGAGGTGATGAGGTTCGAGAGGTCCGTGCGCGCGCGGAGGTCGTCGGTCCAGGCATGCACGACGTCCTCGGTCGCCTCAATCTCGTGCTGCTCGCTGCGCTCGGCAGCCGCGGAGCCCGACACGAGTGAGCTGCCTTGCCGGCCCGAGGCGGAACCCGCTCGCCGCCGGGCGCCGACCGCGGCTTTGGCGAGCCCGAGCGACGACGACGCCCAGCGGTCGGCGTACGCGTGCAGGAGGACGCGCTCCTCGTGCGTGCGGAGGATGCTCGACGAGCTCGTGCGCCCAGAGACATATCGGGCGAGGGGCTCGAGCGCGCTGTCGGGTCGGGCGGCGGGATCCGGCGAGGCGTGTTCGAGGGGCGCAGGCATGCTGAGCGAGATACGCCCGGTCGAGCGCAGGCCTGATGCGCCTGCCATGATCAAGGTCGAGGGGAGGAGCGTGAGGGGACGAGGGTTGACGAAGCGGTCGGCGAGGATGTCGGAGAAGAGGAGGTCGACGGGATGGGACGCGTCGAGAGAGGGGTCTGGACGTCGTCGTAGAACGTGATGGTCGCTCTCGACGACTTCGAGCATCTCTGCGAGCGCGAGGGAAGCGGCGGAGTCAGGTTGACGTGCTGGTGAGGGACGACGTCGACGAGGGAGAGGGAAAGCACGCACTGCCCGGCATGAGGACTCGCAGCGCCTCCTCGCACACAGTCTGCCAGTCCTGCTCCCGAAGAGCGAGATTGACGAAAGACAGCTGTACATAGTCGAACGAGGCGTCCTGGAAGGGAAGGCGCTCGGGCAGGGCGTGCTGGATGAACGAGACCCGCTCGTCGCACGAAGCGGGCAGCGGGATCGTGCAGGAGGAGGGAGCGACGTCGAGGCCTGCGTGAGAAACTCGAGTCAGCGATAGATGATCTGAGTGCCGAGCCGGTCGCCCACTCGAAGGGAGAGGAGACGCACCGACGAACTGCGTCTTCTCCCAGCCCGGCTCGGCCGCTTGCGCCATGATCCAGAACGGCGTCGGCCCGCAGCCGAGGTCGAGTACACGTCGAGGGGCCGGGCGAGAAGCAGTCGACGACGAGTGGGCGAGCGAGCCCTGCGCGGTGACGCTCAACAGCGAGCCGACGAGAGCTTCCCTGCGCGGTACGGAGACGTCAGCTGCCCGCACGGAACGCGCAGGTGAAACTGTGAACTAGGAACGTACCAGTTGAGCGACGAATGCGAGTAGGAGAGCAAGTACTGCGGCTCGCGGGCGTAGAGCTGGGGCTCGAGGCCGCCTGTCGGGACGTACTTCTCGTACCAGTCGAGCTCGACAAGCTCACGAGGCTCCGCCTCGAGCTCCTGCTCAGAATGAGCAGTCTCGCCGGACCGCCGAGGAGGAGTGACGAGGCTCATGCCGCCGCTGCCGCCGCTGCCGCTGACGCCGTCCCTTCCGAGGAGCTCTGCGGCGGTCGACCTCCCGAGGTCAAACTCCTCGGCGGGCACGAAGCGGCTCTCGCGCACGGCGTGTTTGACGAGCTTAGAGCCGGTGCTGAGGAGGTTGCCGGTGCGAGAGCGGGTGCGTGCCGGAGAGGCGGAGGAGCTGTCGCGGTCGAGGGGTGGGCGGAGGTGAGGGCGGACTGCGGTAGTCATGGTGACTCGCCGGCGCAGGCGAGTGCTGCTGCACTTGCGGTGTGTTCGAGCTGGAACGGCGTGCAGGAGCGGCGAGAGGGGAAGAGGCCGGCCTGGGGACGAGCGCCGCAGGAGGGGGGCAGCTCGTGCTCAATGGCGAGAGGGCGCGAGCGGTGCGGGCCGCCTCGAATGGGACGAATGAGCACTGCACAGCTCGTGCGAGAGAGCGTTTGCCTCGAGCCGCCTGCGTTGGCGTCGCTCGCCAGGACAAAGGGAGGTGGGCGAGGGCGAGCTCGACAGCGGCCGAGGGGCTGCGAAGACCGGCGCATCGCTTGCGCGGCTCGAGCTGTACCCCTACATGCTGCAGTAGAAGCTGTAGCCAAAGCAGGCGCGCGGTGGGAGACGAGGACAGCCGAGCAGAGCGCAACCCTCGAGCGATGGCACGTAACGATTGGCTGCAGGTGCGGGGCTGCGGCCAAAACGCCAGGCTTTGAACGCCGGAAACGTGCCGAACCCGGCCGACTCGCCCACCCAGGTTTAGCTCGTCTGCGGCCGGTGGCAGCACGCGACTCACAGCTCGTCTCTCGCCCTCGCTCTTCGCCCAGATGCTTCTGCGGTGACTCTGCGCCATGCCGACGACGCACAGCAGCCCACTCGCACCGCCGCTCGACACGCTACCGAGCTTGCCGCCGTCCACCGCCCCTCCCGCGGTTCCGCCGGCTGACGGCGATGCTCGCGGCGAGACGAGCCAAGCCGCCGATAGGTCGACGGGCGACGCAGAGAGCGCCAAGTCGGCTGTACACGGCGGTGCATTTCCAGATCGGCGACCCTCGAGCGCGACGGCCGTCTCGCCGGTCGACGGCAAGACCAACCCCGGCGACGAGGACGAGCAAGAGCCAGCGGCGCCAGCCGAGCGCTTCGAGAACGGCCTAGTGGATCAGACGAGCTACATGTGCGTCCCATCTCCCTGTCGACGCCGCCGGACGGAGCAAGAGCTGACCCTCGGCCCTCGCAGGCCCGTCAAGGTGCGCCCCCTTCTCGCTCGTCGGCAGCAATTCTCTGCGCCCTGCTAGCCCCGTGAACACTCTCAGCTGACGTCTCGTCCCCCTCCGCGCGCAGAGTATCCTGATCGTCTTCGCGTCGATGCAGCTCGCCGTCCTCCTCTCGTTCCTGGACCAGACCATCGTCGTGCGTCGCCGCTCGCTCTCGCTCCCTCGCTTTCACAGCTGACGCACTTCCTCGATGCGACGCAGAGTACCGCACTGCCCAACATCTCGGCCGCCTTCAACGCCGGACGCTCGTCGTCGTTCGTCGCCGCGGCGTACCTCCTTACCTCGAGCGCCGTTCAGCCCGTCTGGGGCCGCCTCAGCGATGTCTTTGGCCGCAAGATCACCCTCCTCTCCTGCGTCGCCATCTTCCTCGTCGGCTCGCTGGCGTGCGCGCTCGCCAAGTCGATGCTGCAGCTCATCATCTTTCGAGGACTCCAAGGCGTCGGCGGCGGCGGCCTCCTCACGCTCGTCCTCATCATCGTCTCGGACATCGTGTCGCTCAAAGACCGCGGCAAGTACCAAGGTGCGTCCCTTCTGACTCCCCTCGCCTCGCTCGAGCGTGCACTGACTTCTCGCGCTCGTCCAGGACTCACCGAGGCGACCATCCTTGTCGGAAACGGCGCCGGCCCAATTCTCGGCGGCGTCATGGCTCAAAAGCTCACATGGCAGTGGTGCTTCTGGATCAGTGCGTCGTCTCTCTTCCTCGCTCACTCCGTTCACGCCCCTCTCATCGTTCTCGAGCTCGTCGAGATGCCCGCTCGCACCCCTCGGCTCTTCCTCGTCGAGCAGCCAACACATCCAGTTCCTCAACTGCACCAGCACTACCTCATATCAGAAACGAGAGCGCTGACCCTACTCGAGCGCGCAGACCTACCTATCGGCGGCGTCGCGATGGCCGTCATCCTCTTCTTCCTCCCGCTCAAGGCCGTTCGAGGGTCGATGAAGCAGTACGTCCTCGTCCCCTCGCCTCTCGCACAGGCTCCTGTTGACATTCTACGTCGTCTGCGTCGCAGGAAGCTGCTCCAAATCGACTACGGCGGCGCTCTCCTCTCGAGCTTCGCCACGGTCCTCGTCATCTTGCCGCTCAACTGGGGCGGCGTCTCGTTCCCCTGGGTCTCGGGCCCGGTCCTCGGATGCCTCATCTCGGGCATCGTCGGCTACGTCGTCTTCGTAATGTACGAGTGGCGCGTCGCAAAAATCCCGATCGTGCCTCGTGCGTCCTCCTCCCCCTCGGTCTCGGTCTCGCCCTTGCCTCGCCTCGACAGCTCTTAACCCCTCGCCTACTCGCAGCGTTCATCTTCAAGAACCAGACCGTCTCGGCCGTCTTTGCGTCGACGTTCCTGAACGGCGCGACGATCCTTACGCAGGTGCGCTCGCTCGACCTCTCCTCCTCCTCGCGCGCATCTCGCTCATGTCCCTCTCGCCCGCGCAGGTCTACTACCTTCCGCAATTTTTCCAGGTTGTGCGCGGCGACAGCCCGATCCGCAGCGGCGTCCTGATCCTCCCGCAGCTCACGATGACGACCTTCGCCGTCTTCGTCTCGGGTCAGCTCGTCGCGCGCACCGGCGAGTACAAGGTGCGTCTCTTCTTGCCTGCCTGCCTGTCCCCGAGCTGCGCACTAGCTGACTCTGCGTTGTGCAGCCCATGATCTGCGTCGGGTACGCCTTATGGGCGATCGGGCTCGGCCTCCTCTCGACGCTCGACGAGAAGACCTCGGTCGCCCGCATCGTCGGCTACCAGATCCTGAACGGCGGTGCGTCTCTCTCCCATTTGATTCTTCGAGGCGTATGCATAGCGCGAGCGACCTGTGCTGACTCGCTTTCGTCGTCTCGCAGCTGGTCAAGGCGGGACCCTCCAGACGAGCATGGTCGCCGCTCAAGCCGCCGTCGCTCGCTCCGAGATGTCGGTCGTTACCTCGGTGCGCAACTTCATGCGCTCGCTCGGCGGCACCGTCTTCCTCGTCATCGCTGCGACGATCCTGTGCGTCGTCCCTCGTCGACCTTCTCAAACGCGCTCGAGGCTGACTTTGCCTCCCTGCGCGCAGGAACAACACCTTGCGCTCCAAGCTCTCGCCGCTCGGGTTCGAGCAGAGCCTCATCTCGGCCGTCATCGACGACCCGACGGGCATCTGGCGCTCGTCGTCGAGGGAAGGGACGACGCTCCTCAACTTGCCGCAGGCCGAGAAGGACCAGATCATCTCGGCGTACGTCGACGGCTTCCACACGCTCTTCCACGTCCTCGCCGGTCTGATCTCGGGCGCGTTCGTCATCGCCGTCGTCCTCATCAAACGGCACTCGCTCTCGGTGCGTCGTACCTCCCTTCTCCCTCTCCCTCTCGAGCTCTGCGAACGTCTCGATCCGCTCGCTGACGCTCTCGTCTCTCATCACGCAGCGCAAGGACGAAGAAGCGCTCAAGCAGAAGGGCCAGGAGTGGGTGCAGCGTCAGAAGGACAAGAAGAAGAAGGGCGCCGAGGACGATGCTGAGAAGGGCGAGGCGGCGAGGCGGCCTTCGGTAGACAGGGGCTAGATCTGCTAGACGCTGTACAACTTGAGATGCTCACGACCCGCTCAGACCTGGCCGGACCGAGAGCGAGCCGTCGAGCGAAGAGGGCAAAGGAGAACACGAGGTCAAAGCCGCACGAGTCGACACTACTCGGGCAGACGGACGGCTCTCGCTTGCGCAGTGCGCTCGCAGGCAACCGAGAAGAGAGCCGATGACAGGAGAGAACCGAAGGATAGTTGCACACGCTCGCCGTTCGACCAGGCCGCACGCTCGAGCCCATCCGCCTCGCCCGCTCCTCGAGTGCCGCAGCTCGCTCGACTCGCTCTACTGAGTCTACTCGACACTGCTCGAGTCGAGTCGAAGCGAGAGCAGTAGAAATGAGCCACCTCCTCCTCCTCCAGGCCCTAGGCGTGCTTGTTGCCCGTGAACGCCTTGATGTCGATGCGGTACTCGGCGCAGATCCTGACGGCGTTCAAGAGATACGAGTTGCGCTCGTTCGTCGAGTGCTCGTCGAGCGAGGTCCAGATCTGGAGCTTGTTCCACTCGAGCTCGGCGATGTGCGCCGCGAAGTTGGTCTCGGTCTCGAGGTCTGCGTAGAGGGAGGGCGTGCGGGAGGGAGAGAGAGGGAGGGGGAGGGAGGGAAGGCGAGGAGGAGAGGGAGGGAGGGGGAGGGAGGGAGGGAGAGGGAGGCGTCAGTGAGGAAGGCGAGAGCGAAATCGAGTGAGAGGAGGACGCACCCTTGAGGACGGCGATCATGAGGAGGAGGAACTGGTCGTCACGAGGGCGGGTGTTCGACCTGCACGGTGAAAACGAAGGGTCAGTTGCTGCATTACGAGAGCGCGTGAGCTAAGAGAGGGACGAGACGCACTTGTACGACATGTGCGGCGCGAGGATGTAATTCTTGGGCTGGAGCTTCATGTGGCCGGGGAAGCTGCAGGAGCGAGCGAGGGCGTCAGCACGAGTTCGAGGATGACGAGATCAAGGAGCAGGGGGAAGAGAGACGCACTCGGTGAGGACGACCGTGTCCTCGACGCCCCACTGCACGCCTTCTTCCTTGTCTGCGCGCGCAAGCGAAACCGTCAGGACCTGAGCTCGAGCGGACGTGAGCGAAGAGGAGACACGCACTGAGCTCGCTCCAGATGACCTCGAGGTCCTTGATGTCGAGCTCGCCGCCCGCCCAGCCCTCGCGCATGTCGTCGCGAGCGAAAAGGCCGACGACGCCGTCGCGCTCGTCCTTCTCGGGCCCGCCGGTCGGCATGTTGAGCTCGCGCAGCGTCTTGAGCGCCTGCTTGCGCGGCAGGCTCGAGTAGAAGCAGAACGACCAGGGGCTCTGCTGCGAGAGGAGGTAGGCGAGGAAGGGCTCGAGGTAGGGCCTCGAGAGGACGTCCGTGTAGCCGCCCGAGAGGTGGTACGGCAGGCGGCAGTCGACGACGCCGTCGAGCGAGATGACGAGGAGCGGGTGGTCGGACTGGGTCGGGCGCGAAGGGACGGCGGCGCGGCGAAGGTAGTCGGGCGAGGGCGTGACGGGGCCCGTGAGCCGCTTCATGGTCGGGTCGCGCAACGACCTGCGCGGGTCGTTGCGGCGAGCGCGACGCTCGGCGCGGCAGTCGTGGCACGCGCCGCAGTTGCAGAGGCCCTGTTGCGAAGGAGAAAAGGGCGGGTTCAGCCGGGAGTCAGTCAGGTCGTGCACGGCGAGGAGTGGAATGCTGCGGACCGGCAGGATGACCTCGCTGAGGGGCACCTTCTTGGTGACTCGGTCGCGAGGATGAGGAGGACGGCAGAAGCCGAGACTCACGGGGAGGCCGCCAATGCCCATGCCGCCGAGCATCGACTCGAGCGTCGCGAGCTCGCGACCGACAGCGCCGCCGGGAGCCGTGAGGCGGAGCGGGCGAGAGCGCGCAGGTGCCTCGTCCTCCGAGTCGGTGTCGGGACCGCTGAAGATGCTGTTGCGGCGGCGCATGGCCGAGGGCGGCAGCATCTGCGAGTTGAGGACGATCGGGAGCGACATGGTCGAGGGCTGGAGAGACTTGGCGAGCGGTCGAGCGGGAGCAAGAAGCGCAAAGCTCGAGCGGCAGCCGGCCAGACGGACCACCGGACAGTCCGCGGACCCGCCGGCGGACGAGACGGACAGGAGGCGAGCTGGACGCCGAGAGAGGGGTCGACCGCGAGACGCGCGCCCCTGCCCCTTGCGGACAAGCCCAGAAGCGGATTCTAGCTTCAATCAGCGAGTCTGGATCGGCTGCCGTGCGTGAGCGAGGGTGCGAGAGGGAGACGGAGGAGGAGGAGGAGGAGCCGAGGAGGGTCGACCTCGTCCCGCCGCCCAGCTGCGGTGAGAGCTAGCTCAATCCGCCTGAGCTCCCTCTAAGACCCTCTGTGCATCCCGCCCGCCCGCCCTCGACTCGCCTGCTCGCCGCCTCCGCCCTCGCCGTTTCTCATCAGCGATGGCGAATTGGAGCGAGGTGAGTCCTCCTGCGCGGGCGAGAGACCGTTCGAGACCTATTCAGGATCCTGACTGATCCCTTGAACGCGCGCAACAGGCCGGCCAGCTGTTGCTGCCAGTCCCCTGGTCCTCGTTCGACGGCCTCCTCGTCAAGGTCCTCGCCAAGGTGCGTCCAGCTCCTTCTTGCGTCCTCTCGATGGCGCAACAGCACTGACGAAGGACTACAAGTAGAGTGGGCAACTGTCGCTCATGGCGACCGACCTCGAGCAGGTCTACTTCGAGTCGCTCACGCCGCGCCAGCTCAACCGCCGCCTCGAGGACGCGCTCGGGACGCTCAATGCGCAGAGCCAGAGCCAGACGCAGGGCGAGGGTGTCATGGTCGGCATCGGCGACGAGGGCGAGCGCCTTCTGCGCGAGTCGGTCGATGCACTCATCACGGCGGTCGCAGACGGGAGCGCGAGGGTCGACATCTCGCACGAGGCGTTCGAGGTGCGTCGCTCCCTCCCCGAACCAGCAGCAGACTCACAAGCTGACCCATTCCCTCCCCTGCAGCACATCGTCAGCGTCACGGTCCCATCCAGCTTCACCATGCGCTTTCTCACCACCTCGCTCGAGCACCAGTCGTCGCCCGCCCTCGCCGCGCACCTCGTCACACCCCTTCTCGGCGTCTGCTCGTCCCTCCTCGCCCTCCTGCGCGACGCATCGACCGACGATGCCGACCTCCTGCGGCGCGTCGAAACGGCGATCGACGGGTCGGGTCAGGCCGAGAGGATGCAGGAGGGCCGGGCAGCGAGGAGGTTTATGGGCGTCGGCGGGCCGGCGCTCCTGGGGAGGTGGTTGCAGCGGTCGCTGGGCGCCAAGGAGAAGGACCTGCGTGCGTCGAGCTTGCTCTCCCTCGGTCGCGCCGCCGAGGGCCGCACTGACCCTCTCTTCTGCAGAAACCGTCACGCTTTCGCTCCCGACGCGCTCCTCGACCCGGCCCTTCTCTCCCTCGACCACCTCCACGGCCTCTCGACCCGCAGCACTCCCACACCCCTCGCCGACCAAGCGCCGCCGCTCCCCCTCTCCGATCGTCGCCTCGCCCTCGCCCTCTCCCTCACCCGCCAAGCGCGCCCCGGCTCCCTCGTTCGCCAGCCGCATGCTCGATCATCGAGCGACGACCTCGACGGGCGAGCGCGTCGCCTGGGACGACTCGCAGCCGCAGCGGCAGCCGCTCGACGCAGGGTCCCTCGGCGAGTCGATGCCGCTCCCGTCTGCGGCGCAGGGGCCGTCTAGCGCGCGCCGCGGCGCGTCCGAGGACGAGTTCGAGCATGAGCAGCAGGGTGGGGGAGCAGGAGCGAGAAGAGGCGCAGGGACGACGGACGAGGGCGAGCCCTCCACCGACGACGAGGTCGCGCCCGTGCGCCGCGCTCCCTCGCCCGCGCCGACGCCGACGCCCGCGCACGTCGACGCCGAGGACGAGGCGGCGACGCAGCGTGCGGCAGGGACAGCGGCGAGCAAGCGCGCGGCGGCGCAGGCCGAGAAGGAGCTCGAGCGCGAGCGGCGCCGGGCGCGGCTGCGGCAGCTCGAGGTGAGCGCGAGCGCGGCGGGCGAGGGCGGGCTGCGCGACAAGAAGAAGAAGGCCAAGGCGAGGAAGCTGCTGTAGCGCTGTGCGATGCTCGTGCTCTCCTGCCCTCTCGAGCCTCTCGGGCCGGACGAGACGAGGAGAGAGAGAGATAGCTCTGAGATTCGGTACAACCTTGACGAGAGGGGAGGGGGAGCGCAGAGAGGAAAAGGTGATACAGCGTGCTCGGTGGGAGAGAGGCACGTAGGGGTATGAGGGCGAGAAGGAAGGGGGAGGGGAAGAGGATGCGAGTTGCGGCGGCGGGGATGGAGCGGCGAGGGTCCTACTTGGACATTTGCTTCTCTGCGGGTCGCACGAGTAAGACGTCAGCAAGCTGTGCGTGTTCACGAGAGGAGCGAGAGCCGTGCGACGCACCGAGGAGGTCCTTTGCCTCGTTGACTTTCGAGGCGAGGTAGGGGGAGCCGCCGCGGTCCGGGTGGTTGGCGAGCATGATGCGGCGGTGGGCGTCCTTGAGGCGGTTGAGGGTCATGTGGGATTCCCTGCAGGCGAGCGTGCGTCAGTGCGGGTTGCGCGTGCGCCACTTTGGCCGAGGAGGAGACGAGGAGGGGAGAGGAGGAAGGAGAGACGAGGGGACGGACCGCAGGCCGAGGATCTCTGTGGCCTCCTTGCGGTCCATGCGGGGAGCAAAGCCGCCCTTGACCCACTGGTCCTTGCCGCCTGCGCCGGGCTGGCCGGCGATGGCCTGGAGGAAGGGGTTGAGGCGGGCGCCGTTGCGCGCGGCCGAACGCAGGCTGAAGCGGAGGGCAAGAGTGGTTCCTGCGACGCCGGCTGCGAGTGCTGCGAGGGTAGCCATATCCTCTGAGCGGGTAGAGCGAGAGGGTGGGAGCGAACGAGAGATCGAGCTGCCGAGAATCGTCGTCGTCGCCATCTCGTCGTCGAGCCGGGCCTCGCTCCTCTCGTCTCCCTCACCGCCGAGCCAGCTCTACAGCCCGACAGAGTCAGAGCCATCCCCACCATGGCCACCTCTGCGCGACCGTCGCACGTCCCCTTGCCTGCGCGCGACCCGCACGCTCGCCCTGCTCCTCCCGCCGACATCCCTCCGACCCCGTCCGCCTTCCCCGCCCTCTCGGCCACGAGCACGCCCAGCGACGCCGCCCACGACGACGACCACCACCACCGCCAGCCCTCGCACCCGGCCCCGACCCAGCCCGGCATCTCGTACGCCAAGGTCTCGCAGCACCAGCTCCCGCCCTCCAAGGCGCCCCAGGGCACCTCGCTCCCGCCCCCGCCCCACCAGCCCCAGCCCCCGAAGCTCTCGTCGCACAACTCCAAGGAGCGCCTCCAGCCCTCGCAGAACGGCCGCGACTCGCCCTACGCCCGCGGCACCCCGTCCTCGTCCTCGTCGGCCTCGTCCAACAAGGCCACAAAAGCCAAGGCCCACCGCCCGCAGAAGCCCGCCGTCAACGGCAAGCCCGTCGCCAACTGGGTCCCCGAAAAGGTCGGCGTCCACGCACCGGCCGTCCACTCGCGCGCCGCCTCGTCGGCGGGCATCCCGGCCCCCGTCTCGACCTCGTCCTCGCCGTCGTCGGCGTCGACCGACCCGGCCATGCACACGGTCGGCAAGAAGCGCCGCCAGTCGCTCCGCAAGGTCCTGCCCCCGACCTCGTCCAAGCTGTCGCCGTTCGCCGCCTCGTTCGACTTTGTGCCCGGCGGCGGGCCCTCGCTCGGCGCGCCCGTCAAGCCGCAGCCCGACGCGCGCGAGGACGAGCACGACTCGTCGCCGTCGACACCGGCATCAGGCGACGATGCCTCGCCCGCCGGCGAGCGCGAGCTCCTCACGGCCGACGAGCAGCGCGCGATCCAGCAGACGGTCGGCAGCGCCGGCGCTCAGGGCGACGACTTCCGCAAGAAGGGCTTCTCGGCGGCCGACGCCGAGGGCGCCGTCGAGTCGGCCGGCGCCGAGCCGGGCCTGCAGAGCGCCGGCGCCGACAAGTCGACGAGCCTGAGCATCGCCGAGGACGAGGTGCCGCGCCGCCGCGCCGAGGCGGCGAGCCTCGACGTCGAGCAGCCGCGCGAGGACCGCTCGCTCGGCGCCTTCCTCGACGACGCGTTCGTGCACGCCTCGGGCGCGTTCGCGCCGCTCGCGCTCCCCGAGCAGGACGACGGCGAGGCCGTGCCCGAGCGGACCCAGCCGCAGGTGCGCCCCGCCGACGCGCTGCGCATCCCGGGCGCCGTCGACGCGTCGCCCGTCGCCGACCTCGAGTGGCGCGACAAGAAGGGGTGGTGGAGCGAGGGGTACGACCCGCTCGCCGCCTCCCCTGCCGTCGTCGACGACGTCGAGCCCGAGCGCGAGCAGGCGCACGAGCCCGTTCTCGCCGAGCCGGCGATCAAGTCGGCCCAGGCGCACGACTACGAGCCGATCCTGCGCTTCCCGGCGTGGTCGCCCGCGGCCGCAGCGGGCTCATCGTCGGCGGACGAGGGCCGCGCCGCGCGCGAGCTCGTCAAGGACGGCGAGTCGCCCGCGCCGCTCTCGACCTTCCTCGGCTCGGCGTTCGTCGACAGCGCCGCCGAGCGCCTCGTCGCGCAGGGCGTCGACGCCGTCGAGGACAAGAAGCAGGACGGCTCGTCGCTCCTGTCGGCGCAGGAGCTGCGCGACATCGCGTCAACGGTCGGGAGCGCCGGCGCTCAGGGCGACGGGTTCGTCAAGCCGAGCTTCACCGAGGCGGATCGGCTGGGCGCAGAGGAGGCGGCGGGCAACGAGGCGGCCGACCAGAGCGCGCAGGGGTACAAGCCGAGCGCGCAGAAGGAGGAGGAGGTCGTCGACGTCGCGCCCGCCGCCGAGGCCGAGGAGCCTGCGCCCGTCGACGCCGCGCGTTCCCCCTCGCCATCACCTTCTCCCTCGCCCTCTCCTGCACCCGGCGCCGACGTCCAGGTCGACGTCTCGCCCGCCGCACCCGCCGTCGCCGACTCGCCCTCGTCGCCCGCCCCGACCACGCCCGGCGCCCTCTCGTCCTTCCTCTCGTCGTCATTCGCCGCCCCGCTCGAGTCCGGCTGGACCGCCTTCGAGCCCCTCGACGAGCGCCGCGCCGAGGCGCTCGCCGCCGCGGGCCCGCTCTCGCCGTCGCAGGTCGACCCGAACGACTTCCCGACGAGCGCAGAGGCCGTCGCCGCCATGCCCCGACTCGACGACGTGCTCGATGTCGACATCGACGCCGAGGGCAAGGTCGTGCCCGAGGACGAGGCGCAGGCGTCGCCGTCGGCGCCGTTCGTCGAGGACAAGAAGGAGGAGAAGCGCGGCTGGTGGAACGCCGACGAGCCGGCGTCCGAGCCGGCGTCCGAGCCTGCGCACGAGCAGCACGCCGACGGCTCGTCGCTCTTGAGCGCAGCCGAGCAGCGCGACATCGCGTCGACCGTCGGCTCGGCCGGCGCGCAGGGCGACGAGTTCTCCAAGAAGGGCTTCGCCGCCGCCGACGCCGAGGGCGCGCAGGTCGTCGAGGGCGCCGACCCGGCGCAGCAGAGCGCGGGCGTCGGCGCGACGAGCGTGCCCCGAGCCGAGGAGGGCGCGCAGGCCGGCCCGAGCGAGGACGAGGTCCAGGCGGTCGAGGCGGCGCAGGAGCGCGGCAGCGGGTCGCAGACGCCGCTCGGCTCGTTCCTCGACCAGGCCTTCTCGGGCGAGCCGCCCTCGGCGAGCGAGGCGCCCGTCGCGTCGACCTCGGCGGCCGCCGAGCCGGCCTTCTCGTCGTTCGCGTCCACCTCGACGCAGGCCGTCTCCTCCCCTCCTCCCTCGGCACCGCCCGCTCAGCGCTCCTCGTCGTCCTCTCCCTCGCGCTCGCGCAGCCCCTCACCCTCTCGTCCCGCTCGCCGCGCCGCCGACGAGGACGACGACGACGAGAACGCGCCGCCGCACAAGTCGGCCGACTCGGCACCGTCGCTCACGCTCGCCATCGCGAGCGCATGGCGCACGGCGCCCTGGACCCGCAAGATGTGGGCCGTCCTTGCGTCGGTCGCGATCAACGTCGGCCTGCCGTTCGTCAACGGCGTCATGCTCGGTGCGTCGCTCTCTTCTCTCTCTCTCGCCCGTCTCCTTCTTCCGCTCGTGCCTCCTCTGCTTCCCTTGAGCGTGAACCTGACGAAGCTCGACCTCGTGCGCAGGCTTCGGCGAGCTCTTCGCGCGCAACTTCATCGGCGTCCGCCTCGGCTGGCCTCTCGGCGGCTCGTCCTCCCCTTCTTCGTCGGGCGCACGCGCCAACACGTCGGGCGTCGGGCTGCGCGCCGCAGGTGGCCGACGCGCCGACGTGCCCGGACACGCAGGCGCCAAGACGGCCGTCGAGGCGGCGGGCGAGGCGGTGCGCGAGGCGGCCGAGTGAGCGAGCTCGTCGTCGCGAGCGAGTCGGGCCCTCGCACCCCTTCTTTCGACCCTTTCTTTCCTCCGCATCCCGCGCACTCCCCCCAACTCGACAGACCCGGCCTCGCCTCAAAAGCCTCGCTCGGACGAGGCACGCACGTACCCCTTCTTTTCCCTCGCGCTCTTCTTCGTTCTCCGCGTCCGTATCGCCTCGCATCTCTTTCTCCTGTCTCATGACACATGCAACAAGACTCAGCTTCGTAGACGAGCGTCTGCAGTGTTTCTGGCGAGACGAGGCGGACGGAGAGAGCCGGCTCTGTGCTCGAGCAGGAGGAGGAGGAAGAAGCGCGCGCTTTTTCGCTGGTGGCACTCGCTCTTTCTCGACGTTACATGGCTCGATGGCCCTATCGAGACGTGTACTCGACGACGAACCGATAATCCCAAACCCTTCCAGCAAGTGCTCGCTCGACCGTGTGCTCGAGCAGGAGGAGGAGGAGGAAGCGCGCG